>ERZ1034976.51-NODE-51-length-107418-cov-8.125732_pt1 | contig 107418 bp, 94 predicted proteins | sample MGYA00520623_ERZ1034976 | MGnify/ENA primary metagenome ERZ1034976 (study PRJEB33766, sample SAMN09781774) | gut metagenome | biome: gut microbiome | host: Homo sapiens | place: Madagascar | study: EMG produced TPA metagenomics assembly of the PRJNA485056 data set... | reverse complement strand
GAGAAGCGAAAGATGTTTTTAACTGAACTGAGAAAGGAGGGCCGCGATTCCTCCCACGTCTGAAGACGCGGGTTTCCTCGCGGCATTTCTATGAGCCTGCCGTTTGAGCTCATGATCGGCCTGCGCTACATGCGCGCGGGCCGCAGAGGGCGCCGCAAAGACGGCTTTATGAGTTTTATCTCCGGGATGTCGACCGCTTCCATCGCCGTGGGCGTGATGGCACTCATCATTGTGCTTTCCGTCATGAACGGCTTTCAGAAGGAAGTCCGTGACCGCATGCTCTCGGTGCTCTCGCACGTGGAGGTGGTTAGCCTCACCGGGGCCCTGCCCGACTGGAAGGCGGAAGCGGCGGAACTTACCGAAGTTGACGGGGTTGCCGCCGCCGCACCCTTTGTTTCCGGCCAGGGGCTTTTCTCAGGCGGCCGCACGGTCAGAGCGTCACTTGTGCGCGGCATTGATCCCGCGGAAGAACCCAAGGTGAGTGAACTCGCGCAGACCGTCGGAAAAGAAGGGCTTGCCACGCTTACCAAAGGCAGCTTTAACATCGTTCTCGGCAAAGACCTCGCGCGTCTTCTCGGCGTGACGGTCGGAGATACCGTCACGCTCATCGTCCCCAAGGGCAATGTTTCGCCTGCGGGCTTTGTGCCGCGCATGAAGCAGATGAAGGTCAGTGCCCTTTTTTCCTCCGGGCACTATGAGTACGACAGCACGATGAGCCTCATGCATATCGATGACGCCGCCGTTTTGTACCGTACCGGGGGCCCTGCAGGCCTTCGCATCCGCACGGACGACATGCAGAACGCCCCGGCAATTGCCCGCGCTGTGTCGGCCAAACTCCCCCGCGGCCAGTACGCCACAGACTGGACGCAGCAAAACCGCACCTGGTTTGCCGCCGTGCAGGTTGAAAAGCGCATGATGGCCGTGATTCTTTTCCTTATTGTGCTTGTGGGCGCTTTCGGTCTTGTCTCCGCCCTTGTGATGACCGTGACGGAAAAGCAGACCGACATTGCGGTGCTGCGCACGCTCGGCGCCTCAAAGCGCTCGATCATGATGATCTTCATCATCGAGGGTGCCATGGTTGCGGCCGTGGGTGTCGCTGCGGGCGTGGCTTCCGGCCTCGCGATAGCCATGAACCTTGATGTGATCGTTCCGGCGATTGAATCGCTTTTGGGCACGCAGTTTCTGCCCAGGGAAATCTACTTCATCAGTCAGATGCCCTCTGATCCGAGAGCCTCAGACATCGTGCCCATTGCCGTGCTGAGCTTTATTCTGAGTCTTGCGGCGACGCTTTACCCCTCGTGGCGCGCGTCACGCACCCATCCGGCCGAGGCCCTGCGCTATGAATAGTCCCGTCCTGGTTTTAGAGCATGTCCGTAAAAGCTACGCCGAAAACGGCCGCGTGGTGCCGGTTCTCAAAGACGTCACCTTTTCCGTGGTGCGCGGCGAAACCATCGCGGTAATCGGAGCCTCGGGTTCCGGGAAAAGTACGCTGCTTCATGCTGCGGGCGGCCTTGACGGGTTTGACGCGGGCTCCATCCGCTTAGACGGCGAGGAACTAGCCGGACTAAACGGCGCTGCGCTTGACACCCTCAGAAACCGAAAGCTCGGCTTTATCTATCAGTTTCACCATCTGCTGCCGGAATTTACTGCCCTGGAAAATGCGGCGATGCCGCTTCTGATTGCCCGCGTGCCGCGGGAAAAGGCGTTTGCCAAGGCCAAAGCACTTTTGGAAAAAGTGGGCTTGGGCGAAAGGCTCGAGCACCTTCCGTCGGAACTCTCGGGGGGCGAGCGTCAGCGAACGGCGGTGGCCCGCGCCCTGGCTGCTGATCCCGTCTGCATCCTCGCCGATGAGCCGACCGGGAACCTTGACGCCGAAACCGCCGTCGCCGTTTTTGACATTCTTGCCGAAAGCGCCCGCGACTGCGGGGCTGCGGCCGTAATCGTCACGCACGACAACACGATTGCAGCACGCTGCGACCGCGTCCTGCGCCTTGTTGACGGCACGATCCGGGAGGAATGACCGCCGATGCCCGCAGGCCTTATTGACACGCACAGTCACCTCGACTGTCCGGCCTTTGACAAAGACCGGGCCGAGCTCGTTCATGAAGCCCGCACCGCCGGTGTCACCGACATTCTTGTGTGCGCCGGGTTTCCTGCGGGCTTTGAGGCGGCGCGCTCCGCCGCGCACACCTACGGCCTGCACTACGCCGCGGGAATTCATCCCCTTTTTCTCCCTGAAGAAGAGGAAACTGAAGCGGCACTCACGGCCCTTAAAGACTTTCTGAGTGCGCACGCGGACGACCCCCGTCTTGCCGCCGTGGGCGAAATCGGACTGGACGGCTATATCGAGACGCCGACAGTGGCTGAGCAGCTCCCCGTTTTTGCCGCTCAGCTTAAGCTTGCCGCCGAGTTTGATCTGCCTGTTTCCATACATGCCCGCCACGCCGTGGATGCCGTGAGCGCCGCAATCCGCAAAAGCGGTGTCAGACGCGGCGTCATTCACGCGTTTAACGGGTCATCTGAGCAGGCTAAGCGCCTCATTGATCTCGGCTTTAAGCTCGGTTTCGGCGGCGCACTCATGTACACCGGTTCCAAGCGCATCCGCCGCATTTTTGCTGAAATCGGCGACACGGACTTTGTGCTCGAAACCGACGCACCCGACATGCCCTCGCCCGGGCGCCGCGCCGACGCGGACAGCCGCACGCATCCCGCCGACATTGCCCTTTACTGCGAAGAAGCCGCCCGTATCCGCGGCGTGAGCCCGGAAAATCTGGCCCGTCTTGCCCGGGAGAGTGCCCTGGCCGTCTTTTCCCGCATGGCAGCCTGAAGCATCCGAAATTTTTTCCGGCTCTAAGGCGCTTAACAGAGTGCGCGGCAGCGGGCTTGGGCTATGATGGAGAGATACATTCTCAAAATTTCCGTATTTCCTGCGGAAACCTGTCTTCGGAGGCATTACACATGCAGACAAACAACGTGATCGTTGCCGTCATCGGCCTGGATCAGCCCGGGGTTGTGGCCTGCGTTTCATCAGTGATGACGCGGCTTAACTGCAACATTGAACACATGACGCAGACGGCGCTGCACAATCAGTTTGCCGGCATCTACGTCGTGGACAAACCCGCGGACCTTTCCAACGATGCTCTGCAAGAGGCCCTCGAAAAAGAGACCGCAAAGAAGAAGATGAAGCTTTCCATCATCACGCGCGACATGGAAAAACCCGAGCACGAGGCCCCTGCCTCACAGCCTTTTGTGATCAGCGTTTACGGCAAGGACCGCAACGACATCGTGGGGACTTTTGCACACATCTTCGGCGAGCAGGGCATCAATATTGAGGCACTGCGCGCTTTCCCGTTAGGGGACGGCTCCTCCATGCAGGTTTTTGAAGTGAGCATTCCCGATGACATTGACACCCGCAGCCTTCACCGCGTGATGCTTGAAAGAGCCAAAGCGATGAATCTCAACCTCACGATGCAGCACCGTGCGATCTTTGAAGCCGTGCACCGCATTGAAGCCATCTGACCCCATTAACGAGCCTTTTACCGGAAAAAGAACACCATGCTTAGTGAACGCGAGGTTTTATCCACCATCAATATGCTGCGGAGCGAACACCTTGATGTACGCACCATCACGCTCGGCATCAACCTTTTTGACTGCGCCAGCCACGACTTTGACGTCTTTGAAGTCAAAGTCAGAAGCAAGATCCGCAAGTACGCCCGGCGCCTTGTGGAAACCTGCGACATGATCGGCGACCGCTACGGCATCCCCGTTGTCAACAAGCGCATTGCCGTGAGCCCCATCGGTACCGTGGGCGCGGGCTTCACCCGCGATCAGATGGTCCGTGCCTGTAAGGTTTTAGACGATGCCGCGGCCGACGTTGGCGTCAACTTTCTCGGCGGTTTCGGCGCTCTCGTTGAAAAGGGCATGACCCCGGGCGAGAAAAACCTCATTGAAGCGCTTCCTGAGGCGCTTGCCACAACCGAGCGCATCTGCTCGTCGATTAACGTGGGCAGCACCAAGGCCGGCATCAACATGGATGCCGTGGCTCTCATGGGTAAAACCGTGAAGGCCGTTGCCGAAGCTACTGCAGAGCGCGACGGCCTCGGCGCCGCCAAGCTCGTCGTGTTCTGCAACATTCCGCAGGACGTCCCCTTCATGGCGGGCGCCTATCTCGGCGTCGGTGAACCCGATGTGGTGATTGACGTCGGGGTCTCAGGCCCCGGCGTTGTCAACAAAGCCCTGCAGCGCGCCATTGAAGAAACCGGCCGGCGTCTGACGCTTTCTGAAATCGCTGAAGTCATCAAGCACACCGCCTACAAGGTAACGCGTGTGGGTGAATTGATCGGCCGCAACGTGGCCCGCGAAATGAATCTGCCGTTCGGTGTGGCGGATCTCTCGCTTGCACCCACGCCGGCCGTGGGCGACAGCGTGGGCGAAATCTTTCAGACGCTGGGGCTGTCTTCGATCGGAGCTCCGGGTTCAACCGCGATTCTTGCAATGCTCAATGACGCCGTGAAAAAGGGCGGCGTCTTTGCTTCCGGCAACGTGGGCGGCCTCTCCGGCGCCTTTATTCCGGTAAGCGAAGACAGCGCGATTGAAGCCGCTGCCCGCTCAGGCGCCCTCACGATGGAAAAACTCGAAGCGATGACGTGCGTGTGCTCCGTGGGCCTGGACATGATCGCCATTCCGGGCGACACGCCGGCCGACACCATCGCCGCCATGATTGCCGACGAAGCCGCAATCGGCATGATCAACAACAAAACGACGGCCGTGCGCGTGATTCCGGTCCCCGGCAAGAAAGTGGGCGACGTGGCGGTCTTCGGGGGACTCTTGGGTGAAGCAAGCATCATCCGCGTCCCGGGCGGCGACAGCTCAACTTTTGCAAACTTGGGCGGCCGCATCCCCGCACCGATTCACAGCCTTAAAAACTAAAACCGCAAAAGGCATGCACCAAAACCGGCGGCGCGGGATAATGCGCCTGCCGGTTTTTCCAACGACAGAGTTTTTGTTTCATGCAGATCGATTTCGCCAGATTTCCCGAGATTCCGCAGGGCTCGTACAGTCAGTCCACAGCGGACCCGGATGTGCTGTACGTCTTTTTTGATGAAAAACAGACCGACGGCACCGTCAAGCGCCTGGACGTGGGGGAAATCCGGCAGGGGGTCTTTACGTTTGCCTCTTCCTGGAAGGCCCATGCCGCACAGGCTGAAATCAGCGGCCGCATCAAGGACCTGGCCCGGGTTGACAATACCCCTGAGGATTCGGTCGGCATTGACATGTACGACCTCTTTTCTGAGCCCATGGCGGCGGTAAAACCCGCCGTCAGTGCGCCCGCACGGACAACTGAAAACAGCCTGCTTGACCTGCGTCCCGTTTTGGCCGCACTGTGGCTTACCGCCATGGCCGGCAAACCCGGCTGCGAAGACGCCGCCCGGTTTTTGTCCGAGCAGTCGGCGTTTCTCAGCAAACTCACGCAGACAACAAGCGAATCGGCCGCAACGGCTGAAACCATCCGCGAAGTCCTGATGCTCTTTAAGCCGGCGGCCTTTCAGCAGACATTGCTTAAAGGCCTGATGGACTGCATCCGCCCGGCTGACGGCAGCACAGCCGCCCCCCTCACCTGGCACGCCCGTGAGGCGATACTTGAGACAACGCTTTCTTTGGGCGGACTTTTCGCCTCGGGCGTGTCTCTGACCGGTACGCTTCTTGCACCGCACGTCTGCTGCAGCAAAAAGGAAGCCTCTGCGGCCCTCACCGAAGGCGCCGACTGGGTTGTTTCCGTCTCGGATGGCGCCAAGCAAAAGACGCTTTCCCGCGCGTTTGAAAAAACGCCGCAAAACGCCCGGATCGCGCAGACAATTGCTGCCGGAGAGGAGCACTACAGTGCCGATCTCGTGCCCGGAAGGCTTTTCACCAAAACGCTGCAAAAAGCCTGGCCGGGGCTCTCAGAAGGCAGTCTCATTCGGCTCGTGCCGGAAGCCGATTCCAATAACGCCGTCTTCTTTTTAACGTCGCTGCCCCCGACGGCAACGACACTTTTGCGCCTCAAGGCACTTGTCAGCCGGACACCGGCTCCCGATACAACCGCTTCGGTCTTTTTCCTCTCCGAAGTTGTACGGGGTACAAACGCCGCAGCGGTATTAAACGGTGAAGCGGTTGAAAAGCTTGCCGCAGCCGTCACCCGCAACGACAACAGCCGGCGCAAAAATGCCGGCAGTGCGGTCTCATCTGCGGCCGATCTTGCAAGGCTTTACCGCGATCCCGCGGAAGCCCTGCGTGCCGCGGCGCTCTATCTGAACCTTGCTTAACCAAGGAAAAAACAAGACGGCCTTCGGGCTGTTTTTCGATTTTTAGAGTGCGTCTATTTCCACCATCAGACTGAGCATAAGCCTGCAGAACATAAGGTTTTTCAGCGCGTAAGATGCCCGGCAATCCGAGACGGCATCCGAAAAGACGAGGCCGCCCATGCGAATTCAGAAGCGCTCGGCGCTGATAAAATAAGCGGTTACGTTCTTTTTCTGTCTCACTATTGAGGAGTAACTCAGCACCATGGCCCACGTTGTCTGTGAAGCCTGCATCGGCTGCAAACGCACCGACTGCGTTGATGTCTGCCCGGTTGACTGCTTCCGGGAAGGTCCCAACTTTCTGGTGATCGATCCCGACGAATGCATCGACTGCGCCGTGTGCGTTCCGGAATGTCCGGAAGCCGCGATCTATGCCGAAGAGGATGTTCCCGCAGATCAGCAGGAATTCATTGAGCTCAACCGTGAACTCGCCCGCCAGTGGCCTTCCATCACGCACAAGAAGCCCTATCCGGACGATGCCGATCAGTGGCGCGGAGTGAAAAACAAGCTTCAGTATCTGAAGCGTTAACCGGCGTTGCCCCTTACGCGCATCCCGGCACTTTTTCTTTGGCAGAGGCTTTAGAAATGGCTGTAATGACTACCCGTGTTGCATCGGCAGAGCATGTTGCCGACAACGTCATCCAACTGCGTCTGGTGAAACCCGAAGGCTTTACCTGGAAGACCGGTGAATTTGCCCGGGTGGGCCTGAAAATCGAAGGCGATGAGGTTTTCCGCGCTTATTCGATCGGCTCGTCTCCGGCAAGCGAAACCGTGGACTTTTACATTGCGAACGTCACGGGCGGTATTCTCTCGCCGAAACTCAATCAGATTAAAACGGGCGACTCCGTTTTAATCGACACGGAAGTGGGCGGCATGCTTCTTGCGGACCGCCTGGAAGCGGGCGGCAAAGACCTCTGGATGTTTGCTTCCGGTACCGGTGTTTCGCCGTTTCTCGCGATTCTCTCCGATGAATCGATCACATCGCGCTTTGAACGCCTGATTCTCGTACACGGCGTGCGCACCTGGAATGAAACGGGCTACGTTTCGCGCTTGGTTAAGCGCAGTCCCAAACTTACCGTTGTTGCCTGCGTGACGCGCGAAAAAGGGGCGGCGGTAAACGAACGCATTCCCGACGCTTTGGCTGACGGCTCGCTTGAAAAGCTTGCCGGCATCACCATCGAAAAAGAACACTCCCGCGTCATGCTCTGCGGCAATCCGGGCATGGTCAAGAGTGTGCGCGAAGCCATGAAGGCCCGCGGCATTGTGAGCCCGAGAGGCGGCAAACCCGGCCAGCTTCTCGCGGAAAACTTTTGGCTTTAAGTCATAACCAACCCTCTGCGGCAGAGCTCGAAAGTCTTCTGCCGCAGACGCAGTGCCGACAGTGCGGATTTGCTGGTTGCCGCGAATACGCCGAGGCGATGCTTACGGGCACGGCCCCCGACCGTTGCCCTCCGGGCGGCGATGCCGGCGTCAAAATCCTGGCTGCCGCATTACACCGCGCTGAAACAAAACTCAATCCCGAATACGGGCACGAAGCCCCCTTTGCGTTTGCGCGCATCGATGCCGGTCGCTGCATCGGGTGCCGGCTCTGCGCCAAAATCTGCCCCGTTGACTGTATTGCGGGCGCTCCCAAGCACCTCTACGCCGTCATTGAAAGCGAATGCACGGGCTGTGCGCTTTGCCTCACGGCCTGCCCCATGGACTGCATAACACTCGTTGAGTGCGGCAAAGTCTGGAGCAAAGACGACGCCCGGGCCGCCAAAGGCCGTTATGAAGCCAAAAAAGCCAGGGCCGAGCGAAAACTGAAAAAACTCACGGAAACAGCTGAGCGCCTTGCCGTCAATAAAAAATCCCTGATGGCTGATGTTTTAAAACGCGCCGCACTGCTTCAGCAAAATAAAAAAAATGAATAAAGAAAAACGCCGCCGGATATTTGAAATTCTCGCCGCCGAGCGGCCCGACCCCAAAAGCGAACTCAATTACACGACGCCCTTTGAATTACTGATTGCCGTGATGCTTTCAGCGCAGGCAACCGACAAGAGTGTCAATATCGCCACCGCCAAACTCTTTCCGGCGGCCAATACCGCGCATGCGATTGCCGCCTTGGGCGTCGAAGGCCTTGAGCCCTATATCCGCACGATCGGTCTGTGGCGCGCCAAGGCAAAACACATTATTGACACCTGCACGATTCTGGAAAAAGACTTTAACGGCGAAGTCCCTGCCGATTTTGATGCGCTCACGAAACTGCCCGGTGTCGGCACTAAAACCGCCAATGTAGTTTTAAATGTCGCTTTCGGTAAACCCACGATTGCCGTTGACACGCATATTTTCCGCGTCGCAAACCGTACCGGTATTGCTCCGGGAAAAACGCCGCAGGACGTGATGGAAAAACTGCTGAAAACCACGCCCAAAGAGTTTCTCACCAATGCGCACCACTGGCTTTTGCTGCACGGCCGCTACTGCTGCAAGGCAAGAAAACCCGAGTGCGGCGCCTGTCCGATTTTTGATTTGTGTGAATATCCGGAAAAAACGAAAGAGTAATTTAGTTTCGCAAAAAAGAAATTAAAAAAGTGTTTCTCCGTGATTATCTGCGTCCGTATTAATTACAATGCTGATATTCACTAAACAAACACAGGGATATTCAAATGTCCGTTGATATTCAGGAACTGCGCAAGCTGCAGCTGCAGGAAGATCAGGTCCGTGCCAAGAAGGAATCGTTCCGTAAGGACGCCATCGATACCATTAACTGTCTTATCGCCATGTTCGGCTTTAAGCCCTCTGACCTCGATTTCGAAGGCACCTGTACCCCGAAGATTCTCAAGGGTACGCGCGGCCGCAAGACAAAGACCGCTGTTGCCGACAAGCCCAAGCGCACCATTAAGCCGAAGTATGTGACCCCTGACGGCGCCTGTACCTGGACGGGCCGCGGCAAGATGCCCGTGAAGATGCGTGAACTCGTGGATGCGGGCACGCCGCTTGAATCCATGCTCATTGAAAAGACGCCCGCTGAACAGCTCTGAGCCGTCTCTCAATATTGAGTTCAAAAGCCGCCCGCGATAACCGTACTGCGGGCGGTTTTATTTTACAGGTTATCCGAAACTGCCCGTATTAAGGCAGATATCCGCAATCGTTGCTCATCCGGTCTGTTTTTTGAGAAACCTCTGTTACGCTTTACCAGAATTTGAAACGCACTGCTTCAAAACGCTGCGTTATCGTTAAGCTGAGTTTGTCTGACCGATTTTTCGTGAGAAATTTTCCGCACCATGTCCGGACTTGTTGACTTCAACCGACGCCGCCTGCTGAAACTCCCCTTTGCCGCTGCCATTGCCGGCTCGGGCACGGCTGTTGCGGCAGCAACAGGTGTGCATCATGTCTCGCTTGAGCTCGGCGGCAGCTTTCAGGGCGAGCGCCTTGCGCGCATGATGGCGGAGAAAAACTACCGGGACGGTGCGTTTCACAACCTCCCCGGCGGCACCCGAGGTCCGGCTGTCGCGGAATCCCGCTGGAAAAAGATCACCAAGGCCTTTGCCGAAAAACCCGAGGGCGTCAAGCCTTCGGCGCCGGTTGCGCACCAGAAAACCGACCTCAGCAGCGTCCGTAACGGCGAAATGGTCTGGCTCGGACACTCGGCGTTTTACCTCAGAGCCGAAGGTCTTTCGATTGCCGTGGATCCGGCCCTTGCGGCCGCCTGCCCGATTCCCGGCTTTTTTGAGCCCTTTAAGGGAGCAGACGTCTACCGGGCCGAAGACATTCCGCCCTTGGACGTCCTTCTCATCACGCACGACCATTACGACCACCTCGACTACCCGACGATTGCGGCGATCAGATCACGCGTTAAGCGTGTGGTCTGTCCGCTGGGGGTGGGGGCGCACTTTGAAGCCTGGGGCTACGATCCCGAGCGGATCACGGAAACCGTCTGGTATGAGTCCGTGCGTCTTGCACCCAACCTTGAACTCACCTGCCTGCCCTCGCAGCACTTCTCCGGCCGCACGATGACGATGAACACGACGCTTTGGGCGGGCTTCATGTTCGATATCGCGGGCTACAAGCTCTACCTCTCCGGCGACGGCGGTTACGGCCCGCACTTTAAGGCCGTCAGAGACATGTTCGGGCGCATTGACTTTGCCGTACTCGAAGACGGCCAGTACAACAAGGAGTGGTCTGACATCCATCTGATGCCCGCGGATTGGAAACTGGCTCTCACGGATATCGCGCCCGCCGTTGTCATGCCCTGCCATAACGCCAAATACGCCTTAAGCCGGCACGTATGGACCGAACCCCTCACTGCAGCGCTTGACAATGCCCGCTCTGTGCGGATTCCGGTCACCACGCCTCTGATCGGCTCACGCATTGCGCTTGCTGATCCCGCGGCGGCAGGTAAAATCTGGTGGCCCGAAAAACCTTGATTTCCGTCTCCCCGTGAGTTCCGATTCTTTTAACGGCGTGCGCCTTACCGTTGCTCCGATGGAAGGCCTCACCGGTTATGTGTTCCGCCGCCTCCACCAATCTTTTTTCGGCGGCGCGGATGCCTACTACATTCCCTTTGTCACACCCACACAGGAGCCGCGCTTTACCGAGCGGCAGTTAAAGGACCTTGCGCCTTCAGTCAACAGGGGAATTCATTGCGTTCCTCAGCTTCTGACGCGCCGCCCGGAGGACTTTGTCTGGGCCGTGAGGGCGCTGCTTGACATGGGCTACGATGAAGTGAACCTCAACCTGGGCTGTCCCGCCGGTACCGTCGTTGCCAAAGGGAAGGGTTCGGGATTTCTGCGAACTCCTGCGGAACTTGACACATTCTTCGGTACGGTTTTTGACACGCTCGGAGACGATATTCCCGTCACGGTCAAAACACGACTCGGCTGGAGCGAAGAGTATGAGTTTGCCGATCTTGCACGGATTTATTCGCATCACCCGATTAAACGGCTGATTGTGCATGCGCGGCTTAAAACCGATCTGTATAAGGGCGATGTGAGGCTTAACGTCTTACAGGACGCTCTGCCCCTTCTTGCGATGCCCCTGGGCGTAAACGGCGACATCGTGACGGTCGCCGACCTCAAAGCCCGTCTTGCCGCCTTTCCCCGTTCCGTCGAACTCATGGTCGGGCGCTCCCTGATGGCCGATCCCGCGCTTTTCAGAAAAGCCCGCGGCGGCGAAGCGGCAACGCACGATGAGATCTTTGCCTTTACCGATGCCCTCTTAAAGGACTACACGGCGGCGTTCTCAAGCCTCAAAAACGCCGTGATGCGGTTAAAGGAGTATTGGTTTTTCCAGCAGTTTCTCTTTGAAAACCCGGAAAAGCACATCAAGCGCCTCTTTAAAGCCAGGACGCCGGATGATTTCTTTGCCGCCCTTGACGCCATGAAAAACGAACTCCAGATACGGCCGGAACCCGTTTACGGCTGGCGCAAAGCGCTTGGCTGATACCCGAAAGCAACGCTGCGGAAAAACTTCTTCGAAAATAAGCAGAAATACTCATATTTGCGGATAGAATAAAAGAAAAGGACCCGCACGGGTTCGTCTCCGTTTCACTACTGCAAAAGAGGCAAACGTATGACGCTTATTATCGGATTGACCGGCGGTATCGCCAGCGGCAAAACCACAGCCACGGATGCCTTTCGTGCGCTCGGCGTCCCTGTCATTGACGCCGATGAAATTTCGCATGTCCTCACTGCCGCTCAGGGTAAAGCCCTTCCGGAAATTGCGCTTGAATTCGGCGCGGACGTGATCGGCACCAACGGCCTTAAGCGTGAACTCATGCGCGAGATCGTCTTCAGCGACCCGAAGAAAAAAGAACAGCTTGAAGCGATTCTGCACCCGATGATCAAAAAGGAAATCTTCGAGGAACTGAAAAAGGTCAGCGGCGCAGACTATGTGATTCTGAGCATTCCGCTTTTGGTGGAAAGCGGCCGCTGGAAGGACGCCGTCGCCCGCGTCGTGGTGGTCGACGTCCCCGAAGACGAACAGATCAGCCGCCTGCGCTTTAACCGCCATATGAGCGAAGAAGAAGCACGCGCCATCATTGAGTCGCAGGCAAGCCGCAAGGAACGCCTTGCCGCTGCCGATGACGTAATCAGCAACGTGGGCACGATCGACGACCTCACCGAGGCCGTTGCCGAGCTTGACGCCAAGTACCTCGCGATGGCCCGTGCCAAAAAAGCCTAAACTGTCGGGTTTCCCATGTCCTGAGCCGGTCTTTTTAGGAAAAGGGCCGGCCCGTTTTTATCCGGAAAAAAACCGATGCTTGTGAAATGTCCCACGTGCAAAAAGATGCACGAGTATGACGTTAAAAGCCCCTGGAGGCCTTTTTGCAGCGAGCGCTGCAAATTAATTGACCTCGGCAAGTGGGCCGCGGGTGAATACCGCATTGAAGGGACTCCGGGAACCGCTGACCCCGAAGCCCTTGCGGCCGAAGTGATGCGTCAGGCCGCCGAAGAGAAAAAAGACAAAGATTAAAACCGGCAGTACACGCCGTGAGCACCGGCCCTGAGGGACTCCGTCAGGGTTTCGGGCGACCCTTCCACGTAAAGAGGCAGCCGGTTGCGGTGGTGGCTCACAAGGTCCGTGCCGGGATTGACGCAGAGAGCATAGGTAACGCCGTCGGCGGCCGCTTCATCGGCTTCGGCGTCGGTTGCCGCCCAGCAGCCCGTCTCACGCAGATCAACCACGGGAAGCCCCTTTTCAGCGGCAAATTGAAAGGCCGTGTCGTCCTCAGCCAAAAAGGCTGCGCCCTTGGTATGCCGGACAAAGTCCGCGGCCTTTGTAAGCCCCGCGGAGCTTTCCGGCACCGCCAGCACCGCGGGCAGCGCAATCCGGCTGATCACAAGCGCGTCCATCGGCAGCAGCTTCATTGCGGCAAGTGTCCCGGTGTCCTCTGCCGTACACCAGCAAAACGTCTGATTTTCCAGCGCCTTGGGCGTTCCGCTGAAGGCCCAGGAACGCCGGAAGTGAAGCCTCACATAGGCGTGGGGATAGTCGTGCTCCATGACAAACCAGGGGACCGAATCCGTAATCGTCAGATCCAGCTCCTCCCGGAGTTCACGCACGAGCGCCTCGTGCACGGACTCCCCCTTTTCGAGTTTTCCGCCCGGAAATTCCCAGTAACCCGCGTAGGGTTTCCCTTCCGGACGTGATCCGAGCAAAAACTTCCCGCTCTGAGGATCAATCACAACGGCAACAGCAACTTCGGTGACAGGACGATCGGGCACTTTCACTTCCTCATGGCTTTGAGTTTTTCACTGCCCGCACGGTTACGGGCGTACTGCAGCGCCACGCGGCCGCTTCGGCCGCCGCGCTGCAGGGCAAACTGCAGGGCTTCAAGACGCACAGCTTCGCTTGTGACGACCGCCTCTTCAACGCCGAAACGGCGCAGAGCGGCAAAAACGGCAGCAAGGTACTTGTCCTGGCTGAAGGGATAGAAACTGAGCCACAGGCCGAAGCGCTCGGCAAGCGAGAGCTTTTCTTCAAGCACTTCCCCGGGATGCAGCTCCCCTTCATCGTCTAAAACCGCCTGTGCGTTGTCTGACACGGGTTCGGGCAGCAGATGCCGGCGATTACTCGTGGCGTAAACGATGAGATTGTCGCCGCCCGCGGCAACCGAGCCGTCCAATGCGGCTTTAAGCGCCTTGTAGCCTCCCTCACCGAGTTCAAAGGAGAGATCATCGCAAAAGAGAATAAAGCGCTCGGGGCGGCGCGCCGTGATCCGCACGATATCGGCAAGATCTCTGAGATCATCCTTATCGATTTCAATGAGCCGCAGCCCCTCATCGTAAAAACGCGTCAGGCACCCGCGGATCAGCGAACTTTTACCCGTACCGCGTGCGCCTGTAAGTAGCACGTTGTTGGCGGGAAGCCCCTTTACAAACTGCTCGGTGTTGGCCAAAAGTTCCGCCTTCTGTCCCTCGATATAAAGCAAATCATCGAGCTCGACGCGGGCGAATTTCTCCACGGGTTCAAGCCGCCCCACCGTGGTGCCCAGGCACGTGCGGCGCACCCAGCGGAAAGCCGGTCGTGTCCAGTCGGTTTCATCTTCAGCCGCAGGGAGCACCGCCTTAAGGCGCGTGAGCACCTCGCCGAAGAGTTTTTCGTTTTCCGGCGTCATGCTTAACTGCGGTAATCGGCGTTGATCGTCACGTACTCGTGGGAGAGGTCCGTGGTCCAGACGGTTTCCGAAGCCATGCCTCTGCCCAAATCAATGCGCACCGTGATTTCAGGCTGCGCCATCACGCGCACACCGTCTTCTTCACGGTAGCCTGCAGCACGGCCCCCGTGCTCGGCAACGAGCACGTCATCGAGCCAAAGCGTCACTTTGGAGCTGTCAAGGTCCTCGACACGGCTGTTGCCCACAGCAGCAAGAATACGTCCGAGGTTGGGGTCCGAGGCAAAAAACGCGGTCTTCACCAGCGGCGAATGCGCCACGGCGTAGCAGACCTGGAGGGCTTCGGCTTCACTTTTAGCACCCTGCACCTGCACCGTAATAAATTTCGTGGCCCCTTCACCGTCACGGATCATGGACTGGGCAAGATGCCGCGCCACCACGCAAAGCGCTTCGGTAACGGCGTCAATCCGGGGATCATCGGCACTCGTGATCGGTTCCATCTTGGCTTTGCCGGTGGCAATCACCACAAAGCTGTCGTTGGTGGAAGTGTCGCCGTCCACCGTGATGCGGTTGTAGCTCTTGTCGGCGACGCGCTTGACGATCAGAGGAAGAACCTCCGCGCTGATTGCGGCGTCGGTGGCAATGAAGCCGAGCATTGTGGCCATACGCGGCTCAATCATGCCTGCGCCTTTACTGATTCCGGTTACCGTGATGCGGGCAAATTCGAGGAACGCTTTGGTGGAAAAAGCCTTGCAGACGGTATCCGTGGTCATGATGGCTTCCGCGGCCTCAAGCCAGTTGTCCGGTGCAAGATCCGCATACGCCTCGGGTAACCCCTTGATGAGGCGCTCCACGGGAAGCTGCTCCATGATGACGCCCGTGCTGAAGGGAAGCACTGCGTCTGTGCCGCAGCCCACAAGTTCCGCGGCCTTCTCACAAGTCTTTTCAGCGTTCATAAGGCCCGTCTCACCGGTACCGGCGTTGGCGATGCCGGTATTGACGACAATAGCGCGCACGGCATTGGTTTTCGCCAGATGCGCGCGGCAAACCTGCACCGGGGCTGCCGCAAAACGGTTCCGGGTAAAGACGCCGGCGACGGTCGAACCTTCAGCAAGACGCACAAGCAGCAGATCCCGGCGGCCGGGCTTACGGATGCCGGCGCGGGCGGTACCGAGTTCCACCCCTTCCACAGGGAAAATCATCCGGGGGTCCGGGCTCTTTAAATTAACTGCCATGACTGTCTCTCCGATTCTTTTTTAACTGGCAAAAATAACGGCGCCGAAAACACCGTTGCGCAAAGGGGCATCATAACCCGATGCACGGTGCTTTTCGGCGCCGCAGACTACCGCAGCCGAAGTTTTTGGATTACTTAAGCCGCCCGTGGCAGTCCTTGTACTTCTTGCCCGAGCCGCAGGGGCACGGATCGTTGCGGCCCACGTGCGAGAAGTCGATCGCTTCTTCGTGTTTGGCCGTGGCGGCTTGCGCGCGCTGCGCCCCCATCTCTTCACTGCGTTCGGTCGCAGCCTGTGCTTCCTCAGGCATCTGAATCTGCACGTTCATGAGCACGCGGCAGAGCTGCTCGCGCACGTTATCCAGAAGCGACTCAAACATCGAGAAGGCTTCGCGCTTGTATTCCTGCTTGGGCTGCTTCTGGGCGTAACCGCGCAGGTAAATCCCCTGTCGCAGGGCATCGAGCGCCGTGATGTGCTGACGCCAGGTGGCGTCCAGAACCTGCAGAAGCACGTTGCGGGCAAAACCGGCCCAGGCTTCGTGGCCGACCAGCTCTTCCTTACCCTTTTCAATGGCATCGGCCGTCTCAAGGAGTTTCTTCAGAAGGTCTTCATCGGTGACGCTGTTGTCTTTTTCCAGCATCTCCTGCATCGGGATGTCAATGCCCCAGTTGGTTTTAAGCTGAGAGGTGAGTCCCTTGAGGTCCCACTGCTCTTCAACGGTATCCGCGGGCACAAAGCTTCTGAAGAGATCCGTGAAGTAGCCTTCCCGCAGGCTGTTGATCATGTCGCTGACGTCCTTACTCTCAAGGATTTCGTTTCGCAGGCGGTAGATCTCCTTGCGCTGATCGTTCTGGACGTCGTCAAATTCGAGCAGCTGCTTGCGGATATCGTAGTTGCGGCCTTCAACCTTACGCTGCGCGCTTTCAATCATGCGCGAGAGCATCTTGGATTCAATCGCCACGCCGTGCTCGAGCTTTAAGCGGTCCGCGATTGCCTTCATGCGGTCGCCGCCGAAGATTCTGAGCAACTGATCTTCCATCGAAAGATAGAAGACAGAGCTGCCCGGGTCACCCTGACGGCCCGAACGGCCGCGCAGCTGGTTGTCGATACGGCGGGATTCATGGCGTTCGCTGCCGATGATGCGCAGCCCCCCGGCCGCCACCACAGCGTCATGAAGTTTCTGCCAGTCGGCCTTAAGGGTCTCGATGCGCTTTTCCTTTTCTTCAGGCGAGAGCGTTTCGTCGGCACGGATTTCATCGATGTGCTTGTTGATGCCGCCGCCCAGAACGATATCGGTACCGCGCCCTGCCATGTTGGTGGCAATCGTCACGGCGCCGGGACGTCCGGCTTCAAGCACAACCTGTGCTTCACGTTCGTGCTGCTTGGCGTTTAACACATTGTGCGCAATACCCTCTTTGGTGAGGCGGTTGCTTAAGAGTTCCGAAATTTCAATGGAAGTCGTACCGACCAGGACCGGCTGACCGCGCTTGACGCAGTCCTTGACGTCGTCAACGATGGCCTGGTACTTCTCTTCGGTGGTGCGGAAAACCTTGTCCTGCGCATCCTGACGGATCATCTTGCGGTGCGTGGGCACCACCACGGTTTCCAGGCCGTAAATATCCTGGAATTCGTAGGCTTCCGTATCGGCCGTACCCGTCATACCCGCAAGTTTCTTGTACATGCGGAAGTAGTTCTGGAACGTGATGGAAGCCATCGTCTGGTTTTCCTGCTGGATCTTGACGCCTTCCTTGGCTTCCACAGCCTGATGCAGACCGTCGGACCAGCGGCGGCCGGGCATTAAGCGGCCGGTGAATTCGTCGACGATGATGACTTCGCCGTTTTGCACTACGTACTGCTGATCACGCTGGAAAAGCGTATGGGCTCTGAGCGACGCATTGAGGTGGTGCAGCAGAATAATGTTCTGGGGCGAATAAAGGCTCGTGCCGTCCTTGATGAGTCCCTTTTCGGTAAGGATCTTTTCAAGGTGCGCGTGGCCGGCTTCAGAGAGATAAACCTGATGGGCCTTTTCATCCACCCAATAGTCCCCTTCAGCCTTTTCATCGGCCTGACGCTTTAAAAGCGGCGGGATTTCGTTGATCTGACGATAGAGATCCGTGTTGTCGTCAGCTGCACCCGAAATGATGAGGGGCGTACGGGCCTCATCAATGAGAATCGAGTCGACTTCGTCGACGATCGCGTAATTGAGCCCTCTCTGACGGCGGTTGGCGACGTCATACTCCATGTTGTCGCGCAGGTAGTCAAAGCCGAACTCGTTGTTGGTGCCGTAGGTAATGTCGGCGGCGTAGGCGGCCTTTTTGTGTTCCGTATCCTGCTGCGAGAGAATCGTTCCGACGCTCATGCCGAGGAAGTTGTAAAGGCGTCCCATCCAGGCGGCGTCGCGGCTTGCGAGGTAGTCGTTCACGGTCACGACGTGAACGCCCAGCCCCGGCAGGGCGTTGAGGTACACCGCAAGCGTTGCGGTGAGAGTCTTCCCTTCACCGGTGCGCATTTCGGCAATCTTGCCGTCGTTTAACACCATGGCGCCGATCAACTGCACGTCAAAGTGGCGCATTCCGAGCACACGGGTACTTGCTTCACGCACCACGGCAAAGGCTTCAGGCAGCAGTGCCTGCAGATCCTCACCCTTAGCCAAGCGTTCGCGGAATTCAACGGTCTTGTGCTTGAGCTCATCGTCCGTGAGCTTTTCCATCTCCGGCCCGAGCTTATTGATGGCAGCGCACTTCTTGCGGTACTGCCGGATCAACCGGTCGTTGCGGCTGCCGAAAATCTTGGTGAGAATCGAATCAAACATAGTTATCCAGTCAAAGAACCCGGCGGTGTTTTTTTGGGAAGCGCCGGTTCCTTAAAAATGCGGACGGCACAAAGCCCTCCGCCCAAAAGAAATAACGGCTATTATCGCACAGCAAACCCCTTATTTTCGGACAAAAATGTGCCCGTTTCCTTCACGGAAAAGGGCTCACGAGCGCCTTATCCCCGCCATGTATTACAAAAAAGCACCGCGCCGCGGCAAATTCAGAACTTTTGCACAGATCACTTTTGCCGCCGGTGAAGAGCAAAGCGTGGCCGAACAGTTAAAAGACGCCCGCAAAGCCGCCCGCGCCGTGGCAGGCGAAACCGCCAAAATGCGGCTCGGCCTGGACTTTTCCGACATCGCCAACATCCGCGTGACGCCCGAAAAAATCACACTGCTTGTGAAAACCGCGATCCAGCAAAACCGCCTGCGGCAACTGCTGCCCCGCATTACGGCTGCTCTCGGGCGCGCGGGCTTTATTGCCCCCGTGGACATCAAAATCCGTCCGGTCACAGACCACATCCGCTTAAGAACCCGCACCGTTGAGACGAATCCCCGCACCATGTCGGAGACGGCGCTTTCGGCAGTTGAAGAAAAGGCCGGCTCGATGAACGAGTCGGCCTTAAAAGACGCCTTACTGTCGCTTGCCCGGGCCATGCGTAAAAAGCAGGCCGGCCCGGCTGCATAACGGTCTACACCGCTGTCGCGGCAGGCTCAAACGCGGAAGTCGCCACCATAAAGGGGCGGTCTTTCTCTGGCACCGTCACAAATTCCCAGGCTTCGCTGTCGGCTAAAAGCTCCCGCAACAGCCTGTTGTTGATGGCGTGGCCGGACTTATAGGCACTGTACTTTGCAAGCAGCTGATGGCCGAGCACATAAAGGTCGCCCATCGCATCGAGAATCTTGTGCTTTACAAATTCGTCGGGAGAGCGCAGTCCGCCGACGTTGAGCACCCGGAACTCATCCATCACAATTGCGTTTTCCAGCGTGCCGCCCTGCGCAAGACCCATTGAGCGGAGCATTTCAACGTCAGAAACGAAACCGAAGGTACGCGCACGGCTCACGCTCTGCTCGTAGGTTTCCTTGGAAAAGTCCACCACCGCACGCTGCACGGTGTTGTCAATCGCGGGGTGGCCGAAATGGATGCTGAAGTCGAGGATAAAGCCGTTGTGGGGCTCGAGTTTGGCCCACTTGTCCCCGTCGTGCACTTCAACCGTCTTTTTCACGCGCACAAACTTCTTGGGCGCATTCTGTTCAATCACACCCGCCGAGCGGATGAGATAAACGAAGGTGGCGCCCGAGCCGTCCATCACGGGAATCTCAGGCGCGTCCACATCCACGTAGACGTTGTCGATTCCGAGGCCATTTAAAGCGCTCATCAGGTGTTCGATCGTCGAAATGATGATCTTGCCTTCGTTTAAGGTCGTCGCCATGCGCGTGTCGTTCACGCTTGTGGGGCGCGCAGGCAGTTCAACCGGCGGCGTCAGATCCACGCGGCGGAAGATGATACCCGTGTCAGGAGCGGCCGGCCGCATCTCGAGTTTGACACGACGCCCCGAATGCAGGCCGATGCCGACGGCCGTGACCGTGCGGCGCAGAGTGCATTGTTTGAGCATGTTTTCTAACGGTGACGGATAAAGGTCGGAACACTCACAAAGGGTGTGGCGGAAACCTCACTTTGCTGCGGCTTATCCTGCGGCGCCGTGCGGGCCCAGTCGTCCGACAGATGCTGCTGCGGCTGCGGCGCCGGCTGATGCACGGTCTGCGGCTGCTGCAGAGCCGGATCATTTGTCTGCGGTGCAAACTGCGGCTGCGCGGCGGGCGCGCTCTGGGGCTCGCGCACGGGCTGCGTGTAGCCGTAACCGAACGTCTGCTGAATCGGCGCCTGAGGCACAGCCTGCTGCGCAGGGGCCTGGCCGAACGCAGGCTGCGAGAAGACCTGGGGACCTCTGCCGTAAATGCTGCTACCCAAACCGCCCTGACCGGCTTCGGGCGTATGACGTCCCGTATCGTCGTCAAGACCCGTTGCGACCACCGTCACACGCAGCTCATCGCCCATGTCGTTATCGAAGGCCGTGCCGATAATCTGGTTGGCGTCGCGGCTCACGAAGTTCTTCATGACGCTCATCACTTCGCGGATTTCGGGATTGGTCATCGTTTCAGCCGAAGCCGTCACATAAACGAGAAGGCCGCGGGCACCCTGAAGGTTTGCTCCTTCCAGAAGCGGGCAGGCAATCGCCTTTTCCGCTGCTTCACGGGCGCGGTCCGGACCGCTTGCGGTTGCCGTACCCATCATAGCCGTGCCGCGTTCACTCATCACGGTACGCAGGTCTTCGAAGTCAACATTGATGATGCCGGGCGTATGAATGATCTCGGCAATACCGTTACAGGCCTTGTAAAGCACATCGTCTGCGGCGGCAAAGCAGTCAACCATCGTGGCCTGACCGCCCACTTCGTCTTCGAGCTTGTCGTTGAGAATCACGATGAGGCTGTCGACCTTGTCCTTAAGGTTTTCAATGCCGGCCTGTGCCTGGCGCATACGGCGGGAACCTTCAAACTCAAAGGGCTTGGTGACGACCGCAACCGTGAGAATGCCGAGCTCTTTGGCAATCTCGGCAATCACGGGAGCCGCACCGGTTCCGGTGCCGCCGCCCATGCCGGCCGTGATAAAGAGAAGATGCGTACCCTCAAGCGCCTCACGGATCTTGTCGGCGGCTTCCTGTGCGGCCATGGCACCCACTTCGGGTTTGGCGCCCGCACCGAGCCCGGTCTTACCGAGCGGAATCACGATGTTGGCCCGGGAGCGGCTCAGCGCCTGCTTATCCGTGTTGGCAGCAATAAACGTAATTCCCTGAGCCTGATTGTCGATCATGTGCTCAACGGCATTGCCGCCGCCACCGCCGACACCGATGACTTTGATGCAGGCATCGAAATGATTGGGCTGTTCCGTAATGGCCTCAAACGACATGGCTATCCTTTTTACCGGCGGGCCGATATCTCGTCCCGCCCAAATATTTGACTACCGGTAGTCTGCCGCCCATTGCGCTAAAAAATCACGCATGCAGGCGGCAGTCAAAATTCGTGCGCATTATTGTAGAGCCTTTTTCCCGCTCTCCGAAAGGGTGCTCAGGCTCCCGTAGCAGAAATTTGCAATCTTTCCGGACGACTGCGTCAGAATTCAAAGCGCCAGAGCACGTCAAAGGACTGACCGGTGCCGGAAACAGCCTGAAGATAAAGTTTGGGCAGCAGCCTGTAGCGCAGCGTCAGAGTCGTTAAGGAATCAAAGATTCCCATGCCGTACTTCACCTGAAGGCCGGGCAGGACGTAACCTGAGAGCACCACCTGAGAGTCCGTGCCGCGGCCGGCGGTGTCCACGGTAAGACCTTCAATACCGGCAGCCTCCCCGATTTTGCCCACAACGCGTCCGGCCTGACTTGCGCCGAGTCCGATTAAGGCCGAGGTCATAGCGTTGCTGCCGGCTGCATCATTTTCATTATCAAGCCCGTGCCCGGTGAGAAGGTAGGAAAGTTTGTTTTCATCACTCATCTCCGGATCGGAAAAAAGTTCCACCTTGGGAGCCGATGCTGTTCCTGTCACCTGAACCCCCGCCGTGACGTCATCCTCCGTGGTTTCACTGTTTCTCACGGCCTCAATTTCAAGTGTCGGGTTGTCCGCCGGCCCGGCAAAAATGAGAAGCCCCTTGGTGATTCTCAAATCCTGACCGTAGGCGTGAAATGTCCCCTCATCAAGGCTCACGCGGCCGTCCAGGGAAAATATCCCTTGGTTCTGCCGGGCATGAAGGTCCCCTTTTAAACCGGCCTTGAGTTCAAAGACGTTGATGCGGACGTGTTCTCCGAAATGAAGGGCAATGTCAGCGGAAACTCGCGATGCGAGATCTGATTTTTCTTCTGCTTCATCCCGGTCAATCACAACCTCGTCGGATGACGTGCCTTCCGCGCCCTCCGGCAGGCTGTTGACCGCAATACGGGCCCGGGGGACAGCAACCCTTCCGGTAACGGCCAATGTTTCACCGCGGGCTCTGACGCGTAAGTCAGGCGCCACATCCACCGAAATATCCGGACTCACGTCAAGCCGAAGCCGCTCGCTTGTCATCGTGAGATCAGCCGCGGGACTGTCCATGTCGCTCCAGTCAAGGTGCGCGGCAGCCGAGGCCTTTCCCTGATTTGTCATGAGCTCAAGCGCTGCGTCAGACTGCGTCCCCGCAAAGCTGAGCGTCAGGCGGCTCGGCTGCATCTGAAAAGGCATCTGAGGCGACGCGACTGAAAGGTCCGTGACGGCCACCTCCCCCGTGAGCTCCGGCCGACGGATGCTGCCCGACACACCCACGTCTGCCGTCAATAGCCCCGTGACTTCGGTTTCAGCGGGCAAAAGCGCTCTGAGATCTTTCAGTTCCAGCCCCTGAACGGAGAGTCTTCCTGAGAGTGTGTCATTGCGGCGCCGGTCAGCGGTTACGGCTAGCGTCACAGGACGGGAACTGCCCGCCGTGTGCGTCTGCGCACTGACGGTGAAGGCGGAGGCGTCTGCCTTAAGTACCAGGCGCGTATCCGTCAGTGTGAGCCCCTCGTTTCGGGCTTTGCCGGACGTTTTCTGCTGCAGCCGTGCGGTGATCCGCGGCGCCTCAAAAAGCGCTTCGGCCGTCTGTTCTCCGTTTTCGCCGAACATCTGCCGCAGGGAAGCCCTTCCTGAAAGGGTGCCCGTAATCTGCGGCTTTTGCTCGAAAAGCGCCGCGAAGTCAGAGGGTTCAATACGGATGCCGTCGGCCTTCACGGTAAGGGCTGTCTTGTCGGCTGTAAGTTCAGTAAGACAGAACCCTGTGCGTGCTGACGCGCCGCCCGCAAAACAGGCGTTTTTCAGCTGTTGGCTTGCTGCGGAGACAGTTAAAGGCGCAGCCTTGGTGAGCGCCCAGGCACCCAACGGCGTTTTAACCGAAAGGCTTTGTGCCGCGCCGCTCCAGAGAGCCGCCTCAGTCTTCCAGCTTCCTGTCAAACGCCCGTCAAGCGCGAGCCCGTGCGTCTTTTCACGCGCCGAAAACCGCAGCGTGTGTTTTTCCGGCGTGCCCGCAAGAACCAGCCGGGCTTCAGGGACCGCGTAGTCTCCCTGCCGCAGGCCGTTTACCGTAAGCGTCACGGCGTCTGCCGCACCCCCGGATCCGAAACGCCCGGCCAGACGCGCCCGGTCAATAGCCAGATCATTAAAGCGCATACCGGAGGCCGTGAGATCGGCTGAAAGCCTGGGCTCACCAAGAGTCCCCGAAACCGCCACCGTGCCTCTTGCCCCACCCTTTAACTGCGGCAAAACTTCGGAAAGATCCGGCGCCGCAATCCGGGCTTTGAGGTTTAATGCGCCTTTGCCGGCCACGGCAACGCTGCCGTCCGCGGTCATCGTGTTGCGTCCCGCCCGCAAAGTGACGTTTCGGGCCGAAACCGTGCCGTCAGAGGCAGCACGGAGTCCGCCCGCGGCCTCAAGGGCCCGACCGGAGACAAGCCCCGTGAAATTCATGGATTTGAGTGCTGCGTCCCAGTGCCCGTCACGGTAAAACACGGAAAAATCCGTCGCTCCCTCAAGGCGCAGTTCTGTGGGCAGGAGCGGTTTTGCGGCCTGAAGGTTTACTGCCGTCAATGAGCCGCTCACACGAAGGCCGTTTGAAGCATTTATCTGCGCCCGGGCCTTAATCCGGGCGTGCTGACCTTTTTCACCTGCCGCCGCATCAAGAAGCCTGACCGTGATCGCGCGAAGCCCCTTGGTATCAAGTATGGTTTCTCCGGAAAAGGGAACGTCTGAAAGAGCAGCGGAACCCGCTGAAGCTTTCCCCATCACAGAAGCCTTAATGCCGGCATTAAGAACCGTACCCTGCGCCTTTACCGTAAAGGCGGTCACTTTGACGGCGTCTTTGTCACTGATCTTTTGCTCAAAAGGCGCGGCCAAAAAAACTTCGGCTTCAAAAGGCAGTTCGGGCTTCATGAGAAAACCGGAAGCCTCGGCCCGGGCGTGAGCCATTCCTGCCGTCGATATCCGGGCCGTGAGTTTTTCCCGGAGGGCTCCCGTCACTCTGACATCGGTCTTTTGTTCGCGTCCGTCAGCCGAGAGCACCGCCGAAGCCCGCAGATCCACGGGCCAGACCCCCGCCGTCTGCGCGTTCCCGCTCACCGTCAGCTGCATCTGAGGAATGTCTGCCGTCAGCTGCCTCACGGAAAGTTCTGTCTGCGTGAGCGACAGATCCGCGGCAAATCGGGACGGTGCCAAAAGCGTTTCCTTTCCCTGCCGCACCGTCACGCCCTGAGCCGTGAAGTTCTGCAGGGTGACGTCAACCGGAAGCACGAGTTTCTCAGGAACCGCCAGCCAGGAAGCCGCACCGCTTGCGCGGATCGTGTTTTCAAGTGCTGCCCAGTCGGTGGCCTCCGGCGCTTTTTGCTGCGCAGGCAGCGTCACCGCAAGCCCCGAGAGTGCCGTCTCAGCGATCCGGATGGTTTTATCCGAAGCACTCACGGCCAAATCGGCTTTCTGAAGCTCCAGATCAAGACTGCCCGAGTGAAAAGCAATATCCCTTAATGCAATACCGGTGACTTCAACATCAACCGGCAGTCCCTCAAAGTGCGTTGTCTGCTCTGCCGGCGCCGCTTCCGGCGCACTTTCACCGGACTCAGCAACATTGACTGAGGCCTGCTCAAGCCTGACGTTGTGCAAAACGATGCGGTTTCCCTGCAAAAAAGCCATGAGGTCAAAGGCATAAGCGGCCTTTCCGACGCGCACCGCAACGCCCTCAGCGGCGTAGCTTAACCCCGTGATTTCAGGAGAAAGAAGTGTCCCTTGCGCCGATTCGAAAGAAAATCCCGGCACATGGTCGCTTGCCTCTCTGAGTACAAAGTGAAGGCCCGTTTCGGTCGCTGCCAGAAAGGCCACGGCACCGGTGGCGGCAGCGGAAAGCACGGCCGCACCCGCAACTGAATATTTAAGCCAGCGCCGCATCACCATTGCGCCCCCAGACCGATGTAAAAGTGCAGGCCGCGTTCGGACGCGTCATTAATGGGCCAGGCAAGGTCAAATTTCACCGGCCCCACGGGCGAATCCCAGCGAATACCGGCCCCTGCGCCTTTGTGCACCGTGAAATCATCCATACTGCGCACCGCATCACCGGCATCAAAAAAGGCAGCACCCCACCAGCGTCCCGTCACGTTGTACTGGTACTCAAGCGAGGCTGTCGCAAGCTTGGAGCCGCCGATAAGCCGCCCCCTGCCGTCTTCGGGCGAGACGCCCTTATAGTCAAAGCCGCGGATACTTTTGTCGCCGCCCGCAAAAAAACGCAGATCCGGCGGCACCGCATCAATATCATCGGCAAAAACGGCGCCGAGCGAAATCCGGCCGATCACACGGTGGCGCACTTTAAACGTTCTGAGCCATGTGTTGTCAAGCCGCAGAATCACAAAGTCCACATCAGAAGCCCAGGCGCCGGACGAAACATCAATGCTGTACTTCTGGGAGTCACCCCACGAAGGACTCGTGTCTCCTCTCTGACGGATACGCGTGAGGCTTAATCCCGGATAAATGAGCTGCGTTGTCTGCGTAACGCCGCCCTGCGTGAAGTGATCCTGCGAGGCTTTCACCGATGCAACGCGCTGCCAGCCCGAAGCCGTCTGCCAATAGCGCGACAGACTTAACGTAAAGGCCGAAGACGCCGTGTCGTTGAGATCGGTGTGTTTGTAGCCCGCCGAAACAAGGTAGTACTGCTCAAGCGGATTTTCCTTTACGGGGATTTTTAGGCTCGCTTCAAAACTTTGTTCGGCCGTTGAAACACTCGTCTCTGCCGTGAGGCTGTAGCCGCGGCGGTTGATCCAGGGGCGGGTCCAGGAAACCGTCCCCGTCACACCGGTGTCCGAACTCACGCCGAGCCCGGTCTCAACAACGTTTTTCTTGCGGGGCACGAGACTTACGACAACCGGCAGCGCATCAGGCGTTCCCTTTTCAAAGTCCGGTGCCGCCGACACCAATTCAAACCACCCGGTTTGTGAAAGCCTTCGGCTTAATTCGGCAACCGCCGTCGCGCTGAAGTAGTCTCCTGCCTTATAGGGTGCCAGCGTGGCGAGCCGCTCCGGATCAATCTGGCTGCCCGCAAACACGGTTTCACCCACCCTGTAGCGCTCTCCGCTTTCAAAACGGATCACCCAGCGGGCTTTAGCCCTTTTCTGCTCAACTTCCAGACGTGATACGGCAAAACGCGCGTCAAAGTAGCCTTTCTGCAGCGTCAGGGTATTGAGTGACTTCTTAAAGTTTTCATACGCGGCGTGCGAAAGCGGCGTCCCGGCCTTGGGGACCGCGGCCAGAAGCTTTACAAAGTCCGGATCATTCTTGGCTGCACCGGTGATTTCAACCGCGGAATCGGTGAGCACGGTGCGCTCTCCGGGATCGACCCTGAGACTGAGCTTTTTCCCGTCGCGCGTAACGTCAATTGAGGGACTGTAGTACCCGTAGGGACGCAGAGCCCGCGCGGCCGTCTCTCGGATTGAGGAATTATCAAGCCGCCAGGGCTCAGCCTCTCCCGTCGGTTCAAGCATCAGCACAATATTTTTGGCTGCGGCTGCATCGACACCGGTGACGGCAACCGACCCGGCGGCTGCCGTACAAGCCGTCAGACAGACGGCTGTTCCGAAAAGAAGATGCTGCCAGGCCACTCTGAGCGCTCCCGAAGTCCGAAATCAGAAACAAAGGAGAGCCTGTGGCGGCACAGCATGCTCCCGATTGCGCCTCACGTAAGTCTAAAGCCTTGCGCAGACTCTGCACCCGCAGCGAACTCAAGCCAGCGAACGGGCTCGGCTCCCTGAGACTGAAGCCATTCATTGGCCTTGCGGAAGTGCCCGCAGCCGATAAAGGGCGCGGGACCGCGCAGGGCCGATAAAGGCGATGGGTGGTTGCTTGTGAGAATCAGTATGGGCCCCTTGGCATTGTGACGGATCCCGTCGGCCTTGGCCTGCGCCCAGTTCCCCCAGAGCATATAAACGCAGGGAGTTGCGGCAGAAGCGGTTTTTGCAAGCACCGCGTCGGTGAGTTTTTCCCAGCCCCAGCGGCCGTGCGAAGCGGCTTCTCCCTCTTCTACGGTGAGCACAGCGTTTAAAAGAAGCACGCCCTGCTCAGCCCACCCGGAAAGGTCACCGTTGGTGTGAATGCCCGTATCGTACTCAAGCGCAATTTCGCGGAAAATGTTTTTCAGACTCGGCGGGAGCTTTCGTAATTCGGGCGGAACCGAAAAACTCATTCCCACCGCCTGCCCCGGTCCGTGGTAGGGATCCTGTCCGAGAATCACCACCTTCACTTTTTCCGCGGGCGTCATCTCGAGCGCCTTAAAGGGATACGGCGGATAAATCACGGCACCGGCTTCAAGCCGCGCGTCAAGCCGTGCCAGAAGACTTTCTCCGGCCGGACTCTTAAGAAATTCCGTACAGAGAGGCTGCCAGCTGCCGGCCCCTTCCCAAAGATGCCGTTCCCGCGCAAAGTCACGCATGATTATTCCGAAAAGAAAAGTTGGGTAAGCGCCGCACCGGGGTTCCCCTGTCGCATCAGGCTTTCGCCCACAAGATAGGCTCCGACACGAGCGCTTTTCAGCGCCGCCACGTCCTGCGGCGTCGCAATGCCGCTTTCCGAGACAATGATGCGGTCTCCGGGCACCAGATCGTGCAACGCAAGCGTCGTGTCGATGCTCGTCACAAAAGTGCGGAGATTGCGGTTATTGATGCCGATTAACGTCACCGGAAGCGCGAGAGCGCGCTTGAGTTCCCCCTCATCGTGACTTTCGGTGAGTACGTCCATTCCAAGACTGAGAGCCGTCTGCGCGAGTTTGAGCGCAAGCCCGTCGGTGAGCGCCCGCATGATCAGCAGTACCGCGTCCGCCCCCATCGCACGGGACTCGTAAATCTGCGCTTCATCAATCATGAAGTCTTTTCGCAGCGCCGGAATACCGACGGCAGCGCGCGCCGCACGAAACGCGGCTTCAGAGCCCTGAAAGTAGACGCTGTCGGTTAAGACAGAGAGGCAGGCAGCACCCGCGGCTTCATATTGCTGCGCCGTGCGCGCAGGATTGAAGTCCGGACAGATAAGGCCCTTACTCGGACTTGCCTTTTTCACTTCGGCGATGACGGCGGGCAGCCCCGCACTGATTTTTGTCTGCAGAGCGCGCACAAAGCCCCGCGGGGGATCGGCTTTCTCAGCCGCTGCCCTGAGCTCATTCATTGTCTTGCGGGCTTTCAGCTGAGCGACTTCCGCGCGCTTTGTTTCAAGTATCCGGTCCAGATAATCAGCCATTGTCTGCTCCCTGCGGCATTTCTTGTTTTCTGTGCGGGATTATGCGGCCGATTCACACTCACCGCCAACACACTTTCGAAACCAAAAGTACACAACCGGCACATCCGAATGCCGCAAGCCCGTGCGGCATGACATTTTCTGTTTCTTTTCAATACTCTGACTCTTTTCCCCCGCACCGATTTGCAGGAAATAAAATCATCCGTATAATTTCGGTCTCTCGCGGGGTGTAGCGCAGCCCGGTAGCGCGCCTGCTTTGGGAGCAGGATGTCGGGAGTTCGAATCTCTTCACCCCGACCACGTTACTGGTTGTATGACTGCCCGTAGCTCAGTTGGATAGAGCATCGGCCTTCTAAGCCGAGGGTCGCTGGTTCGAATCCTGCCGGGCAGGCCACAACATGACGGCGAGACAAAAAATTAACGGTGGGTGTAGCTCAGTTGGTAGAGTCCCGGATTGTGATTCCGGTTGTCGTGGGTTCGAGTCCCATCTCCCACCCCAGGTCACTAAAGCCCTGCTGGTTCACAGCAGGGCTTTTTCATATCTTTCCGTACCACCAAACCCGCGCCGTTATTGGCTTCACGCTGTTCCGCGCCGTCTCTCTCCGCGTCTCTCTGAATCTCTCCCGTTTCTTTCTATCCCATAATTCAAAAGCACCCAGAAAGGTCCCAAAAAATACGCTGTAAAACTGCCTTGGCAGTGGCGTCACCGTTGGACGCTCCGTTAATCACGATCTGAGCGGCCCGGGCAATCAGCGGCTCCATAGCTGCGCGGCCGGAACCGTCGGCCGCCATATGCACGCCGACCTCATGGAGAAACACACCTTTTGCCGTGTCCTTCGAGAGGTTCGAGGCGATGAGATAGAACTTTCCGGAAGCCGGGTCATACAACCCCTGGATGTCGCCGTTGTCGGAATGCTTGATCGTCAGTACGCTATTCCCTAGAATAAGAACCGAGTCTGTTGCGACAGCTCCCTTCTGCGGACGACTGAGTGTAGGCCGTTGATGCGTAGCGCTAGCATTGCCATCACCCTTTCTAGTGGCACCTGTCGCAACAAGCCCATCAACATGGAATCCTGTCACCACCCAAGCGTCGCTACTTGGCGTCTTCGTGAGCGCAACGCGCGTTGTCTTTCCGTTCCGGAAGTTTTCTACCGTCACTTTCAGGTTTTCGCCTTCGCGGTTTTGGCGGGACGTTTCGCGTCCGTCGGCAATGGCATAGACCACGTCATCCAACAAGTCACCGATCTGCTTTTCGTTGTAGCCGTCCTTCCGGTAGCGCGCCTCCATGATATGCAGAATACCTACCGCGCCTTTGCGCATCCCGTTTCCTTTGATACGTTCCGAACCTTCTGAACCGTACTCAAAGTCAACCCAGCCAAGTCCCTGGCGGAACATCGCACGGTACTGCGTCTTGTGATCCGCGATCAGGCGTGCCATAGCATTGAGGCCGCGCTTAATATCGGCGCGAGGCGACTTCATCGGAGACCGACTTTGTTCCGTGTCATCGATTTGGCTGCGAATCTCGGTGGGCAAATCGTCTAAAGTTTCCACGACGTTCACCGCGCCCGCGTCTGTCAACGTGTGGAAAGATGCACCGATCTGCGGATCCGTGGAAAGCGTTTCCGTCACTTCAGACGTGCGGCTACCGGCGTTCGCCTTGCCACGGGACGCCCACGCACCTGCCACGCCACGATCAGCATTTTCCTGCGCCTGCGCAAAGAAGTCTTCAATCAGCCGCGGCGAAGCGGAATAAAACTCTGTGTCATCAACAATGCGCCCTTCCGGCGTATTGAGTGACAGGGCCAAATACCCGCCCTTCGAACTACGCCCGAGTATGGCCAACTGCTGAGCCGTCGGCTTGCGAGCAACGGAGGCGCTGCCGGCAATACGATCAAACCGCATAGCGCCCGTGCGGCCCATGAATTCGTACATAGCCTCAGCGCCGTCACGAATTGTCATGGAGTTCTATGCGATGCGGCATCTGACAAGGGGAAAGGACGGGCGATACGCCTACACGGACGAACAACTGAAACGAGCAGTTCAACAGCAAAACGACAACATTGACTGGAGCCACCGCCATGGATAACACAACACTTCTGATGGACCAAGCGGCCGTAGCCGCCTTCATGGGAATTTCCGTCACGACGTTCAAGCACCGCCGGTACTCGGACAAGACCCGCTTCCCGAAACCGGTTGAAGGATTATCCGCTAAGCTCTACTGGAAACGGGAAGACATCCGCAAGTATGTGGACGGACTCGGCTACCTGACGGAAGCCGCCGGTCAGCAGACAACGACCGAACCAAAAAGCGCATAGCGCTCATCACAAAAGCACCTCGAAAAGACCTCATACAGGAGGAATCATCGAAATAGGTGCGCACACATTGAGTGTGCGGGGTGCATCTCACCCACAATTCCTGACCCGAGTCGGTTGCCGACTCGGGTTTATTTTTTCCGTTAGCCGGAAAAGTCGCCGAAGATCATCCGCTTGAAACCGGCCATAAAGCCGCCGAGATGTCCGTCCGCCGCACGGGCCTTGCCGCTTAAGCGGCGGCGCCGCACGGTCTCAATAATCACGCCGATCGCGGTTGAATCCTCAACCCCGATGAGATCTTCGCTGCCGTTACCTTCCTTGTGTCCCGGAGAGGCTAAGCGGACCGGCAGCTGCATCACCTTCGCGACAAGCTCGGCAAAACCCGGCATCCGCGTACAGCCTCCTGTGATCACAATGCCCCCGGCCGCTCTCTGCAGCCAGTTTTCCGGTGCAAGAAACCGGTCGCGGATCACTTTGAGAATTTCTTCGGCGCGGCAGGTCACGACTTCCACGAGCTTACGGCAGGGGACAACCTTTTCTTCCCGCGTGGCTTCGCAGACATAACGGATTGTTTCATAGTCATCACCGGGCCTCATACCGATATGCGCATACGCGGGCTTAAGGTCATCGGCATCATCCAGGGAGCAGCCCAGAACCCCGGCAATATCGCGGGTAAAAAGATTGCCACCCACGGGTATCACTTCTGTTTTTTCTATCCGGCTGCGCTCGTAGCAAGCCAGGTCCACCGAGCCCGCGCCGAAATCCATCATGATGACGCCGAGCTCTTTATCCGTGGGCGTCAGGCAGCTCGCTGCACTCGCCCAGGGCTGAAGAATAAGCGCCTCCACGTCAAGCCCCGCGCGGCGGATGCAGCGGATGAGATTTGCCACGATCGATTCCGAACCGACCGCGAGATGCACATGCGCGTGAATGACGTTACCGGACATGCCGACCGGATCGGCAATAAGCGTTGCCGTGTCGTTATCAAGCGTATATCCCTTCACCAGGTGCGAGACCACGCGGTCATCGTCACCCCGGCCCCTGCTGTCGTTTTTTGGGTTAAAAGCCATCGCCAGGCGCGTGACGCGCTGCACATCCTGCGCCGTCACTTCATTTTCGCGCAGCACAAGACGCCCTTTGCGGTTCACGGAATGCAGATACTTTCCGGTCAATGCCGCCGACACGGTCGTAATCTTGCGCCCGCTCATTGCTTCGGCTTCGGCAACAGCCTTGCGGATTGAGTCAACGGCGAGCTCCACGTCCTGAATGCTGCCGTCATAAATCCCCAAGGCTTCCACCTTGCCGATGCCGACCACACGGATCTCGCCCGTGTCGTCAACGTCGGCCACCACCACGGAAATTTTGGCGGTACCGATATCAAGCGCTGCAATCTGCGAGGACTTTACTGCTGAATCCATCAACCTTCACCTTTTTTCTGTACCGCGGGGTGCTCCAGACGCCAAAGTCTGGCCGACTCGGCGTTCGGAAGCTGTGCGGCAAACGCATCGCGGTAACGGGCATCAATTCTCAAAGGATAACCCTGCATGATGCGGCACAGGTCCGGATAGTGTTTTACCACACGCTCAAGCCGCTCCACGGGACTGTTTTCCGTCAGTGCCCGTCCGAGTTCTATGGTCACCACCGGCGTTGTTTTGAGTTCCACCGTCACGCTCCAGCTGCCGCGGTATGACGCATGCACCCCCTTCAGACGCCCGCCGAGCGCTTTGGCGGCCTTCATAAAAGCCGGCAGATACTGCACGGCCTGCACAGAATAGGCTGCATCGCCGGAAAACATGGGCATGTCGGCAAGCTTTTCGATGGACTCATCGTTTCCGGTGAAGAGAATACCCTCGGAAGACACAAGCCGGCCGTCTTCCCAAATCGCAACCGGATTGTGTTTGATCACGGTCACTTTCAGGCCGTCAGGCCAGACGCGCTCAACGGAAGCACTCTGAACCCAGCTTAATTCCTGCACCGCCTCTTTCACGGCCTTAAGGTTTACGGTGAAAAGCGTGCCCTGCACCGTGCGCTGCACGACCTGCTGCATTTCATTCACCGAAGGTCCCTTCACATCCCCGACAATGTAAAGCTCACGGACGGTGTTGGCCTCAGACGTGAGAAAACGGTGAGCGCCGCCCGCGGCGGCCAAAAGAGCCGCGGCAACAAAAACACAGCGCCAAACCCTCTTCTTCTGCATTGTCCGTCACGTCCGTTACTGCACCTTGGGGCGCACATGATCCAGCGCAGCCGAGGCAAGAACCTTCACCACAAGATCCTCATAGGAAAGTCCCACGGCACGCGCTGCCATCGGCACAAGCGAATGCGGCGTCATGCCAGGGCTCGTATTGAGTTCGAGCAGCACAAAACTGCCGTCGGGCCTCATCATCAGGTCTATGCGGCCCCAGCCGCGGGCGCCCAAAACTGCAAAGGCTTTTTCGCACGCTGCCTGCACGGCCTCAGTAACGGCCTGAGGCAGTTCTGCCGGGCAGTCGTATTTGACGGCGTTGCCGAAATACTTGTTCTGATAGTCGTAGTCGCCCGCAGGCGCCTTGATTTCAATCACGGGCAGGGCCTTGCCTCCGAGAATTCCGACCGTAAGCTCACGCCCGAAGATGCGCTCTTCCACGAGAACCTCGCGATCAAGCTTCAGGGCCTTCTGAAGAGCATCACGAATCGCGTCAACCGTTGCGTCCTTGAGTTTCGTCACGCCGATCGAAGAGCCCTCGCAGTCAGGCTTTACGACGACGCTGCCGCCCAAACGTTCAAACACAGCCTGCGCCTGATCGGCTGATGTGACCGTCATGCCGCGCGCCAAGGGCAGTCCTGCGTCATCCCAAACAAGACGCGTTGCACTCTTATCCATCGCAACGGCACTTGCCTTCACGCCCGGTCCCGTATAGGGAATGCCGAGATACTCGAGCACCCCCTGCACCGTGCCGTCTTCACCAAAGCGCCCGTGAAGCGCGATAAACACACGGTCAAAGCCGCCCGCGGCAAGCTCCGTGATGCTGCGGCGCGCCGGGTCAAAGCCTTCGGCATTGACGCCCTTGGATAAGAGCGCCTTTAAAACGCCTTCACCGCTTGAAAGCGAAACTTCGCGCTCGGAGCTGAAGCCCCCCATGAGAACGGCCACATGTCCCAGGGCCTTCACATCAACTGCTGCCTGCATTTATTCCTTTTCCTTATTTTTTCCGTTTCTTCAGAGCTCATGGTGCGCAAGAATCGGCGCGACGCGCCCGATGGAACCCGCCCCCATCGTCACCACGACATCGCCGTCACGCACCACCTGCATCACGGCCTGCGGCACCTCATCGACGCTGTCGCAGAAAATAAGATCCCCCTTACCGACAAGACGTACGGCACGCGCCAGAGCCCGGCCGTCTGCGCCCGCAATCGGCGTTTCCCCTGCGGGGTAAACGTCCGCGAGCACCACCACGTCAGCCTGAGAGAGAACCTTCACAAAGTCTTCAAAGCAGTCACGGGTGCGCGTGTAGCGGTGCGGCTGAAACACCACCACCAGGCGCTTGTCGGGCCATGCGCCGCGCACCGCGGCAATCGTTGCCGCCATCTCGTGCGGGTGGTGTCCGTAATCATCAACGAGCTTAAAGCTGCCGATGGTCTTACCCTCGGCGCCCGTCACGGGGAGATCCCCGTACTGGGCAAAGCGCCGGCCTACGCCCGTAAATTCGGCCAGCCCCTTCACAATCGCTTCGTCCGTGACGCCCACGAGCGTGGCGATTGCCACGGCCGCCAGGGCGTTACGCACGTTGTGCAGCCCCGGCAGATTCAGTACCACGGGCAGCGGCTGATGCTCGGGCCTTAAAATCGTAAAGCGCATCCGTGTGCCGTCGGTTCTCACGTCAATGGCCCGTACTTCGGCCTTGTCGTTTAAACCGTATTCCACCACGCGGCGCGGCACGCGCGGGATGATCGAGCGCACGTTCTCATCATCACTGCACAGAACCGCCACCCCGTAAAAGGGGAGCCGCGTCAGAAAATCCACAAAAGCCTGCTTGAGCCGCTCAAAGTCGTGCCCGTATGTGTCCATGTGGTCCTGATCGATGTTGGTGACGGCCGCAAGCACCGGCGTGAGATTCAAAAACGAGGCATCGGACTCATCGGCTTCGGCGACGATGTATTCGCCGGCACCGAGCCGGGCGTTGGTGCCGGAACTATTGAGTCTGCCGCCGATCACATAGGTGGGATCAAGCCCCCCGGCGGCCAAAAGCGCGGTCGTAAGCGACGTCGTCGTGGTCTTGCCGTGCGCCCCGGCAATCGCAATACCGCGGCGCAGACGCATGAGTTCTGCGAGCATCACCGCGCGCGGCACCACCGGAATATGGGCCGCCTTGGCGGCCACAACTTCCGGATTGTCGGCATGTACGGCGCTGGAAATCACGATGGCGTCGGCGCCTTCAATGTTTTTTGCGTCATGCCCGCGGTAAATCACGGCGCCGAGGCTTTTGAGCCTGCGTGTGGCGGCGTTTTCAGCCAGATCCGAGCCGCTTACGGTGTAACCGAGGTTCAGGAGCACCTCGGCGATGCCGCACATCCCGGTGCCGCCGATACCGACAAAATGCAGATGCTTGACAACGAACTTCATAACTCAAATCAACCTTTTTTCAGAAACCGCAGTCCAAAGCAGCTTTACCGACCTTGAGTGCCCCGTCAGACGGGCTTGGTCTTCATTGCCGCGATGTCTTCAATCATGTCGGCAACAGCCGCGGCTGCCTTCAGGCGGCAAAGCGCACGGGCGTTTACCGCAGTCTGCAGAATCTTTTCGCGCTTCATGCTCGCGAGAATTCCGAAGAGGTGTTCAGGCGTGAGGCTTTCCTGCGGAACACACAGACCGGCGTTGTTCATCGCCATATAGCGGGCGTTACCGAGCTGATGTTTGGTGGTCTTTGCCACGAAAGGTACCAGAACGGAAGCAGCGCCCGCCGCACAGAGTTCCGCCACGGTCGTCGCGCCCGCCCGGCAGATCACAAGGTCGCTTTCCGTATAGGCCTTGGCCATATCCTCGATAAAGGGAACAATCTCAGCTTCAACCCCGGCATCGGCATAGCATTTTTTGGCTTCTTCCACCGAGCCCGCACCGCACTGATGCAGTACCTGAGGACGGTTTTCCGGGTCAAAAAGCGCAAGCGCCTTAGGCACCGTCTCATTTAAGACACGTGCGCCGAGGCTGCCGCCGAAAACAAGGAGCTTCAGAGGGCCCGTGCGGCCTGCAAGGCGCGTTTCAGGCGCCTCAACCGCCTCGATTTCCGCGCGCACCGGGTTACCGGTGATGCGGCCCTTACTGGCTGCCCGCGAGCGCGCCGAACCGGCAAAACCGCAGGCCACGCCCCAGGCGTCCTTGAGAATCATCTCAGTGGACATCAGAAGGTCGGCATCGCAGTTCATCACCGCCACACGCACGCCGTTTTTGCGGCATCCGGAAGCAACCGGCACGGCCACGTAGCCGCCGGTGGTAAACATCACATCGGGTTTGAGTTCGCGCATGAGGCTTTTGCAGCGCGACATGGCTTTTAAAAGCTTGATGCCGCCGGAGATCATGCCAAAAAAACCCTTGCCTCTGACGCCGTTAAAGTCCAGGCCCGTGAAATCAATAGCGTCTTTGGCAATGAGTTTGGACTCCATCCCGGTCTGCGTTCCGATCCAGGAAATCTTCCAGCCGCGGTTTCTGAGCTCACGCGCCACCGCAAGCGCCGGAAACACGTGTCCGCCCGTTCCTGCGGCAGCTACCACCAAATGCTTTTTATTTTCTTCAGACATGACTAAACCCTTCCGCCCCGCATCAGGATGCGGTTTTCCGCGTCAATTCTCAGTAAAACAGCGACAGCCGCAATTGTAGCGAGCAGGCTTGAGCCGCCGTAGCTCATCAGCGGGAGCGTCAGACCCTTGGTCGGGAATAGCCCCGTGGCCACGCCACCGTTAATCACCACCTGCACGCCGATCCAAAGCCCCACGCCTTCGGCAACGAGTCCGGAAAACACCCTGTCAAGCTTGATGGCCTGCCGTCCGATCGAAAACGCGCGGCGCACCAGGAAGTAATAGGCAATAAAGACACAGATCACGCCCACGAACCCGAGCTCTTCACCCACCACCGCCAAAATAAAGTCGGTGTGCGCTTCAGGCAGATAGTTGAGTTTTTCCACCGACGCCCCGAGCCCGACGCCGAGCCATTCGCCGCGCCCGAAGGCAATAAGCGAGTGGCTTAACTGATAGGCTTTGTCGAGCGCATAGTCGCTGCTCCAGGGATCAAGGTAAGCCATCACGCGGCCCACGCGCCAGGGCGACATATAAACGGCCATAACGGCAGCGAAAATCACGGCAGCCAGAACCACCATGAAGATTCTGAGATTAAGTCCCCCGAGGAAAAGCACTCCGAGCGCGATGCAGACAATGACGAAGGTGGCCCCTAGGTCAGGCTGCATGTTGATGAGAAAGGCGACGACTGCCATCACCAGCGCCATCGGGGCAAAGCCCTTCGTAAAGGAATGCATGAATTCCTGCCGGTGCACAGTAAAGCCGGCTGCGCCGATCAAGGCCGCAAACTTTGCAATTTCCGTGACCTGAATCGTCAGAGAACCGAAGCCGATCCAGCGCCGGGCGCCGTTTACGCTGTGACCGACTCCCGGAATAAGAACGGCGATCAGAAGCAATACGGCGATGATGACGAGAATCCCCGAAACACGCTCCCAAAAGCGCATGGGGATACGGTAGACGATGCTGCCTGCGACCGCGGCAACCGCAATGGAAATCAGATGCCGCACGAAAAAGTGCGTGTAGCTCGTGTCAAACTTCGGGCTGTCGGCGAGCGAAATCGAGGCCGAATACACCATCAGGGAACCGAAAGCAAGCAAAAACCCCGTGATAAAAAGGATGCTCCAGTCGATACCCTCGGCACGGATACGCTTGGCACGGCCCCCTGTCTGCAACACCGTGGAGCCGCTTAAATCATCCTCAATCTGCCGGGCCGGAGCCCGTCCAGGGAAAAACCAGGCCATCGTCAGCGGTTTCCTTCCTCAGTGCGCGCGGCAATCTCTTGGGCGCGCGCAATAAAGCGGGCCGAGCGTTCGGCGTAATTGGCAAACATATCCCAGCTTGCGCACGCGGGACTTAAAAGCACGGCGTCTCCGCTCTGAGCCGAGGCGTAGGCTTTGTCCACCGCACCCTCAAAGTCGGTACCCGCATTTTCAAGGGGCACGCCCGTGTTTTTCAGTGCCTCCTGAATCCGGACGGCATCGCGACCGATCAAAACCACCGAGCGCGCAAACAGCTGCACGTATGAAGAGAGCGGCGCGAAGTCCTGGCCCTTGCCGTCGCCGCCCATGATGAGCGCACACTTTCGTCCCCCGACCGCCAGGCCCTCAAGCGCAGCGGCCACAGCGCCAACGTTGGTGCCTTTGCTGTCATCGATAAATTCAATACCGTTAACCGTGAGAACGTGCTGCACGCGGTGGGCTTCTCCGGTGTAACCTGCAAGCACCTCCAAGGCCGCAGCAAGCGAAAAACCTGCGGCGTCGGCAAGCGCAAGTGCCGCCATAGCATTCTGCACATTGTGCCGGCCGCGGATTTTGAGCGCGGCCGAAGGCATCAGAAGACTCATTTCCGGAGCGTCCCAGGCCGAAAGCTGCGCTTTTTTGCTGCTTGCCGCGGGCGTTGTCTGCGGTGCGATAAAACTCATCCACTCCACACCCGCGTCCTCGGTCACGCCCCACTCACCCGGCTTTTCGGGTTTGGTGAGCGCAAAGGTGCGCACAGCCGCGCCTGCCGTATTTTCTGCCCAGCGCATGCTCACGGGATCGGCGCGGTTCAAAATCCTCGAGCGGGCATGAAGGAAAATCCGGCCCTTGGCCTGCGCGTAGTTTTCCAGCGACCCATGCCAGTCGATATGGTCTTCGGTGAGGTTTAAGTACGCGGCAGCGGTAAGTTCGAGCGATGACGTCGTCTCAAGCTGAAAGCTTGAAAGCTCAAGCACCCAGACTTCAGGCAGTTTTCCGGCTGCGAGCGCTTTGGTGAGCTCGGTGAGCGCATTGGGACCGATGTTACCGGCCACGCACACGGTTTTACCCGAAGCCTTGGCCATCAGACCCGTAATCGTTGTTGTGGTGGTTTTGCCGTTGGTGCCGGTGATTCCCACCACCACGGGCGAGTAGCCGCAGAAGGCCTTCAGACGCTTCATCTCCCGGGCAAAGAGTTCAATTTCGCCCACAACCTCAATGCCGAGTTCGTGTGCGAGGTTGACGGTTGCGGCTGCCGCAGAATGTGAGGGCGAGAGCCCCGGACTTATCACCAGAAGCGAAGCACCCCGCACAAGATCGGGATTAAAGCCCCCGAACGAAAATTCAATATGAGGCAGTTCTGCGGCAAGCGCATCGGCAGCCGCCGGATTGGTGCGGCTGTCAGCCACCGTTACATCCCAGCCGCGGGAATAAAGAAACCGCGCGCAGGCTGCACCCGAAGCACCGCACCCCAAAACCAGCGCTCTTTTACCTGTTGCCAGACGCACCGACTGATTTGACATGTCCTCTGCTCCCAGGAAAGCCCGACTCAACGGATCTTCAGTGTTGCAAGACCGATCAGCACCAGAATGAAGGTGATGATCCAGAAGCGCACCACTACCTGCGTCTCCTTCCAGCCCTTGAGTTCAAAGTGATGGTGAATCGGCGCCATCAGGAAAACGCGCTTACCGTGAGAGAGCCGGAAGTAGACCGTCTGAATCATCACCGAGAGCGTTTCCACCACAAAAATCCCGCCCATGATGGCGAGCACGATTTCCTGCCGCACAATAACGGCGATGGTGCCTAAGGCGCCGCCGAGAGCCAGCGCCCCGACGTCACCCATAAAGACCTGCGCAGGGTAGGCGTTAAACCAAAGGAAAGCAAGGCCCGCGCCCGCCATCGCGGCGCACACGACCACAAGCTCTCCGGCCCCGGGAATATAGGAAAAATAAAGGTAGGACGCGTAGTCAGGGCGGCCCACAACGTAGGCAAAGATTCCGAGGGCCGAGCCCACCATCACGCACGGGAGAATCGCCAGGCCGTCGAGGCCGTCGGTGAGATTGACGGCGTTGGAAGTACCCACAATCACGATGTAGGTGAGAAGCAGAAAGCCCCAGACACCGAAGGGAAAACTCACCTGCTTAAAGAAGGGAATGGTGAGTTCGAGCTTACCCGGTTCCGAGAGCGCAAACCCGTTTTCCACCCAGTGCATCACCGTTGCCCAGACATGCGTGTCGGTGGGCATGGAAACGGCAAAAGCAAGGTAGACCGCCGTCACAATACCGATGAGACTCTGCCAGCTGAACTTTTCGCGGGCACTCATCCCCTGCGGGTTGTGATGCACAACCTTTCTGTAGTCATCGACCCAGCCGATTGCGCCGTATCCGAGCGTCACAAAAAGAACGGCCCAGACAAAACGGTTGGAGAGGTCCATCCACAAAAGTGTCGAAAGCCCGATTGCCACCAAAATGAGAGAGCCCCCCATCGTGGGCGTTCCGTCCTTCACCAGATGCGTTTTGGGCCCGCAGTTTCTCACGGCCTGACCGATCTTGAGTTTTTTGAGTTCACGGATCACCCAGGGCCCGGCCGCAAAACCGATTGCCAGAGCCGTGAGCGCGGCAAGCACTGCTCTTAAGGAAAGATAGTTAAAGACGCTGAAGGCCGGAATATCTTCCGCAAGCCTTTGAAAAAGATAAAGAAGCATTGTTTTTCTTCTTGTTTATTTATCCGTAATGCCGAGTTCGGAGACGATGTCGCGCACCACGTGCTGCAGACCCATACTGTTGGAAGCCTTCACAAGCATCGTGCAGGGCGTCTTGGCCGTTTCCATGGCCGCTGCCGTCAGCTCATCGCGGCTTGCAAAGTGCCGCGCACCGGCGCCGAAAGCCTCAACGGCGCTTTTCATTGCCTCACCCACGGCGAGGAACCGGTCCACGCCGTGCTCACGGGCATACTGCCCGATTTCACGGTGATAGCTTTCGACGTTTTCGCCGCCGGTCTCGGCCATATCCCCCGCCACAAAGATGCGGGGCCCGGAGAGGCGGCTCAGCATATCAACGGCGGCGCGCATACTGTCGGGATTGGCGTTATACGCGTCATCGATGATGACCGTGCCGTTTCTGAGCACGTGGCGCCGCCCGCGGCCTTCCACGGGCTCAAAACTTCTTAAGCCCGCCTCCACCGCGAGGGAATTGACGCCCACGGCCACCGCAGCCGCAGCGGCCGCAGCCGCATCATGCACAGCATGGCGTCCGGCCATTTTGAGTTCGAGTCTGAGGGTTTCCGAGCCAAACGCCATCGTGACCGTGCCCATTGCTTCCGTGGCTCTGAGATCCACGGCAAAATCGGTGTCGCCGGCGGCATAGGTCGCAACCTTGCAGCCGCGGGCACGGGCAAACTCAAGCCACACGGGCAGACAGGCATCGTCGGCCGGAAGCACTGCCGTCCCCTTGGCAGAGAGGCTCACCAGCGCCATCGCGTTTTCACGGGCACTCGCTTCAACGCCCTTTAAAAATTCCTGGTGTTCGCGCTGGGCGTTTGTGATCACCACCACTGTCGGACGAATCCAGCTGATTAACTGCGCCATTTCACCCGGGTGGCTGATACCGGCCTCAATCACCGCCGCCTTCGTGCGCGGTGTGAGTTTCAAAAGCATGCGGGGTACGCCCACGGCGTTATTGAAGTTGCCTTCCGTGGCAAGCATCGCCTCTTCGCCGCAGGCCTGCCTCAGAATGGAGGCAATCATCTGCGTGGTGGTGGTCTTACCGTTGGACCCCACGACACAGATGAGCGGAATCGAAAACTGCGCGCGCCAGGCCCGCGCCAGTGCACCGTAGGCTTCCACGGTGTCGGTCACAATGATCTGCGGGCAGGACGCGCCGGTACCGACGTTACGCTCGACGATGAGCACGCCGGCACCGCGGTCTTTGGCGGCAACGGCGTAGTCGTGTCCGTCAAAATTGGGGCCCTTGAGGGCGACAAAAACCGAGCCCGATGTGATGGTGCGGCTGTCGGTGCTGATCTCACCGAGTTCAGCCCCCGTCTGTCCGTCCACATCCCTTACAAGCGGCCCCAGTGCGTTTAACAACGCGTGAAAAGTCCACCCCGTCTGCGCCTGTTTCATGCTGATTTTCCCCCGACGCGCGTACGGCGTTCGTTAAATGCTTCCCGCACCACCTCAACATCGCTGAAATGGTGTTTGACGCCCTGAATTTCCTGATAATCCTCATGGCCCTTGCCGGCAATGAGCACCACGTCGGCCGCAGCCGCCTCAGTAACAGCCGAGACTATCGCTTCGCGCCGGTCAAGCACGACCCGGCGCTCCCGGGCAGGCGCTGCGCCCTCGGCCACAGCCTGCGCAATCACGGCAGGCTCTTCGGTTCTCGGATTGTCGCTTGTGACCACCGCGACGTCGGCAAGCTCCGCCGCAACGCGCCCCATGATCGGGCGCTTGCCCGGATCACGGTCGCCGCCCGCGCCGAAAACACACCAAAGCCTGCCGCCTCTGTGCTCGGCCGTTTCACGCAAAGCCGTGAGAACCTTTTCGAGGGCATCCGGCGTATGTGCGTAGTCAACCACCGCAAGCGGCGCACCTTCGCTTGTCACAGTCTGAAGGCGTCCCGCAGGGGGTGTGAGTTCCGTAAGTTTTCCGAAAACGGCCCGGGCAGGAATGCCGAGGCTCAGAACAATACCCGCCGTCTCAAGAAGGTTCGCGACATTAAAGCGCCCGAGCACGGCTGCTTCAATTTCAAAGCGTTCACCCCGCCAGAGAGCGTCAAAAGCGGTACCGGCATGCGCCGCTCGGATGTTTCCGGCCGCCAACATTTCGCAGCCTTCAATCTGAAGTGCCGCGTCAAGCGTGCAGGCAATCGTGCGCACACCGTGCGCGAGCGTCTTTTCAATCAACCGGCGCCCTGCGGCATCGTCGGCATTGATGACCGCGCATTTCAGGCCCGGCCAGTCAAAAAGCAGAGCCTTGGCTTCTTCATAGGCCTGCATCGAGCCGTGATAATCGAGATGATCCCGCGTGAGGTTGGTGAAGGCCGCCGTATGAAAGGCCGTTCCGTCAAGACGGCCCTGCACAAGGCCGATGGAACTCGCTTCAATACAAAACGCCTGACAGCCCCTGCCGTAAAGGTTACTGAAGAGATCCTGGGTACTGGCTGCGTCCGGCGTCGTGAGCGCCGGCGACGGGATTTTCTCACCCATATAAAAGCACCCCATCGTGCCCACGGCTGCGCAGGGGTGATGCAGCGCTGATAAAAGCCGCGCCGTCCAGTGACTGATGCTTGTCTTACCGTTGGTACCCGTGACGGCGGTACCCATCATGTGCTCAGACGGCCTGCCGAAAAAGTCCGAGGCGATTTCTCCCAGCCGTTTTTTAAGCTCACGCACCGCCAGAACCGGCACCTGCAGCACCGGCCGTTTTTCCCCTTCCCGTTCTTCCGTGAGAACGGCAGCGGCCCCGCGGGCAACCGCCACCGGCGCCCATGAAAGGCCGTCGGTGTGTTCACCCTTCAGCGCCACAAAAACGTCCCCGGGCCGGATATTGCGGGAATCGATGCAAAGATGCGCGCCCGGTTTTGTTCTGGCCTTAAGCCAGGTCAGAACGGCATCGCGGGTCCGGTCTGCCTGCTCAGTCATTTCGCAATCCTTTCACAAAAATTCCGGAACCGCTCACCGCGGTCGGATCATCGGGGTGTACGCCGATCAGCCGCAGCGCGCCCGCGGCCACGTCGTTAAAGACGGGACCGGCGACCGTGCCGCCGAAGTAGCTGCCCTTGGTGGGCTCGTCAATCATGACGGCCACGATAATACGGGGCTGCCCTGCGGGCGCCATGCCCACAAAACTGGCCACGTATTTACTGACGTACTCACCGTTTTCAATCTTATTGGCGGTTCCGGTTTTACCCGCGACCGTATACCCTTCCACGCTCACGCGCCGGGCCGTGCCGCCCGCAGTGACCGTTCCCATCATCATGGAGCGCATCTGGCGGGCCACTTCCGGGCGAAACACCTGAATGCCCTGGGCTTCACGGTTGGTGCGCCGGAACGTGAGATCGATCACGTCGCCGTTTCGGGCGAGCGCCGTATAGGCGCGCACAAGCTGCATCAGCGACACCGAAATACCGTGTCCGTAGGAAATGGTGGCCTGCTCAATCGGACGCCACGAGGCCGCGGGCCTCAGACGCCCTGAGACGGCGCCGGGAAAACCGATTCTCGGAGAGCGCCCGAACCCGAGCTCCTCATAGGTCTGCCACAACGTCTGCGGCGTCATTTCAAGCGCGATTTTGCTCGTGCCGATGTTGCTTGACTTTGAGACCACCTGACTCACGGTGATCATGCCGTAGTTATGTGTGTCGCCGATCGTTCTGTCGCCGATCGTGAGCTTTCCGGGCGCAGTCTGCACCAGCGTATCGGGCCTCACTATCCCGAGGTCAAGCGCTTTGGCCACCGCAAACGGCTTCATCGTCGATCCCGGTTCAAACGTGTCGGTGAGCACCCGGTTGCGGACGTTTTCAAATCGAAGCGTGCGGCGCACGTTGGGGTCATAGGTGGGCCAGTTGCTCATTGCGAGAATTTCGCCCGTGTGCACGTCCACCACAACCACCGCACCGGCCTTTGCCTCATGCTTGGCAATTGCTTTTTTAAGTGCGTTATGCGCAATAAACTGCAGACGGGAATCGATGGAAAGAACCACGTCGGCTCCGGCCTTGGCTTCCTTCACCCAGACGTCTTCAACAATGCGCCCGAGGCGGTCACGGATCACGCGGCGCGAACCGGGTTTGCCCGCAAGCTGATCGTTGTCGGCAAGTTCCACCCCTTCACGGCCGTTATTATCGGAATCGGTAAAGCCCACCACATGCGCGGAGATTTCGCCGTCCGGGTAGTTGCGGCGCATTTCGTTACTGATGTAAATCCCCGGAATCTGCAGATCCCGTACCGCCTGCGCAGTTTCCACGTCAAGCTGACGCTTGATGTAGACGAAACTGCGGTTACGGCGCTCGTGGATTCTCTGCCAGACGGCTTTTTCATCCTCCCCCACGAGTTCAGCGAGTTTTCCGATCTGCGTGCGGCTTGCTTCAGCGGCTTCTTCCGGTACGGCCCAGATGCTTCTTGCCGGAATCGTGGAAGCAAGCACCACGCCGTTACGGTCCACAATCTGACCGCGCTGCGCGGGCACAGAAAGCGTGCGGGCGTAACGCGCCTCACCCTGCTTCTGCAAAAACTCCGTGTCAATGCCGCACTGCAGCCAGAAGGCCTTGCAGACAACAGCGGTGAGACCGCAGAAAAAGAGGAAAAACAGCAGTTTGCTTCGTCCCGGCAAAATCGGCACCAGAAGCATCGCCTCTTCGCCGCCGTTGGGGTGCTGCTTTTTGGGCGAATTGTCTTCCTTCCAGATGAGCTGCACCTTGCGGCAGAGCCCCTGCCAGAGGCCGATGAGAAAGACGGACATTCTCATTTGCGCACCTCCAGGTGTCTCTGGGCGAGCTCTTCGGGAGAAACCTCAAGAAGCACCGTCGCCGCAAGATCGGCGGGGGCAAAGCCCATCTGACGGGCTTTTTCACTCACAGCCGCGGGCAGCGCGGCTTTGGAAAGGTCAAGCGCGAGCTGGCTTGAGTCATCCGACAAACGCCGCGCCATATCGTTGGCGCGTTCAATTTCCGTGAACAGCAGCCTCACCCGGTACTGTGTCCAGACGAGCGCACAGGCACTCGACCAGAGAACCACCACCGAAACGAGTGCCACCAAAAAGAGGAAAGGCTCGGAAAGACGGCCGACGTTAAAGCGCATCAGAGCCTCCCCTTGCCGCCAGGCACCCAAGGCGCCGCGGTACGTACGCCCGTGCGCATCACGGCGCTGCGGGCTCTGGGGTTGGCCTCACACTCGCCGGCATCAGGCTTAATCCGCGTGACATCGCGCCACAGGGGCGCGGGCAGCATGTCGCTTGTGAGCGCGATGCGGCTGTCCACGGCACGTTCAGGATGGGCACCTGCCTCAAAAAAGCGCTTCACGATACGGTCTTCAAGCGAATGAAAACTGATCACGCAGAGTTTTCCGTCGGGCTTTAACAGTCCGCCTGCCTCTTCGAGCGCCGCCGTAAGCTCATCGAGTTCACCGTTAATAAAAATACGGATCGCCTGAAAGCTCCGGGTGGCCGGATGCTGCTGCGGGTCCTGCCGTGAGCGGGGCACAGCCGAAGCAATAATGCGGGCAAGCTGCGCCGTCCGGTCGATGATCTCCGTTTTTCTCACTTCGCAGATCGTGCGGGCAATACGGCCTGCCATGCGCTCTTCGCCGTAGATTTTCAAAACCTTTTCGATATCCTCAGCCGGAGCTTTTGCAAGCCACTGAGCCGCAGTGATCCCGTGCTCGGTGTCCATGCGCATGTCAAGCGGCCCGTCAAAACGGAAGGAAAAGCCGCGCTCGGCATCATCAATCTGGGGACTGCTCACGCCGATGTCCATGAGAACGCCGGTTACCGAGGTAACATCCCGCGCACTGAGCTCAGCCTGCATCCTTGAAAACGGAGCCGGAATGATCGTAAAACGGGAATCAGTGATTGAAGCAGCAGCCCTCACCGCTTCAGGATCACGGTCAAAGGCGATGAGCCGGCCCTTCGGGCTTAAAGCCGCAAGAATCCGGCGGGAATGCCCGCCGCGGCCGAAGGTCGCATCCACGTAGATGCCGTCGGGATCGGTCAGAAGTGCCTGCGGCGCGGCTTCGGCCAAGACCGACAGATGCACAAAGGCTTTTTCTTTCTGAAGTGAAGCGGCTGTATCTGTCACAAGCGCCTCCGTCAGAAGTGAAAATCTGCCACGGCGGCAGCAAGTTCCTGAGATGCCGCAGCTTCAAGCTCGGTGAGCTTGGGGGCATTCCAGACTTCGAAATGTTCCCCGAGACCGACGAGCGCCACATCTTTATCCAGCGAACAAAGCACCCTTAATTCCGACGGAATCAGAAGGCGCCCGGCACTGTCGATACTGAGGTCAACCGCGCTTCCGAGAACAAAGCGCTGCAGCATCCGCGCGCTTGAGGGAAGCGTTGCGAGTGCTTTCTTTTTTTCAAGCCAGACGGCACGGGGGTAAATCAGAACGCAACCGTCAGGGTGGCGCGTTAAGGTGACGTCAGGGCCGCAGGAATCCACTAGGGTCGTACGGTACCGTGTCGGCATCGTCATCCGTCCCTTGGCGTCGAGCGTTAATAAAGAAGTTCCCTGAAACACGTCTGTGCCCCTGATGCACAAAGTTGGCCATGCCGCGGCCTGCGGCAGTGTCAGGCAGAGAAAACCAATCCCGCGGGCGGCCGTTTCCGGATCGGCAACCCACTTTTTCCCACCTTTTCACACCGCGCACTTTAGCACAACACCAAAAGCACACCTACGGTTAAAACCCGAATGAGCCGTTATTGCTGACGCTCTATAGCGGAAACATTCTGATGTTGAACTGCTTGAGAAAGGCCTCATGCGCTCTGTAGTCGGGGTCTAAGCTCTCCACCACAGTCCAAAAACGCGCCGAATGATTCATCTGCGCCAGATGCGCAAGCTCATGACAGATCACGTAGTCAATGACGGGATCAGGGAAAACAATGAGCCGCCAGGAAAGCCGGATCGTCCCGTCGCTTTTACAGCTTCCCCAGCTGGTTTTGGCGTCAGAAAGCCTCACGGCGGACGGAATTCGCCCGAACGCTTCGGCTTTGCTCATCACGCGCCCCGAAAAAAGGCGCGCTGCCTGTGCGGCAAGCCACCCCCGCAGATGCCCGCGGATTGCCGCGGGACTTGCATCGCGGGCCGCGGACAAACAAAGAATCTGCTGCCCGCAGCGTTCAATGAGTGCGGTCCTCTCTGCCCCGAGCATGAGTCCGGTCATGCGGCCTCGGTAGAAAAAGCGCCCGCCGTGCCGCAACTGAGCAAGAGAGGCCACGTCCTGCCGGGCTTTCTGCGCGGCAAGATGCTTACGTATCCAGCGGGTGTTTTTGATGAGAAACGCTTCGATGTCCGCAAGCGCCATTCTGAGCGGGCTTTTGACGACAAGTCCTTCTTCGGTGAGCTTCGCTGCCAGTGTGCGGCGGGCTTCCCGCATGAGGGTGTAGGAAACCGTAAAGGCCGGTTCCTTTTTCGTTTCCGGCAGCCGTATCTGCCGGTTTTCGGCTGTCATACGGATTGATTCCTGACCGGTGCGGCACCGGCCTCAGGCCCGGACATACGGGCGATCTCACCCTCAATCCAGTCTTCAAGCTCACGGTTGACTGTCTCAAAATCGGCCGCTCCCGCATCAATGACCGGTCCGAAGGTCACATGAATCGTGCCGCTTGTCTTACCGATGCTGTTTCGCGGCCAGAGGCGCCCGGCGTCGTGCGCCACCGGCAGGACCAGGGCTTTGGCGGCAACGGCAAAACGGGCGCCGCCCGTCTTGTAGCGCGCGCGGGCACCCCAGGCGACGCGCGTTCCTTCCGGGAAAAGCGTCACCCACCAGCCGTTTTTCACAAACCGAAGGCCCTTTTTAAGGAAAGACACATAAGCGCCCGCGCCGTTACTGCGGTTGATCGCAATCATGTTCATTGACTTTAAGGCCCAGCCCAGAAAAGGAATCCAGTGCAGCGACTCCTTGTAGACAAAGCCCATGCGGTGGTCAATGTAGTACGGCAGAAAAAGCGTTTCCCAAGCCGAAGAGTGCTTGCTCAGAACGACAACGGGACGGCCGGAAGTGAGCGGAATGTTTTCCGCTCCCCGGACTTCGTAGGTGACGCCGCAGAAAAACTTCAGCATCCCCATCACCAGGCCCAACCAGGGTCTGACGATTCTCTGATAGCGCCATGCCGCGCCTGCAAACGGCCACAAAAGGACGCAGGCCAGTGCGATGGGGACGAGCGTCACCGAAAAGGCGACGTAAAAGCACCAGCCCCTTAAGGCGCGCATGGCGTGACTTCCGTCAGAGTGCGAGGCGCGAGAGTTCGGCCACGCGGTTCATCAGGGTCGACAGACGGTTTAAAAGCGCCTGACGGTTGCGGCGCACCGCAGGATCCTCGGCGTTGACCATCACATCGGTAAAGAACGCATCAACCGGAGTCTTCAAGGGCGTAAGCGAGGCAAGCATCGCGCTGAACTCGCCCTTTTCATAAAGCGCCTGCGCAACCGGCTCATGGTCGCAGAGTGCTTCATAAAGCGCCTTTTCAGCCGGTTCTGCAAAAAGTGCCGGATCCACTTCGGTCGAAACATCGCCCTCAATCTTTTTGAGAATGTTGCCGATACGCTTATTGGCTGCAGTGAGGCTTTCGGCTTCAGGCAGTTCCAGGAAGCGGCGCACGGCGGCAAGACGCTGCGGAATATCGGCAAGATCGGCCGGGCGGCCGCACAGCACAGAATCGACTTCCTGAGCGCTGTAACCGGCATCGCGCATCATCACGCGCAGACGGTCGTGGAAGAAGTTCAGAAGCTCTGCGGACGCGTCCTTAACGCCTGCCACACCGGTTTCGACTTCAAACCCGTACTTCACAAGGGTCGTGAGGCTCACGGTGAGTTCTTTTTCAATGAGCATCCTAAGCACACCGAGCGCATGACGGCGCAGCGCGAAAGGATCCTTCTCACCCGTGGGCATCTGGCCGATACCGAACATGCCACAAAGCGTTTCCATCTTGTCGGCCAGGGCAACGGCAAGCGCCACCTTGCTCTCGGGCAGTTTGTCGCCGGCAAAGCGCGGTTCGTAGTGCTCACGCACGGCAACAGCCACGTCTTCGGGCTCTCCGTCGTGGCGCGCATAGTATTCACCCATGATGCCCTGAAGCTCGGGGAATTCGCCCACCATAAGGGTGCGCAGATCCGCCTTGGCAAGCATGGCGGCGCGCTCTGCGTGCGTGACATCGGCTCCGATTGTCTTGGCAATCATGCCGGCAAGCGCCTTCACGCGCAGCATCCGTTCGGCCTGAGAGCCGAGCTTATTGTGGTAAACAACATGCTGCAGACCGGGCAGGCGGCTTTCGAGCGTTTCCTTGCAGTCCTGGTTGTAGAAGAACTCGGCGTCAGCCAGACGTGCACGCACCACACGGGCGTTACCGGAAACAATGGCTTTGCCGCCGTCCTTGGCTTCAATGTGCGACACCAGGGCGAACTTATTCATGAGTTTGCCGTCGGCACTGCGCATCGGGAAGTACTTCTGGTTGGTCTGCATCGTCAGAATGAGGCATTCTTCGGGCACGGCCAAAAACTTCTCTTCAAATTCAGAGACGTAAATCACAGGCCATTCGGTGAGCGAATTCGTCTCATCGATAAGGTCCTCAGGGGCAATGAGCGTGCCGCCTTCGCGCTTGGCGGCCTTACCGAGTTCTTCCACAAGGCGCGCACGGCGTTCGGCATAGTCGGCAACAACCTTGCCCCTTTCAAGAAGCTCAGCGGCGTAACTGTCGGCCGACGTGATTTCAATCGGCGCATGCGTATGAAAGCGGTGCCCCATCGTGACGCGGCCTGCCTTAAGGCCGAACATCGTGACGTCGACAACGTCGCTGCCGTAAAGAGCCGTGAGATGCTTCACCGGGCGCACGAACTGCACTGTGGTCACACCATCGGCCAACTGATAATTCATGACCTTCGGAATCGGCAGCGCCTTGACGCTGTCTTCGAGGGCCTGCTGCAGGCCGTGCGTAAGGCTCTGACCGGCGCGCACACCTTCGTAGTAGAGCTGTTCGGTCTTGCCGTCGCTCACGCGCTTAAGCTCCGAAACCGGGCAGGAAATGCCGAGCGCAGCCATTTTCTTCACCAGGGCCGGTGCGGCTTCACCGTCGGCACCGATACCGACCTTCACCGGCACAAGCTTCTGACGGAAGGCCTCGTCCGGGCTCTTTTCAAGAACGTTGGTGATGTGAACGGCCATGCGGCGCGGGGCACCGTAGGCGTGCACAACGGAATCGTCCGTCAGAAAATGCGCGGCCCTGAGGCTCTTGGCAATACCTTCGGCAAACGCGTCGGAAAGTTTCTTTAAAGCCTTCGGGGGCAGTTCTTCGGTCTGAAGTTCAACTAACAAACTGGTCATTTTGAATTCTTTATCCGCAAATTGTGTTTAATCCGGTCTTCGCCTTAGGCGTGATGTGCGTTCTTAAGCATGGGGAATCCCAGGCGTTCACGCGATTCGTAGTAGCTCTGCGCCACTTCACGGCTGAATTTGCGGATGCGCGAAATGTAGGCGGCGCGTTCGGTGACGCTGATGGCACCGCGGGCGTCAAGAAGGTTGAAGGTGTGTCCGGCCTTAAGAACCATTTCGTAGGCCGGCAGCGCGAGCCTGAGTTCCATCAGGCGCTTGGCTTCGCCTTCAAAGTAATCAAACTGCTTGAAGAGCTTTTCCGGGTCACTGGCTTCAAAGTTGTAGTGACTCTGCTCGACTTCGTTCTGATGGAAGACGTCGCCGTAGGTGAGCGTGTGCTCTTCGCCCAGTCCGTCGGTCCAGTTCGTGTAGACCAGGTCAAAGACGTTGTCGCAGTTCTGCAGATACATCGTCAGGCGTTCAAGCCCGTAGGTGATTTCACCGGTGATGGGCTTACACTCAAGGCCGCCCACCTGCTGGAAGTACGTAAACTGCGTGACTTCCATACCGTTCATCCACACTTCCCAGCCAAGGCCCCAGGCGCCGAGCGTCGGGTTTTCCCAGTTGTCTTCCACGAAACGGATGTCGTTGACCTCCGTATCGATGCCGAGCGCTCTGAGGGAATCCAGATAGAGATCAACGATATTGACGGGAGCGGGCTTTAACACCACCTGATACTGATGGTGCTGGTGCAGACGGTTGGGGTTTTCGCCGTAACGGGCGTCCTTGGGACGGCGCGACGGCTGCACATACGCGGCACGCCAAGGTTCAGGTCCGAGCGCTCTCAGAAATGTCGCTGTATGAGAGGTACCGGCACCGACTTCGATGTCGATCGGCTGAAGCAGAGCGCAGCCCTGCTTGTTCCAATACTGCTGCAGACGCAGAATTACTTCCTGAAAGGTAATCATTTTTTCTATCTAGAACCTGAATACAACCCGCCTCAGTTGCAGCGCAAAACACAACCGTGAGCCGCAATTAACGAAAACCGACGGCGGAAAATGGGGAATTTTACCCCATCAAGATTAAGGGCTCTGCCTGCCCGCAGTGCCCGCAGAAAGCACCTAACGGAGAGCGCTTTCCCGGCGCTTCCGGCGCAGATGACAGAAAGCAATGACCGCGAGGATAAGCGTCAGCAGGACTGCAAGCGGCAGATCCCCGAACTGGGCATAAGGCGTGACGCTCCCGCGCGAAACCGTCACCAGTGCATCCAGACTCTGTGCGCCCGGCCCCGCCCGGCGTTCAAGCCTTCCCCGGAAATCAATCACCGCAGAGCTGCCGTTATTGACGACCTGCAGAAGGGGCGTGGCGAATTCCCTTGCCCGCATTGCAGAAATCTGCGTGAACTGCGCAGCCGCCCAATCACCGAACCACCCCAGATTTGCCGTGACGACAATAAGCTGAGGCACTTCGCGCTTCTGCCAGAAAGCCCGCAGTTCACCGCCGAAGTTATTTTCGTAGCAAACCGCCGGCGCGTAGACAATGCCTGAGGCCTTGAGCGCCTCTTCCGGCACAAGACCGTGCCGCTGATCTGCCATGGGGATGCCCATCGCATCCACGAACCAGCGAAATCCGAAGGGCACATATTCACCGAAAGGCACCAAATGGCGTTTAGCGTAAACCGGCGCCTCGCTTCCTGCCTCATCTGCAGCCCAGAGGCTGTTGAAATAAACGCCGCGGGCGGGCTCTTCAAACGCATTGAATAAAACCGTGGTTTTCTGCGCACGGGCAACGAGAGCCGGCAGAAGCGCTTCTTCGGTCTTAAGCCGATTTAACAGCGCGGCATAAACGCTCTCAGGCCACAAAATAAGATCAAGTTTGCCGCCTAAGGGACTTGCAAGACTCATGGCCTTGACGCGCTCCAGGCGGGAAGTCTGCTCGGAAGCCGTTGCCCGCATCACAATCGGAAGATCGGGCTGCACAAGCCGCACATCAAGCGTTTTTCCCGGCGTGAACCAACTGATGCCCTCAAGTCCGAAACCGCCCGCGACGGCAGCGCCCGCCAAAAGCGCCCCCGCCGTTTTGACGGCAACCCCCTTCATGCCGAGCGTGGCTGCCGCAACAAGGCCCGCGGCAAGAAGTGCCGCCAGCGCCGTGAGAAACACGCCGCCCGCCGGAGCCCAGCCCGCAAGCGGCGTGGGTAAAAACGCATAGCCCGCCGTGAGCCACCCGAATCCGAAGACATCCGTACGGATAATTTCAGACAGCACCCAACAGACCGGCAGATACAAAAGACTTCGTAACCCCTGCGGTGCCTTGAAAAACCTGGCTGCCGCACAAGGAACGGCAGCCGTAAGCGCGAGAACCGCGGCCATCAGAAAGACGCCTGCCGCAGCCAAAACATCGCCGAATCCGCCGAAAACGGCCATCGAACGGTGCGTCCAGCTTAACCCCAGCGTGAAAAATGCAAGCCCCCAGAGCCAGCCGTCCAGAAAAGCCTCTTTAACACCGGCCGATTTTTCAATACAGAAAAAAAGCGCCGCAAAGGCAACCAGCGTCGGAAGCCACCAGTTAAAGGGGGCAAACCCCAGAACCGCAACGGCGCCCGACAAAGCGCAGGCTGCGGCACGCACAAACGGCGCTGCCGCAGAAAATTTCCCGCCGGCTTTTAAAGCCTCCATCAGCTGTTACCTTCCCGGCTCTTGGCTTCAGCCTTCTCCGCGGCCACCACTTTTTCCGCAAGAAAGAGTGCGGCCTGACGCTCATCGCCCTTTAAGACACGGAAGCGGAACCCTTCAATTTCGATCACTTCCCCTCTGTGAGGCACATGCTCAAAGCGGTCGGTGATAAGCCCGCCCACCGTCTCACAGTAGTCATCCTGCAGGTTGCACTGGAAATAAGCGTTGAACTGTTCCAGATGGGTCCCCGCCTTAATGCGCCAGTGCTCGGCATCCACAACCGCGATGTTGTCGACGTCGGAACTCACGGAGTCAAATTCATCGTTAATCTGCCCCACGACCTGCTCGATCACGTCTTCAATCGTGATCAGCCCTGAGACGGAACCGAACTCATCGATCACCAGAGCCAGGTGATTGCGGCTGTCGCGGAAATCCCTGAGCAAAATATTGATGGGAAGCGTCTCCGGAATAAAGCGGGCCGGACGCAGATGGCTCGCGAGGTCGTAGTCCGGATCCAGTAGGAGCCTTAAAAGGTCCTTGGCATGCATGATGCCTTTGACGGTGTCGAGGTCACCGTCGACAACCGGAAAGCGTGAGTGTCCGCGGGCAATGAGTTTGGGCAGCCAGTTTTCCTTCTTCTCGGAAAGATCAACGGCCTCAATCTGAGCGCGCTGCACCATCAGGTCGGAGGCTCTGAGTTCGGAGACGTGCAGTGCCCCCTCCATCATCGCAAGTGCATCGGCGTCAAGAAGTCCTTTTCTCAGAGAGCTGCGCAAAAGCGCCACGATTTCCTCGCGCGTCTGCGGTTCGTCCTTGAAACGGCTGCGGAACAGTTTGAAAAATCCGCGGTTGCTTTTTTTCGTCTGTTTTTGTGGTTGCTCGTCGGGCATACAACTTTTTCTTGATGGTAATAACTGATTTCACGGCGTTTTTATGCCGTCATATGTTGAGCATAGCAAAGAGCGTCCGCTTTTAGTGGCCGCGGGCCGGATCACTGTAGGGATCGGCAAACCCGAGGCCTGACAGAATCTTGGTTTCAAGCGCTTCCATCGCCTCGGCCTCTTCATCGGTTTCATGATCCCAGCCCTGTGCGTGAAGCACGGAGTGAATGAGCATGTGCGCCAGGTGCTCGCGGAAACTTTTTTTCTGCTCGCGCGCTTCCCGTTCAATGACGTCCGTGGCGATCACAATATCGGCTTCGGCCGTCGGGCTGTGCGCATAGTCAAAGGTCAGTACGTTTGTGGTGTAGTCCTTGCCGCGGTAGGTTTTATTGAGAAGCCGCCCTTCTTCGGGCCCCACAAAGCGCACCGACCCGGCAAAAGGCACGAAGCTTGCGGCCTGCATCCAGCCGCGCATCTCGGCGCGTGTCGGAAGGCGCTTTTTGGCGCCGTCCGTGCGCTCAAAAGTGACGTCCACGGCCTTTCCGGCCTTTTTTGCTCTTGCCATCAGTTTTCCGCCTCCGCTTTTAACTGAGCGCGCCGCGCCTTTTCCTCTTCCTTTTCACGGGCTTCGTAGGCGTCATAGGCGCGCACAATCGCGCCCACGAGAGGATGGCGCACAACGTCAGCCGCCGAAAAATGCACCATGGCAATGCCGCGGACATTCTCAAGAACCCGCGAGGCATGCGCAAGCCCGCTTCTCACGCCGCGCGGCAGGTCCACCTGCGTGACGTCCCCGGTGATGACGGCACGCGTACCAAAACCGATACGCGTCAAAAACATCTTCATCTGCTCGACGGTCGTGTTCTGGGCTTCATCAAGAATCACAAACGCGTTATTAAGCGTTCTGCCGCGCATATACGCCAAAGGCGCAATTTCAATCACCTGTTTTTCAATGAGGCGCTGCGTCTTTTCAAATCCGAAGAGATCAAAAAGCGCGTCGTAAAGCGGTCTTAAATAGGGATCGACCTTCTGCGTGAGGTCTCCCGGGAGAAACCCGAGGCGCTCACCGGCTTCAATCGCAGGGCGCGTCAGAACAATGCGCTCCACGGCATCGCGCTCAAACGCGTCCACGGCAGCCGCAACCGCCAGGTACGTCTTACCGGTTCCGGCCGGGCCGATACCGAAGGTCACATCACTTTCGAGTAATGCTTTGAGATAGGTCTTTTGATTGGGAGTTCTCGGTCTCAAACCCGAGCGGCGCGTTCTGAGCGTAAAGCCCTCATCGTCTTCGGTTTCTCCGCCCCGCTGCTCGGCGATGATCATCATCTGAACGTCGTTAACCGTCAGATCTTCACCGGCCTGAATGCGCGCCGCGGCGCGTCTTAAGACCTGCGCGGCACCTGCGGCCTGCACTCCCGCAAACCGGAAGTTGTGCCCGCGGCGCAGCACCTGCACGCCGAAGGCGTTTTCAATCTGCCGCAGATTCTCGTCCAACGGCCCCACAAGGCGCGAGAGCTCAGCCGCGGTGAGTTCCGCAGAAAAAACCTGTTCCTGAAGTTCCTGCATGACGCCTCTTTACTTGACAAGACGTCCGCCCAGCGTATGCGGGAAGACATCCGTGATTTCAATGTTGACCATCTGGCCGATAAGCCTCGGGCCGCCCTCGAAGGTGACGACGCGGTTGTTGTCGGTTCTCGCCGAAAGCATCCCCTCACCCTTTTTCGCCGGGCCCGTTACCAGGCAGCGCTCAGTGTTGCCGAGCATGGCCTTGGAAATTTCCATGGCGCGGGCGTCGTTGACGGCCTGCAGATGCTGCAGACGCTTTAACTTCACCTCGTAAGGAGTGTCATCGGGCAGATCTGCCGCGGGCGTTCCCGGACGCTTGGAATACACAAAGGAGAAACTCGCGTCAAAGCCCACCTCATCAATCAGGCGCATCGTTTCGTTGAAATCTTCCTCGGTTTCGCCGGGGAATCCCACAATGAAGTCTGTGGCAATGGAAATTCCCGGACGCACGGCCATGAGTTTGGCAATGCGGTTGAGATACCAGTCGTGCGTATAGCCGCGCTTCATGGCTTCCAGAATCCGGTCTGAGCCGCTCTGAACCGGCAGATGCACGTGGTTGGCGAGTTTGGGCAGCCGCCCGTAGGCTTCAATCAGACGGTCGGAAAATTCCGTCGGGTGGCTCGTGGTGTAGCGGATGCGTTCAATTCCGTCGATTTCGCTCACATATTCCAGAAGCAGCGCAAAGTCCACAACCGAGCCGTCGGCGCCGCGCCCGCGGTACGCGTTCACGTTTTGCCCGAGAAGCGTGATTTCCTTCACGCCCTGTGCGGCAAGAAGCGTGCATTCCACAAGCACGTCCATCAGAGGACGGCTGATTTCTTCGCCGCGCGTATAAGGCACCACGCAGTAAGAGCAGTACTTGCTGCAGCCTTCCATGATGGAAACAAAGGCCGCGGGCCCGTTGCTCTTGGGCGCAGGCAGACAATCAAACTTTTCAATTTCAGGAAACGTGATGTCCACTTGCGGGCGCCCGGTTTTCAGGCGCTCTTCAATCATTTTCGGCAGCCGGTGCAGTGTCTGCGGCCCGAACACAACGTCCACCCAGGGGGAGCGCTTCAGGATATTTTCACCTTCCTGGCTTGCCACACAGCCGCCCACGGCGATGAGAAGCTCCGGATTCTTTTTCTTGATTTCGCGGATGCGTCCGAGATCCGAGAAGGTCTTTTCCTGAGCCTTTTCACGAATCGAACAAGTCACGATCACAACGAGATCGGCTTCTTCGGGCGCTGCCACCCGCTCGTACCCGTTTTTGGCCATCAGGTCGACGATACGGGCGGAGTCATAGTCATTCATTTGGCAGCCGAAGCTGCGCAGATAGAGTTTTTTTGCGGTCACGGTTTACATCCGTCGGCGGAAAAATTTTTGAAGGCCGATATTTTACCCGTAAGCGCTAAAATGCTGAATTCTGTTGAAATCTCAGTCTGACGGCACCGATCAAAAAAATAAAGGCGCCTCACCTGCGTTCAGGATTACTTAGAGAATTGTGATGAAAGAAATCCGTACCCGTATTGCTCCCTCGCCCACCGGCATGATGCACCTGGGGACTGCCCGTACCGCCATTTACTGCTGGGCTGTGGCCCGGCACCTGGGCGGCAAGTTCCTGCTGCGCATCGAAGACACTGATCAGAAGCGCTCCACCGATGAGGCAACGCAGGTCATTCTCGATTCGATGAAGTGGCTCAACCTCGACTACGACGAGGGCCCCATCTATCAGATGGATCGTCTGGACCGCTACCGCGAAATCGTTGATCAGATGCTCGCCGACGGCCGCGCCTACAAGTGCTACGCCACCCCCGAAGAGCTCGATCAAATGCGCGAAGAGCAGCGTGCCAAGGGGCTTAAGCCCCGCTACGACGGCCGCTGGCGTCCTGAAAACTGCGTCGGCCGCCCGATTCCCGAAGGCGTCAAGCCCGTGATCCGTTTCCGCAATCCCGATGACGGCGACGTGTCCTGGGATGATGCCGTTTACGGCCCGATCACGATTTCCAACAAGGAACTCGATGACCTCATCATCATGCGTGACGGCATTCCCACCTACAACTTTGCCGTGGTGGTGGATGACTGGGACATGAAGGTCAGCCACGTGATCCGCGGTGCCGACCACATCAACAACACGCCGCGTCAGATTAATCTGTATAAGGCCCTCGGCGCCGAGATTCCGATTTTTGCGCACCTGCCGCTTATCAACGGGCCTGACGGACAGAAGCTTTCCAAGCGCCACGGTTCGGTGTCGGTAATGGAATACAAAGCCCGCGGGTTTCTGCCCGAAGCCGTCTTCAATTACCTCGCCCGCCTCGGCTGGGGCCACGGCAACATGGAAAAGTTCTCGCGCGAAGAGCTGGCCAAGGTCTTTGACCTTTCCGACTGCTCGCGTGCCGCAGCCCGCATCGACTTTAAGAAGTTCGAGTGGCTCAATGCCCAGTACATGAAGGAAGCCGATGACAAGCGTCTTGCGGACCTCACCCGTGCGCGCATTGAAAAGCGCGGCGGCAAGGTTGAAGGCGGCCCGTCGCTTGCGGGCGTCTGCGGCCTTTTAAAGACCCGCGCCGCCACGCTTGAAGCGCTTGCCGATGCCGCCCTCTTCTTCTATAAGCCCCTCGAGCGTGATCCGGAAGCGGTAAAGGCCGCTTTGGCTGACGGCAACAAGGAAGCGCTCCTTGCCTTCCGTGAAGAAGCTGCCAAGCTTGCAACGTTTGATGCGCCCTCCATTTACGGTGCCATCAAGGCCGTCATGGAAAAGCTCAACATCAAGATGGGCCCAATTGCCACACCGCTCAGAGTTTTGGTCTGCAACGTTGACCGTACGCCGCAGATTGACAAGACCCTGGAACTTTTCGGCAAAGACGAAGTGCTTGCCCGCATCGACAGCGGTCTGGCGATGGCAGCGTAAGACCTGAATTTCGGCTCACCGGCACGGCAGTTGCACTTTTAAAAGTGTTTCTGTAAAATGCCGGTCTCTGCTTGAGAGGGCAGAAAAAAGTGTGCGCCGGTAGCTCAGTTGGATAGAGTACCTGGCTACGAACCAGGGGGTCGCGGGTTCGAATCCTACCCGGCGCACCAGAAATTTCTCAAAAACCGTGAAGCAGCAATGCCTCACGGTTTTTTGTTATCCGCGCCCGGCGTTGCTCCGGCATCTATCGGCGCAATTGCCGCCTGCCGCTTCCTGCTTTGTCTTTTCCCGTCCTACAATGAGCGGACGTTTTGGCCGCAATCCCTCGGTTGCGGTATTTGTCTTGACAAATACCGGCCTCATCCTCTACGAGCTGATGTTCAAACGTAAGCGCGCAGCGGTTGTGGCCAAGCAGGGCTACGAATAACGTCACCCGGTTAAGCTGAATCGGATAGGAGGCGGGGCTAGGCCCCGCCGTCCTTCCACACCACCGCCCGTACCGATCTGGTAGGCACTGCTCACGCAGTGTTTTACGGCGGTTTTCATAGTTTTACCTTCCCATACCGTTAACTCGGTGCATACCGAGCCAACACCACCCATTCTTCTTCAGAATACCATTGGTCAGCTTGGTCGAGAGAATTTGGCTGTGTGCAACCCGCCAGGCGCCTTTTCGGGTATTGGCCCATTTATGAGCGAGGATGTAAGGTTTTTTGTGTCCAGGCAATAATAGCGCTCCCGTAGGGCGCGAAAGGAATCACCGTGGCACACCGTACACCCAAAATAAACGACACCGTAAAATTTACCGACCAGCAGCAGGCCATTCTGAACGATGCCGTAGAGCAACTGATGGAAGCCGGCGGCTTAACGGCCTTAACGCAGGCTCATTTCAACGAAGCGATGAAGATCGTAGCCCAACGCTTCATCAACGCCGCCCTGCAAGGGGAACTGGAGCACCATTTGACACGCCTTCCCCCTCCACGGCCTGCCGGCCGTTCCGGGTCGGCACGTCAAATGCCGTTCTTTTGTCCCTTTTGGAGGTGGGTCAATTTTTATGTCGTTTTGAGGGTCAATTCTTATGTCGCTTGACAAGCATGCTCTGAAGATCGTTTACCTTTCCCTGGCTCGCTGCACATACAGCGGGCCGATGGAGTGGGAACGGATACCTCTGGTCGAAGTGGTTGATTGGGAACGGGCTTTAAATGCCTGTCTGAAGGCTGAAACAAGAGCAGGAAAAGGTAAATAGAGCAACCTTTCGCACTACACTTCTACTGGAAGTGTTAGGCGTCTTAAGGGGCCGACCATGGTTGCTTTTTTTGATCTTGTCGGGGCGTTGTTTAATCTGCTTACGGCAGTGATGAATTTCATCGTATTGCTTTTGCAATTGGCGGTGGCAGGCGTGTTTTTCTATTTTCTGCTCTATTTCTGCTACCTGCTGTTGTTCTGCTGATGGAGTTTTCCATTATGCTGGTTTCCGGGCTCGCATTTGCGGGCCTTTATTTTGCCCGGAGAAAATATGGGACTTAAGGACTACGCGATTGCCTCCACCGTATCGGGCAAGCTGGCAGGAACGTTTAACGATACGTTTGCTGAGGCGGGAGACAAAATCGGAAAGTTTGAAAGACAGATTGAGTGATCAACGATCTTTCTGAGCTCCATGGCCTTCGCCCGGGCGTCTTTGAGACTGATGTCAGCGACAGATCCGAGGCCGATCATGGTGCGGCGGCCGGTATTGCGGACGCGGTAACGATCCACATACGATCTTGTTCCGGAATCTTTGACACTGAGGTAAAGACCGTCGGCACCGCCAAGAGCGGTCAGACCGACCTTTGTGATGACATTGACTTCACGGGAAGTCAGTGTTTTTGCGGCTTTGGGCACCGTGGGTATAACTGTTTTTAAGGAGTATGGCGAAACAGTACCACAGTTATACCCAAAGTTATACCCCAAAAAAACGGCTTCGAACGAACAATGTCGAACGAAGCCGGATTTCTGTACGGCACCTTGTGCCGCTCAATTCAATGCATTGGCGCAGTATTTACACGGTTTTCAAACTGCATTGAACTGTTATGGAATAGGCAAGTGGTGGAGATGAGGAGGATCGAACTCCTGACCTCTGCATTGCGAACGCAGCGCTCTCCCAGCTGAGCTACACCCCCAAATTTTTCTCACGAGAAAGACCAATGTCTCTTCGTAGGCGGTACATTCTGCCTAAGTCGAAAGAAAAAATCAAATTTTTTCTGAAAAGCTCATAACCTGGCTCCAAGCAAACAACGACTTTTTCCTGCAAGCGCTACTCTTCTCGCATCCGTTAAATCGTGCGAAAATTACGGGTCCTACAGATTTTCAGCCGGACGGAACGCGTTTTTGTCCCGCCCGTACCTATTGTTTTTTGAAAGTTCATCATGAGTCAGACCACCTCCAACGAACTCGCCAAAAGCTTTGAGCCGGCCGACATTGAAGCGCGCTGGTACCCCGTCTGGGAAAGCCGCGGCTACTTCAAGGCCGGCAGCGACCCCGCCAAGCCCGGGTTTGCCATTCAGCTACCCCCGCCCAACATTACGGGCATCCTGCACATGGGCCATGCCTTCAACCAGACCGTGATGGATTCTCTGACGCGTTACTACCGCATGCAGGGCTACAACACGCTTTGGCTGCCCGGCACCGACCACGCCGGCATCGCCACGCAGATCGTGGTGGAACGCCAGCTGCAGGAAGAAGGCACAGACCGCCGCGCGATCGGCCGCGAAGCCTTTATCAGCAAAATCTGGGAGTGGCAGAAGTATTCCGGCGGCACGATTCTCAATCAGATGCGGCGCTTAGGCGACAGCCTTGACTGGTCGCGCCTTTACTTCACGATGGACGACAAGTTAAGCAAAGTCGTCAAAAAGACCTTCGTGCAGCTTTACCGTGAAGGTCTCATCTACCGCGGCAAGCGCCTCGTGAACTGGGATCCAAAGCTGCAGAGTGCGGTGAGCGACCTTGAAGTCGAAAGCGAGGAAGCTCCGGGCCACCTTTGGGAGATCCGCTATCCGGCCGCTGACGGCGGAGAAGGCGTCATCGTTGCAACGACCCGTCCTGAAACGCTTTTCGGTGACCAGGCCGTTGCCGTTCACCCCGAAGACGAGCGCTACAAGCACCTTGTCGGAAAGATGCTCAAGCTTCCGCTCACCGACCGCCTGATTCCGGTGATTGCCGACGAATACGTCGACCGTGAATTCGGTTCCGGCTGCGTGAAGATCACGCCTGCGCACGACTTCAACGACTTTGAAGTCGGCAAGCGTCACAACCTTGAGATGCTCAACATCCTCACCAAGACGGCGACGATGAACGACAACTGCCCGGAAAAGTACCGCGACATGGACCGTTATGCCTGCCGTAAGGCCTGCGTCGAAGACTTAAAGGCGCAGGGCCTGCTGGTGGGCATCAAGGACATCAAGCACATGGTGCCGCGTGTGACGCGTACCGGTGAGGTGGTCGAACCCATGCTCTCCGAGCAGTGGTACATGGCGATGAGCAAACCCGCCCCTGAAGGCAGTCTCTTCCCGGGCAAGTCCATCGGAGAAGTGGGCCTTGAAGCCGTCACCTCGGGGGAAGTGAACATCTTCCCGAAGGAATGGCAGGGCGTTTACCGCCAGTGGCTCGAAAACATCCAGGACTGGTGCATCAGCCGTCAGCTCTGGTGGGGCCATCAGATTCCGGCCTGGTACGACGAAAAGGGCAACGTCTACGTTGCTGAAAGCGAAGAAGAAGCTCAGGCTCAGGCCGGAGAAGGCGTCAAGCTCACCCGTGACGAGGACGTCCTTGACACGTGGTTCAGTTCCGCCATGGTGCCCTTCTCCACATTGGGCTGGCCTGAACCCCGGAGCGAAGACAAGGCCGCTTACGACCTCTACCTCCCCTCGACGGTTCTCGTTACCGGTTACGACATCATCTTCTTCTGGGTTGCGCGCATGGTCATGATGACCAAACACTTCACGGGCCGCGCTCCCTTTAAGAACGTCTACATCCACGGTCTCGTGCGTGATGCCGAAGGCAAGAAGATGAGTAAGAGCGAAGGCAACACGCTCGATCCGCTCGATCTTATTTCCGGCATTGACCTTGAGTCGCTCGTAAAGAAGAACACCCGCGGTCTGCGTCAGCCCGAAAAAGCCCCGCAGGTTGAAAAGCGCCTCAGAAAGCGCTACCCGGACGGCATTCCCTCGTTCGGCGCCGATGCCCTGCGCTTTACGATGGCTGCCTACGCCACGCTCGGCCGCAACGTGAACTTTGACATCAAGCGCTGCGAGGGCTACCGCAACTTCTGCAACAAACTCTGGAACGCCACACGCTTTACGCTCATGAATATCGAAGGCAAGGACTGCGGCACCGGTGAAAACACCGGCAAGCCCATGAGCTTCTCCTTCGTTGACAAGTGGATCATCTCCGAATTTGAGCGCACCGTGAAGGCCGTGAAGGACGCCTTTGCCGACTACCGTCTCGACAATGCCGCCAACGCCATCTACAGCTTTGTCTGGAACGAGTTCTGCGACTGGTACCTGGAACTTGCGAAAGTGCAGCTTTCTGACGCCGATGAAGCCGTGCAGCGCGCCACGCGCCACACGCTTGCTACGGTGCTTGAAGCAACACTGCGCCTGGCGCACCCCATCATCCCCTTCATCACCGAAGAGCTCTGGCAGAAGGTGAGCCTTGCGGCCGCAACACGCCACCCGGACGAAGAAACGAGCATCATGATTGCCCGCTACCCCGAGTTCGATGAAAAGTCGCTCGACGCTTCGGCCGATGAAAAAATGGGCCTGATGAAGCAGATGATCGATGCTGTGCGTAACCTCAGAGGCGAAATGCAGCTGTCTCCCTCTGTGCGGGTTCCGCTTGCCGTTGAAGGGTGCGACGCCACGGTGAAGGCTTTTGCCGGGTACCTTTCGGCGCTTGCACGCCTTGCAGGCGTTGAACATGTCGCAGACATCAATGCGATTAACGAAGGTGCCGTTGCGCCGGTCGCGATCGTCGGCGACTTTAAGCTCATGCTCAAGGTTGAAATCGACATTGACGCCGAACGCGAACGTCTCACCAAGGAAGTCGCACGCCTTGAAAATGAGCTCAAGAAGTGTGATGCCAAACTTTCCAACGCCTCCTTCGTGGAGCGCGCGCCCGCGGCGGTTGTTGACCAGGAAAAGAAGCGTCAGGCTGACTTCGCCGCCACCCTTGAAAAGGTGAAGGCGCAGCTTGCACGTCTGCCCAAAGCCTAAAGCAGGGTTTCCCTAAAAAAGGCCGGGATGTTCCAACAGCATTCCGGCCTTTTTCTTTTTATGCGGCAAGCGCCGTTTCTTCTTCTCGCCAGCCTTTACAGACGTCGACCCAGCTTTCAGGCTGAGCAAGCGCTTCCAGTTCATTAAGTTTAAGAAAGACCGCCGTATGGTCGGCTCCGGACGCAGGCCACACCGAGTCAAAACGCTTCAGTGACTCATCCAAAAACACCCGAACGCCCGGCTTTAAGGCAAAGGGGCAGACGCCGCCCGGCGCGTGCCCGGTGAGTGCCTCCACCTCATCAAAGGCAATGAGATGCGCCTTCTCACCGAAACGGTGCTTGTAGGTACGGTTGTCAATCTTGGCGTCGCCGGCGGTAACAATCACTATCGGACCGGTCTTAAGCCGCAGAGAAACCGTCTTGGCAATGCGCTCAGGCGCGCAGCCCAGGGTTTGTGCCGCCAGCTCCACCGTTGCGCTTGAGCCGTCCAAAATCCGCAGGCGGTCAGCAAAGCCGCGCGCCGTCATAAACGCTTTTACTTCTTCAAATGCCACTCTGTCTTCCTAAAAAAAATCCCGCCGAGGTTTCGGACCAAGGCGGGCAGACAACCGGAAAAAGACGCATCAGTCCTTACGGATCCAGCGCCAGGCGCGCTGCGCAGGCATCACGTCGGTGCAGCCCGTGCACTGATCCTTGCCGCAGCAGTGTTCGCCCGTAGCGATCAGGCGCACGTCACCCTTGGCGGCAAGCCGCTCGCACATCATGGCGATAACGGGAGCCGTTGTCAGAAAACGCCGCGCAATCTGCTCTTCACCGATTGTTCCCTGTTCCTTAATAAAAGCCTTGAGTTCAGCCGTAGAAACCATATCCGTTTTGTCCTTTGTCGGGTATCAAAACGAACATACCCGGCAGTGTATTGATTGCACAGCCGGGTATGTTCTCACTCAGACGCTTGATTTAAGCAATGTCTGACGTATTACTGCGCAGCGATCGGAATCACCTTGGGGGCATTCAGACGGGCGCGCTTTACATAACTTCTCATCCAGAAGACCATACCGACGAGAAGCACCGCAGCGATCACGATGGAGAGAATGGCGTACATCGGATCCTGACTGAAGGTCCCCAGACGGTAGACGATCGTGGAAGTCGAAAAGCCCATGATCGTGGTCCAGCAGGCGAGAAACACCGTCCAGACCGCGCCGGCTTCACGGAAGACCGCAGCCACCGCCGCGCCGCAGGGCATGTAAAGCAGAACCATCAGGAGGTAGCAGAAGGCGGCAAAACCGGTACCGAAGAGCTGATGCATGATGCTCACGGAGTCAACCGAGACTTCCTGCTCTTCAGCCGCAGCTGCCGTATCGCTTAAGTCACCGACTTCGATACCGAGCGGATCGAGCAGTGCGCCGCCCAGACCTGCGAGGTTTTCACCCACCACGCCCACGGCTTCCTTAGTGATGTCGACAAGGCTCCAGCCCGCGTCTTCTTCAGCTTCTTCAGCCGGAGCAGCACCGTCGGCGGCAGCCGCCTTCTTGTTGGCTTCAGCCGCCATCGTTTCATAGAGGGAGTTCATCGTACCGACGACGGCTTCCTTCGCGAGAATACCGGTGAAGATACCCACGGCAGCCGGCCAGTTTTCTTCCTGAACGCCCATCGGCTGGAAGACAGGAACAATCGTCTGACCGATCTTGGAGAGAACGGACTTATCGCTATCGGCGTTACCGAAGGAACCGTCGACACCCCAGCTGTTTAAGAACTGCAGGCAGGCAACGATCACAACGATCACCTTACCGGCACGCATCACAAAGCCCTTGAGGCGGTCCCACGTACGGATCATGACGCCCTTGAAGGTCGGCATATGGTACGGCGGAATTTCCATCACAAAGGCAGAAGTTTCACCCGTGAGAACGAACTTTTTGAGGATAAAGCCCGTAAAGACGGCAGCCACAATACCGATGAGGTAAAGAGCGAACACGAGGTTCTGGCCGTTGGTGGGGAAGAAGGCTGTTGCAAACAGAACGTACACCGGCAGACGGGCGCCGCAGCTCATAAACGGAGCCATCATGATCGTGGTGATACGGTCAGCCGGACGGTCAATGGTGCGCGTTGCCATAATGGCGGGAACGTTGCAGCCGAAACCGACAATGAGGGGCACGAAGGCCTTGCCGGGCAGACCCAGAGCGCGCATCAGGCGGTCCATCACGAAGGCCGCACGGGCCATGTAGCCGGAGTCTTCGAGGATGGCCAGGAAGAAATACAGGAAGAAGATCACCGGGATGAAGGTGGAGACGGTCTGAATACCGCCGCCGATACCATCAGCGAGGATCACCTTGAGCCATTCGGGGCAGCCGATGCTTTCAAGCAGCTGACCGAACCCGTCAACGGCCACGCCGCCCACGAAGATATCGAAGAAGTCAATGAAGGCAGCGCCGAAATTCTGCGTGAAGAGGAACATCACGTACATCACGAGCAGGAAGATCGGCAGACCGAGCCAGCGGTTCAGAACCACGTGGTCGATCTTATCGGTGACGGTTGCGGAAACTTCGCCTTCGCGCTTAATCGCCTTTCCAGCGATGCCGGCCACAAACTGGTAACGGGCATCGGCAATGGCGATATCAAGGTCACCGTCAAATTCCTTGTTCAGGGGTTCGACGATGGGCTTGACGGCATCCACAGCGCCCGCAGGGAGCTTATCGGCAATCCCGGGGGCGTTTTCCATGAGCTGCACGGCAAACCAGTTGGGGCGTTCAACACCGAGCTTGGCAAGCTGATCTTCAACGGCGTGAGCGCAGTGGGTGATCTTTTCGTCAAACTTCACGGTCATCGGCGGCACGAAGGGCTTCTTCAGGAAGTCGCTGATGGCGCCCTTGAGTTCCTCCACGCCCTTATTGCGGGCGGCGACCATACCGATCACCGGGCACTTCAGAAACTCCTGAAGCGCTTCCAGATTGATCTTAAGGTGGTGGGCTTCGGCAATATCGAGCATGTTCACAACGACAATCATCGGAACACGCATTTCGATTAACTGCGAGGTGAGGTAGAGGTTACGCTCGAGGTTGGATGCGTCAACGATGTTCACGACGCAGGACGATTCATTCGTGAGAATGTAATCGCGCGCGACGCGTTCGTCTTCACCGGCTGTGCTCGCAGGCGTAATGGAATAAATGCCGGGAAGGTCGACGATTTCGATGTCTTCGCCGTTGTAGCTGTAGTGGCCGACCTTCTTTTCAACGGTGACGCCCGGCCAGTTGCCGACTTCCTGATGCGCACCGGTGAGGGCGTTAAAAAGCGTTGTCTTGCCGCAGTTCGGGTTACCGACAACGCAGATTGTCTGCTTGGACATGTTGTGTGATTCCTCAGTTGGAATGTTCTTTGCCGGAAAACCCTCTTTATGAGAGGGCAACCTCCATGATGGCGGCCTCGTCCTTACGGACGCTGATGAAGCTGCCTCTTACCCGAATTTCAATCGGATCGCCCAGGGGGGCGATACGCACAACCTCAAAAGAGGTACCGGGCGTGGCGCCGAGCATCAGCAGACGACGGCGGTATTCCACCGCGTCCTTGCTGTAACTGACGATACGGCCCTTGTCACCGGGCTTGAGATCTTTCAGCAACATGATTCTTCCTTAGTGAACGTAAATCTTTTCTGCCGTGGCGTAGTTAACGCCGATACGGCCGTCACCGACAGCGACCAAAATGGTCTGATTTTCGCCGCCGCACAAGACGCGGACAGTGCTCCCGTGGCGCATGCCGAGGTCAGAGAGACGGTCAGCCTCCCCCTGCTCAAGCTTCATCTTCACGACCACTGCTTCAACTCCCTGCGGCAGTTCAGATAATTTTTTGAGCTGCGACACACCACTGACTGACATTTTGTTTACTGCCTTCCATAAAACAACTACTTGAAGCCAGCCTTCAATACGGGCCGACCTTCACAAAACGGGATACTAATGAGAGTTATTCTCATTTGCAAATTTTTACAACTGTTCATACTTTCCGAAAACCATAAAAAAACGCCCCGGACCAGTAAGCACGGGCTGTGCCGGGGTCTGAGGCGTTTTTTCAGCAGCTATTGGTTGTTTGCAGCTAATAGCCTGCAAATTACAAGGTTATTTTTTCTTCGGCAGGCGCTTAATGAGTGAAGACGTGTCAAAACGGTTGCCGCCCAGCGCCTGGACATCTCCATAGAAACTGTCAACCAAGGCCGTAACCGGAAGGCTTGAACCGTTGCGGCGGGCTTCGGCAAGCGCAATACCCAGATCTTTTCTCATCCAGTCAACAGCAAAACCGAAATCAAAGCGGTCTTCAAGCATGGTTGTGCCGCGCGCAGACATCTGCCAGGAGCCTGCCGCTCCCTTTTCAATGACCTTGAGCACCGTCTTCATGTCAAGCCCCGCGTTTTCGCCGAACCGGATGGCTTCGGAAAGCGCCTGAACAAGCCCTGCGATACAGATCTGATTGCACATCTTTGCAAGCTGCCCGCTGCCTGCCTCCCCGATACGCGTGACGGCGCAGGCGTAGGCGGCAATCACGTCCTTAACGCGCTCAAAATCCGACGTGTCGGCCCCGCACATCACGGTGAGAATCCCTTTTTCGGCACCGGCCTGACCTCCGGAGACGGGCGCATCGATAAAGTGCCGGCCGTTTGACTTGAAAAGCGTAGCCGTCTCGCGGGCAACACCGGCCGAATCCGTCGTGTTGTCCACGAAAACGGCGCCCGCCTTCATTCCAGCAAGCGCCCCGTTTTCGCCGAGAATCACACTTCTTAAATCATCGTCGTTTCCGACACAGGCAAAAACAACGTCAGCACCGGAGGCTGCCTCCTTGGGCGTGAGGGCACGGCTGCCCCCGAATTCCTTCACCCACTTGTCAGCCTTGGCCATGGTCCGGTTATAAACGGTCACGCTGTGACCGGCTGCGAGAAGGTGACCTGCCATCGGATAACCCATAACACCCAGACCGATAAAGGCAACACGTCTGGGTTCGGTCACCGGATAAGCTGCTTTCTTTTCAAACATGATCTGCGTCCTCACTGAGGTGTGTCTTCGGTCTCATCGCCGGCTTCACAGTACTCACCCAAGGCTTCACCCCAGGCGTAAAGCGCATCTAAAACCGCCTGACGCGCCTCGTACTTGGCTTCATCGATCGTGCCTTCCGCAACGAGCGTATCGTTAATCTCGGCCTGACGGTCGATTTCGTTAAAGTAGTCTTCAAAGCCGCGCACCCCCGGAATTTCACCGGAAAGTCTTTGGGCACAAAACGCGCGGCGCGCTTTCTTTTCTTCCGGGGTGAGTGTCTCAGGCCAGTTGCGAAGCCGCATGCGCCAGAGCATTTCCGTAAGGCGCGGATCTTCAAACGAAAGCCTGCCTTCAGCCACGGCCTGCGTGAGATCAGCGGGCGAATAGCTCTGGGCCCGGATCATGAGCGTGCGGTCATTGGCGGGTATAAGTCCGCCGTAAAGCGCGGCATCCAGATCGGGCTGCGCCGCCTCTTCGGGCTTTTCTTCCGGCATCCGGCTTGAATAGACTGGGCTCACAAGTTCCTTCTGAATTTCCGCAAGATGCTGCATGTTTTCCAGGCAGCGCGCTTTATCAATACCGAAACGCGCACAGACAGCATCCGTCAGAACCCGCAGGTCATTACAAACAAAAGGCGACTGATTGACCTTGAGGGAGGCAAGCGAGAGGCGCTCTTCGCCGTTAAGTTCCTCGCGCGTACCGAAGGCGCGGCGGCGGATTTCTTCCGGGGGCATACCAACCAAAACCCGCGGATCCTCGCGGCAGTCCCAGACGAGGTATTCGTTTTTGTTGACGGGCGCAATCGTAATCGGCAGCACCACACGGATGTAGCCGCGCTTCTGCCCCGCTCTCGGATCCACCCACACACAGGGTTTTCCGCTTTCCAGAGCCGCCACAACCGATTTCTTGCTGCGGTTGGCAAGAGCCCACTGCCAGAGCTTGGGCTGCTTGCCGGCAATTAACTTTGCAAGATCAATCGTTGCTTCAACGTCGCTTGCGGCGTCGTGTGCGTGGGTGTGGGAGATGCCGTTGGCCTGAGTGAGTTTTTCAAGCCGGAAGGTCACGAGGTCTGCGCGGGCCGGATCAACGCCCCCCGTCAGAGGCCATTCAATACCTTCGGGCCTGAGGGCCCACACCGCAAGAACAAAGGGAAAGAGATCCCAGCGCGAGCAGCCGTTCGCCCACTCCCGCTCATAGGCATCGTAAAGGTTGCGCCAGAAGAGGTTTCGGGTCACCTCATCGTCAAAGCGCATGGAGTTGTAGCCCACGGAGAGTGTCTCGGGCTCGATCATCGCAGCCCGGATTTTTTCCGCAAAGTCGTGTTCGCAGCACCCCTTCGCTTCGGTGAGCTGCGGCGTGATTCCGGTCACCAGGCATGCCGTGGGCTCCGGCAGATAGTCCTGCGAAGGTTTGCAGTACCAGATGTCGGGCTCACCCAGACGGTTAAAGTTCATGTCGGTACGGATACCGGCAAACTGTGCCGGCCTGTCGAGTTTTCTGTCCAGGCCGAAGGTTTCATAGTCATGCCAGTAAATCGTGGGCCCGACGGCTTTTTCTGTTTCAGGGAGGTCCGGCATAGGTTGAACTTTCTAAATTAAAGGCTTGATCTTTTGACTCTAGCACGCCGCCCGGCGTTTGGCTTGCCGCGGCGGAAACAAAAAACCTGCAGTAGGCGCTTGTGACGGGCGCCCGGCCTGCAGGTTTTCTAATGCTGGGCAGTGTGCCCGCTTAAGCGATCTTGGAGTAGCCGCCCGCGCGGTCGGATTCACGCAGATAGCGGTCAAACTGCATCGCAACGGCGCGCACGAAGATCTTGCCCTTGGGGCTCACGATGATCTTTTCCGGCGTAAGAACCACGAGTTCGTGCTTGGCGTAGGCCTGCAGCTTCTTTAATTCATACGCGAAGGTTTCATCGAAGTTGATGCCGAATTCAGCCTCAATCGCGCGCTTGTCGATTTCAAAACGGCACATCACCGTCATGATGACCGCACGGCGCAGCTTGTCTTCTTCCGAGAGCCTAAAGCCGCGGCAGGTCGCAAGACGTCCGGCGCGGATTGCCTCAGCGTACGGCTCCACGTCGCGGGGATTGCAGGCGTAGCCGCCGCCCACAAAGGAAATGGAGCTTGCGCCCAAAGCGACCATATCGCATTCGGCTCGAGTGGAATAGCCCTGGAAGTTACGCTGAATGGTGCCGTTAATCTGGGCAATGGAAAGCTCATCAGTTTCCTTGGCGAAGTGATCCATCCCGATGTAGCGGTAGCCGTTGGCGGTCAGGCGACGGATCGCATCAAACATGATGTTGACCTTTTCCACCGTGGAGGGCAAGTCCGCGGGCAGAATCCGGCGCTGCGCCTTAAAGTGATTGGGCAGGTGCGCATAGTGGTAAAGCGCGATACGGTCGGGCGAGAGATCAATCACCTGATCAATCGTCTTTTTAAAGGTCTCCCGGGTCTGCTTGGGCAACCCGTAGATAAGATCCATGTTGATCGAGTGAAAGCCGTTGGCGCGGGCCTCCTGCATCAGATCGCGCGTCATCTCAAAGGGCTGGATGCGGTTAACCGCCTTCTGCACGTCCGGATTAAAGTCCTGAACACCGAGACTCATGCGGTTAAAGCCCGCACGCTTTAACGCCTGTACCTTATCGGCCGGGCACGTTCTCGGATCCACTTCGATCGAAAACTCGCCGTCCTTTGCGAAAGGAAAGCGCTTGGCGATTTCGCTCATCAGGTACTCGATCTCGTCGTTATCGAGAAAGGTCGGCGTGCCGCCGCCCCAATGGAGCTGCTCAAGTTCCGTTGAACCCGTGATAAAGCCCTTCACAAGATCAGCTTCCTTGAGAAGCACCTCAAGATAGTCCTTAGCGCGGCTGTGGTCGCGCGTCACGATCTTGTTGCAGCCGCAGTAGAAGCAGACGTCGTGGCAGAAGGGAATATGGGCGTAGAGCGAAAGGCCCGCGGGCTTTTTCGCGTCCTTGCGGCCCGCGAGTTCGGCTTCATAGTCTTTTGCGGTGAACCCGTCGTTGAAACGGTCAGCGGTCGGATACGATGTGTAGCGCGGCGCCGGCACATCAAATTTCTTCAGCAGTTCGGAATCAGGCAGTTCCACACCGCGCATTACAGGGTCAGACATCGGGGCACCTCAAAAAGTATGACCAAAAACAAAAGTTCGCCGAAGACAGCGCGCTATTCATGCCTTCATTGACAGACGTCAACACTGTTAATAGTATTGGTACTTTCTGTGGTGTAAGGCAAAAGCGCTTTCTGCGGGCACTTCCGGACCGCAACAATCCGGAACTGCGCATTGTATGCAGACATTCTCCCGACGGGAATGTCGCTAAGTCTAGGCGCAACAGATTATTTTTTTATTACCCGGCGCCGTTTTTTGCGTCACTGTGATGCAATTCATCTGCGGCCGGCCCGATAACCAGCGGACTCACTGAAAAAAAGATGCTCAACAACCCCAACATCAACATGGCCACGCTCAGAGTCGCCTGTTCCAACTGCAATCTGCGCGAACTGTGCCTGCCCGTCGGGTTGAACCTCAAGGAAATCGAGCAGCTCGAAGAAATTGTGAGCACCCGACGCCGCGTCAAGCGCGGCGATGCGCTTTACCGTGCAGGCGACAAGTTTGAAGCGCTTTACGCAATCCGCCTGGGCTTTCTTAAAAGCGCGGTGATGTCCAGTGACGGTCGTGAGCAGGTCACAAGCTTTCATATGTCGGGCGACATCGTGGGCCTTGACGGCCTGGCAAGCATGGTCTACTCCAGTGACCTCATCGCCCTGGAAGACACGGAAGTCTGCATTCTGCCCTTTGCGCGGCTTGAAGAACTTTCCGAAGAAATGCCCACTTGGAGCTCGCACTTTCAAAGGCTTTTGGCGCGCGAAATCGTGCGTCAGAACGGCGTGATGCTGCTTTTGGGTTCCATGCACGCCGAAGAGCGGCTTGCCGCCTTCATTCTCAATCTTTCCCAGCGCTTTGAACAGCGCGGCTACTCCCGCAGCGAATTTGTGCTCCGCATGACGCGCGCCGAAATCGGCTCTTACCTGGGGCTGAAACTTGAGACCGTGAGCCGCGTGCTCTCACGCTTTTCGCACGACAACCTCATCATCGTCAACCAAAAGCACGTGCAGATTCTCGACTTTGACGGACTGCGCGCGATCGTAAGCGGCCAGACGTTCTTTGACAACCACAGTGCCCAAGTCAAAAACGACATGAAGATTCACAAGACCGCACGCGGCATTGATGACTTGGTGGCACCTTCGGAATAAGCCCGCCCCGCCTTTTTCCGCCCGACTGTTGCAGCGTGCAAAAGTTGCCGCGCAGCCGGGCCCTGTGCCGCTAAAATAGCGGCATCATTTTTTTCGGAGAGTCTCTGAAGAGGGGCGTCTGCGCGTTGTCTTCCGCGTGTTGCGCAGCGCCCGCTTCCGCGCATAAATCTCAAGCAGCGGAGGTTTCAGGGAGCATTCTCCTTCACCACTATTGGAGCATTGCGCAAATGGCACTTGTGAGCATGCGTGAGCTGCTGGATCATGCAGCCGAAAACGGTTACGGCGTACCGGCCTTCAACGTCAACAACATTGAGCAGGTTCAGGCCATCATGACCGCCGCCGCAGAAGTCGACGCCCCGGTCATCATGCAGGCTTCTGCGGGCGCCCGTAAGTACGCCGGTGAAGCCTTCCTCAAAAACATGATCGAAGCCGCGGTCGAAACCTGGCCCGATGTGCCGGTCTGTATGCACCAGGACCACGGTCAGAGCCCGGCGGTCTGCCAGATCGCCATGCGCATGGGCTTTACCTCGGTCATGATGGACGGGTCACTGATGAGCGACGGCAAAACGATCGCCCCCTATGACTACAACCTCGCCGTCACCAAGCGTGTGGTGGAAAACGCCCACTGCATCGGCGTTTCCGTTGAAGGCGAACTCGGCTGCCTCGGCTCCCTGGAAACCATGAAGGGCGACAAGGAAGACGGCCACGGCACCGACGCCACGATGACGCGCGATCAGCTTCTCACCGACCCGGATCAGGCCGCCGAATTTGTCCGCGAAACGCAACTTGATGCCCTTGCGATCGCAATCGGCACGAGCCACGGCGCCTACAAGTTCACCCGCAAACCCTCCGGCGACATTCTTTCCATTGACCGCGTCAAGGAAATTCACGCGCGCCTGCCGAACACTCACCTCGTGATGCACGGTTCGAGCTCCGTGCCGCAGGAGTACCTCGCTGAAATCCGCGAGTTCGGCGGACAGATGCGCGAAACCTACGGCGTGCCGGTCGAGGAAATTCAGGAAGCGATCAAGCACGGTGTGCGTAAGGTGAACATCGACACGGATATCCGTCTTGCGATGACCGCTGCAATCCGCCGCTATCTCGTTGAAAATCCCGACGGCTTTGATCCGCGCGCCTACCTCAAGAAGGCCCGCCAGGCTGCCTACGAACTCTGTAAGAGCCGCTACATCGCCTTCGGCTGTGAAGGTCAGGGCAGCAAGATTCACGCCACGCCCCTTTCCGTGATGGCCTCGCGCTACGCTGACGGCACGCTCGCTCAAAACGTCCGTTAAGAAAGCAGCACAAGACACAGACAAAGCCTGCCGAGAGCACCGAGCGCCGCGGCAGGCTTTTTTGATTTTTTTCGTGTTATGACTGAAAAAACCGCAGCCGACCTCAAAGGCAAAACCGGCATCCGCCGGCTCATCAACGCCACGCGCTACTCCTGGCAGGGCATCCGTACGGCTTTCGGTAAGGAAGAAGCCTTCCGGCAGGAGTTCATCCTTGCCGTCATTCTGATTCCGGTTGCCTTCTTTCTGCCGGCGGCTTGGTCTCTGAAACTCTGGTGCATCTTTTCGCTGATCTTCCTTTTGGTGACGGAATTACTCAATTCCGGTATTGAAGCCGTCGTCGACAGAATCGGTCCGGAACTTCATCCCCTTTCCGGTTTTGCCAAAGACTGCGGCAGCGCCGCCGTACTTTTTGCACTGATCTTTGTGCTGATTGTGTGGCTTGTTGTACTTTTTACAATTATTTTTGGTTGAAATGCCTAGTGGCAGTGCGTTTAGAATTCCAAGCATCAATAATTCTCTGTTACGGGGAGAGACAATCCAATGTCCGGTTTAATGCAGACAAATCTCAAGAGCCTGCCGCTCGTTTACCGCGGCAAGGTCCGTGAGTGCTACGCCGTCGGTCAGGACAAGCTTCTGATGATCGCGAGCGACCGCATCAGTGCGTTTGACAGCATTCTGAGCGTTCCGATTCCCAATAAGGGTAAGGTTCTCACGCAGATCACCCAGTTCTGGTTCGACAAGCTCACGCAGGGCATGCCCAATCAGTTAACGGGCATTGATCCCGCAACGGTTGTTGCGCCCGACGAAGTCGACCAGGTCACGGGCCGCGCCATGGTTGTCAAGCGCCTCACCCCGATTCTGATTGAGTGCGTTGCCCGCGGCTACATCATCGGCGGCGGCTGGAAGGACTACCAGGCCACGGGCAGTGTCTGCGGCATTAAGCTCCCCGAGGGGCTCAAAATGGCCCAGAAGCTTCCGGAACCGATCTTTACGCCCGCAGCCAAAGCCGAAATCGGCACCCACGACGAAAACATTTCCTTTGAAAAGGTCGTGGAAATGTACGGCAGCGACGTTGCGCAGAAAATCCGCGACTACACGCTCGACCTGTACACCCGTGCCGCCGAATACGCGGCCACCCGCGGCATCATCATCGCCGACACGAAGTTTGAGTTCGGCCTTGATGAAAACGGCAACGTCTGCATCATGGATGAAATGCTCACGCCCGACAGCTCGCGCTTCTGGCCGGCTGACCAGTACACCCTCGGCATTTCGCCCCCGAGCTACGACAAGCAGTTTCTGCGTGACTGGCTCGAATCCACGGGCTGGAACAAGGTGCCGCCCGCTCCGGTGCCGCCCGAGGACATCATCGAGAAAACCTCGATGAAGTACCGTGAGGCACTTGTTAAACTCACAGGTAAAGACGTGCAGTAAGTCTCTGCCGCCCGAGATATGCCGGGAGCGACTCCCGGCAGCGCGCGCCGTCCGGTCTCATCCGTTTGTCAGAATGAGCCGCGGCGCGCCTTTGCTTTATTAAGAGAAAAAACTATGACTCAGTGCGATCAGAAGCCCGTTGTCGGCATTGTGATGGGTTCAAATTCCGACTGGCCCGTGATGCAGAAAGCCGCCGAAATTCTCAAGGCCTTCGGCGTGCCCTACGAAGCCCGTGTGGTAAGCGCGCACCGTATGCCCGATGAGATGTTTGAGTACGCCGCCACCGCGCGTGACCGGGGTCTTGCCTGCATCATCGCGGGTGCGGGCGGCGCCGCACACCTGCCCGGTATGCTCGCCGCCAAATGCGTGGTGCCGGTTTTGGGGGTTCCCGTGCCGTCAAAGTACCTCCGCGGCGAAGACAGCCTCTACTCGATCGTACAGATGCCCAAGGGCGTTCCGGTTGCCACCTTCGCCATCGGAGAAGCCGGTGCCGCCAACGCGGCGCTTTACGCCGTCACCATTCTCGCCGTTACCGATAAGGCGCTTTACGCCAAGCTGCAGGACTTCCGCAAGGAACAAAATGCCAAGGCCCGCGCCATGGAACTGCCGTCTCTTTAAAAAAAGATCAACTCGTCAATAACCCCTGCCTGAAGGCAGAGGCTTGAAAGAGCCTTTATTGACTAGTCTCAGCAAACCTCCTTGGGGAGGCGAGCTACGTTGGTTGGGAATGTACAGGCACCGTGGGATGTTCATCCTAGTTCCACGCTCTGCGGCCAGTGGTTAAAAGCTCTGAGAGGTAGGAGCGGTGCTGCTGGCAAGAAACCCTTTCCAACATTGACGAAGGATGTCAACCGGCCTTCGGGCCGAGCAAGCGGAGCCTGCGGGTATCCGCAAAGGAGATACTTTGAAAGTATTTGTTTTGAACATGCGCGGCAAGCCGCTAATGCCGTGTTCGCCTGCAAAGGCGAGACACATGCTGAAGGCAGGCAAGGCCGTCGTAGCGCGACGGACGCCGTTCACGATCAAGCTGACCATCGCTACGGGCGAGACGAAGCAGGACGTGACGCTTGGCGTCGATGCAGGCGCCAAGCACGTAGGCATTTCCGCCACGACGGAAAAGGAGGAGGTCTTTGCGTCCGAAGTCGAGCTTCGACAGGACATCACGGGACTCCTGGCCGACCATCTGGCTTTCCGACGTTCAAGGCGCAATCGCAAGACACGCTACCGCGTACCGCGCTTCAACAATCGCGTTCGATCCAAGCACAAGGGCTGGCTTGCGCCTTCCGTGGAGAATCGCATTCAGGCGCACATCTCGCGCATTGAAGCGGTTTGCCGAGTGCTTCCAATCACCAAAATCGTGATTGAAACAGCATCCTTTGACATTCAGAAGATCAAGAATCCCGAAGTCGAAGGAACGGACTATCAGCAGGGCGATCAACTTGGATTCTGGAACGTGCGCGAGTACGTTCTTTTCCGAGACGGTCATGTTTGCCAACACTGTCGAGGTCGATCCAAGGATCCGATCCTCAACGTGCATCATCTTGAGAGCCGCAAGACGGGCGGTGACGCGCCAAACAACCTGATCACGCTCTGCGAGACATGCCACAAGGCATATCACGCCGGGAAGATCAAGTTGAAGACACGACGCGGTACATCGTTCAGGGCTGAAGCCTTCATGGGCATCATGCGCCGGACGCTGCTTGATCGCGTCCGCAAGGCGCATCCTGAACTGTCTGTCGAGAACACCTACGGGTATCTGACGAAGCACAAGCGCATTGCCCTTGGCCTGCCCAAGACGCATTGCGCCGACGCCTTCTGCATTGCCGGAAATCTGAATGCGCTGCGACGAGGAGACTTCCTCTACCAGCGCCAGACGCGTAAGCACAACCGACAGATTCACAAGTGTTCGATTCTCAAGGGTGGAGTGCGAAAGCTCCACCAAGCGCCGTTCCTTGTCAAGGGCTTCCGCCTCTTCGACAAGGTGAAATGCACGGGACGAATCGGGATTATTTTCGGTCGCCGTTCAACGGGTTCCTTCGACGTCAGAACGCTTGATGGGACTCGGCTTTCCGCTGGCATCAGCTCTAAAAAACTGACGCTTCTCGAAAAGCGAACCACATTTTTGACTCAACTTAGAAAGTAGGTCGGCGCTTCCTCCCCTTCCTAAAGGAAGAGGTTTCCGCGCCGAATTATTATGAAAGCTTCTTTTCCTCTCAATCCCGGTGCGACGCTCGGGCTTATGGGCGGCGGTCAGTTGGGCCGCATGTTTGCGCAGGCCGCAGCAACGCTGGGCTACGAAGTCGAAGTGCTCGAAAAGGGCAGTTGCCCGGCAAGTGAAGTGTGCGCCTGCCATATTGACGCGCCCTACACCGATCCGGGGGCTTTGGACGCCATGCGCCGCACAACGGCTGCGGTGACAACCGAATTTGAAAACGTGCCGGCCGAAGCTCTTTCGGCCCTGGCCGACGGTCCCGACGGCTGCGTGACCGCGCCTTCGGCGCAGGCCGTCTCGGTTGCCCAGGACCGGCTGGATGAAAAGACGTTTCTTGAGATGGTGGCCGGTGTCCCCGTGGCACCGCACGCCCCGGTTCTCTCCGCAGAAGACGCCGATCTCCTTGATGAATCGCTTTTTCCGGGGATTCTTAAAACCACCCGTCTGGGTTACGACGGCAAGGGCCAGCGCACGGTCTTTAACCGTGACGACGTCAAACACGCGTTTGCCGAAATGGGCGGCAAATTCTGCATTCTGGAAAAGCGTCTGCCTTTAAAGACCGAGGTTTCCGTTATTGTGGCCCGCGGTCTTGACGGCTCCGCGGTCACCTTCCCCGTTTTTGAAAACCATCATAAAAACGGCATTTTGGCCGAAACCGTCGTGCCGGCACGCGTGCCGCAGGCCGTTGCCGACAAGGCCCGTGCGTATGCTGAAAAAATCGCACACGCCCTGGAATACCGCGGTGTCCTCTGCATTGAATTTTTTGTGCTCGCCGACGACACGCTTGTTGCCAACGAAATGGCGCCGCGTCCGCACAATTCCGGCCACGCCACGATTGAAGCGTGTGTGACCAGCCAGTTTGAGGAACAGGTGCGCGCGATGACCGGGATGCCCTTAGGTCCCACCGATCTTGTGCAACCCGCTGTCATGCTCAATATTCTCGGCGACGTCTGGTTTGATGCCGACGATAAAAAGCGCGAACCCGACTGGAAGAGCGTGCTTGCCGTGCCCGGCGCCAAACTGCATCTTTACGGTAAAAAAGACGCCCGTCACGCCCGCAAGATGGGACACGTCACGTGCGTCGGAAAAACGCTTGATGAGGCTCTTGTCTGTGCCAAGCGTGTAGCCGCGATTCTGGGCCTGCCCACCCCCATCTGACGGACAAAATCCATGTATCCCCCGATTGATACAGCCGCCGTCGAACGTGCCGCCCGGATTCTTTCCGAGGGCGGCCTCGTTGCGATTCCGACGGAAACGGTTTACGGGCTTGCCGCTGACGCCGATAACCGTGACGCAGTGCTTAAAACCTTTGCCGTCAAAGGCCGCCCCACCAACCATCCGCTCATTGTGCATATAGCGGGCCCTGAAGCCCTTTCTGCCTGGGCGTGCGTCGTCCCCGAGGAAGCCAGGCTACTTGCCAAGGCCTTTTGGCCCGGGCCCCTTACGATGGTTCTTCCCAAGAGTGAGCGCTGCGGCGGTTTTGTCACGGGCGGGCAGGCGAGTGTCGCCCTGCGCTGTCCCTCTCACCCCTGGATTCAAGCGCTTTTAAAGCGCTTTGCGGGGTCAACCTTCAAGGGCCTGACGGCGCCGAGCGCAAACACCTTCGGGAAAATCTCCCCGACCTGCGCCGCACACGTTGCCGAAGACCTCGGCGTCAAACCCGAGGGATCGCTTGACATGATTCTGGACGGCGGGCGCTGCGAAGTGGGCGTTGAGTCCACGATCATCAATCTCTCGGGCGAGCGCCCTGAAATTCTGCGGCACGGTGCAGTGACGCGCGCCATGCTCGAAGCCGTCCTCGGCCGCCCGGTACCTGATGCCGGAAGTGATGCACCGCGGGCCTCGGGGCGCCTAAAGAGCCACTATGCGCCCGGCACGCCCGTCACACTTTTCAGCGCAAAGGACATTGCGGCACTTGCCGCAGGCAACGATAAGGTCGCCGTCATGGCAACCGCAGACGTTCTTGATGCCTGCAAAAAGGCCTTCGGCAACCGCATTGTGCTCGAACTCGTGATGAGCCGTAAAGAAGCCGACTGGCAGCACAGTCTGTACGAGAACCTTCACAGGCTCGACAAATCCGGCGCCGCCAGACTTTTGATTGAACAGCCTCCGCAGACGCCTGAATGGGCCGCCGTCAACGACCGGCTCGGGCGCGCCGCAGCCGCCAAGGACGCTTAATGCTTTCCGCGCAGTGTCCGGTCGGGGTTCTTGATTCCGGGCTCGGAGGCCTTTCGGTGCTGAGAGCCCTGCGCCAGGAACTCCCGGCCGAAAACTTCATCTACTGCGCCGACAGCGGCAACGCCCCCTGGGGCGATAAAACCGGTCAGTGGGTGAGAAACCGGTGCGACACGATTGCACACTGGTTTCTTGACGTGCATCACGTCAAGATGCTGGTTCTTGCCTGCAACACCGCCACGGCCGCCGCAGCCGATCATTTAAGAGAATGGTCTCCCGTACCGGTCGTGGGCATTGAACCGGCGGTGAAACCGGCGGTGAAAATGAGCCGCACGCATGTGGTGGGCGTGCTTGCGACTGCGGGCACCATCCGCAGTGAACGCTATTCGCGGCTTCTGTCGCGTTTTTCCGCGGGCGCCCGCGTCATCAGTACGCCTGCGCCGGGCCTTATGGAATGCGTGGAAAAAGGTGAATTTGACACGCCGCGCACGAGAGCGCTTCTCACCAAATACCTCACCCCGATCACCGAGGCGAATGCCGACATCCTCGTTTTGGGCTGCACGCACTACCCGTTTTTAACCGCTGCTATCCGGACTATTGTCGGTGAGGCCGTGAAAATCATTGAGCCCGGTCCGGCGGTTGCGGCCGTCGCCCGTACGAGACTTACCGAACGGGAACTCCTTAAAAATGCCGATACCGGTGAGGCCGGAAGCGACATATTTTTTATCAATGGTGTGAATTCCGTGGCCGGCGTTCTCAATAAACTGTGGCCGCAGGCGGCAAGTGAAACCGTCACAGAACTTACTGTTTAAAAATCATGTCCGAAAATACCGCTGTTTTTGAATTCATTGCCTCAAGGCGCAGCCTCAAACCCAAGCTTCTTACTGAACCCTCGCCGACGGACGTGCAGTTTGCGCGTGCCGCACAGGCGGCGATGCGTGCACCCGATCACGGCTCGCTCGTTCCCTACCGTTTTGTGCGGGTGGAAAGCGAAGACCGCGGACGTCTTGCCGATGTTTTCGAAGCAGCCGCCAAACGTCAGGGAGCTGACGCGGACAAACAGGCACGCTCCCGCTCCAAGGCTCTCAAAGGTCCCTCGCTCGTGGGTTTTGTGTTTTCCCCTGCTACCGAATGCGGCATTTCACTTGATGAGCAGTTTCTCACCGCAGGCGCCGCTCTTGATCAGTTCATGCTCGCCTTAAGTGCGCTCGGTTTCGGCGGCATCGTGCTTTCGGGTTCGGTTCTCGCTGACGACGGCGTGCAGGCCTTTTTCTGCCGCAAGCCCGGCGAAAAACTCATTGCCTGGGTGATCTGCGGCACACCCGCCCCTGAAGCCAAACCCCAGGACGCGGAAACCCGAGAAGCTCCCTTTACGGTGTGGACTCCGGCGGCTTCTTAATTTTTGGGGCCTTGTCCTGTGAGACGGCGCACGGATGCGGCTTCAATCGCTGCGTCCCGCGCCGTTTTTTCCATCGCACAGATACTTTCGGCCACGGCCCGCATCGTCAGCGGCGCACAGCCTTCGGCCTTGTTGTTGGCGACCGTAAAGCCTCTTACGCCGCTTGCGTGCGCGCGCTGCATGAGCCCGGCCACGGCTTCCCGCGTCACGATATCGGGACTCTGAATCCGGTCAAAGGGCGCCCACTCGCGCTTAAGTTCCGCATAGGTGCCGCCCTGCGCCACCGACCAACGGACAACCGTATCGCCTTTAAGCCGCCAGTTGCCGGAATTATTCTCCGGGTCATCAAGGTATCTCAATGCGTTGATCTGCCGCATCACCGGAGGCAGTGACGGGTGAATGCCGACAACGGGCCTGGCGTGCGTCGGCCGCAACAGACGGATATAGCGGCGCGTCAGAAGCTGCGCCGTGCGCATTTCCACGCCGTAACTCAAGGGCATGCCTTCCGTTTCCCGGGGAAGCCTTGCAAAGAACGAAACGATTTCATCAATCGCGGCATGCGCATTTCTCAGGTTCAGAATCCGCTCACGGGGAAGCGCCGCAAGTTCAAAGACAAGCACTCCGAGCTTTCGTCCGAGTCCCTTAACAACCGGGTCGATAAAGGTTTCAAGGGTTTCATTCACATCAAGGTAATGTGTGTTGACGCCGGCCCCACGGCCTCTGACATCGCGCACAAGGCTGTCGGTAACAGACTGAGGGGCCTTCACAAGAAACCGAAAATTATCCGGCACCTGCTCAGCGAAATGCCGGTAGGTCTCCTCGGTGAGCGGCTTATAGTAGGAGCGGTCAATCCCTGCGGTACGGAAAACGGGATAGGCGCTGTAGGCGGTCAGCCCCTTTTCCGCGAGTCCCTTCACCGAACTCATCTGCGACCAGACAACACCCCGCCAGCCCGGAAAGTTCCAGCTTGAACTTCCGAGATAAATGCCGGCAGGAAGCCGCTCGCCCAAAAGCCTCAGGTCCCGTTCGGGGGCCATCGGCGCGATCGGAGCGTTCACCGGCGGTTCATCATCAAAGAGTGCTTCTGTTCGGGTGTCGCGCATATAAAAAAGGCAGAGCCTCAAAACGAACTCTGCCTTCTACTTTAGCCGAAATTAATAGCGGTGCGGCATTTCCGGATGATGCATCCCGGCAGCCGGCCCACGCGGTGCGGGAGCTCCGTTGTAGCCCGGACACTGACGGGGAGACTGCTCCGCCATCGGGCAGGGTGTGCCGGCGTTACCCGGGCAGTTCCAGCCGTGACGCGGCCCCTGGTGAAAGCGCCCGTGACCGACAAAAGCGCGGCTTTCATAGTCTTCAAGCGCCATCTTCTGCTGGGGGTCAAGCAGTTTCCAGAGTGCGGCGCGCTTGGCGGCCACATCGGAGTGCACCTGACCGAGGAGCTTTTCGCGTTCGGCACTCAGTTCGAGGCGGCTTTGCCGGTCATAGGCCTGACCGCGGTTTTTGGCGCGGAAGTCGCGCATCGCGGCATAAGCCTTTTCCTGGGCAGCCGTGTAGTCTTTAAAAGCCTGCTTCTGATTGTCCCTGAGCGTGAGAATCGACTCAAGTGCGGCATTGCGGTTTGCCAGAGACTGCTGCACATCGGGACCCGTCCAGTGACCGCGCGGGCCGTAACCGGCGCCGTCTCCGCACCAGGCATAAGCGCCCGCGGCGGTGGCGGCAAGAGCGGCAGCGATAATCCAGCGTTTCATCATTTTTGACTCCTTATGAAAACGGTCCGCGCCCCGGCGCTGACTGTGTCATGCGGTTTCGGGCGTTACCGGCGGGAATTTCTTTTTCCCCTGACTGATGAAGCTCAGGTTAAAGCCTTCTGAAAGCCACTCGGTAAAGGGCCGGGAAGGACGTATTTCAAAATGTAAAAAACAAAAGTCCAACACCCGCAAAATCGGGTCCGCCCGCCGGCATAACGGCTTTGAGCAAGGTTCGTGTGCATTACAATTGCGGCACCTGTCTTTTCAAATATTAACCATCGGAAAATCTCCCCATGCAGGAACTTTCTGTTTTGACGGCTTTAAGTCCCCTGGACGGCCGTTATGCCCGTCAGTGCAATGAACTGCGCGACATCTTCTCTGAATCGGCCTTCATGAACGCCCGCGTGCGCGTGGAAATGGAATGGCTCATCGCCCTTTCCGAGGCGGGCTTTGAAGAGCTCAAGCCCATCAGCGAGCACGGCAAAGCCTTCCTGCGCGGTCTGGCGGAGAACTTTACGGTTGAAAACTGCGCGGAGATCAAAGCGATTGAAGCCACCACCAACCACGACGTCAAGGCCGTGGAATACTGGATCAAAGGCCAGGTCGCGCATGATGCGGAACTCGCCAAGGCAAGCGAATTCGTTCACTTTGCCTGCACAAGCGAAGACATCAACAACACGAGCCACGCGCTGATGCTCACCGCCGGCCGCAAGGCGCTGATTGCGCGTCTTACCGAGATCCGCGAAACGATTGCGAAGTATGCGCATCAGTGGGCCGATGTTCCGATGTTAAGCCGCACACACGGTCAGACCGCGTCTCCCACAACGGTCGGCAAGGAAATGGCCAACGTTGCCGTGCGCCTCGGACGCATCATTGAAGCGATCAGCGCCGTGAAGTTCTACGCCAAAATGAACGGCGCCGTCGGCAACTTCAACGCGCACCTCATCGCCTACCCCGACTACGACTGGGAAGCGCACAGTAAGCGCGTCGTTGAGGAGCGCCTGGGACTTACCTTCAACACGCACACCATTCAGATCGAGCCGCATGACTACATGGCCGAGCTCTTTCACGAAATTGCGCGCGCCAACACGGTTCTCATTGACTTTGACCGTGACGTCTGGGGCTACATCTCCCTCGGGTTCTTCAAGCAGAAACTCAAGGAAGGCGAAGTCGGCTCCTCCACGATGCCGCATAAAGTGAATCCCATTGACTTCGAAAACTCCGAAGGCAACCTCGGGGTAGCCAACGCGCTTTTAAACCACCTCGCTGGGAAACTCCCGATCTCACGCTGGCAGCGTGACCTCACCGACTCCACGGTGCTCCGCAACCTCGGCGTGGCCTTCGGCTACTGCTTCGTGGGCTATGCGGCGCTCGGCCGAGGCCTCGGAAAACTTGAACTTAACGCCGCACGCGTTGCTGAAGACCTCGATGCCGCCTGGGAAGTGCTTGCTGAAGCCATCCAGACCGTCATGCGTCGTTACGGCATTCCCAAGCCCTATGAAAAGCTCAAGGCGCTCACCCGCGGCAAGGGCCATATGACGCCCGAGGTGATCCACGAGTTTATCGAGACGCTTGAGCTGCCTGCCGACGCAAAGGAACGTCTGCAGAAGCTCACGCCCGCGACCTACATCGGTAAGGCCGTCGAACTCGCGCGCCGCGCCTGATTTCCGGCTCACCGGGAAGTGCTTCTGAAGCGGCTGAACACGTCTGTTCAGCCGCTTTTTTACAGGCCCCGGATCAGTTGCTTCAGCTTCTTTGTCTGCGCGTTGCTTTGTGAGCCTCCTGCGAAAAAAGGACGGCAGCACGCCGTCCTTTTGTCAGATTCAGAAGTCGGGACCGGCTCAGAACACCGGGACCACGCCGCCCTTATATTTATCCGTCATGAACTTGCGGACCTTTTCGGTCGTCAGAGCCTTCACAAGCGCCTGAACCTTCGCGTCCTTTTCATGTCCCTGACGGGCGGCCACCACCACGGCATAGGGGCTCGTCTTACTCTCAAGATAGATCGAGTCCGTCACAGGGTTTAAACCCACGCCGATAGCGTAGTTGGAGTTAACGACCGCGAGATCGACATCGTCCAAAGTACGCGGCACCTGCGCGGCTTCCACCTCACGGATTCTGAGGTGTTTGGGGTTACTGACGATATCAAGCACCGTGGCTTTGACGCCGATCCCGGGCTTTAACTTTAAAAGCCCTGCATCTTCGAGCAGAAGCAGCGCACGACCGCCGTTGGCGGGGTCATTGGGAATCGTCACGGAAGCGCCGTCGGCAAGATCCGTGATTTTCTTCACCTTCTTGGAGTAGGCCGCCATCGGAAGAATGTGAATCGGCGCGATGGAAGCGATTTTCAGACGGCGGTGCTCGACAGCGGCATCCAAAAAGGGCTTGTGCTGGTAGTAGTTGGCGTCCACTTCGCCTGCATCAAGCGCGAGGTTCGGGCTCACGTAGTCGGAAAACTCAACGATTTTGAGGTCGTAGCCGTCCTTTTTCAGATCAGGCTCGATGAGCTTCAGAATATCGGCGTGGGGCACCGGGGTTGCCGCCACGCGAAGTTCTTCAGCGCCCGCGGCTGCGGCACTCAAACCGACGATCACCGCCGCGGCTGCGGCAAAAAAGGTTCTGACTGTCATTTGCAATACTCCGGTGTTCTTTGTGTTCTGAAGGGACAGCGCGTCCCCGGGTGAAGGCACTATACGCAAAACCGGCTCCAAGTCCGTCATCAGAGGTATCTTTTCTGCGGTTCGGTTAAGGTATTACCGGCCCGGCACCTTAAAAAACCGGACGTCTAAGCAAAATCTCCTGCAGGTTTTCCTGACCGGCAATTCTTAGAAATTCCGAAGACAGGCGACTATATTGCATTCCGTTTGGGCTTTGACTCAGGCAGTGACGGTCAGTCTTACACGCGCTGTTTGCGGAGAGAAGCGGCACAGAAATACCGCCCGCTGCCAGTGACGAGGCTGACGCCCCTCTCTACTTTTCTTTCTTTGCGGAGACGCACACACATGTTTGCGAAGAAACTTCTCGTCGGCGCTTTGGCTGCCGCCGCGTTTATCAGTGCTCAGGCCGCGGACCAGAAGGTCCTGCGCATGGCCACCGAAAGCTCCTACCCGCCCTTTGAATTTGTGGAAACCAAGACGGGCGAAACCGTGGGCTTTGAAATTGACCTCCTGCGGGGCATTGCCGAACGCATCGGCCGCAAACTCGAAATCGTGCCGATGGGGTTTGACGCCATCATTCCGGCGCTTCTCACAAACACGGCCGATGTCGGCATGGCAGCGATCACCATTACGCCGGAACGCCAAAAGCGCCTCGCCTTTACCGATTCCTACTATGTCTCAGGCCTCTCGGTTCTGATCCGTGCCGCGGACAAAGCAACCATTACCAAAGTTGAGGATCTCAACAACCGCACGATCTGTGCTCAGATCGGCACCTCCGGCCACATGCGTGCCCAGCAGGTTCCCGGCGCCAAAGTGAAGGCTTTTAACAACGTCTCGGAAACCTTCCTTGAATTAAGCAACAAGGGGTGTGATGCCGTGATCGGCGACCGGCCGGTAAACAGCTACTTTCTGATGAGCCGCCCGCAGACCGCAAAAGACTTCTACCACATGCCCGTGATGCTTAACACAGAGCTTTTCGGCATTGCCGCCAAAAAGAGCAACAAAGCACTGGTCGAGGAGATGAATGCCGCCATGAAGGCGATGCGCGCCGACGGCAGCTACGGCAGGATGTACAAGAAGTGGTTCGGCGAAGAGCCGCCCAAGGAGTAACGTTTTCCGTCGAAAAAAATTTCCCGGCACGCGCCGGGAAATTTTTTTCGGGTCAGGCCATAAGCCTCAGCACTCAACGATGGTCACGGCAAGCCCCCCGCGGCTCGTTTCCTTGTATTTGGCCTTCATGTCCCGACCCGTTTCAAACATGGTGCGCATGACCTTGTCAAGGCTCACAACATGACGCCCGTCGCCTGCCATCGAAATGCGGACCGCCTCAATGGCTTTTACGGCGCCCACGGCATTACGTTCAATGCAGGGAATCTGCACCTGCCCCGCCACCGGATCACAGGTGAGCCCCAACTGGTGCTCCATGCCGATTTCCGCGGCGTTTTCCACCTGATCGAGAGTTGCGCCCTTGGCAGCCGCAAGGCCCGCCGCGGCCATCGAAGTTGCCACCCCCACTTCGCCCTGGCAGCCCACTTCAGCGCCCGAAATCGACGCGTTTTCCTTGTAGAGCATGCCCACGGCCCCCGCGGTGAGCAGAAAGTTTCTCACGCCCGTCTGATCCGCGCCCGGCACAAACTTCACGTAGTACTGAAGCACCGCAGGCAAAACGCCTGCCGCTCCGTTTGTGGGACAGGTGACAATGCGGCCGCCCGCGGCATTTTCTTCGCCCGTGGCAAAGCCCCAGGCGTTCACCCAGTCAATGGCAGCCAAAGGATCGTTTCCGTCAGAGGCTTTAAGCCGCGCAAGCAGCTGCGGTGCACGGCGCTTTACGCGTAAGGGCCCCGGAAGCACCCCTTCCGTTTTAAGGCCCCTTTGAATGCACTCACACATCACGTCCCAGACATGGTCAAGCGCCGCATCGATTTCTGCGTCGCTGCGGCGGGTGCGTTCATTGTCGCGGACGACTTCAGCAATCGTTTTGCCGCTTGCGCGCGCCATCGCCACAAGCTCCGAGGCATTGGTGTAATTAAAGGGCACCGTGACTTCCGCACGGCCCGGAAAAGCGTCCCGGCTTTGCGTGCGGGGCTTATCAAAGTCCGTGTTGTCCGCAGGCACCACAAAGCCCCCGCCCACGGAGTAATAACGCCGCTCAATGATCTTTTTGCCTGAGGCGTCAAACCCCGCAATCTGCAGCCCGTTGGTGTGAAAGGCCGCCGCCTTGTCGGGCGAAAACGTGATGTCGACGGCCGGATCAAACACAATCGTGTGGCCGCCCGCCAACGGAAGGCGCCTGGAGTCTCTCACCGAGGCCATCATCTCTGCGACGGCGGACGTGTCCACTGTCTCGGGAGATAACCCCATCAGCCCCAGCATCACGGCCGTGTCCGTGGCGTGGCCCTTACCGGTGGCGCCGAGGCTGCCCATCAGATCTGCGGAGAGGTGTTCGGTTTTGGAGAGCACACCTTCATCTGCCGCTTCCTTCACAAACATGGCTGCCGCCCGCATCGGACCCACGGTATGACTTGAACTCGGGCCAATACCGACCCGAAACATTTCAAAAATACTGATGGGCATGCTCTGCCTTTTTTCAAAAAAACTCAGACCTGCGCGTCAACCACAAGGGCCTTTTCGCAGTAGCTTCGCGGATCGGTTTTCACATCCGCGGCAACGTGCTCACCGACATTGACGGTATAGGGCAGACGCACAAGCCCTGCCGTCAGAGGAATATCCGGGATGCGCGCAATGGATGTGAGCTGATAACCCGTGTCTCCCATCACGATCATCGGCACGTCCACCAGAAGCGCCGGATCAAAAGCCGTTTCAAAAGCCACGAGATGCATACGGTCGTAACCGCCCGCCTTAAAACGCGCTTCCGTCAGTGCCCGCCCGATAAAGATGCGTTCCGGATCGGAAAAGTCGAGCACATCCTCAAAACCGCACTCCAGGGGACTCGTGTTTTCGTCAAACTCGAGCCCCTCGGCCGGTTCCTTAGCAAGAATTCTCAGGGCATCAAGCCCCTCCTGCGCTCCGGCCTGCGCGCCCGCCGCGGTGAGGTTTTCGTGCAGCGCCTTAATGTTCGCTTCCGGTCCCGTGACAAGCTGAATCCAGCGCAGGTTCAGAAACGAAATCTCGCTTTCTTCCTTAGCCGTGTTGGGCGTGGTTTTAGCCGCATCCACGGGCATCTCGCCCGCGTAAAGAAAACCGCAGAGGTGCCGCCCTTCAATCTCCGCGTCAAAGGCGGCGCTTACCTGACGGATCCACGCCTCACGTACGTCGGCCTTATCTCCGTAAAGGAAAAGCTCATAGGTGTCCGTTTCCGTGCGCACCGCGATCACCGTTCCGATGATGCCGCCTGAGGCGTTTAACATCACCGTCCGCTCAAGGCTTCCGACGGCGAGTTTGGATAAGTCGCTTGCCGTAAGGCGCGCCAGAAACTTCGGCGCCTTCTTAACGGTGAGAACCGTCACGGGCTGCGGTTGAAAAAGCACTAAATTCAAAGCCATTTCGTTACTTCTTTTTTCAAAAAATTCTTACTCACGCACGCAGTCGAGCATGTACTTCACAGTGCCGTCAGGCTGTTTTATCTTCACCAAACCGTGCACATCGCTTTCAAACCCCGGGAAGCGCTTCGTGAAATCACGGGCAAACCGCAGGTACTCGACGATCTTGCTGTTGACGCGTTCCCCGGGCACCAAAAGCGGAATTCCCGGCGGGTACGGCGTGAGAAGCACCGCGGAGACCCGGCCCTCAAGCTCATCAATCGGAACGCGGTCGACTTCGCTGTGCACGAACTTTGCGTAGGCATCCGTCGGACGCATCGCGGGCACCATCTCCGAGATGTACATCTGAGTGGTAAGACGTGCAACGTCATACTCCCGGTACACACTGTGAATGCTCTGGCAGAGGTCTTTGAGCCCCATATTTTCATAGGCCGGGAACGCCGCAATGAATTTGGGCATCACGCGCCAGAGTTCGGCGTTGGCGTCGTAGGCGTCCTTAAACTGCTGCAGTTCGGTCACCATCGTGTTCCAGCGGCCCTTGGTGATGCCGATCGTAAACATGATGAAGAAGGAGTAAAGGCCCGTTTTCTCAACGATGATGCCGTGCTCAGAAAGATACTTCGTGACGACGGCCGCAGGGATCCCGGTTTCGGCAAATTCACCGGTAAGCGACAACCCCGGCGTCACCACCGTCCCCTTGATGGGGTCAAGCATGTTAAAGCCCGGTGCCACATCCCCGAAGCCGTGCCAGGCATCATTGGCGTCAAGCATCCAGTCGGCCTGCGTGCCGCGTCCGGCCTGCGGCAGTTTCTCCGGCCCCCAGACCGTAAACCACCAGTCGGAGTAGCTCGTACCGACTTCGCGCATGGCACGCCTGAAATCCACGGCTTCCTGAATGGATTCTTCCACGAGCGCCGTACCGGCCCGTCCTTCCATCATGGCCGCAGCGACGTCGCAGCTTGCGATGATCGCGTACTGCGGCGAAGTGGACGTGTGCATCATGAAGGATTCATTAAATCCGGCGCGGTCAAGCTTCTCGGTTTCAGAGTCCTGGATACAGATCTGGCTTGCCTGCGAAATACCCGCAAGCAACTTATGCGTTGAGTGCGTCGCAAAAACCATGCTCTTTTTCGTGCGCGGTTTATTGCGGTCAATCGCGTGCATATTGTCGTAGAAGCTGTGAAAAGCCGCATGCGGCAGCCATGCTTCGTCAAAGTGCAGAATGTCGACCTTGCCGTCGAGCTTCGCCTTGATCACTTCGTCGTTATAGACAATGCCGTCATAGGTCGACTGCGTGATCGTCATGATCCGGGGCTTGGCCTTCTTGTCCTTGATAAGGGGATTGGCCGCAATCTTCTTTTCAATCGACTCCCAGTCAAATTCGGAAAGCGGAATCGGTCCGATGATGCCGTAATGGTTGCGCGTGGGCATCAGAAAGACGGGGATCGCACCGGTGAGCGTAATGGCGTGCAGGATCGACTTATGACAGTTGCGGTCCACGATCACGATGTCGCCCGGAGCCACGGTGTAGTTCCAGACGATCTTGTTGGAAGTTGACGTGCCGTTGGTGACGAAAAAGAGATTGTCACAGCCGAAGATGCGCGCGGCGTTTTGCTCTGACTTTGCCACCGGCCCGGTATGGTCCAGTAACTGTCCGAGCTCTTCCACGGCGTTGCAGACGTCGGCGCGGAGCATGTTTTCACCGAAAAACTGGTGAAACATCTGTCCCACGGGGCTCTTTAGGAAGGCAACGCCGCCGGAGTGCCCCGGGCAGTGCCAGGAGTAGGAAGAATCCGCGGCGTAGTGCGTCAGGGCCTTAAAAAACGGGGGCGGCAGACTCTTTAAATACTCACGGGCCTCACGCGCGATGTAGCGCGCCACAAAGTCCGGTGTATCTTCAAACATGTGAATAAAGCCGTGCAGTTCCCGCAGCACATCGTTGGGAATTGATGTGGCGGTCTTATTTTCCCCGTAAAGGAAAATCGGCACATCCGGGTTGGAGCGGCGGATCTGGCGCACAAATTCACGCAGTTCGTGAATCGCTTCGTTTTCTTCACCCGTCTCGGAAAAGTCATCGTCATCGAGACTCACGAGAAAGGCTGAGGTGCGGCTTGCCTGCTTGGCAAGACCCGTGAGGTCGGAAAAAGCCGTGACGGCTCTCACTTCAATCCCCTGCGCTTCAATCGCCTGCGCGAGGTCCCGGATACCGAGCCCCGAGACGTTTTCAGAGTGATAGTCCTCATCGATGATGACAACGGGAAAGTGGTATTGCATGGGTTACCTCTTTCTTGGGCAAGAAACGGAAACGGCGTGCGCACGGACCCGGCCAATCCCTGATGACCGGCACACACGGGAAAGCACGCAATTGTACTTAGACGGGGGTCTGCAGGGCGACTAAAATCCTCGCCCCCTTCTCTGCCCGTTGCGTAATTTTCTCATGACGCTCGAAAACGTGCTTCTTTACATTCCGGCTGCCGTTCTCATTGTGCTGATGCCCGGCCCGGATTTTGCCGTGATTACAAAAACGGCCCTGGTGCGCGGCCGCACCGCGGGCGTCATCTGCTCGGCAGGTGTTGCCTGCGGGTTGCTCGTCCACACAACGCTTGCCGCGCTCGGGATTTCTGCGGTCGTTGCACATTCCGTGACGCTTTTTTCAGTGCTTAAGTGGGTGGGCGCCGCCTATCTTTTCTGGCTCGGCATTCAGGCAATCCGCGCGTCTTTTTCCGGAAAAAACGCGCTTGCCTGTGAAAACCTTGATCTCGAGCCCGCACACGGCCGGGGACTCGCGAAAAGCTGGTTTCAGGGGTTTTTCTGTAATGTCTTAAACCCGAAGGCCGTGATCTTTTTCCTCACCTTTCTGCCGCAGTTCATGGATCCGAATGCGCCGCTCACGCCCCAGTTCCTTATCCTGGGGCTCATTCTCATGGGAATCAGCCTCGTGTGGTTTTCGCTTCTGGCGGTCATTCTCGGGCTTATCCGCGCGATTTTTCAGTCCCTGCGTTTCCAGCAGTGGCTTAACCGCGTTGCGGGCGGCATTTTTCTGATTTTCGGTCTGAAACTTGTGACGACTGAGACGCCTTAAGGACCGCACTTCCTTTTAAAATTAACAGATTGACTTCTTCTTTTTCAGGCTTGAGATGACTGACGAAAAACACAAAACGCAGCACGCCGGACGCCTTTTTATGGTGACCGCCCCCTCGGGCGCGGGAAAAAGTTCGCTTGTTAACGCGCTTTTAGCGGCCGACCCCGCCATCATGCTTTCCATTTCCCACACGACGCGTGATCCGCGTCCGGGGGAAGTCAACGGGCGCGAATACCACTTTGTGTCAGTCGCCGAATTTGAAGAGCGTAAGGCACACGGTGAATTTCTTGAGTCGGCCCTTGTGCACGGCAACTACTACGGCACAAGCCGCGTCTGGATTGAAGAGCAGATGGCCGCGGGGCGCGACGTGCTCCTTGAAATCGACTGGCAGGGCGCACGCCAGGTGAGAGAAAAAATCGCCGATATAGTCGGCATCTTCATTCTGCCGCCTTCCATTGAATCTTTAAACGCCCGTCTGCACAAGCGCGGCACCGACAGCGAAGCCGTCATCACGCGCCGTCTGATGGGCGCGGGCGCGGAAATTGCGCATGCTCCGGAGTTTGAGTTCGTTATAATCAACGACAGCTTTGAAACGGCTTTAAGTCAGCTTAAAGCCATTGTGACTGCGTCGCGTCTGACCTACCGGCACCAGGCCGTGCGTCACCGCGATCAGTTTGTGTCTCTGGGCGTACCCGTCTGAAAAACGCCGGAAACCCGAAATTACCGTTACTTTTGAACCGATACTTCCATGGCTCGTATTACTGTTGAAGACTGTCTGAAAAAGATTCCGAACCGCTTTGAGCTCGTGCTCGCGGCTGCTTACCGTGCCCGCCTGATTGCCCAGGGCCATCAGCCCCATGTGGACGCCAAGGATAAGCCCGCCGTGGTCGCGTTGCGCGAAATCGCCAACGGCGACGTCGGCCGCGATGAAATGCTCGAGCGCGTCGTCTAGTCTTTCCTGCTGACAGTCAGACGGTGCTCAACAGAAAAAAAAGAAAAGCACCGTAACGAAGAAAAAATACCTCGCCGCGCAACCCCATAAACCTCGGGACTGCGCGGCTTTGTTTTTCAGGGAAGAACGTGATGCCCCAGACAGTTGCCAGACAATCCGACGCCATTTTGCGGCAGGTACCTCCCCGGCCGGAGATTCCGACGCAAAACGTGCGCCATGAGGGTGATTACGACGAAGCGTATCTGGACCGCCGGGCCGATGAGATCGTCTCCGATGATGCGGACCTGCCGCTTTACACCCCGGTGGGCAAAGCCACAGCGATTGCAACGAGCGCACAGCTTCTGGCGCGCTGCCGTCAGTACCTCTCTGAAAGCGATGTGAGCCGCATTCAGGCGGCCTTCCGCTACGCCGATGATGCGCACCTCGGGCAATTCAGAAAGTCGGGCGAACCTTACATCACGCACCCTCTGGCGGTTGCAACGATTCTCGCGGAGTGGCATCTGGATGCCGCCACAATCTGCGCGGGCCTCATGCACGACGTGCTCGAAGACACGGGCGTGGCCAAAATCGAGATGGCCGAGCAGTTCGGCATCGAAGTGACGGAAATCGTCGACGGAGTGAGCAAACTCGATAAACTCCGTTTTTCCTCCAACGAAATTGCCCAGGCCGAAAGCTTTCGAAAGATGCTTCTGGCGATGAGCCGCGACGTGCGCGTGATTCTCGTCAAGCTTGCCGACCGGTTGCATAACCTCAGAACGCTCGGCGTGATGCGCCCGGAAAAGCGGCGCCGCATCGCCACGGAAACCTTGGAAATCTACGTTCCCATCGCGCACCGTCTAGGTTTAAACACGGTTTTCCGTGAACTGCAGGAGCTCTCCTTTTTCAACCAGCATCCGCTGCGCTACGAAGTACTCAGAAAAAACCTCATCGCCTCCCGCGGCAAACGCCGTGCGGTGCTTGAGCGGATTCTGCGGGAAACGCGCGAAGTGCTTCCCAAGCACCATATCGTTGCGCAGGTTCAGGGACGCGACAAAACAATCTACGGTATCTACAACCGCATGCGTGACACGCATGCGTCGTTTTCGGACGTTTTGGACATCTACGGCTTTCGCGTGATCGTGCGTACCCGGGAGGAGTGCTACCTCGCGCTCTGCGCCCTGCATGAACTCTACAAACCCGTGCACCGGCGCTTCAAGGACTTCATCGCCATTCCCAAAGCCAACGGCTACCAGAGCCTGCACACCACCGTGATCGGTCCGAGCGGCACGCCCATTGAGTACCAGATCCGCACCGAGCAGATGCACCGCATCGACGAGATGGGCATTCTCTCGCACTGGCTCTATAACGACGGGCTCGATACGAGCGAACTGCAGAAGATGGTGGCGGCGTGGCTTCAGAGCCTTCTTGAGATTCAGCGCACCAGCGCCGACAGCTCCGAATTCATCGAAAACATCAAGATCGACCTCTTTCCGGACCGCGTCTACGTCTTTACGCCGAAATCCAAGATCATCAGTCTTCCGCGGGGCTCCTGCCCGGTGGACTTTGCCTATCAGATCCACACCGATATCGGCAACAAAACAAACGGCTGCCGCATTAACGGCGAGGAAAAACCGCTCACCACGGAACTCAAAAACGGCGACATGGTGGAAATTCTCACCGCGGACAAAGCACAGCCCGATCCGAACTGGCTCAATTACGTCCGCTCGGGCCGTGCCCGCGCCGAAATCCGTCAGTACCTGAGAACCCGCGACTTCAAGGACAGCGTGGCCCTCGGGGAAACCTTCCTGCGTAAGGCCGCTGCTGAAGCCGGCATCAACTTTGAGATGATTCCGGAAGAAGCCTGGAAGACGGTTGTGACCGAAAACGAAACCAAAAACCGCACGGCGCTTTTTGCCAATGTGGGACAGGGCAAACTCTTTGCCGCAGCCGTCGTGACGCGCCTCGTGAACTTCATGCGGGCGCGCGAAAAGACTGCGCAGTCCACCGCCGCCGTCAGTATCCGCGGCACCGAAGGCATGGCCGTGCAGCTTGCAACGTGCTGCCACCCGATTCCGGGCGACACGATCTGGGGCTTTATGCGCAAAGGCCACGGCCTCTCTGTACACCGCGCCGACTGCGAGCACACCGTTCGCGGCCGCAAGGTTGACTCTGAGCGCTGGATGGCCGCGGACTGGAAGGAAGACATTGCCTCTGATGCGCGCTTTCCGGTGCCCGTTGAACTGGAAGTCACCGACGAGCGCGCCGCGCTTGCGGGTGTGGCCGCCGAACTTGCCAAAGCGGGCTCCGCCATTGTGGGCGTCAACATGAACGACAACGGCAAAACGGACAACAAGCTCAGACTCATGATTCAGGTTAAGGACCGCGTGCACCTGCTGCATGTGCTCAGGATGGTGCGGCAGCTGCCCACCGTCACGTCTGCGGCCCGGTGCCTCGACGGCGACAAGGTGATCCGCGTCTGACGCAAAACCCAATTAAAAAGGCCGGTCTCCGCAAAGAAACCGGCCTCTTTTTTGAAGCGTATTGCGTGAATCAGTACGGCTGCTCGGCCGTATAGCGCACCTCAACGATCTCAAGCTCTTCAACACGCGCCGGATGATCGATTGTCGCAGGCGTCGGAAGCCGCACTTCATCACCCTCACGCTTTTTGAGAAACACGCGGGCAATCGGACTGATCCAGCTCACGTCCCCGTGATCGGGATCGGCTTCATCAATCCCCACAATGCGGATCGTGTGCTCTTCCCCGGTCGTGAGGTTTTCATACGTGACCGTAGCACCGAAAAAGACCTGATCGGTCGCGGGACGCGTTTCCGGATCCACGACTTCAGCAGACTCCACGCGCTTATTTAAAAAGCGGATGCGGCGGTCAATTTCGCGCAGACGGCGCTTACCGTACTGATAGTCGCCGTTTTCACTGCGGTCACCGTTACTGGCGGCCCAGCTCACAACGCTCACAACCTGAGGACGTTCGACGTTCACAAGGTGTTCACGCTCGTCCAAAAGCCTGCGGTAGCAGGCGGGCGTCATGTAGTTTTTGGTGTTTGCAGGCAGCCCGGGAAGCTTTACTTCCTCTTCGTCGCCGTCCTGCGCGCTCTGCATTGTCTGCTCAGTCATAGCTCATGTTCCACAACGGGCGGCACTCAATTGCCCGCCCGAAAAGCCGGAGGATTTTAAGCCGGCAGCGGGCGCCTAAAAGGCCTCGTTTTCGCCTAAGTAGCGCCACGCACCCAAAGGAAGGTCTCCCAACCGCACGCGGCCGATACGCACGCGTTTAAGCCGCAGCACTTTAAGCCCCACAGCCTCACACATACGGCGGATCTGACGCTTTTTACCTTCACGGAGCACAAACTGCAGCTCATCGGCATTAAGCCGCGTCACCTTTGCGGGCAAAAGCGCCACGCCGTCAAGCGACAGGCCGTGATTTAAAAGCGCAAGGTTTTTGTCCGAAAGCCGCAGCGGCACCGTGCCGTCGGCGTTACCCACACGCACGATGTACTCTTTGTCGACGTCACTCGTTTCACCGATGATGGTTTTGGCAACGCGCCCGTCCTGCGTGAGGACCAACAGCCCCATGGAGTCGATATCGAGGCGCCCTGCTGGCACCAGATGCGCGAGCTGCGCGCGCGACCAGCGCCTCGGACTCGTGTCTTTGGCCCAGTGATTTTCCGGCGTCACGAGAACTTTTGCGGGCTCATAGCCGTCTTCAGCCTGGCCGCTCACGTATCCCACAGGTTTATTGATGAGAATCGTGACGCGCTCACCCTGCTCGGCACTTGCCCGGCGGTCAATGGTGATCACGTCCTCACGCGTCACCTTTTGACCGAGCTCAGCGGTAACGCCGTTAACCTTCACCCAGCCCGCGGCAATCCAGGCATCGGCCTCCCGACGGCTTGAAAGGCCGAGTTCACTCATGCGCTTACTGAGCCGCTGCGGTGCGTCGGGATCAGCCGGCGCGGCCGCTGTCGGCGCCTTTACGGGGCGGCGCCCGGCAAAGGGCGCTCCTCCGAAAGCGGGCTTACCGTGGCTTTTCACGAAGCCCCGGTTCACCGGCCGCGGCCTGCGGCTTGTCTTGGGAAAACTGCGTTCTGCCACAGCTGTTTAGCCGACGCGGCCCAGAAGGCAGTATTCCATGATGCCTTTTTGCGCGTGCAGACGGTTTTCGGCCTCATCCCACACCACGGACTGGGGTCCGTCGATCACGTCAGCCGTGACTTCTTCACCGCGGTGCGCGGGCAGGCAGTGCATGAAAAGCGCGCCGGGGTTGGCGGCCTTCATCACACGGTCGTTGACCTGGAAGTCAGCAAAGTCCTTGCGGCGCTTGGCGTTTTCTTCTTCAAAGCCCATCGAGGTCCAGACGTCCGTGGTGACAAGATCGGCGCCCTGGGCGGCTTCAACCGGATCACGCGTCACCGTGTAGTAATCGGTCCCCGCGGGGATGAGTTTGGTGTCAATCGGATAGCCCTCGGGGATCGCAAGCGTCATATGAAATCCCAGGATTTTTGCCGCTTCAAGCCAGGAGTAGCTCATGTTGTTCGCGTCCCCGATCCAGGCAACCTTTTTACCCTGAATCGAACCGCGGTGCTCCATGAAGGTCATGATGTCGGTCATGATCTGCACAGGGTGATATTCATTGGTAAGGCCGTTAATCACCGGCACCTTGCTGTTTTTTGCAAACGCTTCCAGGCGGTCCTGCCCGAAAGTGCGGATCATCACCAGATCGACCATGCGGCTGATGACGCGCGCCGTGTCTTCGATGGATTCCGAGCGCCCGAGCTGCGAGCCCTGAGACGTCAGATTGATGACGTTGCCGCCGAACTGATAAAAACCCGCTTCAAAGGAAACACGCGTGCGGGTGCTTGCCTTTTCAAAGATCATCGCGAGCACTTTGCCGCGGAAAGGTTCGTAGGGGATGCCCGCTTTCTGCAGTGCCTTGATCGCAAGCGCGCGGTCAAGCATGTGGTTGAGTTCGTCAGCGGTAAAGTCGGAAAGCTTGAGAAAGTGTCGGATCGTCATGGCTGCAGTCGTTTAAAAAATTTCTGACGTCGGCGCCCGGCCGTAAGGCCGGTGCCGGCGCGTTTTTTCCGAGGTGAAAAAACTCAGATAATCCTGCTGATTTTAATGCGCGGGCCGGCCTGAGGAAAAGACTGTGGTCCTAACCGCCGGCGGCGGAGAGATCCAGACTCAGCACGTCGCCCGGTTTTGCTCCGGTGGCCGCTATCCAGATCTCCTTCTCACCCATTTCAGGAAGCCTTATCTTCATGCGTGAAGAATCCGGATCAACTTCAACGACAACGGCCGAAAGCGTTCCGACGGTACGGCGCGAGGCAAAGACGTCCTTTACCGGTCCTTCGGCCGTTTTTCTGCCCTGACTCAGCATCACCACACGGTCGGCCAGACGCTCAACCTCCTCTTCGGAGTGCGTCACGTAAAGAATCGGAATGCTGAGCTCCTTTCTGAGCTTTTCAAGCCACGGGAGAATTTCGCGGCGCCTGGCGTTGTCAAGACTCGCCAGAGGCTCATCCATCAGAAGAATCGTGGGTTTGACGGCAAGACTTCGGGCAATGGCGCAACGCTGACGCTCGCCGCCCGAAAGTTCGTTGGTCCGGCGGTCAAGCAGATGTCCGATTCCCAAAAGCTCCACGGCATGCGCCAGGCGCTCGGCCGCGTCCGCATCACGGATGCGCTTCATCCCGTACTCAAGGTTCTGCCGGACGTTTAAGTGATCAAAAAGGCTGGCTTCCTGAAAGACGTACCCGAGCCGCCGCGCATAGGTCGGCACAAAAATACCGGCCGCATCGTCCTGCCAGACGCGGCCTGCCACAACGACGCGCCCCCGGGCTTTCTCAAGGCCCGCGATGCAGCGCAGCACCGTCGTCTTGCCGCAGCCCGAGGGTCCGAAAAGGGCGGTGACGCCGTCCTCCGGAATGTCAAAGGCAACGTCAAGCGAAAACCCGGCCGTGCGGGTGAGTTTCAGTTGCGCGTGTCCCGTCATACGCTCACCGCCTTGGCACGCCGGTTAAGAAATGAAAGTGCCAGAAGCACCGCAAAGGAAAAGACGAGCATGCCGCCCGCAAGCCAGTGGGCCTTATCGTATTCCATCGCTTCGACAAAGGTGTAGATCTCGGTGGAAACAACCTGGGTTTTGCCGGGGATATTGCCGCCGATCATGAGCACCACGCCGAACTCACCGATCGTGTGGGCAAAGGTGAGCACCAGAGCCGTGAATATGCCGGGGCGCACCAGCGGAAGCACCACGGAAAAAAAGGCGTCAATCGGTTTGGCTCCAAGCGTTGCGGCCACTTCCGCGGGGCGCTCACCGAGCGCTTCAAACGCAGCCTGCAGGGGCTGCACCGCAAAAGGCAGCGAGTAAATGAGTGACCCGATCACCAGGCCCGGAAAGGTAAAGGTAAGAAGTCCCAACCCCATTGACTGCGTAAGCTGCCCCAGGGGGCCGTGCGGGCCAAGCGCCACCAGGATATAAAACCCGAGCACCGAAGGCGGCAGCACCAGCGGAAGCGTGACCACCGCCCCCACAGGCGCCCGCCACGCGCTTTTGGTGCGTGCCAGCCACCACGCCAGGGGCGCTGCGAGGATCAGGAGGACAACAGTCGTGACGGCGGCAAGCTCAAGGCTTAACCACACAGGTTCCAGAGAGATATCGTCCGGCACTTCCCGTCTCCTGTCTGTTGCTCACCGCCGTTAATGAATCAGTTTGTGCCGTAACCGTAGGCAGTCTTCACCTTGGCGGCTTCCCCGCCCTTTAAGAACTGCAGAAACTCTGCCGCAGCCTTCAGAGACTTGCCGTTTTTAAGAAGCACCGCATCCTGGCGGATCTTACCGTAGTAGTCAGCCGGAATCACCCAGCCCGAACCGGAAGTCATCTTGCCGTTCTTATAGACCTGACTTAAGGCCACAAAGCCCACATCGGCGTTGCCGGTCTTCACAAACTGGAAGGTCTTGCCGATGTTGTCGCCCTCGACAAACTTAGGCTGCACCTTCTCAAAAACCTTCATGTGCTTCAAAGTCTCATAAGCAGCGAGGCCGTACGGAGCAAGCTTTGGGTGGGCCACGGCACACTTATTGAAGTCAGCCGTTTCCAAAAGCTTCGCACCGTCCTTGATTTTGCCCGCGTCCGAAGACCAAAAGACGAGCTTACCCACGGCGTAGGTAAAGACGGAACTTGCGACACCGTAGCCTTCGGTCACAGCCTTTTTCGGCGTCTTGGCGTCAGCAGCCAGCAAAACGTCATAGGTCGCACCGTTTTTGATCTGGCCGTAGAACATGCCGGTCGAACCAAAACTCAGAATGACCTTGTGGCCGGTCTTCGCTTCAAAAACAGGCGCGAGTTCTTTGGCCGGCGCCGTGAAGTTGGCGGCCACCGCCACGTGAATTTCATCGGCAAAAGACGCCGCAGCCGCGGCACAAAAGACAGCGGCAACGGCTGCCTTCACAAAACGGTTCGTCATTTTTTTATTCCCCTGAAAAAAAAATCTGTTCTCGGGCCGCCTCCGGCACAAAAACAAGGCGCCGCGTCCGCCGGTTTCGGGAGAATAGCACGTTATTCATAAAATGAATCACGAATGCCTCTTCTGATGTCGCAAAACGTTTTATCCCGTGCAATACTTGCCGGACATTCGGCAGACACTTTTACCCGGGGCGATTCATGGCTGAGGAAAAAACGGTTCAGGAAAGCGCGGCTCAGACTCCGCTCAAGACGAGGCTTGCCGACCCCATTGCGCTCACGCGCCAGTTAAGCAGCATGGTCGATAAGCGCTACGACATCCTCAGACGCATCGGGGAGACGGGCTCAATTTCAGAGGCCGCCCGCACGGCCGGGGTCTCCTATAAAGCCGCCTGGCAGGCCATTGAAACGCTCTCAAACCTCGCGGGCAGCCCGCTTGTGGAAAAAGTGGTGGGCGGCAGCAAAGGCGGCGGCACACGGCTCACCCCCGTCGGAGAACAGGTTCTCAAACTCGCCTCGCGCCTTGCGGAAGCACGCGCCGCGGTGCTTGCGCAGTTTGAGTCCGAGTTTGTTCCGGAACTTGCCAACCTCTCGGCTTCCACGCTGCGCACCTCGATGCGCAACCACCTTCCCGCCGTCATCACCCGGATTTCGCGCGGGGCCGCGCAGGTGCGCGTGCATCTGAAAATTGACGAGGAAAACAGCCTCAAGGCAACGCTTACGCAGGAAAGCGCCCAGTTAATGGGGCTTGACGTCGGCACAAAAGTGCTCGCTCTGACGAAAGCCACGGCCGTTGAAATCGCGCAGCAGGCCGTGCAGCAGGATTACGGCAACATTCTCAGGGGGACTGTTGTGAGAACGTCGCGCGCCGACCGAGGCGGCGAAGTGACCCTGAGACTTGCGGGCGGTATGTCCCTTGTGGGGTTTTCTCGCCCCCGTCACGGCTTACGTGTCGGGGATACCGCTGAGGCCTATATCTCACCGCAGAGTGTTGTGATCGGGCTTTTCACTTAAGGCGCTTCTATCAGATCTGTAAACTTCGGATACAAAGATTCAAGCCGTTGATCAATGTCAAAACCCTGAACGGCCCTTCGTTTTCAGATCCACTTAATATTTGCCCCGTGGATGCCCGGGTGCACCGCAGACAAATTCAGGCGCAGTCCTCGGAACCAGCGCCGCGTGAAATTTTGCGTCCCGCCCCTCAGAGACGGCGTGCCGCACACACTGAAAAAACAAAAATAAGCCCCTCCGGTCTTGTACCGCGGATGGCTCAGGAGTTGAAAAATGAGCTTTAACAAAAACAGCAAATGGTTCGCCAGCGGCCTCGTCCTGGTCGGTATCGTTGTGGGCGTTGCCCTTGTTTCCGCCGGTACGGCTGTTGTTCACTGGTCCGGTTCCACGCAGTTCTGCGGCACGTTCTGCCACTCCATGGACCGCGTCTATGCCGCTTACCAGCACGGTCTGCACGGCAAGACCAACGTCGGCGTTGAAGTGGGCTGCGTTGACTGCCATCTGAAGTATGAATCCGAAAAGTCCATCTCTCAGGCTCAGGTAGTTGGTCTGCTCTGGCACAAGGCAATGAGCGGTTCTTCTTCCCTTTGGGGTGAAATCCGCGGCACGATGAGCACGCCGGAAAAGCAGAAGGCCATGCAGAATGAACTTTCCGAGAAGTATCTGAAGTGGGCCCGCTCCACGGGCTTCCAGAACTGCCGCGGCTGCCATGACCTCAATAACTTTAAGGTCAACCCCGCCAAGCCCATGGTTGCTCCGATGCACAAGATGATGGCCGATACGCCGGAAGCCGACTGCATCGAATGCCACAAGACCGCCGGCCACGACTACGAGGCGATCGACAAGGCTGAGGCCAAACCCGCAGCTGCCGCCAAGGAAGGCGTCAATTAATCGGCCTGTAATCAGCTGATCAGGCACAAAGCCCGGAGAGAATTCCCCGGGCTTTTTCTTTGTCTGAAAATTGTGTCCGCACACTGCGCCGAAAACCCCGATGCCGGCGCTAGAATGCCCGGCAACCTTTGTTTTTTAACGCTCAGACTTTGAGCTTCGGAATTTTTCAAAGTGACTGATTCCCCCCGTACCATTTTCCGCAAGAACTACAAGCCCTACACCCACTCGATTGACTCGGTGGAGCTTGACTTTGTTCTCGACCCGCAGAGCACGCTTGTCACAAGCCGCATGAAGGTCACACCCAAGCGCGATGCCGAAACCGATGACCTCGTCTTAAACGGGCACAACCTCACGTTTGAAAGCCTCAGAATCAATGACCGTGAGGCCAAGGACAACGAATACAGCCTCACCGAAGACTCGCTCACGGTCTACGGCGTAAGCCACCAGACCGACATCACGATCGTAAACCGCTTCAGCCCGGCCGAAAACACGGATCTCTCGGGCATCTACATGTCGGCGGGGTCCTTTATGAGCCAGTGCGAGGCCGAGGGGTTCCGGGCGATCACCTACTGGCCCGACCGCCCCGACGTGATGAGCCGCTTTACGGTGACAATGCACGCGGACAAGTCCGCCTACCCGGTGCTTCTTTCCAACGGCAACCTTGTGGCTAGCGGCGATGAAAGCGAAGGGCGCCACTGGGCGCGCTGGGAAGATCCCTTTAAAAAGCCCTGCTACCTCTTTGCCCTGGTGGCCGGCCGCTTTTCCGTGCGCGGCGACAAAATCACGCTTAAAAACGGGCACGAGTGCCTGCTGCAGGTCTGGACCGAAGAGAAGAATTTCGACAAGAGCGCCTGGGCGCTGCAGTGTCTGAAAAAGGCCATTTTCTGGGATGAGGAGCGCTGGGGTCTGGAACTTGACCTTGACCGCTTCATGATCGTGGCAACCGATGACTTTAACTTCGGCGCCATGGAAAATAAGGGCCTCAACATCTTTAACTCCCGCTACGTGATGGCAACGCCCGACATTGCAACGGACGCCGACTACGCCGCCGTTGAGTCCGTGGTGGGACACGAGTATTTCCATAACTGGACCGGTGACCGCGTCACGCTCAGAGACTGGTTCCAGCTCACCTTAAAGGAAGGCCTCACGGTATTCCGTGACCAGGAGTTCTCGATGGACATGGCCCCGGACAGCACGTCCCGTGCCATCAAGCGCATCAAAGACGTGAAGGCCTTAAGAACCGCGCAGTTCCCGGAAGACGCGGGCCCCATGTCGCATCCGATCCGTCCGGACAGCTACCGCGAGATCAACAATTTCTACACGATGACCGTGTATGAAAAGGGCGCGGAAGTAATCCGCATGCTGCAGACCATGCTCGGTAAAGACGGTTTCCGCAAGGGGCTTGACCGCTACATCATGCTCCATGACGGCAACGCCGTGACGTGCGATGACTTCATTGCCGCGATGGCGGAAGCCAACAACCGCGATCTCGGACACTTTGCGCTCTGGTGGTCGCAGTCAGGCACCCCCCGCGTGTCGGTGGAAACAAGCTACGACGAAGTTCATCAGACCTTAACGCTCAGAGCCTCGCAGGCAACGCCGGCGACGGCAGACCAGAAGGAAAAGGCGCCGCTCGTCATTCCGATTTCCGTGGGGCTGCTCGACACCGAAGGCCGCGACATGACGCTGAAGCTCGCCGATGACAACGAAGCAGCCGTACCGCAGACCACGCGCACCCTGATACTTGAAGACGAAAGCGACGAGTGGGTCTTTAAAAACGTGGAATGTAATCCCGTGCTTTCTCTGGGCCGCGGCTTTTCCGCGCCTGTGATCTTTGACTACCCCTACAGCCGCGAAGAACTCGCGTTTCTGGCCTGCCACGACAGCGATCCCTTCAACCGCTATGAAGCGATGCAGCGCCTGGCGGTTGACGGCTTAAACACCATGATCGACATGGTGGAGGCAGGCGAAGAGCCTGAAGTGAACGACGCCTGGTCAACGACCTTCCGCTCAGTGCTTAACGACGATGGTCTCTCGCCCGCCTTCAGGGCAGCAGCACTGCAGCTGCCCGACGAAATGACGGTTGCGATGACGCGCGCCATGATTAACCCGGACGCCGTGCGCACGGCCTGGCTTTCCGCGCAGGCCTTTTTCGGACGCCACTTAAGCCAGGACTTCTCTTCCACCGTTTTGAAGAACTTCTCCGCGGCGGACTATTCGCCCGACGCGGTTGAGGCCGGAAAGCGGGCACTTAAAAACACGGCGCTTGACTATTGGCTTGCGGGCGGCAGCGCCAAGGCGCTTTTAACCGCACGCGATCAGTTTGACAACAGCGACAACCTCACCGACCGGCTCGCAGCGCTGCAGATGGTTGTCAACAGCCAAAGCCCCGCAAAGGTCGACGTGCTCGATGCCGCCGCACGCCTCTGGGTAAGCGAACCGCTGCTGATGAACAAGTGGTTTACGGTGCAGGCAACGGCCGTTGCGCGCGCCAACGAATGCCCGGTCGTGGACCGCGTGCGGGCTCTGATGGCAAGCAAGGTCTTTTCCATTAAAAATCCGAACAACGTCTACGCCCTTGTAAACGCCTTCTTTACCCGCAATCCGGGCGAATTTCACCGTGCCGACGGCTCGGGCTACCGCTTCTGGGCGGAGACCGTGCAGGCCGTGGACAAAATTAATACCCATGTGGCCGCGCGCCTTGCAAGAGCTCTTGACAACTGGCGCCGGTTTGACCCGGCACGCGCCAAACTCATGCATGCGGCGCTTACTGAGGTCGCCCAAAACACCACGCTTTCTTCGGGCGTGCGTGAAGTCGTCGACAAGGCTTTGAACTGCCGTTAACCGTTTATCAGGAATTTTTAGTTATGACGCACACAACACTGAAGCATTACCTTGAAGCGGAAGTCACAAAAAACGGCCTGCCGCAGAAACTTGCCGACCTTATCACCGGTGTGGCTGAAACGAGTAAGGAAATCAGTTACGAAGTAAGCCGCGGCGCGCTTGCCGGCGTTCTCGGCATGGCCGGCACCGAAAACATTCAGGGTGAGGATCAGAAAAAGCTTGACGTCATCAGTAACCGCCTGATGGTGGAAGGCTGCATTGCCACGGGAGCCGTGAGCGCCATGGCTAGCGAAGAAATGGATCACGCCCTCTTGGTTCCGGCCGATAAGCCCGTTGGTCCCTACCTCATCTGCTTTGACCCCCTGGACGGCTCAAGCAACATCGACATCAATGTCTCGATCGGCACGATTTTCTCGGTGCTGCCGAGTCCTAAGGGTGCTTCCCGCGACATCACCGATGATGATTTTCTGCAGTCAGGCGACAATCAGCTGGCCGCCGGCTACGTGATCTACGGCCCGCAGACGCAGCTTGTCTTTACCGTTGGCCGGGGCGTGGCGATGTTTACGCTTGATCCCGACAGCGGCGACTTTATCCTCACGACCCCGGTTGTGACGCTCGCTGCCGACACCAAGGAATTTGCCATCAACATGTCCAACATGCGCCACTGGCAGGAACCGGTGAAGCGCTATGTCGCTGAACTGCTGCAGGGCACAACGGGCGTGCGCGGCAAGGACTTCAACATGCGCTGGGTGGCGGCGATGGTCGCCGAAGTGCACCGCATTCTTTCCCGCGGCGGTATCTTTATGTATCCGAGGGACGACCGCGATCCGGCCAAGCCCGGGAAACTGCGCCTGATGTACGAAGCCAATCCCATGAGCTGGCTCATTGAGCAGTCGGGCGGCGCCTCGACCGACGGACGGCAACGCATTCTTTCAATTGCCCCGGAAAAATTACACCAGCGTGTGGCAGTATTTCTCGGAGCGAAAAACGAGGTGGAACTCGTCACGTCCTACCACAAAAATTAAGGAACCTTCCTGTCAACTACCCCTGGCTGAAGTCAGAGGCTTGGCAACAAGTCTTGGTTGACTAGCCTCAGTCCGTTTTC
>ERZ1034976.49-NODE-49-length-111493-cov-44.364983_pt1 | contig 111493 bp, 98 predicted proteins | sample MGYA00520623_ERZ1034976 | MGnify/ENA primary metagenome ERZ1034976 (study PRJEB33766, sample SAMN09781774) | gut metagenome | biome: gut microbiome | host: Homo sapiens | place: Madagascar | study: EMG produced TPA metagenomics assembly of the PRJNA485056 data... | reverse complement strand
GGTGCTAGCTTTTTGCTTACTTTTTTGCAATGAAAAAAGTAAGGCGGGTTTGGGGCGCCGCCCCAAGAGTAATTGTTTGCCCACGAAATGCGAACGGGGAACAAAATATTATTTTGTTCCCCGCGCATTAAAATCCCAACTTACCAACAGTCGCCCGCCGTTGCCGTTCTTCCTTGGCGTTGTCGTTCGTGCTAGTACAAGAGTTAGTGTTCGCAGGCTGTTTTTTCAGATTTGCGCCGTATGGGCGGGCCTTAGTTTGGGCGCAGTGTGGCTGAACGCCACTCTAGCCCAAAGGGACCGCCCAGACGGCCAAATGTGGAAAAATGTTGCCCCTCAAACGCAAACAAGGGGAAAAATGTTATTTTTCCCCTTGTGCGTTAAAATCGCCACTTACCAACAGTTGTTATCACTAATGGCTACCGCAGTTTGGCGCACAACTCCGCCAACCCCGCCGACAAATCCTCCTTCTGCACCCTCACCCCTTCCGGCACCGTCAAATTAACCGGGGCAAAATTCCATATCGCCTTAATCCCCGCCGCCACCAGCGTATCCGTAATGCCTTGGGCCGCCTCGGCCGGAACGGCTAAAATGGCAATCTTCAAATTTTCCTTTTCTATAATACCGGCCAGTTGTGCGGTGTGATACACGCGAATCCCATGCAAAAAACTGCCCACCACTTCGGAGCGGGTATCAAACGCGGCCACAATTTCCAGCCCATGGTTTTTGAACCCCTGGAACCCGAGCAAGGCAGAGCCCAAATGCCCGGCCCCCACCAAAAACGCCTTGTTTAGGTTGTTCCAGCCTAAAAATTTTTCTATGGCGGCAATCGTACCCGCCACCTTAAACCCGGCCCGCAGTTTGCTGGGCGCGCCGATGGCTTGCAAATCTTTTTTAATAACAATGGGCAACAGCTGTGTTTCCTGCGCTAGCGCGGTGGAAGACACCAACTCCCGCCCGTAGCCATGCAAATTGTATAAAATGCGCAAATACTGCGGCAGGCGGCGGATGGTTTGCACGCTGATTTCGTTATGACGTTGAAAAAAACCCATAAAACCTCTTAAAAAACAGTGTCTTTTGTGGATATTACAATATCTATCATACAATTTTTAGGCCCGCTTTTGTCAAGTAAAAAATAAAGAGTTCCCTTATATTATTGACTTTAGTTTAAGCAAAATATAAAATATAGATATAAAAATATCCACAAGCTGTTTTTAAGGATATGGATTAATAAGGAGAACGCAAACACTATGGCGGATAAGAAACAACCCGCGCCGGTACAAGAAGCCTCGGCCGAAGAAATGGCTTTGCTTACCAAAGTGGTAGACAAAGTAAAAGCGGCCCAGCGCTTGTATGCGACGTATACGCAAGAACAAGTAGATAAAATTTTCCGTGCGGCGGCTATTGCTGCTGCGCAAAACCGTATTCCGTTGGCCAAAATGGCGGTGGAAGAATCGGGCATGGGCGTAATGGAAGATAAAGTAATTAAAAACCAGTTCGCGTCCGAATACATTTACAACAAATATAAAGACACCAAAACTTGCGGTGTTTTGTCCGACGACGACGCCTTCGGCTACCGCAAAGTGGCGGAACCTATCGGTGTGATTGCGGGTGTTGTGCCTACCACCAACCCCACCGCCACCGCTATTTTTAAGAGCTTGCTGGCCCTTAAAACCCGCAACGGGATTGTGTTTTCCCCCCATCCGCGCGCTAAAAAATGCACCATTGCCGCGGCTAAAATTGTGTTGGATGCGGCCGTAGCCGCCGGCGCGCCGGAAGGCATTATCGGCTGGATTGAAAACCCGACCATGCCGCTTTCCAACGCGCTTATGCACCACCCGCACATTAACCTTATTTTGGCCACCGGCGGCCCCGGCATGGTAAAAGCGGCCTACTCCTCCGGCAAACCGGCGTTGGGCGTAGGCGCGGGCAATACCCCGGCCGTCATTGACGCTACCGCCGATATTAAAATGGCTGTCAGCTCTATTATTATGAGCAAAACCTTTGATAACGGTATGATTTGCGCCAGCGAACAATCCGTTATTGTGGAAGAACCCGTTTATGAAAAAGTAAAGGCGGAATTTATCGCCCGCGGGTGCCACTTCGTCACCGGGAAAGACCGCAAAAAATTGGCCGAAACCATTGTGGTAAACGGCAAATTAAACTCCGGCATTGTGGGCCAAAGCGCTTGCAAAATTGCGGAAATGGCCGGCATTAAAGTACCCGCCGGTACCAAAATTTTAATTGCCGAAGCCAGCGAAGTAAACGACGAAGAAGTCTTCGCCCGCGAAAAACTCTCCCCGGTGTTGGCGTTCTACCGCGCGAAAGATTTTAACCAAGCGGTTGAATTGGCCCGTAGCCTGATTTTATACGGCGGTGCCGGCCATACTTCCGTCTTGTATACGGACGAATCCAACGAAGAACACATTGATATTTTTAAGGATATGCCCACCGCGCGCACGCTGATTAACATTCCGTCTTCCCAAGGTGCAATCGGCGACGTGTACAACTTCAAATTGGCGCCGTCTTTGACGCTGGGTTGCGGCTCTTGGGGCGGCAACTCCGTAAGCGAAAACATTGGAGTAAAACATCTTATGAACGTAAAATCCGTAGCGGAACGCCGCGAAAATATGTATTGGTACAAAGTGCCGCAAAAAATTTATTTCAAACGCGGTGCGCTGTCCCAAGCGTTGGCGGAACTTTCCGGCAAACAACGCGCTTACATTATTACGGATAAAACCATGGAACAACTGGGCCATGTGCGCTCCGTAGCGGATGTATTAGAGGGCCTGAACATTAAATTCCGCGTGTTTTCCAACGTACTGCCGGACCCGAACATCTCCAACGTGCAGGAAGCGCTGGCGATTGCGAACTCTTGGCAGCCGGACATCATTATCGGCCTCGGTGGCGGTTCCGCCATGGACGAAGCCAAAATGGTATGGCTCTTGTACGAAAACCCGGATACCAGCTTTGAAGATATTGCCATGCGCTTTATGGATATCCGCAAACGCATTTACGCCGCGCCGCCCTTGGGCAAAAAGGCTACCATGGTAGCCATCCCCACCACCTCCGGCACCGGTTCCGAAGTGACGCCGTTTACCATCATCACCGACGAAAAAACCGGCACCAAATACGCCATTACGGACTATGCCTTAACCCCCGATATGGCCATTATTGACCCGGAATTTGTGTTGGGTATGCCTAAAAAACTGACGGCTTGGTCCGGCTTGGACGTGCTGACCCACGCCATTGAAGCCTACACCTCCGTCTATTCCACCAACTTTACGGAAGGGCAAGCCTTGGAAGCCGCCCGCTTGGTGTTCAAATATTTGGAAAAATCCTACTCCTTGGGAGCCAAAGACATCAACGCCCGCGAAAAAATGCACTACGCCGCCACCATTGCCGGTATGGCGTTTGCTAACGCGTTCCTCGGTTTGTGCCACTCCATGGCGCACAAATTGGGTGCTATGTACCACGTTCCGCACGGTTTGGCCAACGCGCTCTTACTCACCTATGTAATTGAGTTCAACGCCACGGATAAACCGACCAAACAGGGCTTGTTCCCGCAGTACAAATACCCGTTTGTAAAAGGCCGCTACGCCAAGATTGTGGACTTCTTACTGCCCCACAACAACTTGGGTGACGACAAAGATGCCAAAGTGGAAAAATTGATTGAGATGATTACGGACCTCAAAAACAGATTGGACATCCCCAAATCGCTCAAAGAATACGGCATTCCGGAAAAGGAATTCTTGGATAACTTGGATAAACTTTCCGAATTGGCCTTTGACGACCAATGCACCGGCGGCAACGCGCGCTATCCGCTCATCAGCGAAATTAAAGACTTGTACCTGAAAGCGTATTACGGCGAACCCGTCAAACACAAAGCGGACTAATTTTAACCGCCTGAAATAGTGAAGCACCCCGCTAAACGCGGGGTGCTTTTTTGCGGGTACTTTTTATGCGTGGTTTTGCGGATGGCTTTTTCCCGTGGGATTTTCTGCCGCAAGCCGCGCGGCGCAATTTGATATAATAGAAATATGGGTTTGGAAGAAATTGAACAAAAAGAGTATTTTTCCATCGGGGATGTGAAACGCATTACCGGCGTGCCGGAGTATTCCGTGCGCTACTGGGAAGCGGAATTCGGCCTGATTAAACCCATACGCAAAGAAAGCGGGCACCGCCGTTATACTAAAAACGACGTGTACACCATTCTTAAAATTAAAGATTTAATTTACAAGCATAAACTGACGCTGGAAGGCGCCAAAAAGCAACTTTCCAAATACCAATTTCCATCCGCGGGCGAGCAAAAAACCCGCACAAATGTAAAAATTTTAGAGGAAATTAAAGAAACACTGGAAGAATTGCTAAAAGAATGCTAAAATATATGGGTAGTCAGAAATAAGGCTACAAAAACGGGGAGTGGCTCAGAGGTAGAGCGCTCGCTTGGGGTGCGAGAGATCGCGGGTTCGAGTCCCGCCTTCCCGACCATTTGAAATATTTATTACGGGGCGTAGCGCAGATGGTAGCGCGCACGGTTCGGGACCGTGAGGTCGTGGGTTCGAATCCCGCCGCCCCGACCATTTACCAAAAGGAACTGCTTAACAGCAGTTCCTTTTTTATTTGGGCGACGGAGCAGGCAAACTGCTTTGCCTGCGTCGGGAGGCGAAGGCCGGAGCGATGTTTTTGTTTGCGCGCAGAAAAAGGGGACCTTTCGCGCAAGGCAAAAACCGCGAGGCCCGGCCCGAAGGATTTTTACGTCAGGAAAAATACCGCAGGGGAATCCCGCCGCCCCGACCATTTAGAAAGCCGCTTTTAAGTAAGCGGCTTTTTTGTTGCCTAATTTTTTCCTCTCTCGTCGGTAAAATGTAGCATTTTTTATCTATGCGGGTTTTAGAGCAGTTTATAAGGCCCGCAAAAAAGGCCCTTTTGGGGCCTTTTTCTCTAACGGGCAAATTGGGAGGATCCAAAAATCCAATACTCTATCTGTCTATTTTTCATAAAAAAGAGGTAAGGAAACTCATTTTCATTCCCTTACCTCTCATTAAATTACTTTCCTTCACGCCAACGGCGTTCCATTTCTTTCATAAAGGAATAGTCACTTTTGGCTTGCGGGGCTTCGGCCACCTGCCCCCTCTTTCAACGCCTTATTAGGGGAGTCCGTTTCCTTACCGTTCTTTTTTTGGGGTTCGCCCGCTTTTTTTACCACTTGACCCTTTTGGGCCGCATTGGCAGGGGTTTGCGCGTTAGCAGGGGTTTGCGCGGCGGAAGAATCTTGCGTGCCGCCAAACGCATAGCGGATGCCCGCGTGTACACCCCACCCTTTTACTATATTGCCGACCTCATAACTGCCAAAGCCGTACCAATACAAGTTTTTGGTAAGTTGCATATCAAGCCCGGCGTTCACTTCCAACGTGCCGCCGGAAAGGTCGCTCTTTTCCGCCGCGCCGGCATAAGCAAGGTCATCCTTGCCGGCAAACTCATAGCGGTAGGCCAATTCCAACAACGGCTCTATCAGCAGGCCGTTATCCCGCACGGCGTTGTAGGCCAACAGCACACCCGCTTTGGCATTGACGTAATTAGCCGCATTATACCTAATATCATTACCGGTATCCCCTACGGAAGCATTTTCCGCCGAGGCGTGCATATAACCAATTTCTAATTTCGGCTCTATGCGGATGAACTTATTGCGGGCCAGTTCGCTATTTATGCTCTTTCCTACTTCCACACTGGCCGCAACCACATTCCGGTTGGGCTTATAGGCCAGTTCCGTTCCGGTGGAGGAGTGGTTCTTCATATCCAACTTACTCCAGAAGTTTCGCGCCGCCAAATCCACAAACCAGCCGTTTTCGTTCAGTAAGGTTGCATACACACCCACGCCCGGGGCTTCGCCGTCCCCTTTATCGTACACACCGTCGCTCTTTTTGGTTTTGATATTGCGGGTGGACACAAACCCAACCAACACCCCGGCATACAATTTGGTGGGTTCCTCGGCCCTAAACAACCAGTCATATCCGGCCTCGGCACCAAACAAATTGGCATCCGTTTTGATTAAATCATCCACCGTCATATCCTTGTAATAACTGCGCACCCATACGCCTTGCTTGGCCTGCATATTATCCATGGCGCGCAAATCCCCCAACCGTTTTTGTAGGGAGTTCATCCCGGTTTGGGCGATAACAACGTTCATTATCGGTACGTTTAACATGGTCTTAAACGTATCCGTCAGTTCTTGGGTGTTGCGCAAGTAGTAATCCTGCCCGGTTCCGGCCGCGGTACCTTGTGCCAATTTGTACACATAACCGCCCTCATCCCATTTGCCGCCTAATAAGTCAAACGTACCGTTTACAGTGGCAGTGTCGGCAAATTCCACCAGTTTTATACCATCGCCGGTGGTTGCTTGGGCGGTGGGGGCCACATTGGTTAGTTTCAGGTTGGCATTCCCGCTATAACTATCCGTAATGTTCAGTTTATCGGCGGTTTGGGTTTCTAAGTCCACATTCATATTAAACACCGCGTTATTGGCGGACAGGTTTTCTATACCCAGGGTATTCATCCCGGTTGTATGGTTGATGTTTACTTGGGCATCCGCAAGGTTAATATTGCCTTGCAAGGTATTGTTGCCATACACATTTAAGTCCCCGCCTGTGGCATTCAGGCCGCTTATCAGGCCGCTCTCATAAAGATTAACCGCCCCGCTGTTCAGCGTGGTATTACTCGCCACGCCACTGGAGTACACATTTTGTGTACCGCCCGCAACAAGGGTATCACTCGCCACACCGCCGGAAGAAACATTTTGCAAACCGCCGGCATAAAGGATAAAATTGCTTGCCACGCCGTTTTGTAGCGTAAAGGCTTCCCTACTTGCATTGGTGCCGGACACATAGGTTGACGTATCCCCACCATAAACATCCGCATTAATATTTCCGCCAGAATATTGCATCACATTATATGCTTTTCCGCCGGAAGACACATTCTGCAAACCGCCCTCGTTGATAGTGGTATTACTCGCCACACCGCCGGCGGACACATCCTGAGTTCCGCCATGGATAGTGGTCTCGAGTGCCGTCCCACCGGCGGACACATACTGAGTTCCGCCATGGATAGTGGTAGCACTTGCCACACCGCCGGAGGACACATACTGCTCTCCGCCATCGATAGTGGTAGCGCTTGCCATGCCGCCGGAGGACAGATACTGAGCTCCGCCATTGATAGTGGTAGCACTTGCCACACCGCCGGACTTCACATGTTGAGAACCGCCGGAGTAAAGGATAAAATTACTTGCCCTGCCGCTTTGTAAACTGAAGGGTTCCCCGCTTGCGTTGGTCCCTTCCACATAGGTTTCTGCATCCCCGCCAGAAACGATTACAAACATTTTCCCGCCGGAATGTTGCCTCACATTATATGTTTTCCCGCCGAAGTACACAAACTGCAATCCTCCATCATGGATAGTGGTGTCACTTACCACCCCGCCGACATACACATTCTGGCTACCGCCGGAGTGGATAGTAGTTTCATTTGCCACGCCACCGGAGGACACCACCAGATTCCCGCCGGAGTTGATAGTGGTATTGCTTGCCACGCCGCCGCTTGCCACGTTTAGCCAACCAAGGGAGTTGATGGTGGTACCATTGGCCAAGCCGCCTCCTTCCACATTCTGCCAACCACGGGAATTGATGGTGGTAGCATTTGCCACACCGCCGGATTGCAGATGTTGAGCACCGCCGGAGTTGATAATGGTAGTATTTGCCACACCGCCGGCGGACACCCGCTGGCCCCCCGGATTGATAGTGGTATTGCTCGCCACGCCGCCGGAGGACACAAACTGCCAACCGTCCTTATACATTGTGGTATTAGTTGCCAGCCCGCCGGAGGAAACCACTTGTAGGCCGCCATAGATAGTAGTAGAATCTGCCACGCCGGCCGAATAAATAATTTGGGAATTACCCGAGGTAATAGTGGCTCCTGTCACCGTTTTCCCCGCGCTTACATACGTTCCGGCCCCATACGCCGGCAAGGCTGTATTGTTTGCCAACATGGCCCCCACCGCTGCCGTATATACGGCCCGGCGCCCACCGTTATAAATACGCGATACCAGCCGCTCTCCAAAACCGCGGGAGACAATGCAAGAGCTTACCACCGCCGCACTGCAACTGGCACAATACTCCTGCTCCAATGCCTGAATGCAAGCACTGGAATAAATGTTTTCTTCTTGGGGGGAATGATGTTTACTCATATTTTATTTCTCCTGGGGGTCTTTTTTGGGGGCGGTTAAATGATAGTCTTGCATGAGTTGCTTAATGTGCCCTATTACTTGTTTACCCGTTATTAAGCGGGTGCATTCGTATTGGCGGTCCGTATTTTTGAATTTAGGACACCAAAAATAATCGTAATGGTCAAAGTTGCAATTTGTATCATCCCAACAACCATTACAACCGTGGGAGTTGAACACGCGGTATGGCGTGTAAAACTCGCAAATAGGCAGCGTAAAGCCGCTAATTAAAACTATCGGAATATGCGTACACCACGCCAACCACGTTAAGCCGGACGACAACCCGATAAAAAAGTCCGCGTGTTCCAAAAGCGCTATGCGCTCTTGCAGGGGCTTGTTCCCGGTAAAATCTTCCGCCTCGTGCGGCATACGGTTCCAAGTGTATTTGAACCCGGTGACGGGCTCTTTATCTATACAAATTACACGGTAGCCCAGTTCCTTTAAGTAGGCAACCACTTGCTCCCACCCGTAGCCGTTGTTCCAAAATTTGGCCTGGGAACTGGATTTGGTGGCAATACATACATAACGCTCTTTAATTTTGCGCGGGCTACCTAACTTTACCTTGGGGGCTTCTTCGCGCGGGTCTACACCCAAAATATAACCTGCGGTGCGGTGCAGGCCCACCTTGCGGAAATCTATGGGTTGGTGGGTGTCGTTCTCTTTGAAAAACAAACCCAACATATAACTGGCGTAGGGTTTTTCAAAACGGATTTTGCCCGGCAAATGCGTGAAAAATAAATTGGGGTACTGCCCCTCAAAAATTTCCGCCAGGTTGTGCGCCATGGTTATTTCCGCCGCGCATTTATGCTTTTGCTGGAATCTGTCCGCATACGTCAGCCAACCAATAATATCCCCCAGCGTGCCGACGGGGAACTTGATTTGGACTTCTTTGCCTGTCAGGTTCAACGTGTGATTTAAGACGGGTTCCTTTTCCCCACGCACCCACACGCGGATGCGGAACGGAATATAATATTTTTTGGTGCTGAGTACCCAGCCTTCGTCGGCATCACAGGCAAAAATAATGTTGTCTGTTTCGTCGTCTTCAATTTGAACGTGCCATTTGCCCTTGGGGAGCAGTACGCGCGCGCCGTCGTTAAAATCATAACGGATGCCCAGGGGGCCTTCCTGCGTGGGAACGGCAGGCACCGGAACGACAAACGGATTAACCGTTTTCCCGGTAGATACAGTAACGGAAGCGGTTACATTGGCTGAAGCAACAGCACCAGAACTGGCAGTGGCAGTTCCTTGATTTGCAGTGGAGTTTAACGAAGAAGCAGAAACAGGCGAGACAGAAACCACAGAATCGGTATTTTCGGACATAAATCCCCTCTCTAGCAGAATCCAGAAAGAGGAGATAGGGCTTCCAATAAAAAACGGCCATTATGGATATTCCACTCGCGAGTATACCCATAACAGCCGTAGTTGCGTAATTCTCAAATTGTAATTCCAATCAAGAATATACGAACATTGGGAAGAAGACCCCTTGGAAGCTACCCTCCGAATCTTCTGCCTAAACCAGCTGTTTTTGGACTCGAGTAGACTTTGGTTGCCCAAAGACCATCCTATTCTTCTATAGGATTCCAAAAAACAGAAATAATTGTATATACATCTTACTTAACAACTTATAATTTACTATACAAACTTTTCGTTGATTTTGCCCATCATTTTATGTAGCTCCCACATACTTACATACGCGCTTTATGAAAGTCCACTGGTTGAATCCATCAAAATTTCCCGACATTGCTCTTAAAAGCCGCCAAGCCCACTACCCATATGCCCAATCATTGCTATACCTCTTGAAAACTCTCGCTTCGCTTGAGACAAACCATATACGACCATTTAGAAAGACTCTTTTAAGTAAGTGGCTTTTTCCCTTCTCCGTTGGTATTTTGGGCTGATTTTTATTCACCCGGGTTTTAGAGTAGTATTTAGAGAGCATAAAAAAGGCCCTTTTGGGGCCTTTTTCTCTGCTGGGCAAAATTGCAGGATCGCAACTTCTATTCGGTACGCCATATTTTTTCCTGCTTTTCAAAATTTATCGCTTCGCTTGCCAAGGTCATAAGTTCCTTCAAACTCATATTTCGCGGGTTTCTGTACTCCAAAATATCTGCCACTATATGCGGAGACAAATAGCACAAATTCAAATATCGGGAAAAAGTGCGCTTATTCATTCCACTTGCCTTTTCCCATTCGCGGGAAGTCATGCCGCTTCCTATCATTTTCTTACACTGCCACGCTCGCGCGAGCCCTCGCACTAAACTTTCGTTTAATTGCCGCACCGTCAAAATATTATTGGCAGTGCCATTTTGTAGCCGCGTAGAGGATACATTATCTATATAAAAAGTGGCCCGCAAGGTGATTGTATTTTTCCGGATTATTAGCGTACTTATCAAGACGAGTTATATACTTTTCTGCCAGTTTACAACTATACAATTCGCATTGAATGGCATACCACAAGGGTCTATATTTGCACTTCCTCCCTCTTAACTGATACCGATAGAATATATCCCAATAAAATTGGAGTTTGTCATCAGATAATTCCTTTAATTCTTCAAAAGTCTTGGGAAGATAGCATTTATTTCTCATTTAACACCTTCCGGATACGATTTATCTTGCGGGCCGAGTCCCCTTTGAGATAATAGGCCTTGGCTAATTCATCAAAAAACTTAATGGCAGTCTGTAAGAGTTCCGCTTCGCGCAATTTCTTGGGGCGTCCAAGCGGATTACCAGAACGCCCCTTTACAAACCGGTTTTTAATGGGTGGCAGCACGCGCGGCATCATTTGGACAATCCAAAGAATACATATCCGCTGATAGGCCGCTTGACTATTTCCATCGCCACGCGGGATATGCTTTTATAGGTTTTGCCTTGGTATTCAAAGCCGTTTTCCAACACTTTTACTTCTATGGTTTGTCCGTGGTAGGTTTTAGTGATAACTGTGCCGACGGCAGGTAAGCGACCATCCCGTTCTTTAAGCGTCGGAACGGCCACATTTACGATTTTTTGATTAACAGGCTTTACGACAGATTGTTTAGACTTTTTCTTCATAAAAACTCCCGATAGTATATTGGTTTAATGGGATTTTGGCCCATTCCTATTACCGCTTACTATCGGGAGTGAAGTCAAGTAAATGAATGTTAGGACTATCTACCAGTTCGATTCCTGTTGGGCGCACTTTTAGAAACCACGCGAAAGCGTGGTTTTTGTGCGCTCAAGCGAACTTGTATGCCGTTTTTTACAATACGGCCTTGGGCGCATATTTTAACGACGGCCCGTTCTCAAACGAGAACGGGCCTTTCTCTTGTTCCCTAAAAGTAAGGCCGGACTGGTGGGGCATCATCCGGCCTGATAACAGCGCGGGAATATCTTTAGTCTCTTTTAAACAAATCCCGTGTGTAGACCTTGTCTTTTACATCATCTAGAACACTATCATAACGGTTGGCAATAATGGCCTTACAGCGCGTTTTAAATGCTTGTAGGTCATTTACAACTTCACTGCCAAAGAACGTAGAGCCGTTTTCCAAGGCGGGCTCGTAAATAATCACCGTAGCGCCTTTGGCTTTAATGCGCTTCATAATGCCTTGAATAGATGATTGACGAAAGTTATCACTCCCCGCCTTCATGGTAAGCCGGTACACCCCAATAATGGTGTGATGCTCTTGTTTGGGGTCATACTGGGTATCTTGCTGATAGTTATAATATCCGGCTTGCTTGAGAACGCGGTCGGCGATAAAATCCTTGCGTGTCCGGTTGGACTCCACAATCGCCTTAATCAAGTTTTGCGGCACATCTGCGTAGTTTGCAAGCAGTTGTTTTGAGTCTTTTGGCAAACAATATCCGCCATAGCCAAAAGACGGGTTATTGTATTGGTTGCCGATACGCGGGTCCAAACAGACGCCTTCAATAATTTGTTGCGTATTAAGGCCTTTAAGTTCGGCATAGGTGTCTAATTCGTTAAAATAACTGACACGCAAGGCCAAATAGGTATTGGCAAACAGTTTTACTGCCTCTGCTTCTGTATAGCCCATAAAGAGTGTGGGCACATCCTGTTTGATGGCTCCTTGTTGCAAAAGATGGGCAAAGGTGTGTGCTTTTTCAGTTAATGCCTTATCTTGTAAATCGCTCCCCACTACAATACGGGAAGGATATAAGTTATCATAGAGTGCATGGCCTTCGCGCAAGAACTCCGGGCTGAATAAAATGTTCTTTACTCCCATTTTTCCGCGAATTTGGCGCGTATAGCCCACCGGAATCGTAGATTTAATAACCATCGTGGCTTTGGGGTTGTACTGCTTAACCAGTTCAATCACGGCCTCTACGGCTGACGTATTAAAATAGTTTTGTTGCGGGTCATAATTGGTCGGCGTGGCGATAATGATAAATTCCGCCTGTGCATAAGCACTTTTAGCGTCTGTGGTAGCGGTTAAATGAAGCGGTTTATTAGCCAAAAAGTTCTCTATCTCTTTGTCGGCAATCGGCGATTTTTTGTTGTTAATTGAATCTACTTTTTCCGGCACAATATCCACAGCCACTACGTCGTTATGTTGCGCCAGCAGCGTGGCGAGTGAAAGCCCCACATACCCTGTTCCGGCGACGGCTATTTTCATTTTATTTCTCCTTACCATAAAAATCTTTGTACCACTCTGCAAACTTACGCAAACCTTCGCGCAAAGAGGTCTTGGGCTTAAACCCAAAATCGCGCGCTAATGCAGAGGTATCTGCATACGTTATCGGCACATCCCCCGGTTGCATAGGTACCAATTCTTTATGTGCCTCGAAATCGTAATCTTGCGGCAAAATACCTGCTTGGATAAGTTCCTCTTGCAGTATTTGCACGAAATCTAACAGGTTTTCCGGCGAGTTATTGCCTATGTTATAGAGCGCATACGGCGGTATAGGCAGACCATCTTCCCCGTTTTGGCGTCTGGGCGCACCTTGCATCACGCGGTAAACGCCTTCAACAATATCATCTATGTAGGTAAAATCTCGTTTGCAGTTGCCAAAGTTATAGATTTTAATCTTTTCCCCTTTGACGAGTTTATTAGTAAACCCAAAGTAGGCCATATCCGGCCGCCCCGCCGGGCCATAAACCGTAAAAAAGCGTAACCCTGTACAGGGAATATTGTAGAGTTTGGCATACGCATGGGCTAGAAGCTCATCGCACTTTTTAGTAGCGGCATAGAGCGAAACGGGATTATCCACTTTATCTTCCACTGCATAGGGTACTTTTTTATTAGAACCATAAACAGAGGAACTGGACGCATACACCAAATGTTCCACACCCGGTTTACCGTTATCGTACGAATGGCGGCACGCTTCCAAAATGTTATAAAAGCCGATAAGGTTGGCTTCTATGTAAGCATCCGGGTTGGTAATAGAGTAGCGCACCCCCGCTTGAGCCGCTAAATTAACTACGATTTGCGGCTGATACTTGGCAAAAATCTCTGTGATGAGGGCTTTGTCGGCTAAATTGCCTTTGATAAACGTAAAGTTAGGTAGTTTTGCCAGTTGCGCCAAACGATACTCTTTGAGCGTTACATCATAATAATCGTTTACGCTATCCAAGCCGATAACATGGGATTTTGGATTTTCCACGCATACGCGCTTAACGAGAGCCGCCCCGATAAAACCGGCTACGCCGGTAATGAGAATTGATTTAGACTGAAGGGGTATATTGTTTGTACACATAATATTGCCTCTAAAAAATAATGTTACACTATATATTTTTTGCAAAACGGAATTGTATTCAATATCCCTGATAATATAAATGAAATTCCTACAATTAATATGCTAAATAAAAATACACTATAAGCTGGATTTCCCATATAATGTTCTATAGCAATTCTATGTAGAAGACTGTAAATTAATGGATGTATTAAATAAACCCCGAAACTCCATTTTGCTAGATGAGTTAATCCTTTTGTGGATTTTATTTTATCACAATGGTATCTTGCAAATACAAATACGCCAGCACTCAAAAAAAGAACATATGGAGTCAAGCATTCTTTGGCATGACTATCTATATAGAATAATAAAGATGAATCTGTCATAAAACATACCATTATACTAATAACTGCTAATCCATAAATTAATTTTTCACTTTTTGCACTAAAATCTTCGGTTCCTAGGTAATATCCTAACAAAAAATAGCCGGAATATCCCATAGGAAAATACAATTGAAAAGCTAAATTATATTTATATAGAATGCTTGCTAACGTGGGGGATACGATAGCAATCTCCTGTAATAATTGAGGTAATAAAATGGCAGTAATTCCCCATAAAATCAAAAAGTACTGCAACAATTTTCGTTGTTTAACAATGACCCGCAAAAATGGAATCAATAAATACAAGCCTGCCAACATAGGAAGAAACCAAAGGTGAAAATAAAACAATACCGGAGCCTTTTTTGTAGCAAGTAATAGCACATCAAAAAAAATTGTCCAAAAAATAAATACCGTTAGCAAACGAAGAAAATTTTGGGAAAGAATTTTCCTAAAAGACTTAGAACTATTCAGAAATAAGAATCCACTAATCATAATAAAAACCGGTACGCACCATCTACAAAGTGCTTGATATATTTCTAGTATATATCGTAAATCATTTAAATTTGATATCATTCCACTAGCAGTATGTATCACTACCACTCCTATCGTCGCAAGTACTCGCAAAACATTTAACCATACAATATTTTTGTCTCGGGGAGAAGGATTTGAGATATAGTGTCCCATATAATTCTCCTTTATACAACTGATTTTTCCCATAATATTTTCCCCAAAACTTCGTCTTTTATACATAAAGCAACTCCTGCATAGCCAATACATCCTACGCAAACTTGAATAATTGTTTTAAGAATAGAAACTTCTAAATGTTGAGTGCAGACAAACACAACCACAAACATCCCAATCCCCATTAATCCATATTTAAGGAATGGTATCAAAAGAGGTTTCAGATTGATTTGTCTTCTCATCACAATCAATTGTATGCCTACTGACAAATAACTACAGAGTAGCGTGGCAATAGCGGCCCCGTAAAAATTAAATTTAGGAATTAAAATAAAATTCAATATAATGTTTAACAGGGCGGTAGAGGTATAGGCAATAGTCAGTATGCTGATTTGATTTGTGGCGGTAAAATATTGCTTACCAGAAATTCCTTCCAGCGAATTAGATACTACAATAGGGCATAAACAATACAAGGCCCCTATTACCGGCAAAAAATCTTTCCCTAAATACCACGGAATAAATCCAGCCGCTACCGCCGCTATTCCAAATGCCATTGGAAAAGATAAAAACAAAGCCGTTTTAGCGGAGCGGACTATTAAATCATTTATTTTATCTTTATTGCCTTGTTTGTGTTCGTTAGCAATACGAGGCATTATTACTGTGCTGAGAACAGTAATAAACGTAAGTGGAATCATGATGATTTTTTCGGCGTTATCGTAGAAGGCAACTTGCGACGTTTGCCCGGTAATCCACTCAATCATAATTTTATCTACTTGCAAGTAGATAAGAGATGCTATCGTCGGCAAAAACAGCCAGATGGAATCTTTAATATGCCGCACCAAATTATGCATGTTAATTTTGACAGGTTCAATATATTTGCCCAATTCCACATACGCGGCCAAATTGGCAATTAAAATAGAAACACTTAAAATAAGCAAATAGTTGCCGATATCAGCACGTTGCTTTACAAAAATAAAAATACAAATTACGCCAACTAATTTAGCAAAAAAGTTCTTCAGTACGGGCGGGCGCATATCTTCAACTCCGACGTATAACCATGTGCAATCTATATAAGCGGCTAGCAAGAAACAATAGTATTGTAAGAAATAAAGCGTAAATTTTTTCAAATAGAATGCCACCGCGAAATACACCACGCTTCCCACCACCGCTAACAGTAGGCGTAAAAGCATAATTTCCCAAAAAGTTTGGCTCATTTTTTGTTTATCATTGCGCTCATAAGCAATTTGGCGGTTCCCGTAATTGTAAATGCCGATTAGGGTTAAAATACTAATGACATTAGTTACCGAAAATACATAACTGTAAACACCTAAATTATCCGGGCCTAATACGCGCGACAAATAGGGGGTCACAATGATTGGCATCAGCAATATAAATACCTGATAGAGCACATTATAAAGATAATTTTTTGTAATTCGGTTTAACATGTTTGTCCCTTCTGATGCGATAAATTTTTTTGTACGGTTTGAACAACTATTTCCGGTGTAATCCACGCAAAGCACTCGCTGGTGTGTTTTGGACACTCGTTGAGCAAGCAAGGCTTACACGAAAAATCTCTGGATATAATATTGACTGCATTTTTACCGCGTGGAGCAATAAAACGAGGATCGCCCTGAGCAAATAAAACCGTTACAGGAACGCCTAATGCTGCGCTGATATGTCCGCAGGAACTATCATTGCAAATTACATGTGTACAAATATTCAGAATAGCCAGATACTGCGCCATATTGCGTTTTACAACCAATACGCGGGGTTGTAAATCTGTCTCTACTTGGTTTAGGATATTTTGTACAAAATTATCATCTCCCGGCCCGCAAAATAGACATATTATAATTTGCGGATTTTCCCGACATAGCAAATTAATCGTTTGCCCGAACCCTGAGAACCGGCGGCTTGGCACACTGGCTCCCGGGTGAATCCCGATAATCGTTTTATTTTGCAATTGGTGCTCGGTAATAAAATCCTTGCCAAATTGCAGCTGTTGCGCAGTTAATACAATTTGGGGAATACGCTCTTGCGGCTGCACGGGGTGACCGGTAGTTTCAAAAACACGCATAAGCCCATCTATTAAATGACTGGCAGGATCGTACGGAACAGTAAATGTTTGTAATTTACTTAAATTAGCAAAGTCCACACCCACATAATGTTTGGCGCGTAAAAAGCTCATAAATAACAGCGCGGTAGTACTGCCAAAAGGTTCTATCACTGCATCAAACATCTGCTTGCGGGCTTGTTTTAAGGTCTGCCAAACATCCCGCCAGTTTTTTAGCATGACTTGTGCACCTAACATCGCACGTGGATTTTTAAAACAAATAAATTCATCTATCAAATTCTGATTAGCTAAAAGTTGTTTGGCCCAATTTGCGCCGATAAACGTAATTTTGGCTTGCGGGGCAATTTGCCTAAGTTTGCGAAAAAACGGAGTAGCCATTACCACGTCTCCCAATAAATGTGGATAAACAACAGCTATTGTTTTACAGTCTTGCAAAGCTATCTCTTTATCTTTGGGTCTACGCCAGCCTAAAGCGCGTATATTTATAAATGCTCGATTATAGCTTTTATCGAGTCGAAACTTGTATTTCATTTGCGCCTCTTTGTCTTAATAAAGGAACCATAAAACGAATGATCAAATATGGCAACAACATACATACTATTGAGTATAATAAGGATGGTATATAACCACGAATAATAATTTGGAATAAAAATGGATAAAAGAGCGAGTACAGCACAAGCGCATGGCTATCCCCTTGCGGACACAAATAAAGTTTTTTTAATTTAGACACAAACCATCCAAACAGTAAACAAAATACGACACATCCCATTAATCCAAAATCCATGTACGGCTCAGCCAGTCCGGGGAATGCCTCACCATTTAAAGTGGCAAGTTCCCCTGCCGTGTACCGGATAATATCTCTAAAAGGGGCATCTGGTTTTTGTGGCCAAATGGTTCTAGGCACAAACATAATTGTTGTATATAAGAACATTTCCCGTCCATATAAGTAATCAACGTGCTTGGGCATAGCATCTACCATCAAATAATAGAGTTTATACACTCTAAAATTGGAACGCATCGGAAATATAATGGTGTTTAAATTCCATTGAGTTTCCACTCGGACTTCTCCTCCAGACCGCAGACTCCACCGAACTGCCTGTACCCCGGCGGAAAATACTAAAAACAATGATAAAGCGATAACGATGTATTGGATAGGCGGGTTTTTGGCTCGTTTTGCATAGTGATATACAATGGGAGCCGCCAAAAATATAAAAAGCACCGCTCTACCACCGTTAAGGAGTAAAATAGCAAACGTAGCGAGGAACATAATTAACTTCAATACCCGGCTCTTACCAAAAACGAAGTAATATACGTAAGAAGCAATCATGCTGGTGCTGAATTTCCACAAAAAACCAAATCGGGCAAAAATTTCATCCACTTGGGCGTTGCCTAATTGGCCTAATGAAAAAATATAACGAATACTATAGCCGTTTGCAGCCAAAAATATAACGCACAACACAGTAAAGAACAACCACAATATTAAACTGATATGAGCGATAGTTATCCCTTCTATTCTTTGTAAAGGCCTGTGTAAGGCAGAAGTAGTAATCTTTTTATTAACCAACAAAGAACCGACATAAAACGCAAAGTATGAAGCGATAAAAACAAAGGTTCCTTTTTGACAACCATAAGCCGGATTTACAAAACTATAGTAATACACTTCATTATAAATAATATCCAACATAGGCTGAATCAAAAAAATGCAAAACAATAAAACAGAAGAAAACAAAAACGGGTCAAATATAAATAAGTTTTTTTCTAGCAGTTTAGTAGCAAGCAAAATAGAGCAAAATGTAAAGCCGCCTAATAATACTGCATAGTTAGAGCGGTACAGGGTTGATTCAGCCATTGGGAAATGAAATACAAAAAATGCCCAAAGAAGGATTAATCCAAATAGAATCAGTACATTATATTTTAATCCGCTTAAAAATTTCATAAATTTTTCTATATAGGTAATGTCAAAAAATTACCCATTTGAATATCTTGTTTTATTTCACTTAACGGCATCATTCCCGAACAAGGATGAAACGTAAGTTCGGACAAATATACTCGTTTATTAATTTCATACAAATCTACTCTTAAAAAAGTATGTCCCGCGGCTAATTTTCTGCATATTTGCAACATTTGTTCATAGCAACTTGGTTTTTTAGGCAAGGTTTTAAATGGTTGGTAATCTTGTCGGTAAAAAGGTGCAAATTGCCAATCTAACGTTAAGAAACTAATACGGGCGGTATCGTGGTTTTCCAGTCCCTCGGAAATATATAAAAATTTCGGTACTCCATTAAAACAGAAAAATTTATAATCTTTCAAATCATTTGTACTTGCATCTTCCATATATTTTTCGGCAATAATACGCGGTTTAACGTCCTTGTAAGGCCATTCACGGCCTTGCCAAAAATAATTGCGTTTTAATGAACGAGTGATTTTCTTTCTAGCGGCTTTAACATCAAACTTGCTCTTATCGCGGCAAATCACAAGTCCGCCGCTATCGTGCGTACATTTAAGCACAAATTGACTCGGTAATTTGTCAAAATCTATATCCTCAAACTTATTCCATACACCAAACGTAGGAATAATATATTGCTCTCCTATAATACCCGCTACATATTTCTTGGCTTCATATTTATCTACCATGGTGGTATAAATAGGTTTTCGGTCATGGAGCTTAAGCCATTGGAGTTTTTCATTGAAAGTTTGCGGATTTTTTAAGTTTAATTTTTTACCCATGAGTGAGCGGAAAGCAATTTTCAAGTACGTTTCATCACTCATCCAATTAAAAAATCCCCATCCGCCCAGTTTTACAAAAACGCGCATTGGATTTTTCATATAAATAAGTATTTTTTCTGTATTCATAATTATTTATTTTTCTTTGTAATATTTTTTAACTTTTGGTAAAAATCCTTCCGTTTTTTGTTCAAAATACTGCTTTTGTATTGCTTGGCAACTTCTATATTGCGTTTGCTTTGCGCCGTCATTATTTCTGGGTGTGTAATCAACCGAATAATTGCATCAGCGTAGCCTTGCACGTCATCATAATTAATCAAACACTCCGGCGGCAGAATCTCGGGGATACCGCACACAGGGGATGCGATTGCCGGTATCCCTTCCGCCATAGCCTCTAAAATGACACGCGGCAAGCCTTCGGCTCGGGTTGGAAAGACAAACAAATCCGCGGCTCGTATTTTCTCGCGCACTTGCGCACCGCTTGCCATGCGCCCCAAAAAACGTACATGCTCTTTAATACCTAAATTGGCTGCCATTTGATCAAAAACGGGGCGTAAAGGGCCGTCTCCCACAAACCATGCGTCCACATCATATCCGGCATCTAAAACCTTTTTAACGGCCTGCAGGAGCACCACATGCCCTTTGCCATACCCTGTAAAAGCATTGGCAACATGGGCAATAATGTGTTTTTTCTTCGGAGCATATACTTTAGGAGCAGCAAATTTATCATCCGGCAGTTCTACTGATGAATAGGATGCAGTAAAATAAGGGCCTTTGCCAACAACTAATGCCTTGCAGGGATATCTTTTTTGCAGATAAGATTCTGTTACGTACGAAACACCTATGGCTTGGCGGCACATTTTCTTTAAAGTATGTGTCCATACACAGCGCACTATAGGGCGAACTATGTCTCCACTAGTACCCTTAGCAAAGTATTCCCAAGGATCTACTACCACTTCAAGGGCATAGGGTTTGCCTGTTTTGACAAATATCGGCAAAGCTGTATTGGCTACCACTCCGGGAACACGAAAAATACCACAGTCGCATTTTTTTACATATTCTTTAATAAGCCGACGGTTTGTAAAATAATTTTTAGCAAATTGTTTTAATCCGCGTGACGGCGGAATCGGCAGAAAATGCACATTTGGACCGCTGGCTAATTTACAGTTTTTAGGAGCAGTATCTACATTTTCGGCACGAATCAAGGCATATACTTCTTCAAATACGGACAGATAGCGGGCATAAAATGAATAGTCGAAAACAGACTCCACATAGACATTTTGTGCCTTGTCTATGTAATAATGTCCGTCGGCAACGACCAATAATTTCATTTCGTCCCCTCTTTACGCCAAATCATCTTATTGATAATGCCCACATAGCTTTGAATCAGCTTCACTACCTTCGTACTTACATTCACATCTGTATATGCGGGAACGTCTGCACCGTCATCTCCGTTTGCATGCATACTTACTGCCAAATCTACCGCTTGCAGGACTTGCTCGGCAGTAATACTGCCGATAGTAAACACGCCTTTATCCATGGCCTCGGGCCGTTCGGTAGATGTACGTATGGATACCGCCGGGAACTTAAAGAAAGCCGCTTCTTCAGGCAATGTTCCGCTATCCGACACTACACAGAAAGCATTTTGTTGTAATTTGTTATAGTCAAAAAATCCGAGCGGTTTATGCTGAATCACGCGCTTATCAAATTGAAATTTACGTGCAGCAATATATTTTTTACTGCGCGGATGGCAGGAATATAAAATAGGCATATCATACGTTTGCGCCATTGTATTTACCGCCGTCATTAAAGACATAAAGTTGGCTGCAATATCTATGTTCTCTTCCCGATGCGCCGAAAGCAAAATATATTTTTGCGGTTTAAGCCCGAGTGTATCCAAAATGTTGCTTTGGCTGATTTGTTCATCATAAGCACCTAATACTTCTGCCATGGGAGAGCCGACTACATAGGTATATTCCGGTTTCACACCCGTTTCTAGGATATAACGGCGGGCTTGTTCGGAATAGCAAAGATTCACATCACTGGTTACGTCCACAATGCGCCGGATGACTTCTTCGGGCAAATTCTCATCTTTACAGCGGTTCCCGGCTTCCATGTGAAACACCGGAATTTTAAGCCGCTTGGCAGCCAGCACGCATAAACACGAGTTAGTATCGCCTAGCACAATTAGCGCATCAGGTTTGACTTTGATCATTAACTCATAGGATTTGGACACTACATTGCCCATAGTTTGGCCGATATTCTCGCCGACAACATCTAGATAATAATCGGGTTCGCGCAGTCCCAAGTTCTCAAAAAACACTTTGTTTAATTCGTAGTCATAGTTTTGACCGCTATGCACCAAAATATGCTCAAAATACTGATCTGCTTTTTTGATAATGGCAGACATTTTGATAATTTCGGGACGTGTACCAACTATTGTCATTAATCGTAATTTTTGCATACGTTCTCCTATAGTTCGTAATGCGGATATAATTGTTTATGCGAACGCATCCAATCAGAAAGTTCCTCTATCATCTGATCATAGTCTGGTATCGGATAGGCAAAGTCAAATTTAGTGCGTTTAAGCGATTTATTAGCGGCCATTTTGTCTATTGGAGCAATAGATACCTTCCCGTTACGCATATATTTGTTAAACAGTCCAAGCAAATCGTATTTGGAAATATAGCGATCCGGTACGATGTTATACAATCCATGTGCTTTTGACTTGGCTCCTTCCTCAATAATTTTTGCCAGTTGTAAGGTGGTGAGCCCCGTCCATAAAGCCCCTGTAAAGCCGTTTAGCGGCCCTTCTTGTTGCATAAACCAGTTCAGTAGGCCAATACCATTGGCTTTTATATCCGGGCCGATAATAGATTGACGCAGGGTTAAATTTTTATCATCTTCCAATTCGCCAAGGGCTTTTGAGCGGTCATAAAAAGTGGTTCCATCTCTTAAATCATCTTCGGTATATTGACCACGTTTGCCGGAAAACACGCAATCGGTACTAATATGGATAATCTGAGTAGCCGTATCTTTTGTTAGTTGGGCCAAATAATGCGGGAAAAAACTGTTAAGATAGACGGCTTGCGCTTTATTATTTTCCGCAAATTGATTGAGTAGGCCAATACAATTTACGATAGCGTCAAAAGAATCCGTCTCAACAGCTGATTTGACTGCTTTGGGGTCTAACGCATCCCCAACAATAGTCTTAACTAAGCTAGACTTGGAACGTGCAAAACCGACCACTTCGTATCCCTGCTCTTGCAGATACACGCTCACGAGATGTCCGGCCATTCCATTACAACCAAAAACTAAAAATTTCATAATAATTCCTTTTCTTGATTGCCGCCTAATAACTCACGCACATAAGAAGTGGTCAGTAGTTTTTTGACAGTTCCGTCTACATCCAAACGTTGGGTATTGTGGCTAGTGTACGCTTCTTTTGCCATTGTTTGTACTTTTCCTTCTATGAAGTATTTATCGTAATTTAGGTCACGATTATCGGCGGCTACGCGAAAATATTGTCCCATATCTTCGCTACGCAAACGTTCCTCGCAGGTCATCAACGTTTCATAAAGTTTTTCTCCATGTCGAGTACCGATTACTTTTACTTCCGTTTTTCCGAAAAGGACCTGTACTGCTTGTGCCAAATCTCCAATGGTAGAAGCATCCGCCTTTTGGATAAATAAATCGCCCGGATTAGCATGTTCAAAAGCAAACTTTACCAAATTAACAGCTTCATCCAAATTCATCATAAAACGCGTCATTTCCGGATTGGTAACGGTAATAGGAGCTTTTGCTTTAATTTGGTCTATAAACAAGGGTATTACACTGCCCCGGCTGCACATTACGTTGCCATAGCGGGTACAGCAAATAACAGTTCTGCCTCGTTCTGCAGCTACGCGGGCATTGGCGTAGATGACATGTTCCATCATGGCTTTAGATATACCCATGGCATTAATGGGATAGGCGGCTTTATCGGTAGAAAGACAAACGACTCTCCTCACCCCAGCATTGATAGCAGCATGCAAAACATTGTCAGTTCCAATCACGTTTGTTTTGACAGCTTGCATCGGGAAAAATTCACAAGAGGGAACCTGTTTTAAAGCTGCCGCATGGAAAATATAATCCACGCCTGGCATAGCATCGGCCACACTTTGAGGATCACGCACGTCTCCAACGAAAAATTTGACTCTTTTGGCAATTTCAGGATATTTTATTTGTAGTTCATGGCGCATATCATCTTGTTTCTTTTCGTCACGAGAAAAAATGCGGACTTGTCCGATATCCGTATGTAAAAAATGTTTGAGTACGGTATTACCAAAACTCCCTGTTCCGCCTGTAATCATTAAAGTTGCGCCGCTAAATGCTGACTTCATTACTTGTCTCCTTGATTTTTAACCAGTTCTTCCAATTCGGCTTCTACAGCATCTACAACTATGCGTTTTGTAAAGTGCTCTTTAAAATAAGCACGCGCTTTATCAGAACAGTCTTTGTAGTTACCGTAATTCAAAATAAAATCTTTCATATGGGAAGAAAACCCTTCCAAATCTCCTGCCGCAACGCAAGCGCCTGCACCGGATTCATTAATTACATCTGCTCCGTAGCCATTTAATGCGCCTAAAATAGGTATCCCGGCGGACATATACCCTTGAACTTTAGAAGGAATCGTTTCACTAATAATGCTTCCCGCCTTAAGTGTTACTAAGCAAACATCTGCTAATTTGTAATATTCAGACATTGTTTCTACGGGTTTTCTTCCATGGAACGTTACTAATTTTTCGAGACCTTTTTGCTTTACTATTTGTTGGGCCTTTTCAAGGAAAATGCCGTCTCCCACGAAATGCACCGCAAAATTGGGTATTTTTTTGTTCTTCTCGGTGGCATTGAGAATTAGTTCAATGTCCTGTGCGTTGCCTATGTTTCCCAAGAACACAAAATCAATGACCCCATTATCTTGCGAAAAATCCATATTTAAATATTCAGAAGATGCCATATGTGGAATATAGAGCATTCTCTCTCTCGGAATGCTATTAACTTTCTCAAAATATTCAAAAAAACTCTTTGATTGTACGGAAATGGCATCAGCCCGTTGATATAACCAACGGCTAATCCAATGAATGGGTTTAAATACAAACCACTCATCGCCTGGTGGCATCATCTTCATAGATTCCGGCCACAAATCACAACAATACACAAAAAGCGGAATATGCTGTTTTTTGGCTATAATCACTGCAGGGAACATCATCAAGATAGGTGAAAGTTGATAGGAGAATACGATGTCATATTTTCGGCGGTTTTTAAGAGCCCACCAAGAGGCCGACAACATGTAACTAAAATAATTCAAAATACGCAATAAAACACCTTTTCTGCGGCCTATTTCAAAGGTGCGGTAGACTTGTACCCCATTAATTTTTTCATCATTATGTTTGCCATTTTTATATTCTTCTGGTACAAAACCAGTTTCATAATTAGGCAATCCCGTCAGTACAGTTACCTCATGGCCATCTTGGACCATTTGTTCACAAATATCTTGATTTTGGAATCTCTCAGGATAGTAGTGTTGACATACCATAAGAATTTTCATCTCTATGGCTCCCTTACGCTACCGTCTGGGATGATTTCATCATCGCCTACTGTAGCATTTACGCTTATGGAAGTCGTACTTCCGATTTGCACTCTCTTACCAATCCGAGCATACGTCCGTACGACAGAATTAGAATAAATCAATGTATTATCACCTATCACACTATCATGATGAATCTCAACTCCTGAATTTAATAAAACCCCATTACCAATACGTGCAGCGTTTTGAATGACCACATTATTTAAAATCACACACCCATTTCCGACAGAAGCAAAAGGACTAATGTACGCACTGGTAGCTATAATGTTTGGAAATTCATAACCGATTTTTTTGGCATTTTGATAAATCGTTTCGCGTAATCTGGTATTTCCTATTACCACCACTAATTTTTTATAAGTTTCAAACAAGAGTAGCAAATCACTAATTTTTCCAATCAACGGAATTCCGCAAACTTCTTTTTTTTCGGGGAAACAATCGTCTATAAAAAAACAATCATATTCTCTAACGGCATGCTCCATAGCAATCCGTCCGAAACCACCTGCACCTACCAAAAGTAATTTTTCTTTCATTAATCCACTCTTAAATTTATGCTTTTTCCATTGACCATATATCTAGAAACAAGATGCCTAAAAAAAATGTAAGAACCCTTTTTTGTAATTTTATGGTACTTAGTGAAAAATTTTGCTTGGTTCTAGTTCTTTTCTCCCAGGGTTTCCCTGGCTTTATTTTAGCAAGAACCTATAGGAAAGCACACCGTAGCCACCGGCAAACGCCGCGGGCATTGCGGAAAGCATCGGCACAATCCGGCTTACAGTCCCGCTCACTAGCGCTTCCCCGCATTACACCTCATAAGTAAACCCTATCTAGATTTTAGCAAACAAACAGGTATATTCACAAATCACGCAAGCATAAAAAATTAACTATTTTCGCTGCCTATCTCGGAACATGCTTATGGGTAAATACAAATGCTACGCCTACATACTTTAGCAAAAAGTGTCTTTTGTGATACACGGCTCTTGGTTAGCCGTACTGCACTGCCGAGTTGTAGTCAATAAAGCCGCCCTCTGCCACGTCCCTTTCGTCGTTGCGGCCAGAACTAACCTTTTTACGCCGGTGCCGGGGCACGCCAATCCATACGGTGTCGACGGGTTTTTCCGCCGTTCCGCCGTCCGGCCCAGCACCCCGACCATTTAACAAAAGGAACTGCTTTTAGGCGGTTCCTTTTTTAGTTGGGTGGCGCAGCAGGCAAACGGCTTTGCCTGGAGCGAAAGACAAGACCGACAACCCCGGTTGTTTGCCTAGGGCGGCGCGATGTTTTTGGTTGCGCGCATCAAAAACTTTCGCGCAAGGCAAAACCCACAAGGCCCGGCCCGTAGAATTTTTACGTCAGTAAAAATAGCAAAGGGGATTGCGCCCGGTTTAGTTTTTGGCCAGCAACCGGCCCGCATACCGGTAATAGGCATTAGACGGACATTTGGACAATGTTTGTTGCAGCTCCGCCCGGGTAATAAATCCTTTTTGCAAAGCAATTTCTTCCAAGCACGCAATTTCTATGCCTTGGTTTAACTGCATGCTATGCACAAAGTTTGCCGCCTGCAACACGCTTTCGTGCGTGCCCGTGTCCAGCCACGCAAAGCCGCGTTCCAAACGCGCCACATGTAACGTATTATGGGCCAAATAAATTTTGTTTAGGTCTGTAATTTCCAATTCGCCGCGGGCAGACGGTTTTAACTTTTTGGCATAAGAAACAACCTTATTATCGTAAAAATATAGCCCAGTAACCGCAAAATTGCTTTTGGGGGTTTTAGGTTTTTCTTCCAAAGATACGGCATTTCCTGCTTTATCAAAAGATACCACGCCAAAGCGTTCCGGGTCTCTTACTTCGTAGGCAAACACCGTAGCCCCCGTTGCATTTTGTTGGGCGTTTTGTAAAATCTGCTCAAACCCGTTCCCGTAAAAGATATTATCCCCTAAAATAAGGGCCACCCTGTCCATGCCGATAAACTCTTCTCCCAGCACAAAAGCATCTGCAATTCCCTTCTTGACCAGTTGCGGGATATAGGATAGCGAGAGCCCCCATTGGGAGCCGTCCCCCAGCAGCTTTTTAAAATTATCTATATCTTCCGGGGTGGTAATAATGAGAATATCCCGTATGCCCGCCATCATAAGGGTGGAAAGCGGATAATAAATCATCGGTTTATCGTAAATAGGCAGTAAAATTTTGGAAATGGGCAAGGACGCCGGATATAACCGCGTGCCCGCGCCGCCTGCTAAAATAATTCCTTTCATAAAAGCCCCCGGCCCCTTTCAGCACGGCTCTGCGTGCGGGCCAAAGATTACTTTAGAGTAGCATATCTTTGCCCGCTTGTCCAAACTTTACGCTCAGACGAAACCGCAAAAACTAATATAAAATTCTTCCCCTTTTTTATAGACACCTTCCTTCAAATTATGCTATCTTTATAGTAGAAGTTTAATACCATAGGAGGAACAAAATGAAAGCGAAGTTGGCATTACTCTGTGGTTTTCTTTTCTTGGTTAGCATCGCGCAAGCAGCCGTTTTTGTAACCCAAGATGGAAAAACTACCCAATATAAAGACGGCGCTACAATTGAAACAGAATCTGATAAAGAAGTCGTCGTCAATTACAATGGCGTAAAAATTACGGTTCCGGCAAACACAGCGGTCCAAATCGCCCAAGATAAAAATGGAAACATCACGGTAAAGGGGAACAATTTGTCTAACGTAAAAATTGGTCAGAATGTCGTCTCCTCTACGGGGGAAACTGTTTTTGTCGTTTCTACCAAAAACAACGCCATTACCGTTAAAGAAGGCACGTTGTATGTGCGCGACGAAGCGGGCAAAGTGTCTGCCTTGAAAAAAGGCGAAGTTTCCGCAGACACCGTACCGGCGTTCGTGAGCGAAGCGGCTTTAGCCGAAAACACGGTTGCCCAGCAAGCGGTTCAAAACATTGCCGAAGAAGCAGTGTTAAGCCCTTCTGCGCCGCGTTATTAATCGGAGAGAGTTCAGAGAGTATTAATGAATATGAAAAAATTAGCAATTGCTTTTAGCATTTTGGTTATGTTGCCCGTTGTGGCGGCCGCGCAAAAGCCCCTTACGTTTACGGCATCCGAAAACGTAACTTACGACGACAACATCTACCTCACCAAAGACGATACCAAAGGGTCCGTCATCAGCACTACCCGCGTGGGCGCGCAATATGCGGCCAACATCCCGGGCAGCGGCTTGGAACTTTCCGCCAATGCGTTGGTCGGTTACAACGCCTACACGGAAAAACCTTCCACCAATAACTATTGGGACACGTTAGCCGGCGTACAACTGCAGAACGACTACATGAAATTGGGTGACCGCTTTATCTATACGTCCGACCCGGCCAACAGCGCCTTGACCGACCGCGCCAAACGTGTGCAGAACGTCGGATATTTAGCGTTAAAAACTTCCACCGAAAAAACCTTTGGTTTGGGTATCACGGCCGAAGATATTTTTGACCGCTACATGAAGTCCGCCTGGAACAGCTTGAACCGCAACCGCGTCAACTTGGGCGCGCAAGCGTTCTACAATGTTTCGCCCAAAACGAACTTCTTTATGGAATACGTCTATTCCGACATTCACTACGCCGACAACGACGTCAACAACTCCACCGGCGGCAGCGTGGGCTTGGGCGTAAACGGACAACTGGCCTCCAAAGTAACCGGTACGGCCAAAGTGACCTACGATATGCGCGATTACAAAAACGACTTGGCCGGTGCTAAGAACTACAACGACATGGTTGGTTATTTAGCGGCCTTGGAATGGCAGCCGACGGAACAGAACGTCATTAAACTTTCCGGCCAGCGCCAGATGGAAGAAACCACCGCTTATGTGGGCAATCCCAACCGCTACTTCGCCGATACGCTCGTGTCCTTGTACGGTTCCCAAAAAATCTACGACAAATGGACGGCCTCGCTCACCTTGTCGTGGGAAAACATGAACTATTCCCGCGAATACAGCGACGGCACCAAACGCAACGACGATTTGTGGTCTGTCCGCCCGGCCTTGGACTACCAGTTTGAAAAATGGTTATCCGCCGGTGTGTGGTATCAGTTCCGCACCCGCGATTCCAACGAAGATTGGGCCAAGTACGACCGCAACCAATTTGGTATTTACGCCAAAGCGTTGTTCTAACCGGTTCCGGTTTAGTTAAAAAAGAGGAACAGTAAAAACTGTTCCTCTTTTTTATGTACCCCAATTAAAAACATCTCTTTTTTCTACCCCGTTATTAATCCCGCACAACACGCCAACGGCCCGCACAACCGCCGCAATCAGTGCTTCAACACCCACACTGCATAGGGAGCCAGCCGGGCCGCCTTTTGCGTGTCATACAAGGGTTTATAGCGGGCAGATAGCACTGCTGCCGGAGCGGGCACCTCTTCTTGCGCCGTATTGAGCAACACCGTATATTTTTTACCCTTATACTGCCAGGTTTTCGCCATTAGCGGAGAATTTACGGTAAGGGAAAAGACCTCGTGCCCCTTTTCCAGCACGGGTTTTAAGCGGGCCAATTCCTTGCTAACGGCCACCACCCGCGCCCACCATTCGGGCTGGGCCTGCGGCAATGGCTTTCCGTTGGAAGTGAACACAAAATAAAACAGCCCGTCCGCCCCACTTAAAATGCCGTGGTAAGACATAAAGCGTATTTCCGCCTGCGTGGGAAACCTTCCGATGCGGTCGTTATCCGGGCGGTGTTGCTTAAATTCCTTCCAGTCAAAAATTTGCACCACGCCCCACAGCGGCCGTTTGGCTGTGCCCAACGCCGTTTGCCCCTGTTTGGCCAAAGCCACCTGCTCGCCAAACGAAGTCAGCGGCAAATGCGGCACAGGGTACCAATCCATCATCAACGCATCCGGCAAATCATAATACGGTATGGCGGTTTTCCCCTGCCCGATAACCAGCGCCGCCGCGTGTGCGGGAAACGAAAATTTGGCGCGGTTATATGCCTGTTCCACGCGGGAACGCGGCCAACGCCACACATCCGGCTCATCCACCAAATACCAGGCCAACATGGGCCAGCGGCGAGCTTGCGGCTCATACGGCGTGTCAAATAATTTATTGGGATAAAACACCGCTTTCAGCCCCACTTTTTGCGCCTGTTTAGCCAGGGCGGCTAACTGTTCGGGCTCTTGCCGGTACGTTTGAAAGCATGAAAACCCCGCTTTTTTTATAACGGCCAAATCTGCGGGATTATCCACCCCGTACATACAAAGCGGAAACGGCTTGCCCCACGCCGCACCAGCAACCAACAACACGCCGCACGCCAATAAATTACGCCACATGGGAATCCTTGATAAACATACGAATACCGGTTTTGATAATAATTTCCAAATCCAACAAAAAGGAGCGGTTTTGGATATACCACACATCATAAGAAAAGCGCGTAAAAGCCCCGTCAAAGGCATTCGGTTCAAATGCTTCGGGAGTTTTATGACGGAAATTTACATAAGTGATAGGCGCCTTAAAATTAAGCTGTGCCCACCCCGTAATACCGGGTTTTACCACACTGCGCACGGCGTGATTGGGAATATGTTGGTTTAAAAACTCAAATTCACTGGTCCAAATAGGCCGCGGACCGACCAAAGAAATATCCCCTTTTAGCACGTTAATAATTTGCGGAATTTCATCTAAGCGAAACCGCCGCCAATACTTGCCCGTACGGGTGATTTGCTCTTTGTCCGACTCTTGCCCCTTAGATTTAATCGTGCGGAACTTATACAGGGTAATGGTTTTACCCAACAAGCCCGTGCGCTTTTGCGTAAAGAGCGGCTCCTCTTTATCTATCAGCTTAATCATTCCGTAAATAAACACCCCCGCCACCGCACAAAACGGGAGCAGACACACCGCCGCCGCAAAATCCATACAGCGTTTGAGCATGTTGTACATGGCATCTTCCCGCCGCGCGCCGATGCCGCGCAGCAACCACATTTCGTCGCCGATACTCTCACGCGAAACCCGGCGGAAAAGGCGTTCATACACGTTAAAGTCCGTGTCTACATACACGCCCCTGGCAATAAACTTTTCCACTATTACAGGCCACGCCTGCGGGTGTTCCTTGAACAATTTACTGCTAAAAACGACCCAATCCAAATTTTTATAGGGGTATTTGGTATCTGCTTGCGGCACAAGTCCGCCCTCGCACACGGTAAAACCGCGGGAAATTTTACATTCTCGGCGAAGTTCATCCAACGTTTTACTCTCACCGAACAGCAACAAATTTACTTTTACAAAATTTAAGTTAAAGTAAGACCGCCTTACCCAATATATATAAGCAAAATATAACGTCAATACGGCCACCAAAATGGCCTTGGGCGTCAGCAGCGGCAACCCGTAGCCAGACAAGAAATAAAAGAAGCTGGACGAAAGCAGCACACACGCCGTCCAAGCAATTGCCAAGGTTTTATAGCTGATAGTACGCTTGCGAAGTGCTTTAAAATCGTAAAACGAAAACAACCACAAAACAAAACTTGTAAGAAAGAATACAAATAAGAAAATTTTGCAGTTATTGAAGTACGTCCAGCCGTCAATTTCCAAACGGCGTACGGAAACCGTTACGAACAAAATGGTAAAAAAGGCAACAAAATCTAATCCAAAAAGAACAAACCGTTTCATTTTTCCCCCTGTTGAAGCTGCCAAAGCTCGGCTAATCCATCCTCTAAAGTTACTTGCGGCACAAAACCCAAAGTTTTGATATGGGAAATATCCGCCGACGAAAGTTTCACATCTCCCTCCCGCTTGGGGCGAAAAACACGCGGCAATTTTTGTCCAGAAACCTTATCTAACATATCGGCCAAGTCCAACAGAGAACACGTTTTCCCACTAGCAACGTTATACGTCCCGCCCGGCTCGCCTTTTAAGGCCGCCAGCAGATTGGCTTGCACCACGTCGCGCACGTGCACAAAATCGCGGCTTTGCAAGCCGTCCCAATCAATGCCCAGGGGCTTGCCTTCGGCGGCTAACTGCATGAATTTGGCAATCACGGCCGCGTACGGGGAATTGGGGTTTTGGTGCGGCCCGAAAACATTAAAATAAACAAGGGAAACTGTTTCCAGACCATACACCTGCGTGTAGTGGCGGCACAAATCCCGCCCCATTAATTTGGAAAGCGCATACGGAGATTGCGGCAAGGTGGGCGCTGATTCCTTGTAAGGCAGGTCCGGTCCATTTCCGTAAATAGCACTGGAGCAGGCAAACACCACGCGCCGGATGCGGTTTTGGCGGGCGGCCTCCAACACGTTAGCCGTACCCTGCACGTTAATTTGCCAGGTGGCAAGCGGTTTTTGCACCGACTCCGGCACCGATACCAGCGCCGCATGGTGAAGCACAAAATCAGCCCCTTTTAATACGGGTAGCAAGGCATTAAAATCGCAAATATCCCCCTCTATAATTTGTACCTTGTTTGCGATGGACGCTAAATTTTCTTTTCTTCCCGACGAAAAATTATCAAAAATGCGGACGCGCTGCCCCTGCGCCACCAGCGTTTTAGCCAAATGAGACCCGATGAACCCCGCGCCCCCGGTAATTACCCAAGTATACGGCTGATTTAACATACCAACTCCCCCCTACAGTACAATAATATAAATAAATTATAACTATTTTTTACGTCTTTATATAGCCCGATTATAAACTATCCCCCGTCGTAGGCGGGGGATAATTATCAAATAAGCGGAGTGTTATTTCTCTTCGTTATAGTAGCTGTAATTTTTGTAATAGCCGTATTTGCCGTAGGAAAGGCCTTCCGGACGGTAATGTCCAATCACAGCACCCAGCACCTTAATTCCTGCCTTTTTAAGTTTATCCAAAGCCAGTTGCGCCAGTTTGGCGTTGGTTTGGCCGTACTTAATGACAAACACCGCCCGCGGGATGTATTTACCCCACAACAGCGTGTCGGAAACCGGCATAATAGCGGGGCAATCTACAACCACTTGGTCGTAATGCTGGGTGGCCCAAGCAATAAAATCAGCCAGTTTGGGCGTGTTTAACAGCTCCGCCGGGTTGGGCGGACGCTGGCCGGACGTCATCACAAACAGGTTCGGCACGTCCTTGACCGCTTGGATATTCGCCGCATAATCGGCTTTTTGGGGGTCGGCGTCCCAGATGTTGCTAAGGCCCTTTTCGGTAGATAATTTAAACACACGGTGCACGCGCGCCCGGCGCAAATCGCCGTCCACCAACAGCACCTTTTTGCCCGTTTGCGCTAGGGCTACCAGCAGGTTGGAGGACAAATGGCTTTTTCCCTCCCCTTGCAAAGAACTGGTAATTAAAATAGGTGCATTATGCTCCCCCGCCAAAGAAAAATCTAACATTGTGCGCACATTACGCACATTTTCAGCCACAAGAGAATTCCCATCTTTCAGCAAGGTGGCATACTCTCTTTCCTTCTTTTTGAGTTTTTCATACGGAACAAAACCCAAAAAGGGCAGGCCAAGTTTTTCTTCCAAATCTTCGCTGGATTTAACGCTTTGGTCTAAAAATTCCAACACAAAAACAAGCATTAACCCTAATAATCCGCCGCCCAACAAACCAATAGCCAAGTTCATTAATTTGCGCGGACGGACCGGTTTTTCCGGCGTAACGGCAGGGTCAATCACACGGATATTATTGCCTGAAAATTGACCGGAAAGTTCAATCTTTATGCTCTGTACCAAACGGCGGGTTTCGGTATTAATTTGACCGTTGACCGCATCCAATTGGTTCTGCACGGAAATAACGTCCGGATGGTTCGTAGTGTATTTAGCCAATAAGCGCGCACGGTCGGCTGCCAGTTTGGAGGCCTGCTGTTTTAAGGTTTTAATAAAATCACTATTTACCACCTGCGGCATAGAGTTTAACAGTTCCTGCTCGGCGGAACTACGCTCGGTGCTTTCCAGTGCGGCAATGACGTCCTGCCCCATAAAAACGCGGTTGGAGACGTTATCCGCCACAAACGTATCGGTAAGAGTATTAACAATATCCGCCGCCAAAGAAGGGTCGTACGCGGTAGCGGACACATTAACCAACCGGCTGCGGGTAATGGGAGCCACATCCAGGGACTTTTCCAACTTTTTAAGACCATTGGGATTAGCAAACTCTTCCACTTGGCCCAATTTCATTTTTGTATACACCTTGCTAAGCAGGGAACGGCTTTGTAGTAGCTGATATTGGGTGCGGTAGTAATCTTCTTCACTGGCAAAAGAACCGTACGGAGAAGAATCAATCTTGCCGGCATCCTCTTTGTTAATCATCATCAGCGCAGTTGCTTTATAAGCCGGGCGCATCAGCAGGTTTACCAGCACTGCCGCCACCAGGCCCAACGCCACCATGGCCACCAACAGCCAAAAACGCTTAAAAACAAGGTTGATACAATAACTTAAATCCAATTCTTCATTCGTCGTATTTTCCATAAATTCCCCTAGAACATACTTTGCGGCACAAACACCACATCACCCGGCTGCAGGGCAATATCCAACGATTTGTTTCCCTGCTTGGTAATTTGGGTTACGTCCACATCCAAAGCCCGCTGTACGCCGTTTTCTACACGCAGCACGCGCACCTTGCCCGTGGCGGCAATTTCCGTAAAACCACCCACAGAAGTAATGGCTTCCAATACAGTTAAGGGCTTTTCCGGCGGAATTTCTATGGCGGCCGGTTTTTTTACCTGGCCTAACACATAAACCGTTTTATTGCCGTATTCTTTAATCAGCATAGAAACTTGTGGATTTTTAAGATAGGTTTTCAACGCGGAAGAAAGGCGGTCTTCGGCTTGGGCTACCGTCAACCCCGCAACTTTAATGTTGCCCGCCAACGGAAAAGTAATCGCACCGCCGCCACTAACACGCTGGGTGCGCTCCATATCATCTTCCATAAAAACTTTAATTTCCAGCAAATCACCGGGCTGTAGCAGGTAGGCATCCGCACGGCGAAACTGTTCAATACCTTGGGAAATTTCCATCGTCGCGGCGGAAGGTTGTTCCGGTGTATAAGTGCGTGCCGGCACACCAGCACAGGCCGCCGCCAAGATAGCGGCGCTCCATATAAAAAAATGTATTTTTTTCATTGATTATATTTTATCAAAATATATGCTATTTTTAATATTTTTATCCCTTTTTTTAGGGTTATTTTTGTGCCCATGTACTCAAATAGAGGCGGGAGAGTTCTTTTTCTTTGGGAAATTTTGTCAGGTAGGAAACCGCCACCCGGTTGGCTTGGGCGCGCAGAGCGGCCCGTTCAAGCGGCTCCTGGGTTTGCAAACTTTGCTTTATGTACGCATTTCCTAAATACAGGGCATAACGAGGAGCCGGATAATGTTGCAATGCCTGTGCATAGATTTGCACCTGACGCTGTGGCAAAAGACCTCGCCCGAACAAATGCAACCGCCAAGCAATTGTTTTTTGCAGAGGGACATAACAGGAGGAAAGCGCAAGCAACAAAATGCCCACCAAGCAAACAGGCGATAAGGAGTAGCCCTGTAAATGTTCTTTATCGTACGACGCACTGCACGCCATACCGATAATCAAAAAAAATAAAATACCTGTGGCAGGAATAAATAAATCAAAATCTACCAGACACCCCACCCCCATTACCAATAACGCAGACAATACGGAAGCAAACAAAAATTTCTTGCGGGTACGCAATTTTTTTAGGCGGGCAAGCGCCATCACACCAAACCACAACACCCCGCCCGCCAAAGGTAAAAAGCCACCCCAGCCCAGCCCCAAAAGCAGTTCCAACCAATCACAGTGCAGCCGTTCTACATAACTGGGAAGTTGCCATTCCATATAAGGCGTAATGGCCACAGGCAACGCGCCTACACCAATCCCCCATACGGGGCGTTCTTTAAGCAACGTCCATCCGGCACGATAAAGCATTTTTCTCGTTTCTTCCGATGTACCGCTTGCCCGGTGCGCAAAAGCATTAATTTGTTGTGTATGCGTTAAAATCCACCCTGAACATAATAAAAATACCGTGAATGTAATAAGCAACCCTTTCAAACGCGTTTTCCAGCGGTACGTAACCAAAGAAACACACAAAAAGGTATAACCAAAAATTCCCGTCAGTACAGCCAACATTCCGCCCCTGGAACGGGTAAATACCACGCCCAAAACAAGGCTGATAAACATTACCGCAAAAAACACTTGCCGCCAAAAAAACTGATTTTTTCTGTGTTCCGCCGCAAAGCGGGCATAGTCCAAAAATGAGGCAACCCCATACCCCAAAGAAACTACCGCACACATAGCCAAAAATATACCGGCGTGATTGCGGTTAAAAAACGGCCCCATTCCGCCGCGAATACCCACCAGTAAGCGGATATATTCTCCGTCAGGTAAACATAAGGCACACAAGGCCACGGCCAAACCGCACAGGCCAACAGCCAAAGCAAACTGTTTTAAAGCCTTGGAACAATCCGCCAACTGGGACACAACCGCCACCACAGCAGCATAAGTAATAAAAAGAGAAGCGTGTTCCCACGTAAAAAGCGGCATCAGCGATGCGGGAAACCAAGGTACTGCCGCAAGAAGCGTCGTGGGAAAAGATGCCTGCAATGCGCAAAAGAAGATTAAAAAGCCAAGCGTCCCTAACACTATTTTTAATAAGGGTGTAGCTATAAAAATACGGCGAGAACAAAGCCAAACCGACAAAGCTATCAACACACCCGCCTGCACAACGGAAAAAGCCCAAGGCTCTGCCCCCGCAAATGCAAAGGCAATAAAGAAAAGTAAGCCGGCTATCCAAATTCTTAGAAACATACCCATATTTTTATTGTATAAAATTTGCTATAGTAGAAACGATGAAAGTCTTATTTATTTGTTATGCAAATGTGTGCCGCAGTTTTATGGCGCAGGAATTGCTCAAAAAGGCCGTGCCGGAGGCAGACGTGTTTTCCCGCGGGTTGTATGCAGACCCGTCTTATGCGGTCCCTCCCAAAGTGTTGGCGTTTCTGGCCGAACAAGGGATAACACCCGCCCCGCATACGCCCACCCCGTTGCAGGCGCAAGACCTGCAAACAGCCGACCTGATTTTACTGATGCAGCAACGCCACTTAGACCAACTGGCCGACCGTTATGCCCAGCACAGCGATAAAATGTATCTGCTAAACGATTTTGCTTTCGGGCAGGAAAAAGACGTTGCAGACCCGATTTCTCTTTCCGGCAAGGCGTTTAAAAAGTCCGCCGCGCAGCTGGCCCGGGCCGTTCAAGCGGTGGCGCAAAAATTAGCCAACCGACACTAAGCGCGTTTCCCGAACTGCCCGCCCGCACAAACGGCCCGTGGCGCAAAAAGCGTGGGCCTGTTTGGTCGGCGTGTCACAGGCGTTTTAACATCTTGCCGTGATAATTTCTTTTATAATACAGCTTAAAAGGCACCGCCAGTATTTTGGTAATTCCTCGTTGGGCCATTTGATGGCAAAAAAGCATCCCCGGGGTGATAAGCCGGCGGGATTTTGCATATTGCAATAGTTCCTTTTTGGTTTTTGGGGCCCGTTCCCGGCTGGACGTAAACACGCGCCAATTGTCCAAAAGGTTAGTGATGGCCCGTCTGAAGTATATTTTATACAACCCCCGTTTTGTGGAAGCGTACCGCCGGAAGAAGTCCTCCCGATTCACCAACTGCTCCAGCGTTACGCCGGTGGCATCGCAAACGGTGTCCTACTGGGCGACCATTTAGAAAGGCACTTCTTACGAAGTGCCTTTTTTGTTGTCTAATTTTCCCCTCTCTCGTCGGTAAGGTTGGGATGCGCGTTCAATAAAACGCGGACACATTAAATCATCCGCTTATTTGCACGCTTCGCAAGGTCTTTTGGCGTTTTCCACCGCGTACGTTTTGCGCATTTCGTATTCTTCTTTTTTACCTTTGTTCCAGTTTTGCACCGGGCGCAAATAGCCCACCACGCGGCTGTAAACTTCGCATTTAGAGCCTTTTACGGCGTTCAATTCCTGTTTCATATCGGAAAGTTTATTTTCAAGTACTTTTTTTTCTTGTGCGGTCATATACGGTGTTCTCCTAAAAATTAAATTATTAAAATCCGTACATTTATTATAGCTTATTTTTGGCTTTAATAGTAATAATTCTTATTAGTGCGAATTTTTAGACAGAATTTTTAGTTTTTCCGGGCGTATTTATTGTAGTTTCCGGCTGTATTGCGCTATTTTCCCAGCGATTACCGCCTTTAGTTCGGCCGGCTCCTGCACCACAATATGCGGTATCCATTCCAAAATGGTGGGTATAATTTCTTCAAACCGCCCGACGGCGCACTCCAGCGTTAAAGGCCCCGCCGCGGCTGACTTAATTAACTTTTGTTTGGGGAAATACTCCCGCTGTTCAAAGTAGCAGGCAACCTCGCTATCTATGTTCAATTTAACGTGGTGGGTTCTGTTTTCTTCAAACCATACGGAAGCACTGTCTTGCAAGGTTTTTTCCAGCGTCTGCGGGCGGATAAAGGTGGAATTTTGCAGTTTAGCGCCCTTTATTTTGTCCAAACGCAATTTAAGGATGGTTTCATTTTTTCCGTAAGCCAACAAATACCAAAATCCGTTAAACCACGCTATTTTAAGCGGAGAAATACTCCGGCCGGATAAGGGCGAATTTTCATATTGGATAATAATATGATTGCGCCCATTGATGGCTTGCTCCAACGTCTTCATCAATTTAGGGTCTTTGAACGCCTGCCCTTTGGCAATTTTAATAAAAAACGGATTTTCTTTATTTTCTTCTATTACTTTACTGCGCAATTCCCGGAAGGTATCCGCAAAGTTGCTGCCCAAACTGCGCGCCATTTCACCCAGGAGCGCCAGCATGGCGGCTTCTTGTGCGCTCACGCGCATACGTTGCAAGCTGAACCCCTCCACAAAGCAATAAAACCCTTTTTTGGTATTGGCAAACGGGAATTCCGCCTCCTCCAGTATCCGCAAATCCCGCTGAATGGTGCGGAGTGTCACATTCAAATCCCGGGCCATGGAAGAAACCGAGATTTCCCCCTTATCCAACCCATTCAAAATATACATTAAACGGCTGATTTTGTTTAATGTTTCGTTTAGCATAAATCTCCTTGGCGCAAATAGTGCGCAGGGGCCGGGCCGTTTTTGCCGTTGCCCGCTCCTGATATCATAGCATATCGGCGCGACAACAGCCGGTCGTGTTTTTTTTATTAAAATATATTTTTATAAGGGAGGCCGGGCGGCAGGTCGGCGGATAAATACCGCGTTTTTCCGCACCGCCCGGTTTTTATAAACTGCGGATAGCCCACGGTTTAGGATAGAGATTATTGGCGCGCTCGCCCAGGTTTTTCATAAAGCCGAGCGGCTGGTTTTGATAAGTGACCAACACAAACCCGCGCGGCACATTCGCGCCCAGCACCAGGCTTTCCCGGTGCAAATACCGCCGGGCTAAATCCAACGGGAGTTCCACCCGCGGGAAGTCCGTTTCCCGGGTAGCCAGAGAAAGCGCCTGCCCGATAGAAGGGATGGCATCTTTGCCTTTTATTTCCGGCCGGGGAAGTCCGTCGGACAATAAGTGAATAAACGGATATTTTTTGATTTGTTCCCGCAACGCACCCGGCAGGGCGGCCCCGGCGGAGCCGTCACTCTTTTTGCGCAGGGCCGCCATAAACAGCCCCTCGCTTTGCGTAATACCGGGGATAAAACGGTAAACAGGTTCCTGCCACCCGCTTAACAAACTGCCGGTAATCTGCCATTCCGGCCGGACGGGCACCGGCACTATTTCCGCCCCTAAATTTTCCATTATCCAGCGGACGTTTTCTTCGTTTTCGTGCGTGTTGAACGTGCAAGTGCTGTAAATCAGCAAGCCGCCCGGGCGCAAACACGGCCAAATATCCTGCAAAATTTGCCGTTGGCGTTCCCGGCAAAAATGCACATTTTGTACACTCCACTCTTTTATGGCGCCCTCGTCACGCCGGAAAAGCCCCTCGCCCGAACAAGGCACGTCCGCCAAAATAACATCAAAAACCAAATTTGTTTTGGCGAAATCTTTGGGCGGGTTATGGGTGACCAGTACATCCGGGTGGCCTTGTTTGAGCATATTTTCCAACAGGATATTGGCGCGGCGGCGGTCAATCTCGTTGCTGACTAATACGGAGCCTTCCGGCAGTGCCGCCCGCAACAGGGTGGATTTCCCGCCGGGTGCGGCGCACAAATCAAGCGCGCGTACCGGGCCCGCCACCAAGGCGCGCACCACCGTATCTAAAAATAAGGAGCCCGCCTCTTGCACATAATACACCCCGGCATGGAAAAGCGGGTCCAGCGTAAAGCGGGGGCGCTCGGCCAGCCAAAACCCCTGTTGGCACCACGGCACCGGCTCGGCCTGCGGGAAAAGCATTTTCCCCGTACATTTCCACGGGTTGAAACGCACGCTGACAGCCGCTTCCTGCGTGAGTGCCTGTTCAAATTTAGCCCAACGCTCCGCCCCCAACAGGGCGGAAGTATACGCTATAAATTCTTGCGGTAATGGGAGCATGATAAAAAATCCTTTATAAATACCGGCCGGTTAGGCTCTGCGGGCATTGTTTAATTGTTTCCGCGGGGCCGCACGCCACCACGGTTCCCCCCGCACTGCCGCCGCCCGGCCCCATATCAATGATATAGTCCGCGTGGCGCAAAACGTCCAAATCGTGTTCAATTACCACCACCGTTGCGCCGTTTTGAATGAGCCTTTGAAACACCCCCAACAGCGTGCGCACGTCTAACGGGTGCAGGCCGATGGTGGGCTCGTCAAACACAAATACGGTGGAATGTTGCGGCTTGCCCATTTCACTTGCCAATTTTAAGCGTTGGGCTTCTCCGCCGGAAAGGCTGGGGGTTTCTTCGCCCAAGGTTAAATACCCCAGGCCCAAATCTTGCAGGATTTGCAAGCGTTGGCGCACCACTTTCCAATCCGCGCACGCGTCCAACGCCGCGGAAACATCCAACGCCATCAGCTCCGGCAATGAAAACTTTTCCCCGCGCTGGTTGGTATATTTTACATCAAACGCTTCCCGCGCATAGCGCGCCCCGCGGCAAGTGGGGCAGGGCACGTCCACATCCGGCAAAAATTGCACATCCAGGCTGATTTCCCCGGTGCCGTCGCACCCCGCACAGCGCAAACGGCCGGTATTGTAGGAAAAATCCCCCGCTTTATACCCCCGCTGTTTGGCATCCGGCGTGCGGGCAAACAGTTTGCGCAGCTCGTCATGCACGTTGGCATACGTTGCCACGGTGGAGCGCACGTTAATCCCAATGGGGGTGGCATCAATGAGTTTAACTTGCTCAATGCCCGGCGCTTGCACAGCGCGCACATGAGCCGGAAGCGGTGCGTGGCGCACTTGCGCATCCAACGCGGGCACTAAACTTTCCAATACTAACGTGGTTTTGCCGGAGCCGGACACGCCGCTTACCACCGTAAGCCGCCCTTTGGGGATTTCAATTTCCAACGGTTTTACCGTGTGAATAGGCCCGGTAGACAAACGGATTTTGCCTTGCGCAAACAGTTCTTCCGCAGGCACTTTTTCCCACACCCGGGGCGGCGTATGCCCGGTTAAAAACGGCCCGATTTTGGAATTTTTATTATGGCAGACATCCGCCAGCGTGCCTTGTGCAATTACATAGCCGCCGTTGGCCCCGGCTTGGGGGCCCATTTCCACAAACCAATCGGCCGAGGATAAAATTTGGGTATCGTGGTCCACCAACACAACGGAGTTGCCGTCCGCAATTAAATCTTGCATAACGCCTTTTAAGCCCACAATGTTAGACGGGTGCAAACCGATAGACGGCTCATCTAGCACATATAAAACGCCGGTGGTGCGGTTGCGCACCGCCCGCGCCAACTGCATCCGCTGGCGCTCCCCGGTGGACAAGGTGGCGGAAGCGCGGTCCAGGGTTAAATACCCCAGGCCCAAATCCATTAACCGCCGGGAGGCGGACAAAAAAGCATCCGCAATATTTTGCGCCATTTCGCACATTTCAGCGGGCATAGCAGCGGGAACGGCCGCCACCCACGCGGTTAAATCCACCAATGTTTTTTGGCAGACGTCCGCCAAGTTTAGGCCGCACACACGCGGGGCGCGGGCCGCCGCACTCAAGCGGGAGCCGCCGCAATCCGGGCAGGTTTCGCGTTTCAAAAATTTTTCCACCCGCTTCATGCCTTGCTCGTCCTTTACTTTAGCCAACGCATTTTTTACCGTATAAACGGCGTTGTAAAAGGTAAAATCCAATTCGCCCGCCTGGTTTGTTTTTTTGGCTTTATAAAAAATACGCTTTTTTTCCGCCGGGCCGTGATACACAATTTCTTTTTCCTGCGGGGATAAATCCTTAAACGGCACGTCCGTCCGTACGCCCATGGCGCGGCAAACGTCCGTCATTAAAGACCACATTAGGCTATTCCACGGAGCCACGGCGCCTTGGTCTATGGTTAAATTTTCGTCCGGCACCAAGGTAGCCATATCCACGTTCCACACGGTGCCGGTGCCGTCGCAAGCCGGGCAGGCGCCCTGGCTGTTAAAAGCCAGTTCTTCGGCGCTGGGGGCATAAAAATCCGCGCCGCATTCCGGGCAGTGGAGCATTTTTCCGGCCGCCACCGCCAGCGAAGGCGCCACATAATGCCCGTTGGGGCAACGGTGGTTAGCCAGGCGGGAAAACATCAACCGCAAGCTGTTGAGCAGTTCCGTACCTGTACCAAAGGTACTGCGCAGACCGGGCACACCGGGGCGCTGGTGCAGGGCCAACGCGGCGGGCACATATAAAACTTCGTCCACCTGCGGGCGGGCGGCCTGGGTCATGCGGCGGCGGGTATAGGTGGAAAGCGCCTCCAAATACCGCCGGGAGCCTTCCGCATACAGCACGCCTAACGCCAAAGAAGATTTGCCGGAGCCCGAAACCCCGGCAATACCTACTATTTTATTTAAGGGAATATCTACATCTATATTTTTGAGATTATGCACCCGCGCACCGCGAATTTTGATTTTATCAACCATAGCAGGCTCCTGCCGGGCGGACAAGCCGCCGGGAATTAAGGTTGGGTAGTTTTTAAGTCCGCGGTTGCCTTTTTGGGGGAAGGCAACAGGGCAAACATCAGGTAAGTTTTGAACAGCTCCAGCGTAAAACAGGCCGATACAAACACATATTTATATACGCTGATTTCCTGCACGGTTAAAACGTGGGAAGTATAATACATCCGCCCCACAAACCGCACCAACAGGGAAAACGTATAATCCGCATTACTGCACAGAGCTAGCAGCGCCTGCAACAGGGACAGCACCCCCACCATGCGTTCCCCCCACAAAATAAATACTACCTGCGCCGCATACAAAATAAAAAAACCTAAATGCAAGCGCAGTAAAAGCCCGCCGGAACGCACATCTCCGGCCAATAAAAATGCGTTTACCAAAGCCCCCAACAGGCAGAAGATTAAAATAAACTTCAGCCAAGGGTTTAAGTTCAAAAAAGCATTTTTTAATTTGCGCATAATTACCGTTTTAAGGCCAACGAGTCTTTTTCCTGCCGGGTTTCCAACGCCTGGCGGATGAGCCCGTCCAAAATATCCGTATACACGCGGCCGCTGGCTTCAAAAAGCTGCGGGAAAAGGCTGGCTTCGCTCATGCCGGGCAGGGTGTTAATTTCGGAAAAATAATATTTACCGTCTTTGCCGAGCAAAAAATCCACCCGGGCAAGCCCGCTCCCGCGCAGCGCCGTAAATACGGTTTGGGCATCTTTCTTCATGGCCGCCTGCGTATCTTGCGGGATTTCCGCCGGCACGCGCGTTTCGCACCCGCCTTGCACCAGGTATTTGGCTTCATAATCAAAAAATTCATGGGTGAGCATTTTTAGCTCTCCGCAGGCGGAAGACTCCACCGCACTCCCCCGGCCGTACAACGCGCAGAAAATTTCGCGGGCGCGGTCCACGCCTTTTTCCACCATAATCCGGGTGTCAAACTCCAAGGCAAACGCCACCGCTTTGTGCAGTTGCGCGCCGTCCGTCACTTTGCTCACGCCAACGGAGGAGCCCAAGCACAACGGTTTAACAAACACCGGGTAGCCCTGTTGGGCGGCCCAGGCTTCCAGTTCGGCCTTGTCGTAATCTTGCGCACGGGTTAAAATGCGGTACGGCAAGGTGGGCACCCCGTAATGCGCCGCCACCAATTTGGCAATTTCTTTATCCATGCCCATGGCAGAGGCCAACACCCCGCACCCCACATAAGGCACGTCCATACTTTCCAAAAGGCCCTGCACCACGCCGTCTTCCCCGTTAGAGCCGTGCAACACCGGGAACACCGCGTCCACTTTCCATGGGTTGGAACCGTCCAGCGCGGCAAAATGCGCGTCCGGGCGGATAACCGGCGTAATGGGGGTATCTTGCGGGGTTTGTTCACTGCACGATTTTTGCAAGAACCACTGGCCGCAACGGCTGATAAAAATGGGATAAACAATATATTTTTCCGGCTGGGCGCTTAACAAACGGCACACCGTTTGCGCACTATGCACGGAAACTTCATGCTCGGTAGATTTTCCGCCGTATAATACGGCTACTTTCAAAACTTGCATACTAAAAACTCCTTATAAAAAGCCTGACTTATCATCAGGCTTTTATACAAAAAACGGTTATTTGTCTTCCCGGAAGATAGACCATTTCATCCGGCCTATAAAACTATCTGTTTTTTCCAAAAAATCTCCGCCGGGGCCAAAATCATCTTGCGCCATGGGTTTAGCCACTTTAATTTCCGGCAAGTCTTCCTCACTGCGCACTTTGGGCTTTAGCGTTTCCTTTACTTCCACCGGGGTTTCGTTCAGCGGAACGGCCGAGGCCTCCGGCTTAGCGGGGGCCGGGCTTTTAGGCAAATGCACCATGGGCGCCACCGGGGCCGCCGGTTTGTGGGACGGCTGGGCACGCAAGGCTTTGTTTTCCCGGGCTAAAGATTCTTTTTCCTGTTCCAATTCTTTTTTCTGTTTGATTAACAGCTCTTTCTCTTGCACCAACATTTGTTTTTGGTGTTCTAACAATTCGCGTTCTTTGGTCCAGTTTTCTTTTTGGCGGGACAGAGAGTCTTTTTCGCGCGATAAAGCCGTTTGTTCCCGCAACAGGGCCTCGTTGGCTTGGTTTAATTCCTGCGTTTTGCGGGAAAGCTCCTCGTTCACCCCGGCTAAAGCGGCCTGGTTTTTACGCAAGGCTTCGTTATTTTCATTGAGTTCGTCGGCCCGGCGGGATAAATCCGCATGCGCCGTTTGTTCCCGCAACAGGGCCGCGTTTGCTTGGTTTAATTCCTGCGTTTTGCGGGAGAGTTCCTCACTCACTCCGGCCAAAGCGGCTTGTTTTTTCAGTAGCGCCTCGTTATTTTCATTGAGCGCGTCCGCCCGGCGGGATAAATCCGCATGGGCCTGTTGCTCCCGCAACAAAGCCTCGCTGGCTTGGTTTAATTCCTGCGTTTTGCGGGCTAATTCTTCGTTCACTCCGGCTAAAGCGGCTTGATTTTTCAGTAGTGCCTCGTTATTTTTGCTGAGTTCGTCCGCCCGGCGGGACAAATCCGCATTGGCGGTTTGCAAGGCGGTGCGTTCGTCCGTCAGGTGGACATTTTCGGCCGTTAATACCTCAATTTTTTGTTTGAGTTCTTCAATGACGGCATCGTTGCGGTTGATTTTTTCTAACAATTCCTTAAAATTGGCTTCCAAGGTTTGTTTTTCCCGCAAGACCGTATCCAAACGCTGTTGGACTTCTTCCAACTTGGCGGCCAACGCGTCCCGTTCCTGTTCCAGGGTTTGAATACGCGAACCGAAAATAGAAAGCTGTTTTTTGGCTTTCCCCGCGTGGGCTTCTTCCATACTGGCCATAGAGGCACGCACGGATTCCAATTCCTTAGTTTTGGCCTCGTACTGGGCGGTAAGCTCCGCCTTTTCGTTAGCGATATTGTGCAGTTTTAAGTTTTCCGCTTTTAAGGATTCAATTTCCTCCACTTGTTTCATGCATACGTTGGAAATTTCATGCAGTTGGGTTTCCAAACTGCTTACCTTTTGCTGGTATTGCTGTTTAACGGAAATAATGCGGCCTTCAAAATCAAACGATTTGAAGCGTTCTTCAGCGGCGGTTAATTGTTCGCGCAAAGAAAGGATTTCTTTGGCTTGCTCGGCCGATTTTTTGAGCGCTTCCATTTTTTCTTGCTGGACTTTTTTAATTTCACGGTCCAACGCGCTGTTGACGGCTTTTAATTGGGATGCCTTTTGGTGCAAACTGCTAATCAGGCGTTCTTTTTCTTCGCGCTCCAGGCGTTCTTTTTCTTGCGCTTGGGGCGCTTCCTGCGGCACTTGGGCAGGCACAAAAGCCGGGGCTTTATCGTCAAAGCCGCGGTTTACTTCCGGCGCTTGGTCAAAGCCCAGCACGCGGGCCGTCTGCGCGCGGGAAAGCGTTTCCACACTGGCTTTTAAGTTGTTAATGGTTTCCGCCAGCCCGGCCACAAAAGCATCTTTATCTTTTTGCTTTTCCATGGCCTGGCGGGTTAAGGCAAGCTCACTTAAAATTTTGTCATTTTGGGCGGCAGAGGCTTCAAAGCGTTCTTCCAGCTCGTGTATTTTGGCTTCCAGTTTTTCAAAAGATTTATCATACTGGGCCTGGCGGGAAACGGCATTTAATTGTTTTTTACCGTCGTAAGAACTTTTGGCAGAAGCGCCGTCCGATGCCGGGATTTCCTGCATACGGAAACGTTCCAAAAAATCCGAAAAATCTGTTTGACCGTCAAATTCAGTTTCAAATGCCATGGGGTTATCCTACAAGGTAAAAAATATATATACTAAATTTAACCACAATACGACGGAGATGTCAAGCAAAACTGTGCCGCTATTTCTGCGCGCTTTTGCCCGCCTGCGGCCGGAGCGTTTGCAACCATTTGCGGCGCACAAAACCCACCAAATAAAATGAGCCCGCACACACCACATACGGCTCCTGTTTTACCGCCGTAAGCGCGCGGGAAGGATTTTTGAAAAAGCGGACTTTTACCCCTTTGGGCAAAGCCTCTAAAATTTCTTCTTTTCCGGCCCCGCGGGTGGGCGAAGGCACCGTGACGACTATTTGCTTAAAATGCGGAGCGAGCAACGCAAGCATTTTTTTATAGTCTTTGTCCTTCATAAACCCGCACAGCAGGGTGGCCTTGCCGGCGTACGGAGTGGCCTTAAAAAATTCCAAAAACAATTCTATGGCTTGGGGATTGTGGGCGCCGTCCAAAATAAGGGTTTGGCCGGGGCGGTGCAGAACCTCAAAACGCCCGGGCAGGCGCACCGTTTCAAACGCGCGGCGCACGGCCGCTTGCGGGATATGCAAACATTGTGCCAACTGATACACCACACACGCATTAAGCCCCTGGCGGCGGCCCAACGCATGTAATGCCCACTCTTGGCCGTCTGCCGTGTGCAAAATGGTTTGGTTATTGGGGAAATCAAACGCATACGTAAAAAACGGCTGTCCTTCTTCCACAAATGTAAGCGGGGCGTTTTTTTCTTTGGCGATTTTTTTAATTTCTTCCCGCGCGGACGGATTGACCGCGCCGGAAAAACACGGCACGCCGGGCTTAATAATACCGGCCTTTTCCCGCGCGATTTGCGCCAGGGACGAGCCCAACAACTGCATGTGGTCCAGCCCGATAGAGGTTATCACACACGCCGCCGGGGTGCAAACATTGGTGGGGTCTTTGCGCCCGCCGAGGCCCGTTTCCAACACGGCATAATCCACCCCCGCACGCGCAAAATGGCAGAGGGCGGCGGCGGTTAAAATTTCAAAAAAATTCAGCTCTTGTTCTTCTTCTTGGAAAACCTGCAAAACGGCGGAGGCAAAATCCGCCTTAGAAATGTTTTGGGCGTTGACTTGGATGCGCTCGCACGGATCGCACAAATGCGGGGAAACAAACAGCCCGGTTTTATACCCGGCTTGGCGGAGCGTTTCGGCCGTCAGCGCGGCCACGGAGCCTTTGCCGTTGGTGCCCGCAATATGAATGACTTTGAACCGCTCCTGCGGGTTGCCCAAACGCTCCAAAAGGGCCGTCAAACCGTCTAATCCGGCCCCGCACCCAACGCCGGTGCGCGTTAAAATATAATCAAATACTATCTTAAAACTCATTTTTATCCGGGTTATAACGGCGTATATCCGCCCCCAAAGCGGTTAATTTTTGCTCCAAATCTTCATAGCCGCGGTCTATGTGATACACGCGCTCAATTTCCGTCGTGCCGCGGGCCGCCAGCCCGGCAATTACCAGGGCCATACCGCCCCGCAGGTCAGACGCCATTACATGCGCGCCGGACAAACTTTCCACGCCGTTTATGCGGGCGATACTTTTTTCGGTTAAAATATCCGCCCCCATGCGCACCAGTTCCGGCGCGTGCATAAAGCGGTTTTCAAAAATATCTTCGTCTATTTCCGCCGCGCCGTCGCAAAGGGCCATCAAGGTCATCCACGGGGCTTGCAAGTCCGTCGCAAAACCCGGGTACGGCGCCGTGCGCATCCGCAGCGGTTTTACGCGCCCTTCGTACGGCAAAACGTGTACGCTGTCGGCGGAAATTTCCAAGGGAACACCCGCCTCCTGCAAATCTTCCAGTAAAATAGAGTTGTGTTCCGGCACACACTGATTAACCACCACATCCCCGCGCGTGGCGGCGGCGGCAATCATATAAGAGCCGGATTCAATCCTATCCGCCACTACGCTGTGTTCCGCCCCGTGCAAGGCGTTTTTCCCGCGCACCGTTAAATTGCCTTTGGCATCCGCCGTAATATCCGCCCCCATTTTGTTGAGGAACGCAATAACGTCGTCCACTTCCGGCTCTTTAGCCACGTTTTCCAACACCGTTTCCCCGGGGATTAAACAGGCGCACATCAGCAGGTTTTGGGTGGCCCCCACGCTGGGGAAGCGCAACACAATCTTGGCCGGTTGTAATTTATCCGCCGATAAAACCACGTTTCCGTTGGCGGTGACGGCCTGCGCCCCCAATTTTTCAAATCCTTTTAAGTGGATGTCCACCGGGCGCACGCCGATAGCACACCCGCCGGGCAAGGGGATTTCCGCCGTCTTAAACCGGGCGAGCAGCGGCCCCGCCACCCAAAAACTGGCGCGCATTTGCTTAACCAGTTCATAAGGCAGGCTGTTTTTGAGCGGCCCGTTGGCGCTAATTAAAGCGGTACCGTTTTTATATTCCACTTTTTTGCCCAGATATTCCAAAATTTTAAGCGTGGTGCGCACGTCGCGCAAGTTGGGCACGCGGTGAATGGTGCAAGGCTCGTCCGTCAGCAACGTAGCCACCAAAATAGGCAACGAGGCATTTTTGCTCCCGCTGGTTTGCACCACCCCGTGTAATTTTTTACCGCCCTGAATAATAAATCTGTCCATAATAAAAAACTCCTGATAAAAATTAAATTTTTTGGGCTAAAACAAAACGCTCTATTCCAAATATATCTTTTTTTACGGTGGCCCGCCACCCCAAGCCGTTTAATAAGGCGGCTACTCCGGCCGGCTGGCCTTGGCAAAGCTCCAACCCCAAAATGCTCCCCGCGTGCGTAAAACGGCCCGCGCGGCGGATAATTTGGCGGGTAAGTTGTAAACCGTCCGGGCCGCCGTCTAACGCCAAGGCGGGTTCCGCCTGTACTTCCCTCATGAGCCCGGGCAAATCCCCCGACGGGATATACGGCGGGTTAGACACAATAATATCAAAATCCCCTTGCACATTTTTCCACAAATCGCTTTCTATAAATGTGATTTTTTCTTGCAGTTTTAAGCGTTCGGCATTGTGGCTGGCCACTTGTAAGGCGCGGGGCGAAATATCCGCCGCCGTCACGCACGCATGGGGCAGTTGCGCCGCCAACGCAAGCGCAATACAGCCGCTCCCGGTGCATAAATCTAAAATCTTCAGCGGGGCCGCGGGGTTAAAAAAATGAGCGGCCCAATCCACCAGTTCTTCGGTTTCCGGGCGCGGGATTAACACGTCCGGCGTGACGGAAATTTCCAAATTGCAAAAAGGCTGAAACCCCGTAATATACGCCAGCGGCTCCCCGGCGGCGTGGCGCGCAACCAGCCGCTCATACGCCTGTTGCTTGTCCGTAGGCAAAGGCTCCTGCCCAAAGGCCGTAAGCCAAGTGCGGGACGTGTGCAACAGGTGCGCAAGCAGAAATTCCGCATTGGCGCGGGGTTCCGTACAGCCGGATTGGGTTAAAACCTGCTCCGCTTGCGCTAAAGAGTCCCGCACGGTCAGGCTCATAACAAGCCTGCCAGGGCCGTTTCAAAGGCGGAAAACTCAAACAAATTGACCGAGGCCGGTGCCGTGTGGATAATGCGGGCCAACAGGTTGTCCGGGTCGTTGGCGATGGAATAAGAATTATAAAATGCCACCGTGGGTTTACGCAAGCCGCTGGCAATATGCACCACCGCCGTATCCGGCGTGATAACAACTTTGGCCCCGGCCACTAACGCAAACAAATCAAACACGCTGTCCGTTTCGTACAACAACACCCCTTGGCGCACGCCTTGTAAATACGCCTGGGCACGCGCTTTTTGGGAAGGCATACAAGGGATAATGGCCGGCAAATGCGTGCGGGCGGCCAATTCTTTCAAAATACGGTGAATATTCATTTTATCCAGCGAGCGCGCCGCTATGGAGCCGAACGGATTAAGCAAAATATAGCCTTTCCCTTTATAATCGGCAATATGCTGTTTTAAGAACGCATCTCTTTTGGCCAGTTTAGCGGGTTGGAGCGGGATTTCGTACGATTTATTCGGTTTTACTACCCCCAACTGGGCCAAAACGGCTTGTTCGTGGTCCACGCACCGCCCGGGCACTTGCCCGAACGGAATGGGGCTGGTGTAATAATCCAACACTTTATCCCCGCCGATAATATGCTTAAAAAGCGTCCAGTTGGCAAACGGTTTTAAGGAAGTATCCAACACTAAATCAAAGTGTTTCCGGCGCAGCTTAAGCGCATACCACAGCAGGGTAAGCCAACGCTGGTTGGGGCGCAAAACCCGCGGAATGGGCAGGCGGTAAATTTTATCAATATACGGCAATTCTTTCAAATACCCGTATGCCGAGCCGAAACACGCCACGCTGATTTTTATTTTGGGGTTCGTGCGTTTGATTTCCCGGTAGCAACAGGACGAAATTAACGCATCACCCAAGGAACCTTCCCCGCGCAAAATGAGAATGTTTTTCAAAAACCGGACATTAGGAATGGATTTCATGGAGAAGACCGTTAAATTTGTAAATTTTTGAGTTTTTGTTCCACACGCCACGCGCGCAAATCTTCCAAAATAGGCTCAATATTGCCCTGCATAATTTCCAACAAATTGTGGTAAGATTTATCGGTGCGGTGGTCCGTCACGCGGCTTTGCGGGAAGTTATAAGTGCGGATTTTCTCCGAGCGGTCCCCGGTGCCTACCTGGGATTTGCGCTCATCATAAATTTCTTTATTGCGCTTATCTTCTTCCATTTGGTACAGTTTGGCGCGCAACATGGCCATAGCTTTTTCGCGGTTTTTGCCTTGGTGGCGTTCTTCGCGGCAGGCCACTACTACGCCGGTGGGTTTGTGGATGATACGCACGGCGGTTTCCACCTTGTTGACGTTTTGGCCGCCGGCCCCGCCGGAGCGGCAGGTTTCCATAATTAAATCTTCGGGGCGGATTTCAATATCAATTTCTTCGGCTTCCGGCATAATGGCTACCGTGACGGTAGAGGTATGTACGCGGCCGGCCGTTTCCGTATCCGGCACGCGCTGTACGCGGTGGGTGCCTGCTTCGTCCCTTAACCACGAGTACGCGCCGTCCCCTTTAATAAACATACTTACATATTTGCACCCTTTTAAGCCGGTGGGCGTAAATTCCAAAATTTCGGTCGTCCAGCCTTTGGTTTGCGCAAAGTGCTGGTAAACGCGCAACAGTTCGTTGGCAAACAGGGCGGATTCGTCCCCCCCGGCACCGGGGCGGATTTCCAAATAAATATTTTTAGAGTCATTCGGGTCCGGCGGAATAACCAATACGCGCAACTCTTTTTGCAGTACCGGCAGTTTGGCTTCCAGTTCGGCCAGTTCGTCGGCGGCCATTTTTACCAGTTCTTTGTCTTCGCCGGCTTCAATCATGGCGCGGTCGTCCGCTATGGCTTTTTCCACGGCGTTTAATTCTTGCTCTTTTTCAATAATCGGGCGTAAAAAAGCGTGGCGTTTGGATTTTTGCGCCAGCTCCGTGCTGGAAAGGGAGCCGCTGGACAAATCGGCCTCCAGTTGCTTAAATTCGGCAATATATTTAGAAGTATCCATAAAATTCCTGTATTTATAAAAAGTTTATCCCGCCTCTCCCCGCAGGAAAAAGCCGGATAAACAAAAGAGCAGACCCCCTTGTTTGGAAGTCTGCTCTTTTCAAATTACCTGGCTATTTTGCTTCGGCAGTTTCGGCCTTTTTGGCAGCGGCTTTTTTAGGAGCGGCGGCTTTTTTAACTACTTTTTTTACCAATTTGGCTTTGGCTTTAACTTCCGTTTTCGGTTTGCGGACTACCGTTTTACCGGCGGTAGCGGCAAAGCGTTTGTTGAATTTGTCCACGCGGCCTTCCGTATCCAGCAGTTTCTGCTTGCCGGTAAAGAACGGGTGGCAGGCGGAGCAAATATCCAGTTTCAAATTATTGGTGGTGGAGCGGGTCAAAAATTTGTTGCCGCAGGCGCAAGTGACTTCCACAAAGTCATATTTGGGGTGTATTTTTTCTTTCATTTTTTATCTTCCTTTCAAAATCTTATAGTTTATTTTACCATATATTGCGGCATTTTGGGAAACAAAAATCTTCCCGCCGCCGGAGCAAACGCTAAAAAGCGTTTACCTCCATTTGTTTGAAGAAATCCTTATTGGATTTAGTGGCCGACAATTTTTCCAGCAGTAAGTTCATCGCGTCCACGGAGCTTAACGGCGCAAGCACTTTGCGCATAATCCAAACTTTATTCAGTTCGTCTTCGCTAAGCAGTAAGTTTTCCTTACGGGTGGAACTGCGGTTAATATCCACCGCCGGGAAAATGCGGCGTTCGGCCAATTTGCGGTCCAGGCACAGCTCGCTGTTGCCGGTACCTTTGAATTCTTCAAAAATCACTTCGTCCATTTTACTGCCGGTTTCCACAAGCGCACTGGCAATAATGGTTAAAGAGCCGCCTTCTTCCAAATTGCGGGCGGCGCCCAAAAAGCGTTTGGGCTTTTGCAAAGAGGTAGCTTCCAACCCGCCGGTAAGCACACGCCCGGAGGACGGCGCCACCGTGTTATACGCGCGGGCCAAGCGGGTAATGGAATCCAACAAAATAACCACGTCTTTGCCTTGTTCGGCCAAGCGTTTGGCTTTTTCAATCACCATTTCGGCCACTTGAATATGGCGTTCCGGCGCTTCGTCAAACGTGGAGGCAATCACTTCCCCTTTTACACTGCGGGCCATATCGGTCACTTCTTCGGGGCGTTCGTCAATCAGCAAAACCATCAGTACGGCATCTTTGTAATTGGTGGTAATGGAATTGGCAATAGCCTGCATAATCATTGTTTTACCCGTTTTGGGGGCGGCTACAATCAGCGCGCGCTGGCCTTTGCCGATAGGCGCAATCATATCTATTACACGCTGGGTGTAAGAGGTGCGGTCAATTTCCAACGTGAAACGCTTGTTGGGGTGGAGCGGGGTTAGGTTTTCAAAAAGAGGGCGGTTGTACACCTGGGAAGAATCCACCCCGTTTACTTTTTGCACTTGCAACATGGCAAAATAGCGTTCGCTGTCTTTGGGCGGGCGAATCAGACCTTCAATGGTATCGCCTTTGCGCAGGCCGAAGCGTTTGATTTGGGAGGGCGAAACATAAATGTCTTCCGGCCCGGCCAAATAGTTATTTTCTTCGGAACGCAAAAAACCAAAACCGTCGGGCAAAATTTCCAACACGCCGCCGCCGTAAACAGAACCGTTTTGCTTAGCTTGCATAGCCACAATTTTGCCGATAAGTGCCTGTTTGCGCAGGCCGGAGGTTTCTTCTATATTATAATTAACGGCTAATTTGGTCAGTTCGGCCACGCTTAATTTGTTTAATTCGCGCGCATCCATCGGTTTGGCGCCGTTGGGTTGGCGTTTTTCGGGCGCGGGGGCATACGGGGCGTTAATGTTAGAAGTTTTGTGCATAACGCGGCGCACTTCCGCCGGGCGGGCCGTTTCGGCCGGTTTTACATCTTCCCGCTTGGTGCGGGTATATTCCCGGGCGGGTTTGGCCGGTTTTTCCGGCGTTGTTTTTTCTTCCATGGGTACTCCTTCTTTTTGTTTAACCATAAATTGTATCCAGTGTGCGGGCAAGCCGGCACACTTTTTGCTCCAAATCTGTTTTAGTAGAACGGTTCGTCAAAATTACATCCGCGCGGGCGGCTTTTTGGGCCGGGCTCCATTGGTTTTTTAAGCGGCTTAGGTAATCTTCCCGCGTAAGCCCCCGTTCTTTCAGGCGCGCGGATAAGGTTTCTTCCCCCGCCAAAATAAGCAGGGTCAAATCCATATATTTATCCCAACCGCTTTCAAACAACAGGGGCACTTCAAACACGGCCCAACGCGCGCCGCAAGAGTCCAGTTGTTTTTGGGCCGCTTGCCATACCAGCGGGTGAATACGCGCTTCCAACGCTTGGCGCTGTTGCGGGTTTGCAAAAACCTGCCGGGCGATAACGGCCGGGTCCGCACTGCCAAATTCCTGCCGTAAAAAGTCCTGTACTTGCGCTTGGGCGCGCACTTGGCGGGCCAAATCGTCCGCGCTGACGGTAAACACGCCGCACGCCTTAAAAGCAGCCAACACAGTGCTTTTGCCGCTGGCCATACCGCCCGTCAACCCCACTACATAAGGTTTTGCCGTATGTATCATAAAGCAAGTTTTTCCAGTTCGTACCAATTTTTACCCGCTTTGGCGCTGGCTAAAAGCGGCACCCGCAGTTTAACGGCATTTTGCATTTTATTTTTTACAAATAAAGCCGTTTCTTTCAAAGTATTGGCGGGTACCTCAAAAATCAGTTCGTCATGCACCTGCATAACCATTTTAACGGGAGTATTACGGACTTCCTGGAAAATATCTAACATGGCTTTTTTAATAATATCCGCCGAGCCGCCCTGCACAATGGTATTAATGGCGGCCCGTTGGGCAAAAGAACTCATCGCGCCCACGCCCATATTAAACTCGGGCAGATAACGGATATGCCCCAACATGGTTTTTACATAACCGTTTGCGCGGGCGGCGGCTACATTTTCGTCAATCCACCGGCGCACGCCCTGATACGTCTTAAAATAATTATCTATATATTCTTTGGCTTCGCGCATGGAAATAGAAAGCGCCTGGGATAGGCCCATGGGGCCCTGTCCATAAATAATACCAAAATTAATTGCTTTTGCACTAGAGCGCATTTGGTCCGTCACCATCAGCGGCATTACGCCGAACACCTGTGCCGCCGTTTGCGTGTGAATATCCCCGCCGTCTATAAACGATTGCGTTAAAACGGGGTCTTGGCTTTCGTGCGCCAACACCCGCAAATCAATTTGGGAATAGTCCACACTTAACAGCATATTGCCTTCTCCGGCGCAAAAAGCGGTGCGCAGTTGGCGGCCTTTGGCGGTGCGGACAGGGATATTTTGCAAATTGGGGCTGGAACAGGACAAGCGCCCCGTGACGGTGCCGGTTTGGTCCAAATAAGCGTGTACTTTGTTTTGTTCGTCCGCCAACAATAATAAATTATCCACATACGTTGTTTTTAATTTACTGCTGGCGCGGAAATCCAAAATTTCCTGTGCAATAGGGTGAACATGGGCAATTTCCGCCAATACTTCTTCGTCGGTGGAATAGCCGGTTTTGGTCTTTTTGACCGGCGGAATTTTTAATTGCTCAAATAACAGTACGCCTAATTGTTTGGGCGAATTGACATTAACCGGGTAGCCCGCCCGCGCATCTATCTGCGCCTGAAGCGTGTTCATTTCCTGCAGTAAAACGGCTTGAAATTCCTTCAGCCAAACCGGGTTTACGCGCAAGCCCTGGTGTTCCATATCCGCCAAAACGGAAAGGAGCGGCAGCTCCATATTTACAAACAAATCATACATCCCGCTTTTTTGCAAATCGTCCGTCAGCTTGGTTTGCATTTTCCAAATATATTGGTTATAAAGCGGCAGGCGGGCCTGGGCGTTTTCCCCCGCAATTAATACGGAAAAATAATGCGCGCACGCGGCAGAAAAACTTAAATCGCCGGACGGGTCCAACAAATAGCGGGCCAGGCGGCCGTCAAAACAGCGCAGGTATTGGCCGCCGAGCAACAGGCCGGCTTCGCGCAGGGTTAATTTTAAGTCATAGCCCACTTTCAAAACGGTATCGTCCAAAACGATTTTTTGCAAAGCCGCCTGCTGGACGGAAGACACTTCCGCAAGCGGCGTTAAGGCGCAGGAAGTTTCGTCCGTGGCGCAGAGCAACAATTCGTCTTCCACATGCAAAAAGAGCCGCCCGGCCGAAGGCACTTTGGCTAAAACTTCGTCCAGCGTGCCCAGCGGCGTTTGGGTTTGAAAAAGCGTTTCCTGCGGTTGGGCCGGCTCAAAAGACGTTAATAAATTCTTAAATTCATAGCGGGAAAACAAATCCGCCAACTGCCGCGGCTCCGGCGTGCAAATGCGGTAATCCTGCAAATCAAACGGCATGGAAAGGTTGCTGTCCAACACGACCAACTGTTTGGAAAGCAGGGCCTCTTCCACATGCGCCCGGATTTTGGCCGCCACCGACGGTTTTAAGGACGGGTCATCATTTTGTGCGGCGCGGATAATATCCTGCAAGTGGCCGAATTTTTTAATCAGCTCCACCGCGCTTTTGGGGCCCACCCCCATAATGCCGGGGATGTTATCGGACGCGTCGCCCACAATGGCAAAATAATCCGGCAGAAATTGGGTTTCCACCCCAAATTTTTCCACGGCGGCTTCCGGCCCCTTAAAACCGTCCTTCCCGCCCGAGGGCCAAATGCTGATTTTATCACTCAAAAATTGGTAAACGTCTTTGTCGGACGTGACCAGCACGCTGTGCAAGTTCTGCTTGGCGGCACTTTGGGCAATAAACGCCATTAAGTCATCCGCCTCAATGCCGTCTTTGGCTACCACGGCAAAACCCATTTCTTTCACCAGTCCGCGCGCCAAATTTAACTGGCTGATAAGCGCGTCATCCGGCTTTTTGCGCGTGCCTTTATAAGATGGGAGCAACGCCTTGCGGCGGGCACAACCGCCCGGAGAATCAAAACAAACAGCCGCATATTGCGGATGTTTTTCATGCAGAAATTTAGTCAGCCAACGCACAAACCCATACAACGCACCGACCTCCTGGCCGGAAGTCGTAGTCAGTTTAGGCAATGCATGGTAATTGCGGTGCAAAAAGCCGTGGGCATCAATTAAAAATAAGGTTTGTGCGGGTATCATTTTATGGGAATGAAAAGTTAGGAAGATTTTTTATTTATCCGCCCGCTTTTTGCGGCGGGCGGAAACAAAACAGACTATGCGAAATGCTTATAAAAGCGCGTTGAGTTTTTCCTGCAAGGCCGCTTTGGATTGCAACCCCACGCTTTGGCCTTTTACTTCGCCATCCTTAAAGAAAATAATGGTAGGAATGGAAGTAATGCGGTATTTGGTGCTGGTATCGGCGCCGTCGTCGGTATTCAATTTGCATACTTTCACTTTGCCTTCATATTCTTTAGCCAGCTCTTCCACCACCGGGGCCAACATGCGGCACGGGCCGCACCAGGTAGCCCAAAAGTCCACCATCACGGGGCCTTTGTGCTGCAAAACTTCTTGTTCAAAATTTGCATCCGTTAAAATTACTTCGCTCATACTTCCCCCTTAAATAAATACTTATTATATAGTGTACATAAAAAACAGCCCACTCTGTCAACTTATAAAACAGATTATGCCACCGCGCCCGCTAATTATGTAAAATGATTCAAACAACCTAAAGGAACCGTTATGAAAGAAAAAACGATTTGCATTGTCACGCCGGACAGCCGCACCTATTACCGCGCTTTGCCGCTGGCTAAAGAATATTTGGATAAAGACCATAACGTCATCAATACCGCCGGGAAACTGCCCGACGGCCAACTGGAACAAATTGAAGTGACTAATAAGACCGTCAAAACCTTAAAAAACGGGAAAATTGACGGCGTATTGGAAGTTATCAACTTGGCGGAAAACGCCGTCACTTTCAGCGAGCTTTACCAAGACGGCCAATTAATTGATGTAAAAGACCGCACCGAACACGGCCGCCATATCAAGCCGGCACAGCTGGCGCCTAAAGCCTCGTTATATCCGGGCACGGTTATTAAAAGCAGTAAGGGCAGCCGCTCGTTTTATGTGCAAGGCAAAGAAGTGGCCGAAGAAACCCTTTCTTCCAACGGAACCACCGTGGAGCTATTGGGGCAAATCCCGGACGGAGATGCCAAAGAATTTAACGAAAACGGCCAAGTAGTTATGGAAGCCGTTTATCAAAACAACCAATTAAACGGCGAAATGGTGCAATATGACGAATCCGGCGAAATTATCTCGCGCGAAATGTATGTAAACGGTATGTTGCAAGGGGAAGCGCATTATTACCAGTACCGTAATGACGAAAAATTTTGGGCCGATTGCAGTTATGATAATTCCCTGTTGCACGGAAACAGGGCCGTATATTACCCGGACGGCACCTTAAAACAGGAAGAAAACTACCGCCACGGCAAATTAAGCGGCATAAAAACCACTTATTACAGCAGCGGCAAGGTGGAACTGCGGGAAAACTACACCGACGGCAAACTGACCGGAGAGCGGACGTTGTACTTCCCGGACGGGAATTTGTGGTATCAAGAAAATTACAAAGCCGGGCGGTTGGAAGGCGACCGGGTGGCGTTTTTCCCGAATGGGGTAAAACGGTTGGAAGAATTTTATGTGGACGGCATGATGGAAGGCATCCGCAAAGTATATGCCGAAAGCGGCGAACTGCTAACCAGTGAAGAATACCACTGGGGCGCTTTAGTACATAATACGGAGCGGCACCATGGCTAATACCAGCAAACAGTTCTGCCCGGCAAAAATAAATTTGTTTTTGGAAGTGACCGGCAAACGCCCCAACGGCTACCACAATTTGGCTATGCTGTTTGGCAAACTGACTTTGGGCGACGATTTAACGGTGGAAGTTTCCCCCGCCGAAGAAACCTCCATTACGCTGGATATTACCGGCCCGCTGGGGCGGCACTTATCCGGCGACAGCACCAACATTGCCTACAAAGCGGCCCAGCGTTTTTTGGAGCAGTTCGGCTTAACGGCCCGGTGCCACATTACGCTAGTTAAGCGTATCCCCATGGGGGCGGGCCTGGGCGGCGGAAGTTCCGACGGGGCCGGCGTGTTGCGCGCGTTGTGTGAAATTTACCAAAAACCGCGCCAAAGCGTAATGGCATTGGCCGCCGAATTGGGGGCGGACGTGCCGGTATTTATGTATGAAGAAACATTTATGAAAGGGGAAGGAATCGGCGAGGTTTTAACCCCGGTTCACGCCCTGGGCAAAATGCCGTTTGTAGTGCTGGTTTACCCCTGCACGGCGGTAGCCACCAAAGGGGTGTTTGCGCGGCTGAAATTGCCGGAACAAAAAGAATGCTTGACAAATGTTTCAAAATTAAATAAACTAATTAAAGACATAGGATGTGGGAAGCCACTAACGGCTTGGAAAGATTTACTCTTTAACAGGCTGGAAGAGTGTGTGTTTCCGTGTGTTCATTCCGTCAGGAATACGAAAGAAGCTCTTTGTAAATTAAATGCGGACTCTGTGTTAATGTCCGGCTCTGGTTCTACCGTTTTTGCACTGGTAGACTCCGAAACGAAAGCCAAGGATTTGGTAAATAATATAAGAAATACAGAAAGATTAGTATTCTTTTCGGCATTTCGGAGGGAGACGGATGAAAATAACGGAAATACGGATACATCTTATGGGGGAGGACCGTCTTAAAGCGTTTGCCAGTGTCACTTTTGACGATTCGTTCGTCGTAAGGAACATGAAGGTAGTGGAGGGCACAAAAGGCGTATTTCTGTGTATGCCATCCCGCAAATTACCCGATGGCACCCATAAAGATATGGTCCATCCTATTAACCAGGAATTCAGGAAATACTTGGAAGAGAATGTTTTGAAAGCCTATAACGCCGAACTGATTAAGCATCCCGCCGGGGCTGACCAAGATAAAAACATTCTTGAACAAGCAGAAGTGAAAGACAACACGGGTAGCAACGAGAACTGAAAAAGGGTTTTCAGAGCAGTTTAGGGCATAGCCCCAAACGGTTATGAAAAAGTTTTAATTCCGGATAGTGAAACGGTATCACCACTGGTTTTGGTCCAGTTATTCTAGGTTCGAATCCTAGTCCGGAAACCATCTACAAACTGGGAATACCGCCAAACATACGTTTGGCGGTATTTTTTATCTGATTTTTACGGTTTTTATCTGTTTTCCCCGCCATTTTTTATTGTTTACTGTTTTCCCCCCGCCTGTAAACGCGGCCCTAATTAGCGGGTATGGCGCGTATATAATATATTCTAATTCTGGTTTTTTCCCCCGCCTGTGAACGCGACCCTATAATTAGCGCGGTATGCTTTTTATCTGATTTTTACCGTTTTGCGGCTTACCGGGCTTTGTAGAATATCTTGGATTGCAAACTCTTGTTTTTCTTCCCTTATCATTTTCGCTTTTTGCAGTAAACACGCAATTCCGGCCCGCTTTTTGCCGTTTTTGGTCTTGTTTTCGTGGGAAACTATGGGCTTTTGAGGGATACCGTGGGCACACGCGCGCCAGCGCGGAGGTATCCGACCGGAGGAACAACAACGAAATGGAAAAAATTAGGAAGAAATACCCCCGGCGGGAGTTGAACTCGCAACCTTCTCCTTAGGACGGAGCCGCTCTATCCATTTGAGCTACGGGGGCGTAAAGGGTTTACTTTTTAAGTGTCTTTTGGGCCGGCTTTTTGGCCGCCTTTTTAACGGCTTTTTTTGCACCGCTTTTTGGGGCGGGCTTAACGGCTTTGGGGGCCGTTGCTTTTCCGGCGGCGCGGGCGGATTTGTTTTTTACCGCCGCAGTGCTTGCTTGTTTTTTGGAGCCCGGCGCGCTTGCCTTTTTAGCAGGAGCGGATTTTTTAAGCGGCGCACTTTTTTGTTGGGCGGCGCGGGCGGCCTCGGCCATGCGCTTTCTAATCAGCCGTGCCAAGGGGCTGCGGTCAATTACTTCGCCCAAAATATTGGTTTTTTGGTGGTGCGTGTGCATGGCGCTATGCAGTTTGCGCGTGCGGAAATCCGTTGCGTTCATTTCCAAAATGCCCGCTTTTTGGGCCGCACGGCGCAACGTCATTACGGCGCGCTCCTCTATTTGGCGCACCCGCTCGCGCGACAGGCCCAGCTTTTCGGCTACTTCGCCCAAAGTTTTGGGCTCGTTATCCGCCAGGCCATAGCGCATAATTAAAATTTCTCTATCGCGCGGGTTCAAAAGTTCCATACTTTTTTTGATAGTTTCCTGGTTTTCTGTTTGCAAAAACACATCATGCGGGTTGCCTTTGCCGTCGTCGGAAATCATATCTTCCAAAGTCAGTTCTTCTTCGTCATGCACCAAAGACGTTAAAGAATCCACCCCTTTGGCCGCGCTTAAAGTGTCCATGATGGACTTAACCTGCCGCGCCGTTAAATTAAGCTCTTGGGCCATTTCGTTCAAGGACGGGTCCCGCCCGTTGGTCTCTTTTAAGTTGTTCCACGCGCGGAACCACTTTTTCAAATTTCCCCACGCATGGGACGGTATTTTGATAGAGCCGGATTGCTCTTCTATATATTTGCGGATGTACTGCTCAATCCAATACACGGCATAGGTGGAAAAACGGTAGCCTTTTTCCGGCTCAAATTTATCAATGGCTTGCAAAAGGCCCAAATTGCCTTCTTCTATCAAGTCCATTAAATCCATACCGGGGCGCTGGAAGCGTTTTGCCGTGGGGATAACCAGCCGCAAATTTAATTCCATCATTTTATTTTTGGCTTCTTTATCACCTTGTTTAATGCGTTTCCACAACGCGGCAATTTCTTCGCGGTTCAGCTCTTGGGTCACTTGGCCCAAATGCTTGAAATATTCGTTTACGCTATCCAGAGATTCGTTTTCCATATATTAAATCATATCATACTTTGGCGCAAGGCTCAAAATAAAAACGTAAAAAGGGGCCCCACTTTTTTTGTAAAACCCTAATTTGCCGGATTGTTTTGTTTTTGTAAGGCCCGGAAGTAGCGCGTTTATGGGGCATTGGGCGCGTTATTTACGCACAGCAACCCTTTTTATACCGTTTGAATTTACGCGGCTCCTGCGGGCGGTTAGCGCGCTTTCCGGCTGTTTTATTATTTTACACCCCAAAAGCAAAATCTTCTTTTTTAGCGCTACAAGGTCTGCCGGGCAAACCCCATAAAAAAAGACCCCTTTTTATGGGGTCTTTTTGGGAGCGCTTAAAATTTATTCTTTATATTCAAAACCGCGCGCTTTTAAGGCGTCGCACACTTGGCGCCCGACGGCGCTGGCCGGGTGGCAGTATTTATACACAATGTGCGGTTGGTGTACGGTTTGAATCCCCAAAGAATACAATTCCGCCGCCGCGCCTTGGGCCGTTTTTTGAGGGTTTCTGCGCCACAAAGTAGCGGTGGTTCCCCCCACCAAATTGCCGCTGTCCGTTTGCATATTCAGGCTTAAAATATAATCCATCGTATACGCATCCGAACCGGCAAACGCATAGCCGGGCAACTGCATATCAATTAAATCCAGTACATGCTCGGCGGAGGTTTCAAAAAGTACCTTGTCCGTATTGTGATAATAACGGTGCATACGGGCCGAAACTTCTTCCAACAGGGTGGCGGCCTCTTGCGCTTTGGCAAGTTCTTCCTGCGGTTTTAAGGCGGCGCGCCCGGCACACCCGCCCACGCACACGCAAAACCCTAATACAGCTAATAAAGTATGTATTTTCATATTGAATATTATAACCTATTTTCCGCATACAAAAACAGGGCCCTTGGGGAGCCCTGTTTGTAAATCGGCCGCAGGGCGGCTTACAGCGGGATATTGCCTTTTAACGGATTTTTGGACGGCGTGCGTTTGTGGCGCAACACCTGGAAAGCGCGGATAATTTTTCCGCGCGCTTCCGCCGGTTCAATAATCTCGTCAATAGAGCCGTTGGAGGCCGCCTGATACGGAGAGGCAAACTTGTTGGAATATTCCGTGGTCAGTTTTTCCTTCAAAAGCTCTTTTTTCTGCGGGTCGGTTTCCGCTTTCAAATCGCGCGAATACAAAATTTCCACCGCGCCGCGCGGGCCCATAACGGCAATTTCCGCACTGGGGAACGCAAAGTTGAAATCCCCGCGCAAATACTTGGAGCCCATGGCAATATACGCGCCGCCGTACGCTTTGCGTAAAACAAGGGTCACTTTGGGGATAGACGCTTCCGAATACGCATAAAGCAGTTTGGCCCCATGGCGGATAATGCCGCCGTGTTCCTGCTGTACGCCGGGCAAATAACCGCCGATGTCCACCAACGTCAACAGCGGGATATTAAACGCATTTAAGAAGCGGATAAAGCGGGCCGCTTTGTCGCTGGCGTCGCAATCCAACGCGCCGCCCAAACAGGCCGGGTTGTTGGCCACCACGCCCACTACTTCGCCGCCCATGCGGATAAACCCGGTGACGACGTTTTTGGCAAAATTCTGGTGGATTTCAAAAAAGCCGAAGTCGTCCGCCAACCGCCAAATAACATGATGAATACGAAACGCCTTTTTGGGGTCCATTTCGCACACGCGTTCCAAAACGTGTACCGGGCGGTCCATAATATCGGACGTAGATTCCAGCGGGGCTTTTTCATAGCAGTTTTGGGGCAGGAAAGTAAGCAGTTCGCGCACTTGGCGGAAGCAGTCCTGCTCGGACTTGGCTACAAATTGGCACACGCCGCTTTTTTCGCTATGCGGGTGGGAGCCGCCCAACGTGTCAAAATCCACTTCTTCGCCGGTGGCCGCTTTTACAACGCTCGGCCCCGTGACGAACATGTGGCTAATGCCTTCCACCATAAAAATAAAATCGGTCAGCGCCGGGGAATATACCGCGCCGCCCGCGCACGGCCCTAAAATAACGGAAATCTGCGGGATTACGCCCGAGGCTTTGACGTTGCGGTAGAAAATTTCGCCATAACCGTTTAAGCTGTCCACCCCTTCCTGAATACGGGCACCGCCGGAATCCAACAGGCCGATAACCGGCACTTTGGCTTCCAAGGCGCGGTCCATTAAATCGGCAATTTTGCGCGCGTGCGCCAGCCCCAACGAGCCGCCCAACTGCGTAAAATCCTGCGCGTAAACGGCTACTTCGCGCCCGTTAATGCGGCCGAAACCGGTAATTACGCCGTCGCCCTTAATGTGTTTGTCTTTTACACCAAAATCACTGCAGGAGCTTTCCATTAAACTGCGGATTTCAAAAAAGCTGTCCTGGTCCAACAAATAAGAAATACGTTCCCGCGCGGTAAACTTGCCCTTATCTTTTTGGGCTTTGATACGGGCTTCGCCCGCACCTTTCAGCGCGTCTTGAGAAATCTGGCGGAATTTAACCAAACTGGCCGGAGCGGGCCGGTCTGATTTTTTATCCTCTCTGGGGTCTTCAAATAGTTCAATCATGTGCCCTCCAAAAGCTGTTATGTATATATTTTACCAAATCTGCGGCGTTGTATCAGCGCGCATACGCGGCGGAGAACATAAATCCGGCGGGTTCTTCGTGCGTTTGCAGGGTGATTTGCGGCGCGCCTAAACGTTGGTACACCTGCAAGGCTTTGCCGTAAAAAGCAATCTGTTGGCCCGCGCAGCGCAAATCAAAGCTGTTTAAGGTGAGCCCGGTGCCCAACAGTTTTACCACGGCTTCTTTGCGGGTCCATAAAGCGGTTAAAAAAGCGTCATCCATGGCCGTAAGCTCTTGCGGGTGGAAAAAATCTTCCGCCCACGCGCTGATACGGTGCTGGATTTTTTCTAAATCAATCCCTAAAAAACGGCACTCTTGGCTGATGGCCGCCGCCGCCCAACCGTGGCTATGCGTAATGCTGTACGCCCATGTAGCGCTTTCCCCCCGCACCAAAAGCTGCGGTTTGCCGCTGGTTTCTTGCGGGAGGACTTCCACTTGCGTTAAAGACACCCGCGCCGCTTGGGCCGCCAATGTTTTTAACGCAAGTCTGCCCCCGAGCCATTCGGTTCTGCGCTTGGGGAATTTTAACGTTTGGAAAAACGCCAACTCCTTTTCGCTCAAAACACGGTCGGCCGGGGGCAGACTGGATAAATCAACAAACTTTACTTGATACAACATGAAACCCCGGGGTTATTGGCCGATGGCCTGATACCCGTGGATTTCTACCCACACGTTGCCTTTTTCATCAAACACATAGGCATCATGCAGGGTTTTGCCGTCGGCCGTGAGCCCTTTGTTCACGCCGTACAAATACAGCGTTTGCGGCGGGACTTCACGCTTGAAAACGGCCACTTCTTTAATGCCGTCCGGCAGCGTCATTTTGTTGGCTACGGACATATCCTGGAAACCACAGCACTGGAAAGCCGCCTCAATAAGCATGGGGTTGGCCAACAAGGTTTTGGCTTCCGGCCATTGGGGCTTGGGCGTGGTGTGGTAAACGGCTAAAGATTCTTTTTCGTTTACGCGCAAAATGCCGCCCAATACCTGAAAGCTGGGGCCGTGGAAGTATTTTTTGTAAATTTCTTCCTTCGTCACCACCGGCGCGGCGTTTACGTCCAAATGAATCTCATTTTTCACTTCGTCCCAAGTAGAGGTAAAAGCGTTTAACGTTTTGGCCGTAAAGTGACGGCGGGTGTTGCCCATTTTAACGCCTTTGCTGTTGATAAAATCGGACTCAATTTCCATAGTGGCTTGCGTGCCGTCGGACGTGCCGATAATACGAACAGCCTGCGGGCGGTTGCGCAACAGTTTAATAGGCAGGAAGAAATGCACATCTTCCAACCCTTGCGGCGCTTTGCCCATTAAGGCGTTGGCGGTTTCCATAAAGGTTTCAATGCCCATGACGCCCGGCACATACGGCGTGCCTTCAATGGCGTGGTCCGCCAAATACGGGTCCGCTTTCAAGTTAAATTCTTTTTCTCCGCGCAGTTCATGCCCCGCTTCCATTTTTTGCACGTTGCCCAAAAAGTGGGTGGCATCTTTAGCGGCGGCCGGTTCGGCGGCGGGAGTTTGCCCCCCGCCGTTTTGCGAACCGTCGTCAGAACCGTTATTGGAAGAATCACTGCCGAACTTTTGGTCCGCACCGATTTCGTCCATTTCAAACAACAACTGATGGTCCCAATCCAAGCGGCCCAAAGAGCCGGTCAACACGATTTCCGGCACGCGGCCGTAGACGATTTCGTCCAAGAAAATCTGCATACCGTCTTCGGGGTCTACAAAGTCCACCCCGTTGGAGCGCAGGAAGGTTTCCACGCCGGCACGCACGCCCATACCTACATTTTTGTAAGCACTCATGGCAATACTGATGGCGCGGTAGCCTTGATTGGAAAGCGACAGGGCCGATTTAGCCAAATAGTCGTTGGCGCTGGCGTAGTCGCTCTGGCCTAAGTTGCCGTATTTACCCGCAATGGAAGAAGCAAAAGCAAAGAAGCCTTTATCTTTTACCACATTGTTGGCCAGGAAGGAAGCAAAGCTGGTGGCCTTCACGTCAAAAATGCGGTAGTATTCCATGGGGTCTTTATCGTAAATCAGTTTGGAGCGTTCCAACCCCGCAAAGTGAATCAACCCGTCCACGCGGCTGTTTTTAGCCTTGATTTTGGTGCAAACTTCTTTCATCATGGAGGAGTTCATCACGTCGCAGTGGTAGTATTCCACTTCGCTACCCAAATCACGCAGTTTTTGCATATTGTTGTACAGCGTGACGGAATCTTTCACACGCCCGAAAGCGCGTTCCAGCATAACCGGGGTAGCTTTTTGGGTGTGGTCCGCGCGCATTTCTTCCCACATTTGTTTTTTGAGCGCGGCCAGTTCGGCTTCGTTCATCGTGGCCCACACGGGGGTCTTTTCTTGGATTTCAATAATATCCAAGATGATGATTTTGCTGTGGTACTGCGCGGCAATTTTTTGCGCGAGCATGGCCCCAATCCCGCGGCCGGAACCCGTAAAGATAATGGTTTTGCCGGCAAGGTCAAAATGCTTGACACTGCGGTCCAAACGCATCGGCACGGACAAGATGGTGGAGCGCACTTTTTGGCGCGTACCAATCATCAGGCGCATATCGCCATGGAGTACTTCGTCCATGGTCATTTGGGCCATTTCGTCCGGCGTGGTTTCGGGTTCAAAGTCCATTAATTTAGAAATAGCACCCGTGCGTTCGTACACGTCTTTGCGGTAGCAGGTAGTACCGCCGGTAAGGGCGCCCACAATGGGGTTAAATTCGTCCTTAGTGGTATAGCCGAAATTACCGTCAATTTTGGTGTTGACCGCAAAGAAAGTATCCGCATCCGTACGGTTAGACAAACCTTTTTCAAACACGCGCAACGCAGTAAACAACGGCATGACGTATTTGGTCAGTTCGTTATGCGGGCTTACTTTTTTATCAAACTTTTTAACGGTAGCACCCAGCAGATACACAATACCTTGGATGTTGGGGTCTTCCGCCGCGTATTCTTTTAACTGCTTTTCGGTCTCTTCGTAAGATTCCCAATTTACAATGGTGGTGTTTTTGCTGCGGGTTTTAAGCGTAGTAAACACATGCGTTTTAACGCCCAGTTCTTTGAATTCTTCCTGATAGGCTTTAATCAGCGCGGAATTATCGGCAAAAATGAGTACCGTGCGGTCCTTGGATAAACGGCGGTTTTCGCGTTCCGTCAGCGGAGCATCCGCCACCATGGTCACATAGCGCAGTTTCTTTTCGTGGCAGTGTTCACCCTTGTAGCCGGGGGCTTCGGGGCGTTCCGCCAAAGATTCATGGCGCTCAATGGGCGCAGTCGGGTTGGTCGTCAACGCATCGTCGGCCGGTTTGCCGATATGTTCCGCCGTCGGCTTGCTGACAAACGCCGGTTTAGCAACTTGCGCAGGCGTTTGTTCCGCCGGGGCCGGTTGGGCCGCAGGAGCCGGAGCCGCCACGGTTTCCACCGCCGGGGCTACTTGCGCCGCCGGGGCCACCGCGGGTTGAGCCGCAGGAGCCGCCGCATTGTTTACGGAATTAAGCACAAAGTTAATGCAATGGCGGATAGTAGGATAATCTTTCAGCTGGATGCCTTCCTGCTGGGCAATACCGTAATGTTCGCGCATAGCGGCAAACAGTTCGGCTTGTTTGACGGTGTCAATGCCCAAATCGGCTTCCATATCCAAATCCAAATCCAACATATCTTTCGGATAGCCAGTCTTGTCGGCCACCATAGCCACAATTTCATCGCTCACTTGGGCCGGGTCCAGTTTGCCCGCCGCCGCTTTAGGCGCAGGCTGGGCCGCCGGAGCCGCCACCGGGGCAACTTGGGCCACAGGAGCCGGAGCTGCTACGGTTTCCACTGCCGGGGCTACTTGAGCCGCCGGGGCCGCCGCTTGCGCAGGGGCCGCTTGAGCCGCGCCGTCCGCCGTGTTGGCGTTCGTCATGGCGTATTTAATAATGGAGCGAATCGTCGGGTAGTCTTTCAACTGCACGCCTTCTTGTTTGGCAATGTTATACGTTTCACGCATAATGGCAAACAGTTCGGCTTGTTTAACGGTATCAATACCCAAATCGGCTTCCATATCCAAGTCCAAATCCAGCATATCTTCCGGATAGCCGGTCTTTTCGGCAATAATCGCGCGGACATTTTTCGTCACGTCTTCTTCATTCAAAGACGGAGCCGCTTGAGCCGGCTTTGCCGCAGGGGCCGCCACCGGGGCAACTTCCGCCGCCGGGGCCGGTTGGGCCGCGGGAGCCGCAACGGTTTCCACCGCCGGAGCTACTTGCGCCGCAGGGGCCGCCGCTTGCACAGGGGCCGCGCCGTTTTCCGTATTGGCATTGGCCATGGCATATTTAATAATGGAGCGAATCGTCGGATAGTCTTTCAACTGCACGCCTTCTTGTTTGGCAATATGGTACGTTTCGCGCATAATGGCAAACAATTCGGCTTGTTTGACGGTGTCAATACCCAAATCGGCTTCCATATCTAAGTCTAAATCCAACATATCTTGCGGATAGCCGGTCTTTTCGGAAACGATATTTAAGATGTTCTTTTTCACATCTTCTTCGTTCAACGAAACCGCCGCTTTGGGAGCCGCAGGGGCCACTTGAGCCGCAGGAGCCGGAGCTACTTGCGCCACAGGCGCCGCCGCTTGCACAGGGGCCGCGCCGTTTTCCGTATTGGCGTTAGCCATGGCATATTTAATAATGGAGCGAATCGTCGGATAGTCTTTCAACTGTACGCCTTCTTGTTTGGCGATATGGTACGTTTCGCGCATAATGGCAAACAGTTCGGCTTGTTTGACGGTGTCAATGCCCAAATCGGCTTCCATGTCTAAGTCCAAATCCAACATATCTTGCGGATAGCCGGTCTTTTCGGAAACGATATTTAAGATGTTCTTTTTCACATCTTCTTCGTTCAAAGAGAGCGCCGCTTTAGGAGCCGCAGGGGCTACTTGAGCCGCAGGAGCCGGGGCCGCCGCAGGGGCAGTTTCCACCGCCGGGGCCGCCGCTTGCACAGGGGCCGCGCCGTTTTCCGTATTGGCGTTAGCCATGGCGTATTTAATAATGGAGCGAATGGTCGGGTAGTCTTTCAACTGCACGCCTTCTTGTTTGGCGATATGGTACGTCTCGCGCATAATGGCAAACAGTTCGGCTTGTTTGACGGTATCAATACCCAAATCAGCTTCCATATCTAAATCCAAATCTAACATATCTTGCGGATAGCCGGTCTTTTCGGAAACGATATTTAATATGTTCTTTTTCACATCTTCTTCGTTCAACGAAAGCGCCGCTTTAGGAGCCACAGGAGCCGGGGCCGCCGCAGGGGCAGTTTCCACCGCCGGGGCCGCCGCTTGCACAGGGGCCGTATGGTGCATGGTTTTCACTTTATCTACAAACGCTTGAGAGCCTTCCATTACCAAAGAGGGTTTTACGCCGTGTTTATAGTTATCTTTCACGCGCAACGTGTTTTGCACCACTTCCAACACCGGGTTTTGCTGGCCGGAAATTTCTTTCAGCCACGCATCATGGCGGGCCGCATCAATAATGCGGGGTTCGTTTACATCCCACACTTTTTCTAACAGCGTCATGCCCAGCTGGGAACCGAAACCGGCCGCCAAGCGCAACGCATATTTGAAGTTATAGTGGCCGCCTTTGCTAAGCGTAATGCCTTCCAGTTCGGGGTCGGCTTCCTTAAAGTTGGCAATCGGCGGTACGAGGCCCGTATTTAGGCAGTGTACGGCAATAGCGTCTTCCAAACCGGCACCCATGGAGTGGCCCGTAAAACCTTTGGTATTGCTGACAATTACCTTGCTTACATCCGCCCCGAAGGTGGATTTAAGCGCATAGGCTTCCGCACTGGCAGAGCCGCCGCGCGCAGGCGTGTAGGTTTCGTGAGAGATAAACACCAACTGTTTGGCAATATCCGCACGGGAAACACCGCTCTTGCGTTCGCCTTCGCTAACCAGGTCGTTCATTACTTGTGCCACATGGCCCACATCCAAGCGGGTGACGTGGAAACCGCTGTTGCGGATTTCGGTCGCCAACACTTTGGCCAACGGTTTCATACCGCGTTTGGCCACTTCGCCGGCTTCTTCCACCACCAAAGAGACCGCACCCATACCCACAATCATACCGTTGCGGCGGCGGTCAAACGGCAAGGCGGCTTTCGTCACGTCGGCTTCCGTAGTAGCGGCGCCGGAGGCTAAGAAAGCGGTTAAAATCCATTCGGACACATTATCATTGGTAATATCGTCCGCGCTGATGACAATAACTCTCTTGGCGCGGCCCAATTTAATCCAGTCCTGCGCCACGGCAATAGCCTGCGCGGTGGAGGCACAAGCCGCACTCATGGAAGTTGCCGGCCCGCGGGCACGAATCCACTGGCAGAAATGAGAGTGGGCAATAATAATGGTTTTTAAGATAAATTCAGACGTAAAAGCCATGGGTTCCACTTCTTTATCTTTGAAGTTTTCGTTATACCAGGCTTCAATTTCCGCCTTGAGGGCGGGGTCCGTAATTTGGGCAATAAATTTATCACAGAACGCGCGCACTTCTTTAGCGGTTTTGTTGTTGAGCAGCCCCGCCACGCGTTTGGACAAATCGCCCATCATGCTGTTGGCTACCGGGAAAGCAGAGGTAAAAATAACCCCGGTATCGTCAATCATATCGGCAGGCAGGCCCCAGCGGTCCGGCAGATAACCGCCCGTAGAGGTAGGTTTATAATACAGCACCAGCGGAATACCCGCATCTTTAAGGGCTAAAATACCGGCGGCAATAGCCAACTGGAAGGAGCGGTCCATAGAGCGCACCCATTTGGCAGGCAGGCCGAATTCTTTTTCCGCATCAAACGCACCGCCGCGCGCCGCCAATTTAATGGCTTGGCTGGGGGAGGTTAAGCGTTCAAAACGGTGGTTGCCGTCTTTGGATTTAATCACAAATTCTACATGTTTATCAATTTGTTTTTGTTGGATTTCCGCAGACACCGGCTCAATTAAGTTGCGGCCGGACAAAATTTCGTCCAACACGCCGTCGCGGAAAATGCGGTCCCAGCTGCCGGGGCCGCCGGCGGCAATACCGCTGATGACAATGTCTTTATCACAGCAGTTTTTGGCTTCGGCCAAGGCCGGAGCGGCCGCCGCGCAAGTAGCCGTGCAAGAAGAAGCACCCAATTCTTTTTCAACAGGGGTTGCCGTTCCGGTCACCCAGTTTACAAAAGCCGGGTTAAAGGTGGAGTGGTTGCCATACATATCGGTACCGGCCCAATCCAAGTGAATACCGGAAGAAATCAAATTGGCGAACAAGTCGTTAAATTCGCTAATGCCGCCTTTTTTGGGGTGGTTGGAAGCCAACACTTTAATATCTTTTTTATCCGATAATGTATTGGCGGCCAGGGCGGAAAGCACCCGTTTCGGGCCACATTCCACAAACAAGCGCACGCCGGAATCGTAAGTGGTTTTAAGCTGTTTAATCCATTCCACCGAGTGGGAAATCTGCGTCACCATTAAATCTTTAATTTTTTCCGGGTCGGACGGATAAAACTCCGCCGTCACGTTGGTAGTAATAGGCATGGTGGGCGCATGGAAAGTAAGCGTATCCAAGAAAGCGCGGTACTGCGGCATAGCCGGGCGCACAATGGCAGAGTGGAACGCATGGGAAACCGGGATTTGCACCGCTTGGATACCCATATCGTTAAACATCTTAATCGCATCATCAATAGATTTGCTGGCACCCGCAATTACCGTTTGCGTGGGGCAGTTTTTGTTGGCTACGGCTACATAACCGTTAATGCGGGCCAATTCCGGCTCCACCCGTTCCACAGGCGCGGCGATAGAGGCCATTTTGCCGTTGTCTTCCACTTTAATTTCAGACATTACTTTCCCGCGCGTGCAGACGGCTTTTAAGCCGTTTTCAAAATCAAAAATACCGGCGGCCACCGCAGCGGCGTATTCGCCCAAGCTGTGCCCCATGACTACATCCGGCTTAATGCCAAAGGAGGAGAGCAAGCGCATCATGGCAATATCGGCCGTCAATACGGCGGGTTGGGTCATTTCCGTCTTTTTAATAGCGGCTTCGCGCTGGGCAATTTGTTCTTTGCTTTCGCCCGGTTTGCTCCACAAGGTTTCCGTCAACGTTTGGCCGATAATGTGGGTTAATAAGCGGTCGGCTTCGTCAAAGGTATCTTGCACCACTTTATATTTGGCGGCCAAGTCTTTCATCATATCCACATATTGGGAGCCTTGGCCCGGGAACATAAAGCATACTTTGGGTTTAATTTCGGTAGGGGTAAACGGATAAATACCTTTCATTCTAAGGTATAAAGATTCTTTTTCCCATACGTCTTGCGTGGCAGAGATTTTTTTGAAAAATTCAATTTTTTCTTTTAATTTTTCGGGGGTTTCCACGTTAATCGTTACGGCAAATCTTTGCGGTTTGGCAATGTGGTTTTTATAAGAAATGCTGGGCAAGTAGGCCGGGTCATACTGAATGGCCATAACGGCTTTGTCCAAAATGTCCGAAAGTTCCTGTTTGGTGGGGGCGGAGAAGGTTAAAACGTCGCCTTGAATTTTTTCGCCCGGCACATGCAGGGTGTAAGAATTACTGCTGGTCATATTTACTTGCTCCTGTTTAGTAGGGGTTGCACCGGCCGCACAAACTTCGGGTTGCGCGGGTTGAATTAAAGAATCGTTCATTTCTTCCATAGCCACATGGAAGTTCGTTCCGCCGAAACCGAACGCGGAAACGTTGGCGCGGCGGATTTTGCCCGCAGGCCATTCTTGCGTTTTGGTAATTACGCGGAAAGGGCAGGTGGCCCAATCCACAATCGGGTTCGGGGTTTCAAAATTGATAGACGGCGGCAACACCTTATTATATAAGGCTAACGAGGTTTTAATTAATGCCGCAATACCGGCCGCCGCTTTGGCATGGCCGATTTGGCTTTTTACACTGCCCAAACCAATCGTGCCCGGTTTGGCATACGGGGCGAAAATTTCGTTTAAGGCGTTCAGCTCCGTGGCGTCCCCCACGCGGGTACCCGTACCGTGGGCTTCCAATAAACCCACTTCGCCGGGGTTGTAATCCACTTGTTCAAAGGCTTTTTCTACGGCTAATTTTTGGCCTTTGGGGTTGGGGGCGGTAATGCCTTTGCCTTTACCGTCGGAAGAAGCACCCACGGCGCGGATAACGGCATAAATGCGGTCGCCGTCTTTTACGGCATCGGACAGGCGTTTCAAAATAACCATACCGGCACCTTCCGCCATAACGAAACCGTTGGCGCGGGCATCAAACGGATAAGAGCCCGTTTCAGACAGCGCACCGATTTTGCAGAATTTGATAAACGCGGAAGGGGACATCATCTGGTCCACACCGCCGGCAATCGCCATATCAAAATTGCCCATGCGCAGCCCGTTGACGGCTTGGTCAATAGCGGCCAAAGAGGTGGCGCAAGCGGCGTCCACCGCAAAGTTGGTACCGTGCAAATCAAACACGTTGGCTACACGGCCCGGGATGACGTTGGCTAATTCGCCCGGCATGGAGTCTTCGTTAATCGGGGTGAAATGTTCCCGCACGCCTTCGTCCATTTCGTCAATCATTTTTTTGGCGTCCGCCGGGGCTAAATGTTTGTAAGTGGGAGTATTTTTCAAAATTTCATACAAGAACGGGCGGTTCAGGCGGGTGTTGGACATTTCGTTCTTCATACCGCCCATAGAGTTGCCGATAATGACCGCCGTGCGGTTATGGTCATAGGCTTTTTTATCGTAGCCGGCATCTTCCAACGCCATGCGGGTAGTTTCTATGGCCAGGTGTTGCACGGTATCCATCTGCTTGGCAATTTGCGGAGGAATACGATATTTAATGGAATTAAATTTGAAAGACTGGGGAATAAAACCGCCGATTTTGGAATACGTCTTGTCTTCGGCTTTGTGGTCAGGGCTGTAAAAAAGGTTATAGTCCCAGTAGGACTTGGGAATTTCGGTAATGCAGTTTTTACCTTCTTGAATGTTCGTCCAGAATTCGTCTTTGTTCAACGCTCCGGGCATAATGGCGCCTATGCCTACAATGGCGATAGGTTCTAATTTTTTATTTTTCATTTGGTCTCCTAATCAATGGTTCCCACAAAATACTATATAGGTATATGATATTAAATTTTGGGGGTCCAAAACAAATTAAGAGCCGTTTTTTGCAACCGTTGTGCGGCAAAATCTAACTTGCCGTATTAAAATTTATGTTTTTCAAAAGAACAAAATGCGCGCGTTTTTTGTTATTTTTGAGCGGTTGCCCGCCTGCAGAAAAGGTTGCTTTTCCATAATAATAATGAAACGCCCCGGGCTCACGCCTGGGGTTTATTGTGAGCAATATTTATAAAAAACCCCGCCGGGAAAGCGGGGCTTTTATAAAAACAGCGGCCGTTAGGCTTTCTTTTCTTCGTCCACTTTCATATTTTCCAATTCTTCAATCAGGCTTAACAAAGTGGGTTGCAGTTTGGTCACATATTCTTGTTCAAAGGTAGCCAAACGCTGTTCCAGGCGGGCCATTTGTTTGGCCATTTCGGCCATATTTTTTTCGTCCGCGGTGTTCATTTCTTCCAAGCGGTAATGCAAATCTTTCACCTTTTCTTTTAAGTCCGCCATTTCCAATGCGGAAGTGTTTTGCAAAGAGCTTAAAATAGAGGCACGCGGGGAAAAAGCCGACGGTTTGGAAACCGTCATCATGGTTAAATCTTCCACAGGGGAATCAAAATCCGTTTCATTCGCCAAAGCGGCGCGGTATTTTGCCGTAAACCAAAACAGCAAAACAAAGCTAACCACAAACCCGGCAGACCATAAAATTAATGTGTTTTCCATAAGTACATATATCATATCATATTTTACCGGTTGCTTTGAGTCTTTTTTATTTGCGGATTACCACAAAACAGGCCGCAAAAATAAGTGCATACAACGCAACCGAGGCGCAACTGCGCGCGAGCCCGTCAAAACCGGGCCCCCACAAAAACACCGCGCCCGCCAACAACAGGCAGGCAACCACATTGATTGGGCTAAATTTTAATTTCATACCTTATCCTATTTAATAACCGTACCCGTTTGCCCGGTTTGATAGTACACAATGCGGATTTCCACATTTTTGGCTTTAGCCAGGCGCACGGCGTCCGGGTGCAATACACTGGCACCGTTTAAGGCCAGTTTATACATTTCGTCAAAATCCAGCACTTCATAGCGTTGTGCTTTTACATCTTTATTGGGGTCGGCCGAATAAACGCCGTCCACATCTTTAACCATTTCCACATGGTCGGCCCCCAACTGGGCGGCCAAAAACACGGCGGACACATCACTCCCCCCGCGTTTTAAGGTGGTAATTTCCTTATTTTCCCCAATGCCCTGGAACCCCGCCACAATGGGCACGTTGCCGTGTTCAATTTCGCGGGCGAGCCTATCCCCGCGCAACGTCAAAATATCGGCCCCGGTGTGCGTGCAAGTGGTAATCAGGCCGATTTGGCTGCCCGTTAAAGATACCGCCGGAACGCCCACCGCCCTTAACGCGATAGACAAAAGCGCCACGCTTACGCGCTCGCCGGTGGTAATCAGCATATCCAATTCGCGCTTTTCCGGGTTGGGGGTAATGCTGTACGCATGGTCCAAAAGTACATCCGTTAAATTGCCGTTGGCGGAAGCTACCACCACCGGGATAAACCCCGCCGCATAGCGGGCTTTAATCAAGCCGGCGGCCTGGAGCAGTTTTTCTTTATTGGCCAGCGTATTGCCGCCGAATTTCATAATACAAATATGGTGCATAAAAAAATCCTTTTTTTATTATAGCAAAGTAAAAGCCGCCCGGACGGCCGGGCTTTTTTGGGTTAGCACCTTTACACCCGCATTTCAAAGAGTTATGATTATTTTAGCAGGAGGTTTTATGGTAAAAAAATTAGTTCTTTTACGCCACGGACAAAGTGAATGGAATTTGGAAAACCGCTTTACCGGGTGGACGGATGTAGACTTAACCGCCAAAGGCCGGGAAGAAGCCTTTGCCGCCGGGAAACTGATGTTAAAGTCCGGCTTGGTATTTGATAAAGCGTTTACTTCTTACTTAACCCGCGCGATTAAAACCTTAAATTTAGCGTTGGAAGCCATGGACCAGTTATGGCTCCCGGTAGAAAAAACCTGGCGCCTAAATGAAAAACATTACGGCGCTTTGCAAGGCTTAAACAAGGCCGATACGGCCGCCAAATACGGTGCCGAACAGGTGCTTTTATGGCGCCGCGCCTATGACGTGCGCCCGCCCGCATTGACGGCGGATGACCCGCGCCACCCGCGTTTTGAAGCGCGCTACCGGGGTATTGCGGAAGGGACACTGCCGGCGACGGAATCCCTGAAAGACTGCATTGGGCGGTTAATCCCGTATTGGGAAAATACCATTGTGCCCGCCTTAACGCAAAACGACCGTATTTTAATCGCCGCACACGGCAACAGCCTGCGGGGCGTTGTCAAAATACTTAAAAACATCCCGGACGATAAAATTGTGGGGCTGAATATCCCCACCGGGGCGCCCTATGTGTTTGAGTTGGACGAAGACTTAAACCTGATAAAAGATTATTATTTGGGTGACCCGGACGAAATCGCCCGCCGCGCGCAAGCGGTGGCGGACCAAGCCAAAGCCAAATAATCCGTACGCAAATCTATCGGCAAAAAGCGCCGCCCGGAAAAATTCCCGGCGGCGCAATTTTTATGTCCGTAAAAAACTTAATTCCAATCTTTGCGCAGTTTTTTAATGGCTTTTTTAAGTTCCGGTTTTAAGGCGGGGTCCACCAAATCAATAAACAGTTTGCCGTCTAAATGGTCCACCTCGTGTTGGAACGCCTTGGCTAACAGGCCGCGCCCGCGAATGGTTTGTTCTTGTCCGTTTTCGTCCAAGCAAGTAATAGTCACGTCCGTCGCGCGCACCACTTCCGCCCATAAACCGGGCAGAGAAAGGCAGCCTTCTTCTTCCAACTTACTGCCCTGTTTGGCAATAATCTGCGGGTTGATAATGACGTAGCGTTTGTAGGCGTTTTCGTCCTTTTTGGTAGGAGCGGGCAGTAAAATAACCGCCAAACGGTACGGCAGGCCGATTTGGTTGGCCGCCAAACCCACCCCGCGCACGGCCAGGCAGGTTTCTTCCATATCCTTTAACAGCATAGGCAACTGCGGGGCCAGTTGGTTGTAATCAACCGGTTTTAATTTTTGGCGCAAAATATCGTCGCCGTATTTTACAATTTTAAGTATGGCCATATTTCTATTTTATCATATTGGGGAACGCCCGTTTAAGGCCGCGGCTTAAAATGCGCCAAAACGTCTTGCGGCATTTGAAGTTGGGCCAGTTCGTCCATAAATTCCGGCTTGAATGTTTGGGCCAACGCGGCTAAAATTTGCAAATGCCGCTGGAAAAATTCCGGCTTGGACGGAGATAAAAACAAAAACATTGCTTTGATGGCGTGGTGCGGATTAACCGGGTCCGGCAACGGGGTAGGAAATACCGCCAGAGCGGCCTTAAAATCCGCAATTTCCTCTAGCCGCGCGTGCGGAATGGACAAGCCGGTATCCAGGGTGGTGCTGATACCTTCTTCCCGGCGCAGGACTTCCCGCAAAACTTCCTCCGGGCCTAAGGCAGGCTCCGCTTGGCAAATCAGCTCCACCAACCGGCGGATGACCGCCTGTTTGGTCTGCCCCGGCGGCACAATGTATATTTGCGCGGGCGAAAGTAAGGCTCTTAAATCCAATGTATTTGTCTTTTTTGCTGGCATATTATTGAAATTTTATGCTACCAAATATTCCCCCGCATTGGCAAGCCGGGCAAAAAGCGTTTCCAGTATACCCCAAAAAGATATAAAATAAAAATAAGATGTTAGATACTTTATATAATACCCTATCCGCGGGGCGCACGCCCGGCAAGCAAGATTTTAACGCCTCCAAAATGTTTTCTTTATTGGAAGACCCTTTTGGAATTTGGTGCTTTTTCCACGCGCCTAAAGAAGAATCCGTCAACGAAATCAACCGTTACGAAAACTTAAAAGTCCGCACGGACCGCAACGCGCGCGACGCATGGATTAAAGAAGAATTCCCGGATGTGGTATTTATCAGCGGAGAAACCGACGCGGAGCGTTTCAAAAACACCTTAAAAGCCATGCTGGAAGGCAAAAACGCTATTGCCAACGCCGTTTTGTGGAACTTGCCCGATAACGTATACGGCAGTATCAACCTGCTGGTAAAAGACGGCGGCGCCAAAAGCAAACTGGGGAATTTTTATTATCATATTTTTCAATTTAAGCGCGCCCATGACCTTAAAGAACATTACGCCCTGCAAGTTAGTTTATTAAACCGCATTTTGGGTTGCGTGCAGGGGTTCACGCCGTACAATACGCGCGTTTTTCTAAAAGATAAAACGGTGGATGTGGACTACCGCGACCACGAAGAACGCCTGGGGCAGGAACTGGCATTCTGGCGCTTAATCCGCGACGGAAAAGCCCGCCCGGAAGCCCACAAACCGCCCAAAGCGGCCAACTCCCCCTGGCGCATATATGCCAACAAAACGGTGGCGGCTGAAAAAAACCTGCTGATGTTGCCGGCCCTCAGCGCGGAAATGCGCCAAGCCCTTAAAATAAACGGTATGTTCACGACCGACGACGTCGCCCATGCGGATTTGGATTTCCTAAAAACTTTTTTAGACGAGCCTTACGCCTCGGACGCTTATTATAATTCTTTGGCGTACTTGCACAACAAGCCTGTTTTGCGCGAGGCCGGGCACTTTCCGCCCCCCCTTAAAAAGCGCAACTTGTATTTTGATTTTGAGGCCACGGAAACGTTCACCAAAAACAGCGTTTCGTTTGTTTACTTAATTGGTATTTGGGATAAAGAAGAAAACAAATATGTCAGTTTTGTAGCCAAAACGCCGGAAGAAGAAATCAAAATTTTTGAACAATTTTACGATTATGTAAAAGATTTTGAAAACACCGCCCTGTACCATTGGACGGAATACGAAGTGAAAAAAATGCGCAATTTGGCCCACACCCACCCGCAAGATGCGGACAAGTTAAACGCCTTATGCCAAATCTGCTACGACTTAAAAGTAGCCGTCAATAAACAGTTTTATTTGCCGGCGCCCAGTTTTTCCTTAAAAGCGGCGGCCCCGGCGTTCGGTTTCCACTGGCGGCAGGACGATTGCGGCGCCATGGACAGCATGGTTTATTTTACCAACTGGCTGAAAACCGGCAACGACGACTTACTTAAAAAGGTGCTGATGTATAACGAAGACGATTGTGTGGCCATGTTGTATTTGGAAGACAAACTAAAAACAGCAGAAGTATTGGATTTTAAGCATGAAAAAAGAACTCCAAACGCTTAAACTGGCGTTAGAAACCGCCGGGCGCGCCGTACGGCGGCGCTTCGGCAAAGTGGGCTACCGCCTAAAAGGGGAAGCCAACTTGGTCACGGATGCGGACTTAGCCAGCCAAAAGGCCGTTATCGGCGTGATTAAAAAGGCATTCCCGGAGCATGATTTTTGGGGCGAAGAAAACGCCCGCAAAAAAACCGGCTCCCCTTATACCTGGGTGGTGGACCCCATTGACGGCACCACCAACTTTGCGCACACCTTCCCGCAGTGCAGTATTTCTATTGCGCTTTTTTATAAAAACCAAGTGGTAGCCGGCGGCGTGTATAACGCCATTACGGACGAAATGTTCCTGGCCGCCAAAGGCAAAGGGGCCACCTTAAACGGCAAAAAAATTCACGTTTCCAAAGTAAAAAAACTGCACGAGGCCCTGCTGGTGACGGGCTTTCCGTACAACCGCAAAGAAATTATGCCGGAACTTTTGGCCCGCTTTGAACGCTTTTTATGCGCCTGCCACGACGTGCGCCGCCTGGGCTCCGCCGCGCTGGATTTATGTTGGGTGGCGGCCGGGCGTTTGGACGGCTACTGGGAGCAAAACCTAAACCCGTGGGACGTGGCCGCCGGAACGCTTATTTTAACCGAGGCAGGCGGCAAAGTGACCGATTTTTCCGGCAAGAAATACGCCAAAATGGAAGATTTCGGCCACACCATAGCCGCCTCCAACGGGGCTATTCAAAAAGAATTATTAAGCCATTTATAAGCGTAATCCACTTTTTATTTACGCACACTCCGCCCGCCGAAACCGGGCGGATTTTTTTTATTTCCCAACGCCCCGGAATGTGTGATATAATTTATTGTTAGCTGATGTTTTTGCACACTTAGATAAAGGGGTTTACACCATGGCTATTAAAGTAATAAAACAATACAGCGTATTTTTGATGAACGAACCGGGCGCACTTAAAAAATTTGCCGAACTTTTTGTGCAGGAAAAAGTAAACATTATTGCCATTTCGCAAGACGTCCGTTATGATGCCGCCGTTGTGCGTATTGCCGTAAAATATAACGAAGAAATCAGCCACGCACTTACTAAAGCCGGGTTTACCAGTGTAAAGACGGACGCTATCTGCCTGGAAACCGAAGACCGCGAGGGCATTGCCCGCGATATTGGGGATGTGCTGTTTAAGCAAGGCATTAACATTACCACCATTTACGGGGCCTCCACCGAAAAGGGAACGAGCCGTTGGATTGTGGTAGTCAGCGATATTACCAAAGCCCTCAATGCGTTGGAATCCAGCGGATTATTTAATTAAATTTTAACGCAGATTACTTAATTAATTTTTAGCCAGGATAGCCCAAAAAAGCCCCGCATTTTACGGGGCTTTTTCTTTTATCAAATGACTTAACGCAACCTCAACCGGGCCGCTTTCAGCTCTTGTTTCCACGCTTTGCGCGCCAGCTTGTGTTTGCGCTCCGCCGCGCCGGAAAGCAAATCTTCCACCTGTTGGGCCTTTATCTCCGGCCAGCGGGCTTCTTCCTGCGCCAACTTTTGGTTCCAGCGGTCCAAATTGGCCTGTTCCTCTGCCAGGCGCGCTTTCATGCCCGCCAGGCCCTTATCCATCCCCTCACTTACCACCGCGTACAACTGCGCTTTAACGGCCGGTTTTTCTTGGGCGGATGCCTTGCGGTATTTTTTGACTAATTTGCGGATTTGCTTGCGCCGCTTTTTGAACGCTTTTTTGGCTTGGCGGCGGCTTTCAAACACCGCCTGCGGGGCCGTTTGGGCCGGGGCTTGGGCCTTGGGGGCGCTGTCCGCCGGTAAACTGCACTCGGCCGGGGCGCCGCCGTCCGCCTCTTTTAATTCCTGGGCAAACAGCGTGCCTGCAAAACCCAACAAAACCACCGCCAAAAAAGCGTTTTTCATAAAACCGCTCCTAATCTAAAGACGTATCATGCACGCCTGCTTCGGCAAAGCCTTTGGCGCGCAACTTGCAGGAATCACAATGCCCGCACGGTTTTTTGCCGCCGGCATAGCAACTCCACGTCAGTTCAAACGGTACTTTTAATTTGGCCCCCAAACGCACAATATCCGTTTTGGATAAATCCATCAGCGGGGCCAGAACTTCTATGCCTTCGCGCACGCCGCGTTTGGTACCCCGGTTTAACGCCTCGCCCGCCGCCTTAAAAAAAGCAGGGGTGCAATCCGGGTAGCCGGAAAAATCCACCGCGTTGGGGCCGGCAATAATGGCATCGGCTTCCACCGCGTCCAACAGGGAGCCCGCAATAGACAAGAACATCAGGTTGCGGCCCGGCACATACGTTGACGGAATCCCCTCTTTCGGGATGTCCTCCAACGCCACATCCGGCAGTTTTTGGTTTTTATCCACCAAAGAACAGCAGGAAAGCCACGGCAAATTCAGCGTAATCAAATGGTGTTTAACGCCCAAATTGCGGGTAATCATCTGCGCGGCCAAAACCTCTCTGTCGTGGCGTTGCCCGTAAGAAACGGTCAAGGCTTCACATTCGTAGCCTTTATCCAACGCCCAATACAAACAGGTGGTAGAATCCAACCCGCCGGAAAAAAGCACAATGGCTTTTTTCTTGCGTCTGCCCGCAAGCGGAATTTTAGTAATATCCGCGGCCGGCTTGGGGGCAACCTCACGCTCCGGCGCCACGGTGTTTTGCTCGGCCGTGGCCTGGGGTTCCTGCAAAAGCTGGTCCACCGGGTCCAAAACCGGAGCCAACGTTTCCCGGGTTTCTGCCGGGCGGAGCGGCCTTGCCGTTTTTTGGAAAGTTTCCATTAATTCTTTTTCTTCTTCTTTTACGGTTTTCAAAAATCCGCTGAAAAAGCCCCTCAATTTACTACTGCTCTTGGTAGAAGTAGCGGCGGGGTTTTCTTTTGTTTCCTGCGGCTGATTGACCGCATCCAAAGACGGCATTACTACCGCATCTTCCGGGGCGGCCTCGGCGGCGTTCTGTTGCCCGTAGGCAAAACAGGCGGCATAGTCTTCGCCCTCTGCAAATTGGAAAGTAGGAATAATAGGTAGTCCGTTTACACGCAGAGCAATCGCCGCGTCTTCCTTGGCGGTTTTGGGGCCGTGTTTGATAAACTCTACATACCGCAATGTATTTTTTACATCATTTACGGCCAGCTCGGCATTACCGAAGCCCTGTAAAAAATCTTTTAAGGCGCTGACGCATAAAAAGTCTTCGGCATCATCTTTATTGGCAAACAACGCACTGGGCACCAAAAGTACATCCCGGCTGAGTCCTTTTAACAAAGCCGCCAATTCATAAAAGTTGCAAAACCCGCCCATAAAAATTTGGCTGGCTTGCCGCGCGCCGAACAGCGCCTTTGTGCCGGCGGTCGTCACCACCAAAGCCGGGGTGCCGGCATCCGCCTTGGAAGCCGCATACGGGGAGTTGTCTTCATGGGCAAAGCCTTGCGGGAAGTCCAATTCGGAATAGACGGTAAACTGCGGGTTTTTCTCCTTAAACGCTACCGCTTTGGATACATCTTCAAATACCCGCACATCCCGCTTGCCGCGTTGCAACAGTTGGCAAATGGTGGTAGCACTGCGCAGTACATCCACTACCACAATGTTATCCGTCCAAACCTTACATTCTTCTTTGGTTTTAGCTATTAGTACGTTCATTCAAAATCCCCAATACTTCAAAATCTTCAATGGCTTTTTGGTCTTGCGGAGTTAAATTATCCACATATTTAATGGCGTAAATAATTAACGTCACTTTCGGTACGGAAGCACCATCTTCCGCGCTGTTATACTGCCCCAAAAACATGGCATCCGCCCCTTTGGAAGCTACAAATTTTCTGCCCCGCTCTATGCCGCGGCGCAGGGAATCGCGGTCCGGGTCCACATTTTTAATGCGCAGTAAGCCCAAATTGCCGTACGGACGGGTGATTTGGTCCCGGCCGGAAACCACTTCCACCTTTTGGGTTTTATTCGCCGGGAAATCCGGCCCTATGGGTATCCAATCCATATTCACATGGTTATCCAGCGTAGCGCAACCGCACAACACCGCGGCAAGCGCACCTAAAAAAAGACTTTTTTTCATACTATTTCCCCTTTTATTTATTAGCGGCCAACTGCCCGCAGGCGGCCAGAACGTCGTTGCCCATACTTTTGCGGATAGTGACCCCGATGCCCATGGCCTTTACGGCGGCGGCAAAATCTTTTACTACTTTATCATCCGTCTTCATACCGCGGCCCAAATTGCAGGCAATCAAATTGACATGGATTAAGTAATTGTCTTTAATGCCGTAAATCCATTTGGCCAGTTTGCGGATATGCTCCGGCCGGCTGTTGACGTTTTCCAAAACGGCATATTCCAAAAATACTTGGCGGCCCGTCATGGCGATATATTCTTCCACCGCTTTTTGCAATTCTTCCAAATTAAAACGGCGGTTGACGGGCATTAATTTACTGCGTTCTGCGTCGTCTGCATTGTGCAGGGAAACCGCCAAATTGGCCTGCGGCAAATCCACCGCCAGCTTGTGCAGTTTATCGGCAATGCCGGCCGTAGAAACGGAAATATGCCGCGCGCCGATATTCAAATAATCCGGGTTGGATAACGTCTGCGCCGCTTTTACCACATTTAAGTAATTGAGTAGCGGCTCCCCCATGCCCATAAATACCACGCTGGAAATCCGCTCGCCCAGTTTTTCTTTGCGCACATATTGGTACCACATTAAAACTTGGTCGGCAATTTCTTCATCCGTCAAATCCCGGCGGAAACCCATTTTGCCCGTACTGCAAAAAGAACAGTGCAGTGGGCAACCCACCTGGCTGGAAACGCACACGCTCCAAGTATCCTGCGGTTTGAGCAGTACGGTTTCTATTTGGCGGCCGTCTTGCAGGGTGAGCAAAGCCTTGGCGGCTTTATCCGCCTTGGAAAATACCATTTTGCTTACTTTGAAACTTAAAATGGGGTATTTTTCAGCCAAATCCCGGCGGATTTGCGCCGGCAGAGAGGTTGCTTCTTCCCAAGACGTAATACCGTGTTTATAGACGGCATCACTTACTTGGGCGATACGGAAATTCGGCAATCCGGCCGATTTTATATATTCTTTGACAGATTCAAAATTCATGGGTTTCTTTCCTATTATAGGGTTTCTATCTATTTTAGCATTTTAGAGCCGTAAAATCAGTTTAGAAGCCTTTATTTTATATTAGTTTTGCCGGAAAGATGAAAAAAAGGCTGTATTTTAGTATAATACCTGCACGATGACCCAAGAAATTAAATTTAGCACAGCCGGTTTTAGAACCATTACCGCAGACGGAATGACTGCCCAATCCGTCCAGCGTTTAGCTTACGGGATTTCCGAACATATTTTGGAACATCCTTTTTACGGATTTGAAGGTACAGGTTATAAAAAACACTGCCAGGACCGGGGCAAAAAGCCCAAAAAACCGCTCGTATTTATCGGGCACGATACCCGCTTTTTATCCCGCCAGTTTGCGGCCGTAGCGGCCAATGCCCTGGTGCAGAGCGGGATTACCGTTCAGTTGGCGGAACTGCCCCTTCCTACCCCGGTAGCGGAATGGACTGTATTAAACGAATGTGCCGTCGGGGCCATCGTAGTCACCGGCAGTGAAAGCGAATACTATGTAAACGGGATTAAGTGGATTTCTTATTACGGCGGTATTGCCAATAACGAAATCGTCAGCGATATTGAACGCCGTATTCCCTCCCCCTCTGCCCAAATTTTGAAAGCCTCCTCCACGGAGTTTAATTACATCAACGCCGCCGCCTGCATTACCAAGGATTTACGCAAGGATTATATTGCCCACTTGGAAAAACTGCTGGACGTAAAGGCGATGAAAAAATCCAAACTTAAAATTGCGGTGGACCCGCTGTTCGGCACGGCTAAAAACTATTTCCGCCCGGTGCTGGAAAAATACGGCATTACCGTAGAAGGCATCCACGAAAATACGGATGTGTTGTTCGGCGGTAAAGTGCCCAACGCCGGCCCGGTCAGCTTGGAAGAGCTTAAAAAACTGGTGACTTCCAAAAAAATGCACTTGGGGATTGCCTGCAACCCGGATTGCGATAAATTCGGCATTATTGATGCGGACGGCACTTGGGTTTCCCCCAACGAAATTATCCCCATGCTCTTAGACCACATTGTGCGCAACAAACAAAAAAAGGGCCGCGTGTGCCGCAGTGTAATTACGTCCAACCTGTTTGACCAGGTAGCCAAAGCCCACGGGCTTATGCTACGCGAAACCCCGGTAGGGTTTAAGTACATTACGGAACTGATGACCACCGGGCAGTATTTAATGGGTATGGAAGAATCCGGCGGGATTGCGCTGGCAAACCATATTCCCGATAAAGACGGCCTGCTCGCCTGCTTTTTAATTGTGGATATGCTGGCAGTGGAAGGCAAAACCTTAAAACAGTTGCGCAACGCTTTTTATAAAAAATACAAACCGTTGTATGACCAAAAAGTAAGTATGCCCAAAACGGAAACGGAAATCAACCGTATTATGGAGCGTTTGGATATAAAACCGCCGCTTTCCATTAATAAAACTTCCGTTTGGCGTATTGACTCCACGGACGGATTTAAGTTTATTCTGAAAGGCGGCAGTTGGTTGGCCATCCGTCCGTCCAGTACCGAGCGGCTCATCCGTTTGTATGCAGAATCCCCGGATGAAAAAATACCCGCCGCTTTGATTAAAGAAGGCAAAAAAATTATAGACAGCATTATATAACCCCGGTTGTTCCTAAGCAACCGGAGGGGGTGAAAATGACTCGTATAAAAAAAATTACAGCCAGAGAAATTTTAGATTCCCGCGGCTTCCCCACGGTTGCGGCAGATGTGTATTTAGATGACGGCACCGTAGGTACCGCGGCCGTGCCCAGCGGCGCTTCCACCGGCTCGCACGAAGCGTTGGAACTGCGTGACGGCGGCGCGCGCTACAACGGCAAAGGCGTATTAAAAGCCGTGGCCAATGTGGATAAAATTTCCCAGCATTTGGCCGGTATGAACCCGTTTGACATCCGCCTGATTGACGACAGTCTGATTGCCATGGACGGCACGGAAAACAAAAGCAATTTGGGTGCCAATGCCATGCTGGCGGTTTCCATGGCGGTTTTGCGGGCCGGGTGCCACCAAGCCAAACTGCCGCTTTACGAACATCTGCGCCGCGTGTATGAACTGCCCGCCGAGGGCTATTTGTTGCCTACCCCCATGCTCAACATTATTAACGGCGGCAAACATGCGGATTCCGGCCTGGACGTGCAGGAATTTATGATTGTGCCCCAGCACGCGCCCAACTTTAGCGAGGCCCTGCGCGCCGCGTGCGAAACGTACCACGCCTTAAAAACCCTGCTCAAAGAACAAGGCATGGTTATTGCCGTGGGGGACGAGGGCGGATTTGCACCGAAAATTGCCAAGCACGAGGACGTTTTCAAAACCATTTTGAGCGCCGCCCAAAAAGCGGGCCACCCGGATATGGCCCTGGCCACGGATTGCGCCGCCAGCGAATTTTACAAAAACGGGCAGTATCACTTTGAAAAATCCGCCTATACTTTCGCCCAAATGACGGATATTTATGCCCATTGGTGCCAAAACTATCCGCTCGTTTCCATAGAAGACCCCTTGCAAGAGGACGATTGGGCCGGGTGGCAGCACATTACGCAAAAACTGGGCAATAAAATCAACCTGGTAGGGGATGACTTGTTCGTCACCAACCCGGCACGCTTGCAAAAAGGCATTGAACAAAAAGCGGCCAACTCTATTTTAATTAAGCTCAACCAAATCGGTACGGTTTCGGAAACGGTGGACGTGATGTTAAAGGCCCACCAATCCGGCTACTCCACCATTGTTTCCCACCGCTCCGGTGAAACGGAAGACAGCTTTATTGCCGATTTGGCCGTAGCCACCAACGCAGGCGCTATTAAAACCGGCGCACCGGCCCGCGCGGAACGGACCGCCAAATACAACCGCTTACTGCAAATAGAGGCGGAATTGGGTGCCAAAGCGGCTTACGCCAAGGACAACGTGTTTAAGAAATGATTTCCCGCCGCGCTAAAACACCTATCCAACAACAAAAAAAGAAACTACTGCTGTGGTGCATCAGCATTACAGCAGTGGTTTTGGTTATTTTCGGCGGAAGTTTTTTCAATTTAGTACACAATAAACTGGAATTAAAAAAACTCAACAAACAAACCGTCCAACTGGAAAAAGACTTTCAGGCGCTCTCGGCAGAGTTGGAGCTGTTGCAAAAACAAGACCCGGTTTATTTAGAAAAACTGGCCCGCACCCGCTACCACATGACAAAACCCGGGGAAACGGAATTCCGTTTTCAGCCGGAAAAATGAGGATTTTATGAATATAGAAGTAATCCATTTAGGCCCCATGGCAAACTGCACCTACCTGGTGACACAAGACGAAAACGCCCTGCTGATTGACCCCGCCTGGGATATGAACGCCCTGGAGCAAACCTTAAAAGCCAAAAAGCTAAACCTGCTGGCCGTATTGTTTACCCACGGACACTTTGACCACGTCAAAACCGCCGAAACATTACTAAAGGCCCACGGTTTGCGCGCTTATATAGAAGAAAACGACGTGCTGTTAAGCGGCTTACCCGGAGAGGTACTGCAACCCTACCACGGGGAGCAAAACCTGCAAATCGGGCCGTTTAAGGTGCATATTATCCCCACGCCGGGCCATACGGCAGGCGGCGTGTGCATTTTAATCGGGGATGCCCTTTTTACCGGGGATACCCTTTTCCCGGGGGCGTGCGGCCGGGTGGACTTGCCGTCTTCCGACCCGCGCGAAATGCGCAAAAGTTTGTACCGGCTTTCCCAACTGCCGGACGATACCCAAATTTTTGCCGGGCACAGCTACGGGGGCAAATCGGGCTCGTTCATCAGCTATGAACGCCAAACAAACCCCTTTATGCGTAATGCCATTAAAGATAAGGATATTTTATAATGCACCCCATATTACTGAAAATAGGCTCTTTTGAACTGGCCAGCTACGGTGTGATGACCGCGCTGGGCTATGCGGCGGCCTCATGGTATTTGGTACGCCGTTTACAAGCGGTTAAGTTGGATAAAGACACTTTTTGGAACATTATTTTTATCGCCTTTTTAGGGGCGTTAATCGGCAGTAAACTGCTTTACATTATTCTTTCGTGGCCGCTGTTGGGCGATACGTTTACCGCTAAAATAGCCAATATCTTCCAAAATTTCCGCTATGGGTTTGTGTTTTTCGGCGGGATGATTTTGTCCGTGGCCTCTTTATATGCGTACCTGAAAAAGAAACGCCTGCCCATTTTGCCGACGGCGGACTTTCTAATTACGGCCCTGCCGCTCGGGCATGCCCTGGGGCGCATTGGCTGTTTTTTGGCCGGGTGTTGCTACGGCAAACCCACCACGCTGCCGTGGGGCGTGGTATTTACCAACCCGGATACGCTGGTTCCCGTCCAATTACAGGGGGTGCCGCTTCATCCTACCCAACTGTACGAAACGGCGTGCAATTTGCTTTTGTTCTTTTACCTGCATAAAGCGTATCAAAAAAAACATACGGCGGGCAGTATTTTAATCCGCTACATTATCGGATACAGCGCTATCCGCTTTGTAATAGAATTTTTCCGCGGGGATTACCGCGGTGCATTTATATTGGGGCTGTCGCCGTCGCAGGCATTAGCGGTTTGCGCCGTGGTGCTTGCCGCGGCGGTGTATGCCCTGTTTATTAAGGAAACAAAACATGGCTGAAAAAAAGACTCTCATTTTTGACGGATATTCCCGCCGCTTGGATATTTATGTGTGCGACGAGCTGGAAACTTTCCCCCGCGCCTTGGTGCAACGTATGATTAAGGACGGCAAAGTGACCGTAAACGGCAAACAGGTAAAGCCTTCCTGGCCGCTTACGCCCGGCGAAAAAGTGGAAATTGAAATGCCCTCCGCCGCCAAAACCAAAATCCAACTGAAAGATTTGCTCATTCATGATGACGAAGACTTTTTTGTAATTGCCAAACCGGCCGGGTTGTTGGTTCACCCGCAAAGCCCGGTGTGGGAAACCAACCCGCAGGCGGTCTTTTCGTTTGAAGAAACACTGGTATCCGTTATTTTAGCCACTCCCCCCGCCGGGTTTGATACTTCCACCCCCCGCGCCGGGTTGGTACACCGCCTGGACCGCGAAACCAGCGGGGTCATGGTAATTGCCAAAAACGCGATTTTTCAAAACTGTATGACGGAACTTTTTGCCAACCGCCTAGTCCGCAAGACGTATTATTCTATCGCCTGCGGAGAAATCCCGGACGACGAGGGCGTGATTAATGTGCCTATCGGGCGCGTGGCGGGCGGAAAAATTAAAGCCTCCGATATGGGGCGCGAAGCCATTACGGAATACAAAGTATTGGAACGCAAAAACGGTTTTACCCGCGTGCAGCTGCACCCCGTCACCGGGCGCACCAACCAGTTGCGCGTGCATTTAAGTTGGCTGGGCTACCCGGTACTGGGGGACTGGCTGTATAAAGGGGCCACGGCCGACAGGCTGATGCTCCACTCCCGCCGGGTGGAGTTCGCCCACCCGTATACTGGGGAGCCTTTACAGTTTGAAGCGCCTGTTCCGCCGGATTTTACCGCCGCGTGGGAACGGGTAAGTACCGCCAAAAAATAAAATCTAAACCGCGCTGAAAAGTGCGGTTTTTTGTGCATAAAAATCCTCCGACGGAGGGCTAGCTCAAAATAACTATTTTTTTAGGTGGACGGATGCGCAGATAAAGAGTATCCTTTAATTAAGCAGTACCAAGGGGGGAAGCGGAGATATGGGGATATTTCCGCTGACAAACAGGGGGATATGTAAAAAGGAAATATCAGCTTAATCACAGGGGACAAACTAATATTTTCTTTTTGCGTAAGGGCTCCGCACACCGCGGAGCCCTTTTTTATTGTGTTTTTGAAACCCCCGCTTACCACCAGCCGCACGCCGTGGCCGTTCTTCCTTAGCGTTGCCGTTCGTGCTAGTACAAGAAAGAGTGTTGGTAGCATGATTTTTCAAATTTAAGATGATTTTGCGCCGCTAGTTTAGGCGCGGTGTAGCAGAGCTACATAAGCCTAAAGGCGGTGCAAAAGGGCTTAAATTTGGAAAATTGTTTGCCCACGAAATGCGAACGGGGAACAAAATGTTATTTTGTTCCCCGCGCATTAAAATCCCCGCTTACCACCAGTTGTTATAAGCTCTTCTGATAAAGCCTATAACGCTTATCCTCCCAACACCCACACTCCACAATCCCCCTAATAATCCCCTGGTTATCTTCCAACACCCAGGAAAGCTCCGCCTCGTTCCAAACGGCTACCCCATGGTCAATAATATGCTTTATCAGCACCAAATCAATCCCGCGTTGGCGGAATTGCGGCGCCACGCCCAACATAATCAGGCGCGCATCTTTAATTTTCCGCCACGCACGCAAGGCTTTCCACACGCGCCACGGATTGCATAAAGAGCCTTTCAGCTCTTTGAGCGCATGGTTCATATTGGGTATGGCAATATAAAATCCGGCCGGCTCGCCGTCTACTTCCAACACGCAAGTCCCCTCGGGGCGCACTACCATTTTCAGCTCTTGCACCACGTCGGCCATTTCTTCTTTTGTCATGGGCACAAAGCCCCAGTTTTCCGCCCACGCGCTGTTATAAATGCGGCGGATAATTTCCGCCTCCTGCTCAATATGTTTTAGGTTTAAGCGCCGCAACGTAATCCCTTTGGCACGCATACAACGCTCGCACACTTTTAGGAACCGCGGGGAAATCTGTTCGTTTTTAGTGCGGTGGAACGCCAACACATCTTTTATTTTGGTAAAGCCCTCTTTTTCTATCAGCTCCGCATAATACGGGAAGTTGTACGGCATCATAATAGCGGGCATCGTATCAAACTTATTGACGAGCAACCCGTACACATGGTTGCTGGACGGATTGGCCGGGCCGCGCACCGCCTGCACCCCTTGTGCGCGGAGCCACGCCTCCCCCGCGTTAAACAAAGCGTGGGAAACCTCCGCATCTTGGATAACATCAAAAAAGCCGAAAAAGCCGATATTTTCGTGGTGGTACGCATTGTGCGCGCGGTTGACCAGTGCCATAATACGCCCGGCCAACACGCCGTCTTTATAGGCCAGAAACATCTTGTTTACGGCGTGCGCCCAAAACGGGTTTTTAGGGGAAAGCAAGCGCCGCGTATCAGCCTTTAATTCCCCCACCCAATACGGCGAATTTTTGTATAAATCAAACGGAAAATGAATAAATTGGGATAAATTTTTATCCGTCACTTCGCAAACGGTAATCATAACGCTCCTAAACAAAACCCCGCCTAAGCGGGGTTTTTGTAAGTGTAAAACTTATTTAATAATGCCTACGGCGCGGCCCGCTTTGGCGAATGCGTCAATAATTTTTTCAACGTGTTCGTCCGTATGCGTGGCCATTAAGGTCAAGCGCATCAGCGCATGGCCGGGGGGCACGGCGGGGCTAATTACCGGGTTAGAGAAAATGCCCAGTTCGTGCAAAGAGCGCCACATTTTGAAGCAGTTTTCATTACTGCCGACGTGTACCGGCAAAATGGGGGTGGTGCTGGTGCCTAAATCGTAGCCTAAATCTTCCAACCCTTTTTTGAGTTTAGCGGTCAGGCGGAACAAATTATCGCGGCGGGAAGTGTCGTTTTCAATCAGTTCCAACGCTTTGGTAATAGAGGCCACACAAGCCGGCGGCAACGCGGCGGAAAAAATCTGGCTGCGCGCATTGTGGCGGATATAGTGGATAATGTCCGCATCCCCCACCACGAAACCGCCCACCGTGGCAAACGTTTTGGAGCAGGTACCCACCACTAAATCCACTTCGCCGTTTTCCAGGCCGAAGTATTCGCAAGTACCGCGCCCGGTTTTACCGATAATCCCCGTGGCGTGGGCGTCGTCCACCATTATGCGGGCGCCGTATTTTTTGGCAATTTTTACAATGTCCGGCAAGGGGCAAATGTCCCCTTCCATACTAAAAACGCCGTCCACAATAATCAGCTTGCCCGCTTCCGGCGGCAGTTTAGATAAAACGCGGTCCAAATCCCCGGGTTCGTTGTGCTTAAAGCGCACCATTTCCCCGTCGGAAAGTTTCACGCCGTCCAAAATGCTGGCGTGGTCCAGTTTATCCACAATGGCGTAGTCGCCCTTTTTAATCAGGCAGGAAACTACCCCTAAATTCATTTGGTAGCCGGTAGAAAAAATCAACCCGGCTTCTTTGCGTTTGAATTTGGCCAAGCGTTCTTCCAACGCATCGGCGGCCTTGGTGTTGCCGTTCAAAAAGCGGGAACCGGCACACCCGGTACCGTATTTAAGGGCGGCCTCGGCGGCGGCTTTTTTCATTTCGGGGTCATCGGCCAGGCCCAAGTAGTTATTGGAGCCCGCCATAATGTACTTTTTGCCGCCCAACATTACCTCCGGCCCTTGCGCGGACTCAATCGGCTGGAAATAGCCGTAAATGCCCATACGCATGGCCAGTTTGGCGTCTTTATAGTTTTTGCATTTCTCAAAAATATCAGCCATGTTTTTATCCTCTTGACGCAACACCGCACCGCGGCCCGAAAGCCGCCAGGCGGGTTATTTACTTACCTTTTTTATAATATTTGTGGTGGAGCGGCCCTTCAATAAGGCAAAACGGACCACCTTTTTTGCAAATTCTCGGCCCACGATTTCGGAAGGTTTATAATCCCCCCCCTTTACCAATACATCCGGGCGGACCAGTTTTATTAAATTATATGGGGTGTCTTCTTCAAAAATACATACGGCGCTGACGCTTTCCAACGCGCCCAAGACCAGTGCCCTATCCCCTTGCGTGTTTACGGGCCGGGTGGGGCCTTTTAAGCGGCGGACGGAGTCGTCCGAATTGACCCCCACCACCAGCACGTCCCCTTTCGCGCGGGAAAATTCCAACACGCTTACATGCCCCGCGTGCAGAATATCAAAACAGCCGTTGGTAAATACAATTTTCTGCCCGGCGGCGCGCGCGGCCTCTACAAATTTTTTCAAGGCCCGGCGGCCCATAATTTTATTTTTTGCTTTCATCTGCTTTTTTTTCTTCACGCATCATGCGTTCAATTAAGCCCGTATCCATATTCCCGGCGATAAAATCCGGGTTATTCACAATTTTTTGGTGGAACGGAATGGTGGTGCAAATCCCACCGATTTGGAACTCGCCCAAGCAACGGCGGCAACGGGCCAACAGGTGTTCGCGGTCCGGCGCGGTGACGATGAGCTTGGCAATCAGGCTGTCGTAATAGCTGGGAATGGTGTAGCCGGTATACACATGGCTGTCCACACGCACGCCCAAACCGCCGGCAGGTATCCATTCCGTAATGGAACCGGGGCAGGGAGTGAAGTTCATTTCGCTGTTTTCCGCATTAATACGGTGTTCAATGGCGTGGCAACGCACGGCGCCTGCTTCTTTTTGGGAAACGTGCAACGGCTCGCCCTGGGCAATTTCAATTTGAAGTTTAACCAAGTCAAACCCGCAGACGGCTTCCGTGACCGGGTGTTCCACCTGCAAGCGGGTGTTTACTTCCATAAAATAAAATGCTTTATTTTGCGCCATTAAAAATTCCACCGTGCCGACCCCGCGGTAATGGGCGGCTTTGGCCAGTTTGCAGGCGGCTTCCTGCAATTTGGCGCGGGTGGCGGCGTCCACAAACGGGGACGGAGATTCTTCCACCAGTTTTTGGTGGCGGCGCTGCATACTGCAATCGCGTTCCGCAAAGGCTACCACGTTGCCGTAGTTATCGGCGGCCATTTGCACTTCAATATGGCGGGGGTTTAAGACCAATTTTTCAAAATACATCCGGTCGTCGCCAAAGTTGGCTTTGGCTTCCCCTTGCGCGGTTTTCATCATTCTATCCAAATCTTCTTCTTTCAAACATTCGCGCATCCCTTTGCCGCCGCCGCCCAACGCGGCTTTAATCATAATCGGAAAGCCGATTTTGCGGGCCACTTCGTGATAGTTCTTGCCTACCACGCCGTTGGAGCCGGGCGTTATCGGCACGCCGCCTTTTAAGGCAATTTCGCGCGCGGTGGATTTGACGCCCAACATTTCAATCGCTTCTGCGGTCGGCCCGATAAACGTAATACCGGCCTTGGTGACGGCGCGGGCGAAATCGGCATTTTCAGACAAAAAACCATACCCCGGGTGAATGGCATCGGCCCCGGTAATTTTGGCCGCGGTCACAATGGCATCTATATCCAAATAGCTCAAGGGAGAGGGCGCCGCACCGATACAAACGGCTTCGTCCGCCATGCGAACGTGCATAGAACTGCGGTCCGCCTCGGAATACACGGCCACGGACCGAATGCCCATTTCTTTCAGCGTGCGGATGACACGCAGGGCAATTTCGCCGCGGTTGGCAATAAGAACTTTCTTAAAAGGGGTAATTTTTACCTTGGTAGACATTCCGCGCTCCTAGGGTTCAATAAAAAATAACGGTTGGTTATATTCCACCGGCTTGCCGTCTTCGGCCGCAATCACGCGCAAGATGCCCGCCACCGGGGCCGTAATGTTATGCTGTTTGGAAACCGTTTCCACAACGCCTAAAGTTTCGCCTTCTTTTACTTGGGCGCCTTCTTTAAGAAGCACGTTTTTGCCTTTGGCGGCCGTCTTATAAATGCCGATAGCCGGCGCACACACCGCAGAAAGGGAACAGGTAAATTTGGCAGGTTCGGGCAGGGCCTCGGCGGTTTTTACTTCTATGCAATCGCCGTCTTTTTCGTAGCAAAATTCGGCCAAATCGGTAGTTTTAAGCCAGTCAGTCACTTCTTTAATCAACTTTGTATCCATGGTTTTCCTCTGGTTGATAATTAAAAACTCTTTGTTTTATTTTATCATTTTTTTACGGGGTACTAATCCTTTTTTGCGCAGGTAAAGGTTTGGGCAAAATGATAAGGTGGCTATATGAAAACATTAAAAATAGGATTAAAGCTGTTTTTTTGGCTGTTCGTTTGCCAACTGCCCGGCCTGGCGGGTGCCCGCTATGTGCCGGAGGGCTTGGCGTGGTATCACACACTCACCCCGCCGCCGTTTACCCCGCCGGATTACGCCTTTGGCCTGGCGTGGGGGCTCCTATATATATTGTTAGGGATAAGCGCCTGGCTTGCCTTGCGCCCCCCAATACCCGGCAAAGCGCTGGGCCTGTTTTTAGTACAACTGTTGCTAAATGCGTGTTGGACTCCGCTGTTTTTCGGCCAGCACCAACTGGGCTTAGCGCTCCTATTACTGGGGCTTATGGTAGCGGAGCTGGTTTTCCTGGTGCGGGCTTTTGGCCGTTTGAGCCCCCGGGCGGGCCGATTGTTATGGCCTTACGGCGCGTGGCTATTGTTTGCCTGCTACTTAAATGCCGGATTTTGGCTATTAAACGCCTAATAATAAAAAACACGCCCCCGGACCGCTTTTGGCCCGGAGGTTTTATAAAAAAAGTGCCGTTTATTTGCGCTGGCGGTAGCGGTTGACCAAATCAAACCCTAACTTCATGGTTTTATAGAAAGTGCTGTCTAATAAAGTAGACACATTTTCCACCAAGTCAAACGCGGGGCGGGTTTTTGCCACATTTTCCGCGGATACCATCGCCAAATACTCCACACTTTCCGCCGTGCGGTACAGCTGGAGCATCGTGCGCACAATAAAAACCACCAAAACCACAAAGGCCACGACGGCCACTAAAGTACACCATTGGTAAAAGTCCATATTAACCCCCTTTCCTTTTTTCTAATTAAACCAGTTTAGCGCGCGGCCGTCAAGCCCCGCCCAAAAACGGAAAAAAGACCCATATAAACGCCTAGGCCCTCCGGCCCGCCTGCCATTTTTCCGACGGAAAGGCCCAAAATTCCGTTTTTCGGCCAGCTGTTTGCGTTTGCGGAAACCTACCAAACGGTAAACAGATTTTTACTATTTTTTAAGCCAAAACAAAGCCTTAAAAAACCTAGTCAAAAAAAATTTTGACTTTACGCTCCATATAAACAATAATGTTTCTTGTACCTGTTTGGCCGGATTTTGCGACCAACCGGCAAGCCGGAAAACCAATCGGCCCGTTATTTGCATAGAAAGTATATTTTTTTGCAACAATAATCAAACATGCCGTTTTACTACCGCGGTACAATATTATTCTAGGAAAGTTATTTATGGAAAATACAGAAGTGATTACCAGCATTGTAAAAAGAGACGGTACCACCCAATCTTTTGACCCCAAAAAAATCACCAGAGCTATTGCCAAAGCGGCGGAAGCTACGGGAGAATTTGATGCCGAAACCGCCAAGAAATTAACGATTCGCGCCATTAACATCATCCAACAATTATATGCGGATACTATCCCCAATGTGGAAAATGTGCAGGATATTGTGGAAGACGTTTTATTAACTTCTAACTACCACAAAACCGCCAAAGCCTATATTTTGTACCGGGACCAACACGCCCGCATGCGTGAAATTTCGTCTAAATTTAATGTGGATTTAGTAGACCAATATTTGCAAAAAATTGACTGGCAAGTAAACGAAAACAGCAATATGGGGTATTCTTTGCAGGGGTTAAATAACTATATTTCCTCCGAAATCAGCAAAGTATACTGGTTAAACAAAATCTACCCGGAAAAAGTGCGCCGTATGCACTCGGAAGGGGATTTTCACTTGCACGATTTGGGCCTTTTGGGCGCCTACTGCGTGGGTTGGGATTTGCAGGATTTACTGCTCAACGGTTTTAAGGGCGTTGTAGGCAAAGCCGAAAGCAAACCCGCCAAACACTTGCGCACTGCGCTGGGGCAAGTGGTCAACTTTTTCTATACGTTGCAGGGCGAAAGCGCCGGCGCGCAGGCGTTTAGCAACTTTGATACTCTGCTCGCCCCGTTTATCCGCTACGACAAACTTTCTTACGAAGACGTCAAACAGGCGCTGCAAGAATTTTTATTTAACGTAAACGTGCCTACCCGCGTGGGTTTCCAAACGCCGTTTACCAACCTGACGTTGGATTTAACCGTTCCGTCCTATTATAAAGACCAACCGGTTATTATCGGCGGTAAACTGCAAGATAAAACGTATGGGGAATTCCAGCCGGAAATGGATATGCTCAACCGCGCTTTCTGCGAAGTAATGCTGGCCGGGGATGCCAAAGGCCGCGTGTTTACATTCCCGATTCCGACGTACAACATCACCAAAGATTTTGATTGGGATAACCCCAAACTGACCCCGCTGTGGGAAATGACGGCCAAATACGGTATTCCGTACTTTGCCAACTTTATTAATTCCGACATGAACCCGGAAGACGCGCGCTCCATGTGTTGCCGCTTGCGCATTGATAACCGCGAACTGCGCAAACGCGGCGGCGGCCTGTTCGGCTCCGCCCCCCTCACGGGTTCTATTGGGGTAGTGACTATCAACCTGCCGCGTTTGGGGTATTTGTCCAAAACGGAAGACGAATTTTTCAACAATTTGAAAGACCGCATGGAAGTAGCCAAAACCAGTTTGGAAATTAAACGCAAAATTATTGAACGCTTTACGGCGGGGAATTTGTACCCGTATATGAGCTTCTATTTGCGCTCCGTAAAACAGCGTTTTAACGAATACTGGAAAAACCACTTTTCCACTATCGGGCTGGTGGGCTTAAACGAAGCCTCCCTCAACCTGATTGGGGAAGACATCGGCACGGAAAAAGGCAAAAAATTTGCCGAAAAAACGCTTACTTTTATGCGGGAAACCCTGGTAAAATTCCAGGAAGAAACCGGCAACAACTATAACTTGGAAGCCACCCCGGCCGAAGGTACCTCCTACCGTTTGGCTAAGTTGGATAAAGAACGCTACCCGGAAATCATCTGCGCCAACGAAGCGCTGTACAAGCAAGGGCACCCGCCGTTCTATACCAACTCCTCCCAACTGCCCGTCAACTATACAGACGACGTATTTGAAATGTTGGATTTGCAAAGCACTATCCAATCCAAATACACGGGCGGAACCGTACAGCACATCTTTACGGGGGAAAGAATTAAAGATTTGGAAGCGATGAAGAAATTCATCAAAACGGTGTGTGAAAAATATACTTTACCGTATTTTTCCATTACGCCTACTTTCAGCGTCTGCCCCAAATGCGGCTACATTGAAGGCGAACATTTTGAATGTCCCAAATGTAAAGCCGAACGGGTGCAAGAACTGGAACACCAGATTAAATTGCTGGAAGAACAGCTTTACAGCAAATAATTATATCCTTTTTAGGTTAAGCATAATCTAAAAAAGCAGTTGTATCCGCACGCGCAAAAGCGCTACCCTATAAAGGTAGGGCCGCCGCGTGCGGACAACAAGAAGTATTTTAGGAGAAAGACTCAAATGACCGCTCAAGAAAAGAAAGTAGTAGAAAACAAAATTTCCGAACTTAAACAAGAATTGTCCGAAGTACACGGCTCTAAATGTGAAGTTTACTCCCGCGTAGTTGGCTATTTGCGCCCGGTACAAAACTGGAACAAAGGCAAAAAAGAAGAATTTGCCCTGCGCAAAACCATGCACGTCGGTTGCGGGTGCGACAAATAAGCCGGTAAGTCTATTTTGGTTTCATTATGAAAATCGGCGGACTTATTAAGTTTACCCTCATAGACTTTCCCGGCCGTCCGGCGGCAGTGGTTTTTACGCAAGGTTGCAACTTCCGTTGCCGCTATTGCCACAACCCGGAATTAGTCTACCCGCATTTATACATGGAACCCATGCCACAAGAAGAACTTTTCGCCTTCCTTACGCGCCGCCAAGGCACGCTGGAAGGCGTTGTTGTGACAGGCGGCGAACCTACTATTCATGCGGATTTACTGGATTTTATGGCCCAAATCAAGGCTATGGGCTTTGCCCTTAAATTAGATACCAACGGCACCCGCCCGGAAGTCTTGCGCGAAGCCTATGCCCGTAAACTAGTGGATTATGTAGCCATGGACCTAAAAGCCCCGCTGGAAAAATACTCCCTAATTACCGGGGTGGATTTCAACCCGGCTATTTTGAAAGAATCCATGCAGTTAATCGTGCAATCCGGCGTACCGTACGAATTTCGCACCACTTACGATAAAACCGTACTGACGGACAGCGATATTGAAGCTATCCGCGCGCTGACGGACGGCACCCATTACCGAGTACAGGAATGTTTACCGGTAGCCAAAACCAAAGCCACCTTAAAAGTAATGCACGACGAAATATAAAACTCCCCGGGTTCACGCCCGGGGTTTATTGTGAACAGTAGTTATAAACCCGGTTTCCCGGACGAAAATGCGCCCAAGCGGCGCGTTTTTTATTTTTCACACCCCAACATAGCACCCAATAAAAAAGAGCCGCCCGGAGCTGAAACCCCGGGCGGTATTTTTATAAAGTAAGGCAGATTAGCGGGACAAGCGGTTCAAGTCTTTCACAAACTCAAACAATTTGTCTTGCGTAGGCTGGCTCAACACCTCAATCGCATGCGCACTGATAAATTCAGCCGGTTTAACAACACCGCCGGAGGTTTGGACTGGTTTTACAAACTCTTTAGCCATAGCCGGGCCCAACGCCGGGTTCGCCTCTAACTGGGCGTAAAATTCGTCCATGGGGGCCATTACAGCCTGCAAAACGGTATTTACATCTTGCGTGCGGCTTACCGTTTGGCGCAAGGACACCACCGCCTGGGCATAGGCTTTAGGCAACGCCGGGTTGACCGCCTGGTTGCGCGCAGACACGGACGCTTTTGTTAAAGCCGCGCGGAACGCATCAAAAACAGCCTGTTCTCTTTGCGTTAAATTAACGGATTCCATGCGGATATACGCTTCCAAGGTGGTCTTTTTGCCGTTCTTAAACACAACCGGCTGGTTGGCTATATTGGCAACGCCTACCTGTTCTTCTTGGGAAAGGCTCATAAAGGCTTCCCGCACAGGGTCCATAATTTGGAAGTTGTAATTAAAATCATAATAAGCCCGCGTTTTGGCGGCAGAGGTAAAATCTACCCACGCCCGGGCAAAAGTCAACTGGGCATCGGACAGATTGTCCGCCGCACTCCGTTTCGCAGAGCTGCGTTTTTCCAACGCGGATTGCAGGCGGGCGCTTACCCCCGCATTGACCGGCGCCACTACGGGATTATTTTTTCTGTTCCGTTTTGCCAATTCTTCGCGTTTTTGCAAGTCTTCAATATCCGGGACATCCATGCGTTCGCCCGCTACGCGAGAAGGCGTACCCGCCATGGACGCTTGAATCGGGTTATTTACAACATCTTGGGCGTTGGCTTTTTTCTGCGTTTTGTTATCTTGGTTATCCGGCCAAGTTTCCGCCGCAAAAGCAACACCGCTTACCAATACAGCCGTTGCCAGCGCTAAAAATTTATTCATGGTATTCTCCTTATTACAAGTTTAAGTGCTTATTATTAGTCTAAAAAATACACCCATCTTCGTCAAGGGTCTTTTGGTCCTATTTTTCTAGGCCCTTTCCGGGTCCGGCAATAAAAAAGGAACCGCCTGCCTGAACAAGCGGTTCCCCGGAGGACAACAAATCTTTTATTTCAAATCCCGTTCCATGGCGGCGCCCCAGGCATCCAACTCATACTGCAAGTTGCCGCTTACTACCACGCTTTCCATTTGCACAAAGCGGGAAATAACCACGCCGTTGCCGCCAAATCCGGCCTTAATGGGTTTGTTGATTTCCCGGCTGACTAAAGCCGCTAAAGCAGGGTCCGCTTTGCGTAAAGCGTTATGCGCATCCATAACCGGGGCCAACGCTTGCAACACATAACCCGCATTGTAGGTTTTCATGGTGTTAATGGTGCGGCGGGCGGAAGATAATTTTTCCAAAGTTTCTCTGGCGGCGGGCGCGTTTACCGCGCTGGCCACGTCCTGCAATACTTGGTTAGCCCACGCATCAAATTCCCCTTGCATACTTTCCGGCAGAACCACGCTTTCGCGCAAGACAAATTCGGCCATTTTTAATTGGGCGCCCCACCCGGCTTTGAACGGGGCATTAATTTCAAAACTGGTTGCCGCCGCGGCCGAGGCAGACACCCGGCGCAAGGCGTTGTAAGCATCCATTACTTTAACAATGGATTGCAACGCCAAGGAAAAATTAGGCTCTTGCAGGCGGGCAATTTCGTTCTTAGCGCTTACGGCGGCGCTTAAAACGTCCTTCTGCAAAGCGGCCACGTTTTGCTGGCGTATCATTTTGGTTTTTTGGATTTTACCGTCCAATCCGTTCACTTGAGGAAACGCCACATCCCCCGGGAAGGCATTTACCGCCCCGGCACAAAAAACAGTTAAAAGGGTATATAAAAATACTTTTTTCATGAGTATTCTCCTGTATGTTTTTTACTTCTTACTTATAGAATAAATCTTTTGTACGGCCAAAACCAGAGTCTTTAGACCTAAAAATTGTCTAGGTCCTTTATGTAGCGGGAGGGTGGTTGCCGGGCTGGTTTTTTGCCCGCCGCCGGAGCGGTTTTCCGACGGAGCGGAGCCAATTTTCCCATAAAAAAAGGCCCCCGCAGGGGCCTAAAACAAACGGGAATTAATACTTAAATTGTCCGTTTTCGTACACCAGTTGGGTTTGGCCGTTTTTCAGAATGGCGGTGACGGTTTTATCTTCCGTATTAATCAAATCCCAATGCAAGGCGGAAGAATTAAAGCCCAATTTTTTCTTTAATTTTTCGTCCAGGCGGCTTACGTCCCCGGTGTAGGTATCGGCATAGCTGGCCCCCACCGCCACATGGCAGTTGCCGTACTTGCCGCCGAAGTTTTCGTCGTACAAAATATCCGCCATAAATTTGGTAATTTTGGAAAAACGCCTATCCGTTAAAGAAAATTCCCCAATTTGGGCGGCGCCTTCGTCCATAGCCAACATTTTGCGCACAAAGTTTTGGCCTTGCTGAGCCGTGGCTTTTACCACGCGGCCGTCCTTAAATTCCAGGCGGATGCCTTTTACATAGTTTCCGCTGCGGTAGGAAGATAAATCGGCAAAATACACGCCGCGCGTGCCGCGCCAGTCGGGCGAGGTGAAAATTTCAAAAGACGGAATATTGCACCCGCCGCCGGACACAAAACGGCGCTCCTGCCCCAAGAGGACTTCAAAATCCATATTGGCAGACTGCACGCGGAAACGCTCCACCGGCAAGGCAGAAAGCCAACGGCCGATTTCTTCCATTTGGGCCGTCACTTCCGCCCATTTTTTGACGGGGTCCTTTTCATTTAAGTAGCAGGCGCGGGCAATTTGCGCGGCGTATTCTTTTACGCTCAGCCCCGCGCGTTTGGCCAGTTCTTCCGTCGGGTAATTGCACAAAGTCCAGGCAAATTGCCCGGCTTGTTCGCGCGCGTCCAAAATTTCCCGCAAGGGTTTATGCGCCACCGCCGCCCGGGCAATACGGGCCGGGTCCGTATTTTTCAGGCTGGTTAAATCCGCCGGGGCCCGCAGAGAAATTAACCCGTTTAAGCCGGCTTGCAATTCTTTTTCTCCGGGGGCAATAAATGCCAGTTGCGTGTCATCCGCCTGATTATAAAACGCGCGGGAAAAAGAATCCGGGTTGGTTTGGCGGGCGACAACATTAAATTTTTGCTCGGTTAATTTGGCGTAAAGCACTTCGGCCAGCGGCAGGGCCAACGGCTCGTAGCGCAGTAAAATAACATCATAGGGCTTAAAAGCCGTGCCGTGGCGGGCGGACTTTAACGCCCAGAGCATAACATCGGCATATTTTGCGGTTTGTGTTTTGGTTAAAAACATTTTGGTTTCCCCCTCTTAGCTTATAATGTTATAATACAAAAAAAGGTACGGAAATAAAAAATGAAAAAGATTTTGTTGCTTATTGTATTCGCTTTTACTGCGCTCCCCCTGTGGGCGGATGTTTCCCCCAAGCCGGAAATGGAGTTTACGTTTATTTACCGCACGGCCCAAACGCCGCGCATTTTGCCGGATGCCAGCGAGCAAATCCAATGCAAAGACAACCAATGTATCCAGGCACAACCCCTGGGAACATACGGCTTGCAAAAATTATATTGTACGCCGGAAAACTGCTTTTCTATCGCGTATGAATACGACCATTACCAAAAATTAATCATTGGGTTTGCAGACGGCTCCAAACGTGAAAGCAACATTTTCAAAACGCCGGACACCCTGCGCAGCGGGTTTAAGGTATATGTGGACGACCATGCCCTTACCGTAGAGCCCGCCCCGCTGGAAAATCCGTCCAGTATTTTAATGCGGCGGGACGCGTGGACTTCTTTTATTATTATTTTGGTACTAGAACTGGCCGCCGCCTGGGCCTTTTTAACCTATACGGATAAACCCTACCGCGTGCTGTATGCCGTGGCTGTTTCCAACATTATTACCATGTTTGTTTCTTGGCGGTTTTTAGCCGCTTACATCAGTGAAACGGCCTTTTTGTGGATATTCTGCTTTGTGTTTGAATCCGTATTTATTTGGCTGTGCAACCGCAAAGTTTTATCCTGGAAAGAGGCCGGCTATTTAGGTTTAGCCGCTAACGTGACCAGCTATTCCCTGGGCATGATGATTTCCTTTTATATTGCGCCTTGGTTGTTTTAGAAAGGCCCCGGCCGAAAGCCCCTGACTACTTGCACTAAAAAGAAAGAAAAAGCTATATAAAGGCGCGGGATATTCCGGCAAAAACATCGCTCCGGGCTTCTCACTCTCACGCAACACCAAGCAGTTGGTGTTGCTGCCATTCTCCGAAAATTAAAAACCCCGCTTTAAGCGGGGTTTCAAATTTTCGGAGGGTGTAGTTTGCTTAGCAATATGCTGTTAGTTTTTTGTGCCAAATTCCCTGATATGCAGGGAAAATACAGGGAAAAATGTTAATTTTTAGGGTTTTTTGAGCCATTTTTTGCCCTGTTTTCCCTATACAACTTGTATAAATTCCCTAAAAACAAAACAGGGAATTAATAGAAAATTTAGCCAAAAATTCTTAATTCCAACTCTGTTTTCAGGGATTTATAATTGTTGTAATTTAAATGCCTTGAATAAGAGGTAAAATCTTTCAATTTTGCTTTGGAAGAATTAAAGCCAATGTGGACTAGAAAAATGCCAAGACTCCTTGTGAGGTTTGCTATAGGCAATAGTAAAAGGGATTAGATTAATTTCTAGCCCCTATTTATATAGGCATCTAGTGCTTCCAGTAATCCACAGGTGCTACAGATTTCCGTCTTGTTATCCTTCCGGCTTATAGCAGGGTAACCTACCATGTATCGGCCACAGTTTGGGCATTTTCGGCGTGTCTTGGGCATATTTAACCTCGGTTGGTATGTAGATAGGGCATTACCGCGTAAACATTTTTTATGCGCTCTGCGGTGCAATCCAATCCATACAAGCTCCCCATTATCAGGTTTTGGTCCGATGTGGCAATACCGTCCTTGGCGTCCTTTACTCTTTCGTTTAGGTCCTTTACCAACCCATGCAATACTTCATAGGAATGTTTGATTACTTCTAATTTCTCTTTTTCGGTCATATTACGCTGTTCTCCGTTTATTTTTTTATTACCAAACACGTTTAATAATTGTTCTCGTGCGGTTGTATTTGGCTCACAGGTTTCAAAGTTGCTAAAGAACGCCCAATGACCACCATTTTCCCGTATGTAGGTGCTTGCCTTTGTAGGAGTATCAAAACGGCCTATATGTCTGAGGTCTAGGCTATTCCCAATCTTATCTTCTGCATGTACTGTATACGTCCAACTAACGCATTTTAATCCGTTTATTTTATCTTCCGGCATGTATCCTCTTCTAGCACCACTCCCAATTTACTTCCATTATCCCAGTCCACCATAATGGTCCCAATATCGTCCACTCCGGTTAAAGTGCCTTGTATCCCTATGGGCGGAGCTTGTACATCATCCATTTTTATCAACTCCACCCTAGTCCCTTTGGGATAATTAATCCGAAGCATTCCAACGGTTGCCCGAAGTGCATCTTTCGCTATTTTGTCTGCCATTCCAATATCTCTTTGTGGAAAAATACATAACCGCTAATTGGATTGCGTTTTAGTCTTTGAGCTTTTACTACAAGCAGGCTTTTTCTTTGGCATTTTCGTTCTCCTATAAGTTTGCATTTCTATTCGGGGATTTCGTCCTGTACTACATATACGCTCTTATATGAGGGAGAAGGCAAGTAATATGTGTTATTAACGAGATTTTTTAGAATTGAACAAAGCGGTATTTGCCTTTGCCCTTTCTATAGATAGGTTCTAAAAGTTGGGCGGCTAATATTGTTTTTAGTAAGAGAGAGGTCATAGCAGGTTTGAGACCTAACACGAGAGAAACATCCGTTCGATCAAAATAAGGGGCAGTTTTACAGGTCGCATAGAGTTTAGCAATATGTATCCTAATTTTGGTACTTATAGCAGAAAAGGATGTCCTTACGACAATGCATGTATAGAATCTTTCCAAAACAAGAAGAAGTTTATACGAAGCAATACAGAAATTATGAGGCTGCTCAATTACACTTGTTTGAATACATTGAAGGTGGGTACAAGAGAAGAAGATTACACAGCAGTCTTGGTTAACAAACGCCAGATGAGGTTTATCAAAATGGTTAACTAATCATCAGGCATAGTCTCTTATTTACTGTCCCACTTTGTGTACCAATACCAATAGTATGACTTTTGCATGCCCTTTTTCTTTAGCGAGCATTAATGCTGTCCTCCCAAAGTTATCTTTGACATTGACATCTGCTCCTGCTTGAAGTAATAGCTCTACTATTTGGGAATGTCCGCATCCACTAGCAAGTATAAGAGCTGTCTTGCTGAACAGAACATCTTTAGCATTGGGGGCAGCTCCTGCTTGAAGCAGGGTTTGTACAGTTTCTGTCCCGCCAAACCGACTGGCAGTCATTAAAGCTGTCATTCCCGATGCGAAATCACTTTCGTTAACATCTGCTCCGGACTGAAGTAACATTTGCACGATCTCTGTATGACCATGGGCACTAGCCTCTATTAAAACTGGCCATCCTACAGCATTTTTAGCATTTATGTCAGCGATCTCTCTAGAGCATAATCAGCATTTGATTTTATGGCTCTCATATCGGACCGCATATCATATATCTCACTATATAAATCTTTATCCTCTCGTTGTAATTTGTTAACTCGCAGTATAAGCCAAAGATTCAAGCAAAGCAAGAAAAAATAGAATAATAATGCCAAACTCAATATTTTATTAGCTTGCATATATGGTTTGACTGTATTGGTACAATAAGCCTTTATTTTATTAAAAGTGTTTTTAATCTTCTACATTGGGGCCTCCATTCTATATGCCTTCAGCAGAAAAAATGAATGTATCTTTGTCAAAAGACAATGGAATTTTGTCTTTAAATCCGGATGGCGATTTTTTAACAATCAGCAAAGCCTCTGTGGTCTGAAGGGAACGATATAACATTCCAAGGCCATCAACTAATTCAAAAGTTTCATCATCCATATTTCTAAAACCTGACAAATCCGGCAAATCTTCTTGAATTCCATAAGGAGTTGTAGAACGGGATACTTGGGATAATACCAAAATAGCTATATTTAACTTTTGGGCTAGAACTTTTAACCGTTGGAGTTTCTGTTTGAATGTGTCCCCTAAACTTAATGTCGGATCAGACGGCCTCATGAGCTCCAAATAGTCCACAATCATCAAATCTAGCTGTTTCCCTTGTGTTTTTAACTCTTCAGCCATTTGGTCCGCACGAGTGCAGATTTCTTCTACATTTGGCATCGGTTTATCATCAATAACAAGGGCCGCTTTGGGTTTAAAATATCGCTCTAAAAGGTTTTTGTCAGTTGGACATTGCTTATATGGCGTATTGTTGGCTATAGCGTATAACCGCTGATAAATACGTCCTTTGTCCATTTCTAGCGAAAAGAACAATGTATTATAAGGGCCATTAAGAGTACTTTGACAGGCAATATTTAACGAAAAAATGGTTTTTCCATGAGAAGGCCTACTTCCTAACAGGAATAAACTCCCTTTTTTTAACCCACCCATACATGTATCCCATGGGTCTAGCCCTGTTTTAATATACAAATCTTTTTCTCCATCTGTGCGCATATATAGCTCCTTGCCAGCCAATACTATTGGTTTGTAGAATTATAATATATCAAATCATAAACATAAAAGGGGAAATATATATGGCAATATCTGAGGTTAAATTAATAAACAATTATTATCATGTTTTTGACGAAAATGGTCGCAAAATAACGCAGTATCAAGCTTCTGTTGGTGAATTACAGGGATTTAATTCCCAATACATTGTAGTCTTGCGTGGTGGGAACTTGGTGGTATGTGATGAGAATTTTAGACGAATTAGCCAACGTTCCCAATCGGCGACAGGTGAATTTTTAAATATTACCGATAAGATTCATTGTAAAAGAGGTGGCTATATCGTTACTTACGATGAACACTTAAATCAAATCTCCCAAAGACAGGATTTGTACTAAAAAAACTGGATTTGGTACAAAATATGGGACAGTAAATAAGGATAAAAGTATAATAGGTTGTATAGGAGAACTGGGAAAAGGGTTATGAAACGAAAGCAGTATATAAAAGAGTTTAAACGACAGATATTGGAGCTAAGAGAGCAGGGCAAATCGGTTAGAGAAATCAGCAGCGAATATGGCATAGATGTGTATCAAAATGGTTAACTAATCATCAGGCATAGTCTCTTATTTACTGTCCCACTTTGTGTACCAATACCAGAATTCTTGAAACGGAGTTAAAATATCAAAGGAAATAGCACTATAATTTAAGAAGAAAGAATATTTACCATTACAAAAAATTAAAAAGAGAATAAAGATAATAGCCTAATAATAACCTGCAAGGCTTCAAACTTTGCGGAAATAGTATCCACATTTTAAGTTGGTTACGCCATATACCAGTCCTCTCCCCAAAGAACTTTGCTGAAGATAAAAGTAAAAAATATCTTGAATTATTAAAACAATTTTACTGACTCACTCACATCTCTTTTCCATCAAGTAATTTAACTAATTCGTTAATTTTTTCCTGCATAGCGTTAACAATATCCGCCCCACCTTCTGCTATAGAAACGAAAGTGTCTTTATCCCAAATGCGGTATTTTGGTAAATCCATAGGGCGATATAGGGGCCAAGAAGTGCTATGTTTGTAAGAGTTCTGTCCAGAAAAAAAAGCTTTCAAAGCTTCTGGACTGGTATTATTTGTAAATTGAAATCCATAAATAAACTCTTTAAAATTTTCACTTTGGAACTCAAAACGTATTTTAAGGAAATTCCAAGATTTGTTGTAAAAAGTAAATCCAAGATACTTTTTAAAAGGTGTGTCAACGGAGTCAGAGAAAAACTCAAATCCTTCTTTATTTGCGAAATATTTTAAAGCAGGGATAAGGCGTTCTCGCACAAGACAGGTCTTTGCCCTTGCTAAATACTTCTCAACATCAAATGCCGCAGCAATATTTTCTTTACTTTTAGTTAAAACTTTTAGAATTTCATCACTCATTTTATTCCTCTCAGATTGTCCCGTTAAGTTTTTAATTAGAACAATATATTGCGCAAGAGTTTCTCGTAGAAACGGCATATCAGCGGTTTCCTTATAACACTCATTAAGCCACTCTAGTATATCTCCCCGATAAGATAATCGTATATATTCATCTTCTTCTAAACTGTCCAAACTCTCTTTAGACGCATTCCTCCCATCCAAGGTGAGATAGGCTAATTTTCTCAATTTCTTTGAGAACTCCTTATTCAAATAGTCATAATATCTTTTGAGTTGTTTGTCTTGGTCGTTAGCATAAATTTTATTTTCAATCACCAAGGCGAAATTTTTGGCCTCTATTAATATATCTATCCTGCCATTCTCTACAGATTTTTCACAAGACACTTTGGCTCCCTCTGCTTCCAAATCCATGCCTGGACAAATAATATTTAGAAATTTTTTAAGAAAAATACTGCCTTTTCCATGGGATCCATTAGGAGATAAAAGTTCACTTAAAAAAGCAGAGTGGGAAAGCTCACAAACAGATACATCGAGAATATTGAAAATATTGAAATTAGCACCACTTTGGAACGTCAATTCTTCAAAACGTTTGTTGATTGCATAAATGTTATTTAAAAGCAGCTCCAGATTCATTTTTATATCCCTTTGTGAGAGTTTGCAACGTTATTAGCTATATTATATAATAATGCAAATTGTTTTATATTTGAATTAAGCGACAAGCATAAGTTGGCAATTTATGTAGCATAAAAAACATTAGGGAGGTAGAATATGGCAATATCAGATGTGGAATTAAAAAATAATTACTATCGGGTGTTAGATGAAGATAATAAAAAAATTTCAGAGAAACCTGCATCATTTGTAGGAGAGCTGCAAGGATTTAATTCTGAATACATGGTTTTTTATAAAAATCATTACTTTACTGTTTATAATGAAACGTTTGGCAAAATCAAAGAAAAACCTGAATCAGAATTAGGGGAGTTTAGAAATATTGGAAGTACTATAAATTTTGAAAAAAATAATTATATTATTTCTTATGATAAAAGATTTTCAAAATTATCACAGCGCCATGTGTGATTTTTTAATTATAAGGCCTAATCGTGGTAACTGGATTTGTTAAGCACAGAGGGCTACCCTTGATGAGTAGCCCTCTTTTGATTTCATCTCTTAGCAGACTGCTTTCAATCTCTAACGTATAACACGTTCTACCTTTATTTAAGCAAGTTAAACCTTGGATTAAAGCATCGGCCGGGTTATCATACTTTTCATTCGGGAAAATAAACTGGTCTTGGTACACAAAGTGGGACAGTAAATAGACGAAAATGCCTGCGGTGGATCAGAATATGACCATGCTCATTGCCATCATCACGGAAACTGTCACCATTAACGATATATTCCCATTAGATAACCTCTGGTAAAAGAGAAAGGCTCTAACTGGGGGCTTTTTTATTACTTTTACTCTGTCAAAAGTATATAAAATGGACACTATAATTTGCGTAATTAGCCAATAATTATGGGTCCAAACTCTGTCCATTCTCCGTATAGCTTATTTGCTTTATTTTGATTATTTACTGTGCCCAAAAAGCGCACAAGGCATAATAAAAGC
>ERZ1034976.46-NODE-46-length-113025-cov-167.418465_pt1 | contig 113025 bp, 103 predicted proteins | sample MGYA00520623_ERZ1034976 | MGnify/ENA primary metagenome ERZ1034976 (study PRJEB33766, sample SAMN09781774) | gut metagenome | biome: gut microbiome | host: Homo sapiens | place: Madagascar | study: EMG produced TPA metagenomics assembly of the PRJNA485056 data... | reverse complement strand
GGCCACACCAGCTTCCGCCCGCAGGCCCCCAACCCCGCGCGCCGCGCCTCCCTGACGCCCCCCTCGAGTTTTGGGGACCCGCCGCCCCTATTTTGGGCCCCGACCCCCGCCTCTCGATTTTAATACCCCCCGGCGGTGAAGGGGGAGGGGCGTTTTGAATACCCTCGGGGGGTATATATTTCCCAGCCCCCTTTTTTTATTTTCCCGGGAGGGGCTTTTTTATTTCCGCCCCCCTTTTTTTGCTGCGGGGGGCGCGTTTTTATCCCGGCCCCGCCCCTTTTTTACCCGCCCGCCCCCCGTCTATTTTTGTGGGCCGCCCCGCGAGTCGCAGATACCCCCGGGGGGTATATTTAATGCCCGGCGGGGGTATATTTTATGGGATTATCTCGGTATTTTCGTGGTTTTCCACCTATTTCTCAGCAATTTTCCCAGACACGCAAAAAGCCCCTGAGGATCCTCAGGGAAGTGGAAGGGCGGGAGGCCGGCCCGCCAGATGCGTCGCGCGTGTCACGGGCAGACGGCCCAGACCCGTTTCTTGTCGAAATAATACGCTTAATTAATAGAGCGAGAGCGGCAACCCCCAAACGCAAAGCGTATGAAGATCCCGGGCTCGATTCCCGGGATCTTGGCAAGGCTTATTCCTCACCGGTGTCGGATGCGTCGCGGGCGGCAAGCATTCTGGCAACATTCGCGGCAGCCGCGGCCCTTTGTGCCTCGCTGACCGGAGCTCTGTACGAGACAAGCTTCATGGGGCACTCGAAGTATCCGGTCTGAGCCTGTCCACCGCACATGGCATATCCAAGGGGCTTGTATTCTTTTGGATATTCGCGGCATTTTTTCATGAGCTTCCCATACTCCACGAAGTCCGTGGTGCAGATGTGGGCCTTTTTCTCGAGGAAATCTTTCCTAACGATGGTCTCCCTTTCCTCCGCACTTACGCCTCCGATGTTCTCTGGCATCTCGTCTAGACTGTTCACTTTGATCATGATGATCTCCTTTCTAGGGGCGTCTATCCCTCTTTTCACGAATATCATATCAAATTGTGCGGCGTGCGTCAAGCTTCAGATTGAATTTTCTCAGAAAAAACCATTGCCGGGCAATGGGGTAAGCGATTCCTTTTACTCCAGACGATAAATTCCACGTATGATACAAGTACTGTGGAGAAACCATTGCCGGGCGGTGGGGTAAAGGGCCCTCTGCGCTTTCCTCGCCCTTCTTCTCGGGGGTGCCGGGGCAAACCGCGGGGGCACGTGTCAGGCGCAGTGTCGGCTTTTTGCATTTTTGTCGGCTTAATTGACCGACCCGACGAGGGAACCGTGATCTCTATAGGGGATTTATCCTCTCTGGAACCCGTGCTGGGCAAGATCGGTCAATTAAGCCGATCCACTTCCCCCTCCTTCCTTTGTGCGGCGTCCAGCGAACAAAGCCGCCAGGCCGGGCAGAGCCCCGGGCCCCGATTCCTGCTCCCGGACTCCCGTGTTTGACGTTGCCTGTTCCCCGTCTCCGCCTTGTCCGGGAGGTCTTTTCCTCTGCTCGCGACACGTGTGACGGGCCGGGAATCTGACGAGGGTTCCGCCGTGTCCCCCGCACCTACCGTTCCTGCTCCCCGGCATGACCGTGGGGTCTTGCGCATTCCCCACGCCCCTCCGCCCCGAAGAATTCCTCACCCGAGCGCCTCGTCCGCATCGCATAAGACTCTCGGGTCTTGCAGAAACCCCAGAATGCGATTCCTGCTCCAGAAACCATTGCCGGGCGGTGGGGCTGGCGGTCTCCTTTCTCTCGGATGGTAAATTCCCCACGCGACGCCTGCCCCGTGGAAAACCCATTGTCCGGCAATGGGGCAAAGCCTCCTGAGCTCCCCCTCCCCCGCCTCACACGCGTCACGTGGGCCCGTGTCTCCTTCTTCCCCCTTCAATCTGGTACGATGAGGAGCACGGGGCACGAGGCACGCGTGGTGAGGGGTGAGGGTCTCCTTGTCCTTCCCGCCCTTCATGAGGGGAGGGGACTACAGAAGAAGGAGAGAGTATATATATAACTCTCCGCGTACGTGCGCGCGCCCGCCTGCTCCATGAGAAAGAGAACTATTTCAAAATAACTTGTTGTAGCCTACGTTAAGCGAGCGGAGCGAGCTTAACGGATACCCCTGGCGAACCGAGAGAAGCGAGGTGAGCGAGGGATGAGGTGAGAAAGAGGGGGAAAACTTTCTTTATATATTTCTTTATAAGGAGAAGAAAGAAAAGAGTAGAGAGAGTAAGGAGTGATAAGAGTAGGAGTATTAATACTTAGAGTTATTAGAATATGACATGAGAATAAACGCCTTATATGAGGAAGTCATCCTAAAGGTGACTAGAGTGTTATAGCATAATATAATATCCAACTCACGCTAGTTAACTGGATCTTATTAATTGCTTTAGGATTATTATGAGAATAATAATCCTAAAGCAATTAAATAATATCGGGGTTACAACACTACGCAGTAGTGTTGTAACCCATCCCTTAGAGAAAAAGACAAAGAGAAAAAGGTTATCCTTAAAGAAGCTACCCCTTTTACGGAAAGAAAAAAAAGAATCCCCTTATCCCCCTCAGAGAGAGAAAAAGAGAGAAAAAATATATAAAAAAGAGAAACGAGAGAGAGCCCCCCTTCTCCCACCGAACAAAAAGAAAGGCGGGTTCCCCCCTGAGAAAGCACCTTGGGAAACAGAGAAAGCGAAAAAGACCGCCCCCTTCCCTTATGGGCACCGGGAGGCAAGACATCTGATACTCCCCCGTAGGTCCTCCGGAGGGGCGAGGGGATGGGCTCTCAGCTTCGCTTCGACCCCAGTTTCTTCAGCCTTGCCCTGCGGGCTTCGGCAGAAGCTGACGCTTCTCTTTTTTCTGATCATAAAGGCCTGTCAGGCACCAGACGCCCTACCCGGGCGGGGCTACGGTTGACTTCCCCGGCCAAGGCGTCGGGAGCAGGGGAAAAGGAACAGATTTTGATGCATAAAGAAAGAATCTTAATGCATAAAAAGAGCAGGTTTTTATGCAGATACACAAGGCGAATCTGGATGTAAAACATAGAGTATTCTATGAGCATAAAGCATAGAACCCCCTGCAAAAGTGACGCACGCATAACAATCCCCAGCATATCATAACACATGCGAGGGGCACGTGTCAAGGCCTGCCCGGATGGGGGGACCGGAAGGGCCTTGCCCTCCCGCCCCATACCCCCAGCCCACCCTTCTTGATGCGCATCTAGATCTTGACAGGCGAGGCGCGAAGGAGGATCCGAATGGGTAAAAAAGAGGACAATGAATGGGAAGGAAAAAGAACATTGAATGAGGAGAAAAAGGGGCAATGAATGGGCAAAAAAGAGGACATTCTCAGATGCTGAAAAGGCGACTCGAGGGGGGCGGGGTGGGGTCTCTAATACTCGCAAAGAGGGCGAAATGCTCACAAAAATGGGGGATCTTTATGGGCATAAAGAAGGGGCCCGGGTGTCCTGGAATGGCAGTTTGGAGGGCGACTGGGGTGGGGCTCAGGACGCTAGAAAGAAGGGGGTGGAGAAGGGCGAAAACAGCGGCGACTCGAGGGGAGCGTGACACTCCCTAGCATATCATATCACGCCAAAAGACCGCTGTCAAGGGGGCACTCGGTGTAATGGCGCGTATTGACAATGTGGCGGTAATGTACGGGCGAGAGGGGCGGAAAGGTATACCCCCCTAGAGTATCGGGTATACCCCTACGGGGTATAGGGCATACCCCCCGGGGGTATCTTGGAGGGTGAGGAGCACGGGGCACGCGTAACGGGGGCTTGTATAAATAGGTCTGCTCCCATCCGGGAGCAGATACGATCCGAAAATTGCTTAAATTCTTGCCTCTTGTATAGATATTATACTCGAGTTTATTATTTATACTCATGTATAGTTATTGTACTCGAGTATAGTTATTAAACCCTTGTATAATTATTATACTTGTGTATAAATATTATACTCAAGTATAATATCTTCCCTCGAGTATAGAATTTCGCCCCCCTCTCGCCGCATGCGCGCGCGAAGCGTGCCCCGCCGCAGCCGCAGACGCGTCCACTAAAAAAGGGGGCCCTCCCCCTTAATCTCCAGCCGACTCTCAAGTCCCCATTGAGCCATAGATGTCGAAGTCGGCTTCCCCGTTTTTGATGTCGGCAAGAAAGAAACTGAAAGCGTCCTCGTAGATGATCAGAGGCCGTCCTCCCCTGACTGGTCGTTCAACGATCTCGTCGTCTTCCAGCGTGTAATACACATCATCTCCTTCTCGTTTCAGGGCCTTATTCTTAAGTAGCTCTTGGTAGAAATCGCCATACGTTGTCTTCTCGGTCACCCGCATTCTGGCCTCCCTTCATTTTGCTTCCTCTCACAATTTCAGGCGCAGTCGCCCCTGATCGTATCCGTCATAGCCCTAGTTCTTCTAAAGCGTAATATCTATTCAGCTCCATATTGACATACATTGTGTCTTTTATGAAATATGGAAGGTCAACATATTCATAGACAGCTTCTTCAGCATAATCATACCTTTTTAGCTTTATACTAATAAACTGAACGGGAGAATAACCTTTTTCCTTACGAATGGAGACTACTCTATCTCTGAATGGCTTGATTACTGCTCCTAAGTATTCTTTTTCCTTAAGTGCTTCTATCAGATTCATTTCGCTTCCTCCCATAGTTTCAGACACAGCTCCGAGCGTAGGACTTCCTCCTGACCCGAGGAATAAATCGCCGACGCCTTGTCGCACTGTATGAGCGTGAGACTGCAATAGTCCCCGTTCTGGTTGACGATGTCCCCAGTGCCGTTGATGGTGACGTATCTCCCCGCCTCCCATGTCTTGCGACGGATCTTCTTTCCCATGAGAAGAGCGTCAAGGGCTTCGGCGGCCGTGAAGTCCGCCCCCTTTTCGCCTTCGTTGAGGACGGGGGATTCGGGCTTTTTGAGGACTTCCCACTCGTCGACGCCGGACGTATCAGCGCCTGATGCGCGTGGTTTTCGACTGACCTTCTTCCCCTCATTCAAAGCCTTGAACGCTTCAGTTAAAGTCATGATGTTTTCCCTTTCGTCACTAGGACAATTTGAACGCGCATCCAGTAGTCAAATCAGCTTTTAGCTGGCCCTCCCCGGCAATCGAGGTAGTAGGGTATAGACCAAGGTCTGTGATGTTGACAGGGGGCAAAGTATATTGCTTATTGGCGGCGGCCGGTCGATCGGCCTTGGCTATGTGCTCTCCCACGGGGCTCGTATATGGTAGCATCGCAGATTCGATCAGTTTCTTGAACTCTTTCTGGGGGAGTACATAAATCGAACCGCCTTTCATGTCTTGATCAATCACAAAGGGCTTGTACGGGTCGGCGACCGCGCGGACCTCCTTGAAGTTTCCGTCGACGTCGGACGCAAGAATATATATATCTTTTTTGTTTTCCATTCTGTTTTCCTCCTTAGTTAGAAAGATCGGAGATGAGGGGCAATCTGACGTAGAGCCTCCATGAAGTTCTCCTCCTCGCCCACGTCGTGAATCTCCAGCAACAGCAAATGCGCTTTGCCGGTCGTGACGTGGAGCAGCTCGTCGAATGATGGGCTGTCGCCCTTGTCCGCAAAGCTAGGGATGCCCACCTCCTTCAAGGCTCTTGATTGCGAAGGCGTCAGAGAGATCTCGGTGCCGGGCTCGTTGTTGATGATAAGAGAGGGGCCGCTGGGCTCGTCTGGGTTGAACAGGACGTCTCCACACTCGAAGAGAGCGGTGACCAACGTCTGGAGGGCGGCCTCTTCTTTCCCCGACCCCCTCTTCTTCGCCGATCCCTTTTCGGACTCCTTCAACTCTTCTGAGGCGGCGGTGTTCCCCTCCTTGTCAAGAAAGGGGTAGATGCTAGCTGAAATGTCTGTCATTTCTTGCCGCCTCCGTTACGCGTGTCGCGGCCGCGTGATAGGTTGTCGGCGGCTTTTAGGCAACTCGCGGCAAAGAGAACGAAGCCGAGGGCCGTCCCGATGGCCGTGAGCCACCCAAGGATCGAGGCTGTCATTCTTCTTCTCCTTCGACCTTTTCGTCTTTAGGAGTCTCTGGGATGCCGAGCTTCTCCATGTCTGCGCGATACTCTGCCACGGCCTTCGCTACGTTATCCAAGAACTCGTTGGCCTCCCATGAGAGCAAATAGTAGGAAAGTGACAGTAGGAGGGTGTCGGCGACTTCGTAGACATCAGTCTCCCCGGGAACTTCTCGGAAGATGACCATCCCTACTTCGCGGTCCAAGGAAATGCCTGCAGGGTAGGCCTTTCTCATTGTATCATCGACTTCTTCATAGCCAAGAGCAAGGAGCTCTTTCTTGGTGACTACATTAACTTCGTGTCCTGGAATTTTAATTGTTTTCATTTTTGCTTTTACCTTTCAATCCGTTATCTGGATTGTTTCTATTATATCGTGCTGGGTTCGGAGATGCAAGAGGAAAAGATCAAAAATAGCAAAAAAAAGAAAAAGGCCGGATTTCTCCGGCCTAGTCTTCTTGGGAGGATTTCACTTTGTTTTGCTCTTGTTTATTGGGAATGGTAGATTTCGAAGCAGATCCCCCATAGGATCAGAGCCACGATGAGCACGAGGACAGAGGCGGACACGGCGATTGTGACGACGGGCATCCTATTTTGCCTCTATGACGGTTGGCTTGGGGTTCAAAGGATCCTGAAGGGTCTCGAATTGTTCCCCGCATTCAAGGCAGGTGCAATGGGTGTGAGTTTTGTTGATGCTGGGCTGAGGGACGATACGGCCATCACGAATGACGGTCGGAGTTGCAAGGACGGTGGTTGTGGCACTATCTATGCTAAAGTGTGATTTCCCACAACGGGGACAGTTAACGGTATCGGCGCCTTCGGTAAGGTCGTGGATGTCATAAGTCTTCCCGTCACCGATTGCCACTTGCTGGCCATTGACCGCGTTGAACGCCTTGTTGTCGACTGTAAACAATGGCTGGTCGACGGCCACGGGTGTAAGGTCTCCTTGCTCCGGAGCAGTGAGAGTTTCTGGAACGGTGCTTTGCTCAGTGGGGGCTGTGGGGCGAGGTCCCAAGACGTCCTCACTGAGCTGATTCCACGCAGCACGCAATTCTTCCATGTCTTTCACGGAGGCGAATGAGCCGGCTTTGGAGATCGTGCGGTCTCCAGTAACAGGATTGACTGTGCCGATAAACGAGCGTCCGTCAATGCGGTAGATCTTTGCGTACGCCTCGTGGCGATCGTAACGGATTACCTCGAATCCTTTGGACTCAAGGGCCTTCGCGTCTACTCTGTAGGGTTTCTTGGCGAAGGGCTTTTTAGTGAAGCTTTTCTTTTCTTCCATGCTTTGCTTGTCTCCTTTCGATTGAATCGTTTTCCAAGCTCTCTTAGTATAGTGCATTCCATATCGCAATGCAAGGGTTTTGACGGATATCCCCAACTCGGTTTATTTTGGAATTGTTCCCTAAAAAGTACGTCTTGTTCCCTAAAAAAGAAAAACTCTGATATTCCGAGTATCAGAGTTTCGAGTCTTAACGTGGTGCCGACAGGTGGATTCGAACCACCAACCCTTCGCTTACGAAGCGACTGCTCTACCCTTAAGAGCTACGCCGGCAACTTCGCCGGTGGCTGCTCGCCACCAGCTTATTGCAATAATTCCGGCTCAGGGACCGCTCCCCAGTTTTATCCCGTCATTTCGGTAGTGGTCGACCCAATCAAACCTTTCGGTTGTCGGGTGGTCGTACAGTCTCAGTACGCTTCTTATCCACTTGCCAAGCGGCATGCCGGCTTTATCGTAATCTTTTGGAGCAGGAAGCCGGGAATTGGCCCCGGATCGTCCACCTGAATGGTGGAAGTGCTACAATTACACCACTCCCGCATAGAATGGAGCAGACGACGGGAATCGAACCCGCATGATCGGCTTGGGAAGCCGAAGTTCTACCACTGAACTACGCCTGCAGTTGGCTGGGGTGGCTGGAATCGGACCAGCGCATTTCGGATTCGGACTCCGAGGCCTTATCTCTTGGCTACACCCCAATAAAGATGGTGGAATTTATGCCGGCCTCCACCATGCCGTTCGTGGTAGCTGTTGTCCAGCATCCGCAATCTCTAGAAAACTGTTGGCCACTACCTCATTTCTCTTCGACTTCGGTGAGGTTGCCTTATCCGGCTACAGCGACCCTGTTCGCTGCTCCTTCCTAAGAAGGGATACCTGTCGATCCCTCTCCTAAGAAGAATGACCTGTCAATTCAGATCATCACTACAGTGATGATAGGGGGTTCGAACCCCTGTCCAGGCCATCAACCTCCGCCTAATCCGCCAATGCACAGAAACTGCGTAGGCAATTAGGGAGAAGTCGATGGCCAAGACGGCCAGGAATGGCCCTCCCACCTCGGTTCGAACGAGAAGCCTTCCGACTACGAATCGGATGTTCTAACCAGTTGAGCTATGGGAGGATGAAGATCAGGGGTTAGGGATGGGTATGGATATGGACACCCCCTGATCTGGTAATAATATATCAAATTGAAGATTTGATGTCAATAGGCAAATTGATTTTTTTAAACTTGCTTAACGCTCGATCGTCGCAACGACTTCCTTGGTGCGTGCGTCGCAAAGTACCTTGAGTGCTTTGAAGTTCACAGTCGGGAAATGCATTTTGTTGAGGATGATCTCCCAATTGTCGGACCAGAATTCGATAAATACTCTGTTGAGCAGCTCGTATGTGTGGCGGGGATCTAGGACGGTTTCCCCATATTTCTCACAGACCTTTGAGTACTCTTTAGAGATGTGGTCGTCGGTAAGGTATTTGTTGATAATCATGTGCTCGGTGGCGTTCTGGGCCATTCCATCTTTGATTTCTCTGTTGGCGGAGCGAAGATCCTTCTTCTTTCCCAAGAAGTCCTCGGTGAGTACCTTGGCCCACGTTTGATCCCCGTATTTGTTGAAGTAATCATAGTTCTTAATGACGATCCCTTCTCCGAGTCCTGAGGCGCACAGGAATTCTCCCGTCTGCTGGAGCTTCTCTTTCACTTGGTCGGGCGTTGGATGGTCCATTATGCATATAAGCGGAATGACGCTGCATTGTGAGCAATCCTTGAACATGTTAGCATAAGGATAAGGGAGATAACGCCTGGTGCTTTCATCCAATACATCGAATATATAGAATTTTCTCCATGCGTTTTGGGCGTATGTTTTTAGAGTGTGAGGGACCAACCATTCTCCGTAGATGATATAGTTGGGGTGGGCTTTGAGAATAGCGAGCAACCCATTGTAGAGTTCTTTATTCTGCGTAATCGAAAGGGCGAAGCCGGCATTGTCATTCTCTGGAGTAATTTCTTTGTTACGAGACCCGAAGCCCAACGTCTCCCCGTCGTCTTTTAGGAACACCTGGGAATTGGTCCCGTCAATTTTGTAAAAAAGATAAACAGCCCCGTCAAGGATTCCGTCGACTTCATCTGTCCCAAGTTTCATAATATGCTGATATTTATGGAATTTCATGAATTTGCCTCCTTAGTACTTCTCTAGTTGTGGCAGTCAATAAATGCTATGACGCCGCTGATCTGTTTGTTATCTATTTTATCTAGCAACTCATTGTATTTATCTAAACTTGTTTTTTCTTGATAAATGCGTGATTTGGTTGCAACTGAAAAAATTGAATCTCTTGGGAGCTTTTCAGTCAAGTCACTAATATCAACAATCGCGAATTCACCTTTTATTATTGGAGCATTGCCATTACTCCAGCCTCTTTCGCAATGAATGCCTTTCTTCGCTTTCAGCGGATCGCCCCAGCGGCCCCCAATTTGAAACCAATCGCACCACCTTTGATATTTGGGGCGCGTTTCGCCACGATCGCAGCAAAATCTTTCCGAAAATATTTTTTCGATTTCTTGTGAAGACAAATCTTTGAGCTTTTTTCCTTTGAGAATAAATAACGTCGTGAAGTGCATGTTGTTTCCCTTTTCCTTTCGTAGAACCTAGCCTCGTACAACTCCAGTGAGGTATTAAAAAGTGCTTTCTCCATATATTTGTTGCTCTTCCTTTATTTTTCAAGGCAAGAATATACGGCAACACTTATCAAAGTATACATCCAAATGGTGGACCTGACCGGGATCGAACCGGCGACCTCCTCGTTGCGAACGAGGTGCTCTCCCAATTGAGCTACAAGCCCATTGAGCAAGGTGCGGTTGGGCACCTTGCTAAAATGGCAATAGTAAATGTATGGTAGTTGTTGACTTGTTTCGTCTGCCCTTGGACTATTTTCCTAGGGCTTCTATATTGTATCGTTTATGAGATTAGATGTCAAGCATTTCCGGAATTTGTTTTAAACATGAACTTCGGCTTCTCTTCTCTATTTACTTTCAGGATCATGTCGCCGGTCTTGAACCCTTTCTCAATTTGCGCTAGCTCTTCGGCGGACACCATCATTTTGCTAAGTAGCCTATTCTCTGCGACGTCTTCTATGTAGAGAGATTCGGGTTCGCTCAATTTGCGCATCGCCACGCCGTAAGCCTTTTTGATCACAGATCGAAAGATGGCAAGCCTCTTTTTCTCGACCTGTTCTGGACATCCCGTATCGTCGAATGGGTGATAATTCAATGCGTCAAAGCCGAACAATCCAGCATTGATCGCCCCGTTTATTTCGTTTTTGGCATCTCCCAAATCTTGTGAGCATCCGCTTGAAGGCTCTCCCATGAACATCTCTTCGGCTGCTCTTCCGGCAAGGCAGACGGAGATATCATCGATGACCTTCTTTTTCGTAGCGTAAGGATCTTCCCAGTCATTGACAACGAAGTGCGTCAAGCCGCCCACGCTCCCTTTGTTAGCTGCATTGATGATAATATCCGACCATTTCCCGTCGACGGCGTGTTTGAGGATGGCGTGGCCAATTTCGTGGACAATGGTTCTCCTCAGGGCATCCTTTGGCATCCCGATGGTGTTGGTTTTCTTGACTCCGAGACTATAGAAGATCCTGTCAAGGAACGTCTTCGTGAGGTCGGCGTCGTAGATGCCCTCTGCGAGTTTTTTGCCACCTTCAACCTTGCCGGAGCTGAGCATGAGACCGACTTCTGCGACCAATGACTTGATCGCCGCGCAGGAGAAGCCCTCCGTCTTCTTTGCGAGAACCTCGCAGCTGAACATGTTGTCACCGCTAATACCGTCATACTCTGGAGACATGGCCACGAACCATTTGAAAAGCTCCTCGCGATCCTCCAATGTTGGTGGGTAGAAATCAATCACCTTGTCTATTCTTCCCGGGCGGATCAAGGCTGGGTCGAGAGAATTGGCATCGTTGGCTGTCATAATAACGAAGATCCCTTTGTTCCCTTCTATGCCCTCCATACTGGTCAACAAGCAAGAAAGGACGGTCCTTGACGTGTCTGACTCGAAGCCGTTGTAAGAAGTGTCCGTGGTGAAACGCCCAACCTCGTCGATGAACACAATCGCAGCTTTTTGCCTCTTGGCTTTGCGGAACACAGACTTGATTCTTTTGCAAGCCCCTCCAAGAGATCCAGCAAGAGCTGTCCCGTCGATTGTGTAGGTCGGCAATCCGACCTCGTCGATGAGGGTTTTGGCAAAGAACGTCTTGCCAAGTCCGGGCTCTCCCGCCAACAAAAGACCCCTTGGACAATAAGAACTTGAACTTGGATCCTTTGCCATCTTGTCGAGTGCAGAAGCCATGATCTCAAGTTCTTCTTTCTCTTCCTTGTATCCGATAATGTCATCAAAGCAATATTGCATTAGTGTGTATCCTCCGTTCTATCCTTGTCGAGTGCCCTATCCATCTCACCTTGCTTTTTAATGATGGAAATAATGTATCGGGCTGTTTTGACGCAGGTCTCGTTTCTTGTATATTTCCCTCCCACGTAGAATGGCTTTCTCAGCATCCCCTCCTCCCGGTCGGTGAGGATCAGACATTTGATCGTGCGTCCTGTTCTATCCTTTCGGTACTCGAGTGTTGCAGTCATCAAAGGGTATTCCGGAGTGTTGATCGAGCAGATAAAGCTGATTTTACTGTCCAGATATTCCTTGATGAAATCTGCATAGTTGGTATTATATGCCTCGCAGCCCACGCAGTTTCCTTTGCAGTAGAAGTAGCACTGCTGTCCGGGGTCGTCGTTGAACACCATGATACGTTTACCAAGATAGTGGATGGTATCGACTCGTTTATATAATATTTCTTTGAGCGATGGTCGCAAATATACAGTAATTTTTGCGACAAACTCTTTTCCCTCTTCCGTTATCTCGTAAGTTGGGTTCCCGTTTGACGTCTTATTTTCTTTTTTACGGATGTATCCTTTTGCCTCTAGATCGCTTAGCGTGACCTTGTTGTCGGCCGCTATATTCGGCCACCAGTCGCAGTGGCTCTCTCCTAGCTCAGTCAGGCATTTGGAGATTCGTTGTTTCTTGTTCACTTCAGATCCTCCTGATTTTCTATTATATTATAAAACGGTCGACCTATCAAGTCAACCGTTTGATTGAATTTCGTGGAAACTTTTGAGGACAGGCTTCTTCCGTTTAAATAAAAGGGTAATTTCATTCGAGGGTATCCGAAATGCTTTCTACGAATTTAGTTGTTCTCTGCTCCTAATTCTGGATCTTCTCTTCCGCCTGCTTGTGACTTTGCAAAGATTCCCAATATGCTTTCTTCTCGTCGGAGGCTCCGCTCCATTCCTCCTTTTTAACCCACCTGTTTAACGTAACAAACACGGTGCTACCTTCCATGAACTCAATGGACTTAATTTCGTTCTTGTCATAATTAAATAACCCGAATATCTTGTCTATGATTTTACCGATATTATTCACAAGAATACGCTTAGTCTTTTTCAAATCATCATAGGTAGATAGAGTACGTGTGCTTGCGGGTGGATAATAAAATATCGCTATGTATGAGCCGTTCCGTACGGCACGTACCTGCGTATGCAGGCATACCTTGTTGTTGCTACTGACAAGGTCTATCCCTATCAGCAGTTCCCTCTTATTGAGACCTGCCACTTTTACTTTCATTGTTTACCCCTCCTATATGATCAACGCGGCGCAATCCTCTGGATAATAATTGCCATTCATAGCGTTGATGGTTCTTCCCACGTAGTCAATGACGTTGTAAAAATCGAAGAATCTGTATGGATTCTCGTGTGCCATTATGATAGGCTTCCCATCGCGTTCATCCTTAGCCGACTTGGTAAAAGACCTCGAGTCCGAATAATCGTATCTATCTTTGGCCAAGTCTTCTTTTACGAACTTCAACGCGTCGCCTATGAGGTAATTCCATCTTGCGCAATATTTGAACGTGTCATTACCGAAGCATTCGGGGTGCTCGCTGACAAAATCCTTGAATCCCTCCACAATCTTCTTTCTCCTAATCAACTCCTCAATTACTCTGTTTCTCTTTTCGCTGTTTTCCATTTTTCTTTTGTGTCCCTTCACAATTCAGATTATATAGCTTTTACAAAAAAAAGTCAACACATAATTTGCAAAAATAAAAATCCGCCGAAAAGGCGGATTGCTCTCTGCTCCCGTTCCTGAAGCTCCTCTCTGCTTGCTCCGTGACTTTTATTCGGTCCCCGAGGGCTCTTTTGCTTCAGAGCCGTTTTGCAAAGACTCCCAATATGCTTTCTTCTCGTCATAGACCTTGTCTCTTAGATAAAGGTTTTTGTTAAACCAGACAATTCGGTACAACCCTTTAGATCCTTTGAAAGTAAAGCGGATTCCATAAGTTTTGTAGCCTTTGGCGTCGCTTTCTTCTTTCGCCATGGTTACAACACCGCTGAAGTCGATGTCGACCCCTTTGATGTTCTTCGTGGTTTCCGGATTGGCAACGAATTTCCTGGGCTCACCTAATCTCTGATCGTGAGGTTTGGAGTTTTGACTATAAGATTTTGAAGGCGTTTCTGCGCCGTTGCCATATTTTGGGTGGACTCTTGGGACGAACGCTACCTTTTCATCAGTATAGGGGAAATATTCGTCATTTGCCTCGATGATTTCGCTCCACCTTTCCGATTCACTTTTGCGCGATTGGTGTCCTTTGCCCCTGAACTTCTTCTTTTGCCTATGATTGCGGTTTTTGACAAATCCGCCCTCACCATCATAGTAATCTTCATCTTCGTAGTAATCGTAATTGCTCATTTTTTCAATTCCTTTTTGTAATTAGGGGACTCACCAGAAGTTGACGTCCTCGGTGAGGTCATAAGTGCCGTCCGTGGGAACGTATCGTGACCCCCTATGCGCCCACAATCCGTTCTTCCCTCTCTTTGCGCCATTATATGCCAAGTATTGATCATAGGTATCGAATCGGCGGCCGACCCCTTCTTTCTCAACCATATCATTGTGGTGTTTCAAAATCTTCGCCTCGTCTTTTCCGCCGGGATCTTGCCGGTCCACGATATATGGCATGATTTCTTCTGCCGAAATTTCTTCGCCATATTCCGCGTAAATTTTACAATCGTTGGAAGACCAGGCCTTTTCCCAATCATCAAGATTGTTGATCCCAATAAGAGGATAGATACAGAGGATAAAATACCAGCCGTAAGACGATTTGCCGATATGGAGAACGTGATAATAATCTTTGTTCAAACTGTCAACGTCTTTATAGTAGGTGTTATTCCAAACATACCCGTTGGTAAGCTCCGTCACTTTCGGGTCGTCGTCGAGCCCATCATACATCACTGATATAGGATCCTTATAATCGTATTGCTTATATTTCGCTTTGATATGAGCGTAGTAATTTGTTCCCATTTTCACTTCTCCTTTTTAACAGGAATACCAAGGAATGCAAACATATCCTTCTTTCTGGCATTCCTCCAGATATTGAAGAAGCTTTTCGAGCCTCTTCGCATGCGAAGCGTCATAATCTTCTTCTTCATAACGGTCGATATTCGACTGGAGGTACAGGTTATCTTGTCTCAACTCCTTGATTTCCTTCGTCCATTTGTCGAATGCGAACTCGTTGTCCGCACCGCAACTCTTCTGTAATTCTCTTAATTCTGTTATTGCCTTTTTGTTGGCAAGAATTTTAGAAAAAAAGGAATGTTTTGCTTCGAGAATTTCTTTATTCACATTATCGATAGCTTCTTTTACTTTCCCCTTATATTCTTCGTAGGGAATATAATGAAGGATTACAGGGTAATATCCGTGTTCCTTTTCTTCTTTTGTTTGGGGAATGACATAATTGTCTAATTCCTTGTCGAAAGTAACTCGGGTAATTTCCCCAGTTTCTTCTTTGCAGCCATATCCCCAAGAATAATTGACCTCACAACGGCCACATGACCACGAATCGTCTTCTTTTTCTTTCGGGAAATCAACTTTTTTCAAAAATAATTTCCCTTCGTTGTCTTTTTCTTTTTTGTAAATACTGAACCCGATTTCTAAGCCCATATTGGTCTCCTCCTTCTAGTTCCCGTCACGCGGCAAAGTCAATTCTTCACCACCTTTTGCAATTTCTCTGTCAAGCTCTGCTTTCTTTTCCCTCTCTTCTTTGTCTTTCAGATACCTTTTCAAGAAAATGCTGGCAGCTCCGCACGGTTTGTACTCAGTGCACAACCCATTACGGTACACACAATTGGGCACCAACACATCGAAGAACTCTGGGCATTTTTCAAGGACGGCCTTTCTCATCGAAGCGGCGACTTGTCGCGTTTCCGCACTGGCCTGCATACAGAGTCTCTTGTGCATAATGTTGATCAATTCCTCGGCATTCATGTCGAGGATCATCTTCACTGGGGCGTTCTGAGGGGCGCTATTTCTATCGTAATTGTCTTGGCGGTCATTGCGTTGTGTTTGCACATAAGGTTGCGCGTGAATGTGCCGGCAAAAGTGCACAGAGACCCAGTAGGGGACTTCCATATAGAAGCTGAAGAATAATCTTCTGATGGGGCTATGCATTGCTGCTAGCAATTTTTTCTCCCATTCGACCGTAGGAGGATTTTTAATCGTTTTCCCAATGGTGACCAGTGTTCGTCTCTTGACTTCCATCCAATCGTCCGCGGTCGGGTATTCTATAAGTTCGACTTTGAATTCGTCATTTTTTAGCATGTTTTTTGCTCCTATTCTGGACCAACGTTTGTAAATTGAAGAACAATGCCAATCGGGTAAGTAGACCCACGCCTCCTGGCACAGGAGACTGAAACAAGACTGGAAGGTCGGGCTCGCAATCGCCATGGAGATGGCCGTCTTCATCGACGTTGATCCCAACGTCCATTACAATGGCAGAAGGCTTGAACTTCATATCCCTCGTTATGAGGCCTCTCTTGCCGGTTGCGACGACAAGGATATCGGCGTCCGCGACGCGCTTCTCGAGCTCTTCTCTGGGGGTTTTGGAATGGCAGATGGTTACCGTGCAATTTTTCGAAAGGAGCATGTCCGCCATAGGTTTACCGACAATTTCGCTTCTCCCGACTACGACAGCATTCTTACCTTCCATCTCAATGCCCAAAGCATTGAGGAAAGCCACGATTCCTAGCGGAGTACATGGGTAGCATATACTCCTTGTGTTGAATCCGTCCACGTCTTTTGCGACATTGATCCTGTCCATCAGGACCCCGGCGTCCATTCTTTTGGGGATTGGAAGCTGCAACATAGTTCCATCGACATCGGGGTCGTCATTGCATTTGAAGATTTCTTCACGGAGAGCATGAAAAGTGATGGTGTCTGGGAAACGTCTTACGACCATATCTACTCCCATCTCTTCCCCATCTTTTACTTTCCCTTTGATATACGACTCAGAAGCTTTATTATCCCCCACTTGTAAAATAACAAGGCAAGGTCTTCTATGCATAGCCTCCGTAAACGAATTGAAGTATTCTTTCAGACCATCTTTGTTGGCACTGACGAACTTCTTGATCATTTCTTTAGATTCTGTTGTTGCCATGACTTCCCTCTTTACTTGCCACTAGAGCCAAAGCCTCCGGCCTCCCTTTCGTCTCCAAGGTTTTCCACCAAATCCGCAAGGATGACAGGCTCAATTACGATTTGGCAGATGCGGTCCCCCTTCTTGAGAAGAATGTCGTTCTCGGTCAGATTAACAAATACTGCTTTATATTCGCCGTGATAGCCACTATCGCAAGTGCCAATTCCTGTCCAGATTCCCATCTTATTAAAACTTGAGCGTGGTTTGATGATCGCCATATATCCGTCTGGGACGTCAAGAGAAAATCCGAGTGGCACCATAACAGGAGTTCCGCCTACGGAAGCATGGGGCCTTCCAAAACCTCTAATACCGCCGAACGGATCCACATACCCTCGTTCGGAGAGTGCCGGAAGGACGACATCCTCCTGGCAATAGCAGTCAAGGCCTGCATCGTTGTAGTGGGCACGGGTGGGCAGTTTTACTTCCGGGGAGAGTCTAGTTATCTTTATTTTCATTCTTCTTTTTCTCTTCTTTCTCAAACCAGCACTCAATTCCGAAGAGCCTCTCTAGTTCTTCGACGAGAATGCCAATGGCTTTGCCCAATTCATCCCCGTCCTCATTTTTATCCTCGTTCTCGTCCTCATCTTCTCTTTCGCCTACCTCTTCATCTTCGTCTTCATCCAATTCTGAATCTTTGTCATCTTTTGCTCTCTCATCATCCTTTACGTTTCCATCGTCATCATCGCCGCGACGGGCGCTGGTTAACTCATTTATAAAATCAGTCAGGTCTTTATCGGACTTGAGCTTTGCACTGTGGTCTCCGTCGTAATCGCCGTTCTCTTTTTCTTCAAATACTGAGCAGGCGACATCTTTCCTAAAGGCATCGTAATAAACTCTCATTTCATCGGCAAGAATGATCTTGATTTCGCTCGCACTCATTTCTTCGAGTAATTTATTGAGCAATCTGGTGTCGATGAAATAATCGCGGACGTCGACGGTCTTGAGCCACTCAGGGAACAAAAGGTCGGCGGCCGATCTCATATCTTTATCTTTAAATCTTCCCGTCCATTTAGGTTCAGCCATATATTGGGTAATAAAGGCCTCGCTACGAGCTTTGCGCAAAGCGGCGAAAGATTTGTTGTCGCTTGTCATTTTGTGAAGGCAAATTGCGAGCTCCTTATTGTACTCCGGATTGGAAAAAATTTCTTTGTTCATTAGTTTTTACCTCCTTGAAATTTCCCAATAATATTATACAAAGCAGAGAAGAGGAAGTCAATGTCCTCTTCTGTTGTTAATTGGGTAAACGAAATCCTGACTGTATGGTTGATTTGTGCTGGAGAGAGTCCCAACGCGACCAAGACATGCGACGGCTTGGAGTCTCCCACTCCGGTGCTTTCTGCGTCGCAAGCGCTGCTGGCAGAGCACTCAACGCCCATCGCGGCAAGTTGGTCAAGCAAGTAGACATTGTCTGGGAGCAGACTGCATCTAAGACTATAGATATTGGGGGCTTTGTGGTCGGACACTGGCTCGTTGAGAACGATGGCCTCCTCCCCGTATAACCTTTCAGCTTCCTTGAGCTTATAGAGCATATAAGCAGAGAGCCCTTCGAATCTGGACACCGTTTCTTGACGCGTGTGGATACGCATGGCCTCTCCAAGTCCGACGATGCCTGCGGTGTTTGAGGTCCCGCCTCTCATGCCTTCCTCCTGTGCCCCTCCCACGATAAAGGGATCGAGGGGAGAACCTTTGTGACGAACCAAGCATCCCACTCCGGTCGGGCCATAGATCTTGTGGGAAGAGAAAGAAGCGTAATCCACCCACGAGCCGTCTTCAAGACCCAAATCTTTCAGAGACTTTCCTCCGCCGATCAGCTGGGTGCAATCGCAAAGAAGGGGTATTCCCCTCTCGTTGCAGAGCTTGGCGACGCTCCTGATGTCGTTTATTACGCCCGTCTCGTTGTTGACCGCCATCACGCAGGCGATGGCGACCGTATCATCGAGATACCCTCTCATAAAAGACGCATTGACCACACCACTCTTAGGGTAGCCCATGATACGGGCTTCAAAGCCGGCCTCCGCCATATGTCTGGCCGTGTTGAGCACGCTGGAGTGCTCTGTGGCCGTCAATAAAATGGCCCTTTTATTTGAGCGGTCCCTGAGTGTCCTGAAGCAGGCGGATTGGATTGCCCAGTTGTTCGCTTCTGTGGCACCGCTCGTGAAGTAGATATCGTATTCCCCGTCTGTCCCGAGGGCAGTAGATATCTTCCCTCTCGCCTCCTCAATAGCCTGCATTGATCTGATGCCGTCGTCATATAGCGAAAAGCTATTGCCAACATATCCGTTCTTCATATATTCCTCCATTGCGGAGAGAACCTCGGGATCCAACGGGGTGTTGGCGGCTCCGTCAAGATAGGTCTTCCTGTATTTTATCGATTGATTTCCCATTTTTGTTTTCCTCACTTGTTTTCGTATCGTCTTTTTTGTCTTTCTGTACGAAAGGAGTCGAGCAAAGCTCCCACCTCCCTCGCCTTTGCATCCCTGATCCTGTTCCTCACATATCGGCGAACATTGTCCTCACTAGTTTTGTGGTCGTATCTAAGGGTGCTCACGTCTTTTTTTGTTGGATGGTCCGAGATTCTGAATAGCATTGAACTGTTTCCCAGATGTAGCTTGTAATAGACAGATTCTGTCTCTTTTGATTCAATTTCTCGGTAATCCATGTGAGCTCTGTTGAGTTCTTGTTTAATAATGTCTCTGACTCCGTTTTTTGTCATGTCATGTGACCTCCTACACTTCTATGATAACAGAAAAAAGCCGGAAGTCAAGGACTTTCGGCAAAAGTAAGTTTTGTTCCGGCTTTTTGTTTCTTATCAAACGAGCAAAGACCCGCCGTCGCACAAATCGGTCCCCCGCTTTCCTTTCTCCTAGAAATTGAAATTTGCTTCGTTGTCGACATTCTTCATAAATTCGGCGTGCAAATCGTCTTTAAGCCAAGTCTGCTTGAGCTTGACTCGGCTCATATGCACCGCCTTGTTGATTGCTTCCGCCTGCGTGCATACTACGCAATACTTTTTAGCACGCGTTATGGCCGTATAGACAAGTTCCCTCGAATATAGGACATAACATGCCGAGCTTATCCCGAAGATGACATACGGGATGCCGGTGCCCTGTGACTTATGGCAGGTGATTGCGTAGGCCAAGCTGACGTTGAACCAAGATTCCCTTTCAAGCTCTATTTCCTCTTCTTGGTCTTGGAGCTTTATGATCATCTTAGAAGATGATATCGCAACGATGAATCCAATGTTGCCATTGAATATCGATGTCTCTTCCCCGCTTACCGTTTTCGCCCTGTAGTCATTATGGTTCACGATTACCCTATCTCCGGGATTGAATGTGGTCTGGTATGCAACGCCCGACTCGAAGCATTCCACTGTCTGCCCTTTTCCCACCCCAAATGGGTTGGCAAGAGGCTGGATGGCGTTATTGATTGCCCGGCAACTCAGAGAGCCTCGTAATTTCATTGGAACGATTATCTGGATATCTTTATACGATATTTTCTGACTTAAAAGTTTTTTATACTCTTCTTCTATGTTATATGGGACCAATGCCGGATCGTTCGTGGCGACGATCTTGAAATCCCTGAGATCTCCCCTCGTCTCTTCTCCGACGAAAGAGTTCTTGACGAGAGAAGTTCCCGTTCTTGCCAGATTGGCATTCACGATGATTCCACTCTTTGCAGCTTGCCTATGAATCTTTGTGAGAGAAGCCACAGGGATATATCCGCTTTGGATAGAATCCTTCAGAATATTGCAGAGCCCAATGGATTCAAGCTGATTGGGGTCTCCGATCATTATGAACTTGGAGCCGCTGCGGATTGTCTCAACAAGAGAGAGAAACAAGTCGCCCCCAACCATTGACACTTCGTCCAAGATAATGACGGACTGGGGCAGTGGGTGCTTTGCATTATAAGCAAAGTTCTCGATGTCCGGCAGATAGCGGAGCAATCTGTGAATTGTCACGCCATCGCATCCTGTGATTTCGCTCAAGTTGCTTGAGGCACGGCCGCTGAGCGCACATTGGGCGAACGGGACGTCATAGTAGCTCAGGATACGCGTAACGGCAAGCATGCTGCTTGATTTCCCCGTTCCGGCTTGCCCTGTTAAGATAGATACGTTATTGTCAAGGATTTTATAGACTGCTGCTTTTTGCTCGTCCGTGTATTCATATCCCTGTTCTTTTTCCGTTTCCCCGATGAGCCTTTCCGCGACTTCTTTCTCATATTGGAAGGACGGCTCCGCCTCTTTCAGTCTGATGAGATTCTCAGCGATTTCCTTCTCCATTATTCTGATGGAGAGCAGCCCCACCTCCTGGCTGTCTTTCTTGTAGAAAAGAAAACGCGGGTCGTCCGGATCGTTCTTCTTCTGCGACACCTGCCAGCGGTAAGCTTCCAGCCCTTCGTCCGTCACCATGCATTCCTTGATCCACGAATAGAGGTCCTCTTTGGTCACTGGAGCACATTCGTTGCTAACGTTCAGAAGCAAGTCGGAAATGAGAACCCACGAATTCCCATTCTTGTCTCCTTGCTCTTCCAGATAATATCTTGTATATGCCAAGACCCTATCTTTGCAACCTCTTGTAAAGCCTTGTTGCAATGCAAGGGCATCTGCTTTCTTCCAGCCATATCCGCGAACTTCTTTGATGAGGATATATGGGTTCTGAGTCACTTTATCAATTGCAATATCCGGAGAGCCATATCTCTTCACGAGGTTATCGATGGCTTTTTTAGTGAGACCCAAATCTTTGAGTCTGGCATAAGCTCTGCCGTTGTTTTTGCATTCCTCATATTTGGCACACAGCCTCGCAGCAACGGCCGGGCCAATCCCCTTGATTTTTGTTAATTTGCTGATCTCTTTATTGGCGAGAACCTTTACCGGGTCATCATACGTACTGAATAAGAGGTCAATCATTCTGTCGGACATGAAAAAAGAAAAAAATTTCTTTTGGTCATTGGCGTCCTCAAGATTATAATTCAATCTGACCGCCTGACATTCATATTGGGGGCCGTATTTCTTGTTTATAGTGAGTTTGCCGATCAATCTATATTCCATGCCCCATTCAAATTTAGGCATGTTCCCAGACACAGTGATAATCAAAGTGCCATCAAAATACCTATCCGCAAATTCCTCCGGGATCTCACCAGAGATGATACCCTTTACTCTCATTTTAGCTATGGCGAATTCGCCACTTTCCACTCCTGATTTCGGGTAAGTGTAATTGTTTAAAACGACGATAGCCTCCAATGTCTGCCCGACCAATTCTTTCGCTTCTTTCATATAGCCTCCTTTCAGGGATCTCTCTAATTTATCATAACAGAAATGGGAAGTCAATTTGGAGCTCCCCATTTTATAACCTATTGGCTAATTCTCGAAAAACACAGGTCCAAACTGCCATCAGCATTCTTCTTGTTGATCAAAAGGACACTACGTTGGTATCCGTTGACTTTGACGTTTTTTGCCACAAAAGTATCTTCTCTCCTGTATCCATATATGAGCAATTTCGTCCCCCTCTTGAACCAAGAGTCATCGAGGACCTTTTTCTTTTCCGTATTTTTGTCGATAACGCTGATCTTTGCTTTGAATTTATTGTACATCTCTGCATACATCTTGACGTTCACGACTCCGGTAAGGGTGAGAAGGTTGACGATATGCTTGGTATTGTCGCTCCCCACAACGGTCCCAGCAATAGCACATACGTTCTCGGGAGTTTCGATCGTTTGGCCGTTTTTTTCGAATGTTCTGTAAGTCGGAGTCTCGGGAAGTTTGGTAAAATCTTTAATAGAGTATCTTTCTGCCGCCACTCCCTGCAGCTCATGCCCACTGTGGTAAAATGAAAGCTGTTCCATCTCCCACGCGGACTGCGACTCGGCAATGCCGTATTTGTCTCCCAATCGTTGCACCTCTAAGGACCTCTCCCAATCAGCAAATTTCTGGAGACCCTCCGGAGAGTTTAGATAATTCATCAGGGGTTCGACAAGTTTTTTATACGCCTTGCCCATGGCGGTCGGTTTCACGCAACAACCTTCCGGAATCAAAGAGTAGTCGCCTTTGCTGAGACTCATCAAAGGTTCGAAATATCGGTTCCAGAACATCAACACGTCATGTTCGTTAAGAAGATACCTCTTTTTCTCCTTGTCATATTGCTTTTGCTTAATGTAAGAATAAAAATTGTAGGCCCTTAATTCATTCTCGTACCCCGGGAGCGGAGCTTTGGAGGCAGCCATCTTCTTCAATTGCACGGAAGTGATCTTGTCTCTAACAGGGAACGAATCGGTGGCCCTCCTATTAAGGAACCAGATCAACTGCGTACGGACTGTTCTTTTATCGACGTTGCAAAAGCATCCGGCTTTGATGAGACCGACCATTTCGGCTTCTGTTGGCTGCACCCTGTCATAGAAGTCCTCAATAGAAGAATAGGGGCGGGCGGCGATGATACGAGAAAAAAGGTCATCGCTGACGGCAGTAATATTTTTAAGGCTATAAAGAATACCGTTGTTCTTGGTATCGGGGATAAAGTCGGCTTGGGCAGTGTTGATGTCTGGGAGCTCGATATTCACTCCACGAAGCTGGGAATCGGAAATGGCCTTTGAGATCTTGGCATAGTTCGGAGCCCCAGTCTTCACGGGGGACGCGAGAGGGGTACAGGGGGGCTCTTCAGGCTCGCTGTCTATATCTCTCTCTGTTTCGAAATTAGTGGAGGTATTGCCTGCATTTATAGACAAACAAGCACACTCCCAGAAAAGAGGATTGAAACGAGTGGCAAGATTGGCTTCTTGCACAGCTTCTATACTGTATGAAATGTCATGCGGTATCGAAAAACTGTAGGATTCCTGTGGTTTTATGCATTTTTCCCACACATATTCTAAAAATTTTTTGCGCGCCATTAGTTTTGAACCCCTCTCTCCGGTCTTATTTTACCATTTTCTATGATTTTATATTTAATGATATCTAAATCATTTGGAATTTCGGTTAAAATTACTTTGTCCAATTCTCTGCTGTCCTCTGCATTGAAACGTAAATAGCGAGGATTATAATTGGTTAAATGTGCAGAAGAGAAGCCCATTTCGAACAATTTGCTCAATATAAGTTTTTTCTCGTCCTCTGTGTAACTGGCAACGCATAACTCCCAATAAGGGCCCCTATATCCGTCATCAAGAAGCCAAATACTCAATCCAAAGCTATTTAGAGATGAAATTAAGCTTGATACAGGCTCATTTCTGATTTCTTCCAGTTCATCAATTATTTTTGTGTTAAAACGATAGCAAGGAGCGGAGACAGTTTCCTTGCCGTTCATTATCTTTTTTTGGGATTCATAGTAAGTTGGTTCTTGATTGCATAAATCTTTCAAAAGTGAATATTTCCAAAAAAGATAATCTTTTTGTTTTATACTATGGGACACGATAAAAATATTGTTACTTGCGATACACCCGTCCCCAAGCAAGGAAAAACGGACCAGCTCTTTTTGTTTGTCGGAAAGCTTCTTTATCTGCTTATAGGTATGATTGTTGATTTTTAATACCCCCATCCATTTTTCAACGACACGCGGAGTCCACCCGTTTTCTTTGGCAATTTGATCGGCTTTTTTATTCAATTCGATGACTTCATGGAACAGCCAATTTCTATCTTTATATAATTTTGGCGTCCTTCTTGCTTTAGGGTCAAAAATCAAATTTATATCATAATCATTCATTAACCTTCTGAATGCCCTTCTACCTAGCCCAAGCTTTTCCCCCATGTCCCCGTAGGAACTAAATTTAACAGAATTTTCTTTGCACCAGTCTAAAAAAGCTTGGTCGCAGGTCGGTCTTTTATTTCTATTTTTTTGCAAAATACCTTCATATTTAATCAAAGCTGGTTTATTATAAATTCTTTCCATTCAGGGAATCCTCCTAATTTCTAATTTATTTTATCACTATCGCAATTCTTTGTAAAGAATAATTTCTTATATTTCTCTATCTCGACCAATTTCTTTTTAGAAACACATTTTCTGAATTTGTTGGCCTCTCCCAAAGAAAAATTGGATACCCTCGGGTCTTGAACTATCTGCATCATATCTTCTTGTTCAACGGAGTTGCCAAATTTTTCCTTGAGATATTTCTCTAAAATTTGCTGTTCCTCTTGTGTCAAACCCCACTCGTCCATTTCTTTATACCACTGAGAAATATCATTTCTGAATCTGACGTAACGGTCGAGAGGGGTCTCTCCACTCCCGTCCCCCATCAATCTCATCACCGCATTTGAAGCCCCCAGTTGTTTAACGGTCTCTGGACGGGTTCTCTTAATACAAACAGCACCTTGAAGGCTGTCAAATTGAAACAGGTTGGAAATTGATCCATTTTGCATCTTTTCCCACATGTTTGGATTGGTGTAATCGAGAACATCCGGATGTAAATATTTATTGTATGTCGCTCTTAACGACCCTTGCCACTTGATTTGCCCATAATTCAGCAAGAGTTCCATTGTTTTCATCAATTTTGTTTGACAATCAGTATACAAGAAATCCATTTTAAGACCCGAGCAAGCATCAACGGCTCGATAGTCAAAGCCCGTTATTCTTGTTCCATTTGGAGCTCTCATTAATGAGCAACAATTTAGATACCCATTCGGGAAGAAATATACGGCAGAGGCATGAATTCCTGACCCCGATATAAGTCCTTCCAGTTTTTTCACTGCATCATATAACCCGGGATGTTCTTTAAGTTTGTTGATAACATTCAGTGCAGGTTCAAAGCCTTTTTCTTCGTCCCCTTCTTCGCATTCTTTCAAAGAATATACGTGTCCTCTGGACGTTGGTACTAGACCAGAAATATAATGAGCGTCTTCTGGCAACATTCCCATTCCTCTTGCGGCAGTATTGATTACCGACTTTAAAGATTCCTTTTTGTAAGTTAACGTGTTTAAGATGTTATCATTGCCATAATGTTGCCTCATTATCTCCATAATTTCTTCTGCTTTCGTCGGGCTGCAGTCCAAGTCGACGTCAGGCATCGTGGCGGCTATAGAAAGTTTTTTGCCAGCTTTTATTTCTTCAGGGGTTAAAGTAGGAATACTTGCCGTATTCATAAAACGCCAGTACGGAACATCGTATTTTAGAGGATTAACTTGGACAATGTTTATGAGATAATTGATCAAGAAAGACATCGCACTATTGTGTACGGCACAACCATTAACAATATAAGAAGTGTCGTCTTGTACCGACAAATCATATACTTTCCCTTTAAAAGGCATGGTGGTAATTGCGTCTATCCTATTATAATAATTGTCATTGTCTTCTAAACAATCATTACGAGTATATGCTAAGTTATCAACATCTACTTGCCCTAATCCAAAATCTTGGCAAAATTTAGTAAATTGATCCCCCCATATAATAATTCCTTTTTCGGTTTCCCACTTTTCGTTTCTCTTGCGATCTTCAAATATATTACCGTTATATCCTAGCAAATTGAAAAGATAAAATATTTGTTTTTGCAGCAAAGGAGAAGTAGTGCTATATTTAAAACGACGTCCCTTCAAATCCACATTGCCATCAGTTAAAACTAACCCCAAGGCACATTGTCTCATTAGTTCTATATCTGTAAAAATTTCACTAGGAATTTTTTTATTGTGGCTGCCCTTACCACAAGTTACTGCAAAATAATTAGCCCAGGGCTTATTCCCCACAATTAATTGAGTGGCTTGTCTGAACTTTGAAGGAACTATACGGACATTTAAATTTAGTTCGTTTTCAATTAAGGATTTACAATCTTGTATTTTGTTTTCATCTTTTGAATTAAATGCCACACCAAACTCTGTAATATTCCCGCCTGATATGTGGGCCCTAGTCCATCCATTACCGATAAAATAACCAATTAAACGAGCTAATCCAGGGGTTAATTCTTTATAACGATGAATATGATATTTACTCACAATCCCCAAATTATATTTATTATCAATTTTTTTATAATAAATTGTATTATCATCCGACAAAGTAGCTTCAGGAAGGAATTGTTTTAAATCAATAACATGTCTCCCTTTAGAAACATAATTAAATTTTGGAGTCACAACAAAGTCTCCCCTTTTTAATTCTTGAGCTTCTATCCAATGTGGAATCAAAGGCTCTCCAGTCTTATATTTGCAAGTTTTAAAACGTTTGCGTTTGCCCGAACAGTATATAGTCTTGCTGCCAGGAGCTTCACATTTCCCTTGTTCAAGGCCGTAGATTCGATGATTGTTGGTGCAAGTAAATTCTGGACGCCCTTTAACTTTTATTTTGTATAAAACTTCATCAACATCATATTGATGTGTTCCCAGTACAGGTTTAATTTGCCCCGTGTGAGTATAAACTAATTCTCCGGCTTTTACCTCTTTAATATTTTTAAAAGTTCCATCACCCATTAAAATTTGTGCATCTTCTGTAAAACACCCTCTACTAACTCCAACGAACGAAACTTTCCACATCAAATCGACAATCTCCTGAACAAGATTGAGATAAGCACTCATCGGTTGATGAACTCGGTCGGTAATATATCTTAAAACCCCAAGTTCAGTATTGATTCTATCTGCCTCGACTTTGGTCACAATAAAATGTTTCTCCTCGATTCCTTTTTCGATTAAATACAAAAGAAAACGATCTTGGTCCCATTTGCTTTCTGCGAAAGCTTTAATATTCTCTTCTTGAGAATACCAATCTTTCAAAAGATGCTTTAGATGAAATTCTGGCAATTTTCTTTGCGGAATCACAGTATCTTTTCTTAGGTCGAATGGTTTAATCATTTTATAGACAATTTGGGTATTGTCGATGGCTTTTTGCACTTCTTCCTCAGGCAAATAAGACAATATCTGTTTCATTTCGCTTTCTGATTTTATATAGGTGTATTTATAGAAAGACTCGACTTCTCTGTCCCCCTCTTGCTTGCTATTCAAGAAAATTTTTTGGATGGCGAGGTCTTCTTTGTTTAAATAGTGGGCGTCTTGAGTAACTATTGTCTTAATGCCGGTCACTTTTGACAAGCCAATCAAAAATTTGTTGTAGGCAACCTGATCTTTAGAATCGCTGTCTTGCAATTCTAGAAAGACGTTTTCCTTCCCTGCCGTTTTTAACAAAAAACCCAGATAAGATTTCATATCGTCTTTGTTTTTGCGCTTAAAACAATCGTTGAGATAAGATCCCAGACATGATGTACTCATAATGATATGTCCTTTGTCCTCCCCCACGACCTCTTCGAAATCTTCATAAAAGATAGGAGTCCTTTTCTGCCCCTTCCCGACATACATTCTATCCCAGGCTCTCGAACTCAATTCTCTGATCTGCATATAACCTTTAAGGTCTTTTGCCAGTAAGATCAAGTGCCAGAATTTGGTCCCAGGGAGTTTATATTCTTTTTTCTTAATCAAATATATTTCACTCCCTAATATAATTTTAAAATCGGGATGTGTTTTTTTGATTTTATCTCCATAATCCAAAGCATCGATATGGCTAGATAAAACCTCGTGATCAGTGATTGCCAATCCGTTGAAACCGCATGCTATTGCTTTGTCCACCATTTCAGGGATTCTGTTAATTGAATCGATCAAATGGAGATTGCTGTACATAGTATGATTATGTAAACTACAATACATCTCTTTACCCCTTTCTATATTTCGTCGCCCTGCTATGCACAAGGCCCTCGTCTATTCATTTCTTAACACCCCCCAAAGGGGCAAAACGGGAATTCAAAACGTTCCCCCGCAAAAAAGTAGTCTCCTTCAAATCTAGCCAATCTGATTCTTCTCCTTAGCCTTTGCAAACCCACGGAATTTCTCTTCTAACCAATCAATGAACGGAACGACATCTTCTTCATAAATTTCATCAACGTTATGTTTAATGTACTCTTCCTCGGGAGGCAACTCGGTGCTACATGAAAGATCGCTCAACCAAGTGCAATAATCATCATAATGGGCATAATCCCATCCCCAGTATTTTAATTTGAGGACTTCATCACTGACCCCTTGACCCGCCAAACTTTTTTTGAGCCTCAGAAGATTTCCGGGGCCATAAGTCAATCCGCCATGAGGGTATCCTTTTCCTTCCAGTACTTCATTCAGCGAGGCGTAGTCATCAGGCTCCCCCGGCTTTGCTTCCACGTAGGCCACCGGCCACTCTCCGCCAATACTCACAATAAAGAAATGTCTCCCCTGATGCTCCCCATAGGATAATACAGGATATTCCCCCCTTCTTCTTCTATATTCCATCTCTTCTAATTTGATATTCTTTTCCATACTGAATACCTCCTATCAGTTGTCTCTATAATATCAAAACGAAAGACCAAAAGTCAAGACAATTTAAAAAATGAATAAAAAATGAGGGCAACAACCCCCGTTACGCGTGTCGCAACCGCAGTTGCGACTACTTAAGCAGCCCCTTCACGTCTCTTCCTTTCAATGACCCATAGAGATATTCTCCGATGACACTGGCACTGTCTTCGGAAAGTGCACTATCATAGGACTTGTTTCTCTCTTGGTGGCCACGACGTGAATTGATTTCCTGATACCAATAACGAATCATGGATGGAATCTTCATCATGAAAATGGCTATAGGGCCCCAGATTGCATTTTGGAAATTATGGCCGGACTCATGATTCTTGGTGTGTTCAGTCCAACCATTTCCCATATTATTCGCAACGATCGCCCCGCAACCGCATTCCAAACCACCCCAGTTATCCCCAAACATGATGATATAATGCCCGTGATGCAAGGACGCCTTGCCTTTAAATATGAGGCAGAACAGAGCGATAAACCCCCCAATCACGTTATAGACGATCCCCCATGTGAATTGAAGAATCCAATAAAGCCACATGTGTTTGCTTAGAAATATCGCCCCTTTCAAAGTGACATTGAAAATCCAATTAGCGAATTTCCCATGATCGTATTTCACATAATTATACATAAGCCAATTTCCTCCGTTGTTTCTTATTTCTTGTCAAATCCGCCGGGCCTCAAAGGCCTACTCCTGTTTTTCTCTGTGAAAGTGCCAATCCATACTTTTGGGCACACTGAGCGCAAACAGGAGAGATCCAGCCAATGGTATAACCGTCCGCCGAGGCCCCGCATTTGATGCAGACGGTGTGCGAAAGAACCTTGTATTTTTCTTTCCACTTGTTGTACTCATCGTATATGCAACTTGGTGCTAAAGCATCCCAACGCAAATAGCCCCATTTCTCTTTGATGTCGATTACCTCATACTTTTGTATCCAATCGAATCCATCTCTTTCCGAGGCTAGGAGGAGCAAGCCGTTCAGCTCTTCGACCATCTGAGGGCCAAAGGCTTTTCTCCACCCGTCTGGAATATCCTCGTACCAAGAATACTCCGCGTCTCCATCTTTAATCACTAGGAAAGGATACTCCCCGGCAGACCTACGATTGCCAGTGACGTCACTACTCGTCATTTCCATTTCCTTCGAATATACGGAATGAAATAACCCCATCTTCCAATGAATCATCGATATTAGGAGTGTACTCCCCGAAATCGTAATTGATACTATTGCTGATCTTGGAGTTCAATTTATAGGCACTCTTGCGACGTTCATGACTCTTGCCGGCCTTCCACTTTGGGTGGCAATCCTCTTTGATCGTGATATTGAAATGGGACCACCCGTCCTTGATTATCTCCCTGATGCGTTGTACCGTCCCAAAATTCGCATAGAGGTTGTCGATCGGTGAAATCGCCTTGCCATATTTTCTCACTGCATCTTCTATCCCGCTGAGAGAATAGAAACGCACCATGCTCAACAGTGGCATCCCGTTCTCGTCACGATAGTTCTCAAAAGCATTAAAGTCGACCAAGAGGCGGAAAATTTCCGTCATCTCATTACCAGTGTTTTTCTTTTCTTCCATAGTGTTCTCCTTTCAAGTCAGCCGGATTCGTTTTGACTAAAAGTCAAAATCCGGCTTTTCTATCTTAAAGTCCTTCCCCGGGCCTTGTTGCTCAAGAAGAAAGCGTTTCATGACGATCTCGTGTCTTTCCTTGCCTTCCCACTGATTAAGAACCTCCCAAGTTTTAGCGGTCCCGCCCTTTTTCCAGAGCGAGAAATATGGGCATTTGTACTTGCCAGCTTCTGGTTGGTGAGGGTTTGTAGGGCTGAATGCACACCAATAGCACAAAGGACTCGGCTTTGGAACGAAGTTCTTGTCACTTTGCTCCTGCAGAATCTTATTTAGCTTCTTGATCCCCCTATTGATAAAGCCTTTGGTGCCACCTTGCTGGCGTAGATTGTCGCAAAAAGGCAACGAGTAGTAAAATTGGGTCGGATAGTCATCTAAACCGAGTTGCGTCTTCAACCCGATGGCATAGGTGACGAACTGGAGAGGGGTTTTAAGCTTTGCCTCATCAAAAGGCTTCCCTTTCGTTTTTATGTCTTCGATGATGAACTCCCCTGTCTTTTTATTGCGGAGGATTCTGTCAATAAAGCCATATAGAGCAACCGTTGTTTTAACCCCGTTGATTTCAACATCATATGGGACCAAAAACTCGTGTTCAACATCATAAATTTCCAAATTGGGATTCTCTTTCATAAAATTTTCAAGGCCGTAAATCCCTTTAGCAAGGAACTGCTGGCATTTCTGATAATAAGAATCTCCAGTGACCGGATCAACGTCATAAAAATCCTCACGATACTTCTTGCTTAGTATCTTGACTCCGAAGATGTTGCTCCCCTCATCTTTCGAAGAAGTTTTTGGAGCCTTGACGTCCGCCTTTTTTTCTTCCTTGGGCTTGTCGATATTAACAAACATGTCCTTGTACTTTGCATAATCGATTTCTCGACCGGCCATGATGTCTCTTCCGATCGCTTCAAGAACCGCATGAGTAAGAGTACCAAGCTCTGTAGCCAAGGTGTCTTCGAAGATATAATTCTTATCAACATATTGGAGCTTGTATTTCCACCCGCATTGGTCCTCGCAATCCAGTTTGGTATACGAGAATCGCGGAAGGAATTTTAGATTCTTTTTATTTTCCATCATTTATCTATTCTCCTTTTCTTGATGGTGGTGGCCGATATACACGGAACGTATTCTTTTTGTTTCATCAATGCCTCCAACGTTTCCTTTCCTTTGTCGGAAGGGGAATCCTTGTAATTCAACAGCCCATCTTTATCCATCACAATATAAGTCGCGCAATACTGCGACAAATACTGGACGTGTTGACGAAGCTTCTCCCGATACGCTATATATTCTGGCTGACCGATGCCGTCCGTCCATTCTTTGTCGTAACATAAGATTACTTCATCAACGCCGAGGTTAAGGAGAAGGTCCATCTGTTCCTGCGACAAATTACTGCCACAGGTTGCCAGAGCAAAATTGTTGTGCGGGCCATAATACGATTCACACTGAAGGACGGACTTCTCAGCTTCAAATATAGCAACTTTCTTGAGTCGTCCTATATTTTCGCTATTTTCATATAGCCCATAGAGGTTAAGTCCTAATTTATGATTGAGCCATTTCCCCTCTAGTTGGACTGGAGCATATTTCATACCGCTTGCCACTTCGATTTCATTAAACGACCTTCCCCTAACACCGATCAATTCCCCTTTGGCGTTTCTATGGGGGATAATGATCTTAAACAAGGCAGAATCAATACGGATCCCAAAGCGTCGCATTGCACTGGGGAGAATGTGGTCGGGGAACCATTCGGACGGAGCAGCAAGAGGCTCCCAATAGTCCAACAGATTCTCTTGAATCGGCGGATTTTCATCTTTTTTCTTTTCTTGGGGCTTAGAATAGTCTTCCATCTTCTGGAAAATGTCCCAGTCATCAATAAGAGGTTTTTTCTCTTCTTCGAAACCATCGTCTCGCAAAGAGAAAAAGTCGCAGACATATCTAAATGCCTCGGAGAACTCCTGAAAGCCTTTCGCTCTTTTGACAAGTTCAAAGACATCATAAGAAGCACCTCTGGTGAACACGTAGAAGAGTTTGCTATCATCAAAATAGCATAGTTTGTAAGAATCTCCCCCCTCGTGGTCGAGAGAAGTCAAGAATAAAGGCCTCCCCTGAGAATCCATAAGATAAGTATCGTCTTCTTGCAAAGAGCAGCAAAGACGAATTATATCGTCTTGGCTAAGCATTTCTTTTACTTTCGCTGAATTCAACATAATCTTACCCTCAGAATTCAAAGTCTATATTATTATAGACATCTTCAAGCTTTTCTTGACTTGTTGCATCTAACACACTTTCCAACGTGTCGTTCGCTTTTTTGGCCCCTGCTTTTTCTCCAACCTTTACATAAGTTGGCTCGACAGGCAACATCACGCCGTTGCTATCAGTAACGAAGCAATCATACATACGGCAAGTCCCACGATCGAAATACGTATATACCCTGATATTCTGGTATGTTCCTCTTCTGATCTTGTAAACATGAAGAACGAAATTAGGCTTTATCTCGAAGCCCTTGGCACAATAGGTCTCTATAATCGGGTTATCCATATCTCTCACAGGCAACAAAATAGCCGCACAATCTGTCTTATCGGCCAAAGATTTTGCTCCTCTTAAAGAAGTAGAATCCGCTTCTTTCACGTTTTTGTAATCACCAGACAGTTGAGTGGCAGTCCAAATATAAATATTGAGCTGCTTGGCGCAATCCTTCAAAGCGGTTGACATTTGCAAAAGAATTTGGTCGGTTCTCAACCCTTGTACTTTGGTTTTCCTTGTCCCTTCCGCCAGCATTTTGATGCTTTCGGAGAGATAATCAAAAAACACGTAATTAACATGTCTGGTCATATAATACGATTTGATCAGATTTATTACGTCATCGGAATCGAAATTGGTTACACTGACAAAAAAGAATCTTGATTTCGATGCTTCGATTAATTCGATAGCTTTGTCTAACCTTTGCTCTTCCTCACTCGAGTAATGACCGTCGAGAATTCGGCTCTCTGGAATGCCAGAGACGTGAGCCATCATCATCGTCTGTACTTCTTGCAATTCAAGCTCGGTTTCAATAATAAGGACGTTTTCCTCAAGGCCAGTGGAGACCCATTGCTTTTTGTCACGATCATAGTATTCCGGGATTGCGAGATGACACGCTTCTCCAACAGCGATTCTGGTCTTACCGACACCAGAAGGGGCAGACGTCATGTTCAAGCACCCGAATCTCTGCCCTCTGTACAAGGTGGTCAAAATAGGGGACATCAACGGCATGCCCATTACCGGAGCTTTTTTTAGCTCTTCCTTCAACTCTCTTAGAGAGTCGCCGGCGCTTCCTTCCACCAAATCGCTATTGCTACCAAAAAGCTTTTTCGCCTCGGCAACTTTCACTTCCTCAGTAGTAATGATGTCGTTAACACTCATCTTATCGAATCTTTCTTGCATCTTTTGTTGTTCGTCGGGGTTGACAATAGAAGAATCATATAAATCGCTAGTATCAATGCCTTGACTGTTAAGCAAAACTAACAAACTATATTTTTTTAATGTGTTGTAATAATAATCGAACTTCTTCGGGTCATACATCTCGAGAATCTTCTGAATGTATTCGATACCTCTGTTGTCGCAAAAGACTTTGTATTGGGATTCATAAGGTTGAAGAAATTTATCAATATCAATATAATCGATTTTCTCCATTCCGCTATGGGCAAGATAATCCACAGCCCCATAAACAATACGGTGAAATTGTTCCTGAAAATCATTGATATCAAATCTATATTTATTGTTGGCAAATAAAAGAGGATCTTTGATCAACCCAGCCAATACCTGCATAACAGCAATTTTGTTGATATAAACGACATCTCTATCTTTTGTCTCATTAGCTGACATGACTATAAATCCTCCATCCTATACTTTGGCTTATTCCTATTTTCATGATCATTTTTATTAACAACAACAATTCGAGGTTTTACATTGATATTCACTTTCATATTTTCCTCGCGTATTTTTTTCTGGTCTATAAGATATTGTCTGGTTCTGTCATATTGCTCCTTGAGCACCCTCGGCAACAACTCTAACACAGGATTATTGCCAAGAACCTTATAATAATACCAAATAGTTGCCTTGAGCCCTTTTATTTGGGCTTTGTCATAAGAGATTTGCCTCGTTATCGCTCCAGTCACTTCTGGGGGGATATAAGTAACGCCAAAAACCTCTTTGATATAATCATACAGATCTTTTTGAGCGTTGTCAAATGCGATCTTCTCTGCCATCAATAATCGATAGCACGCTTCGCAATATCTTTTTCCGCCTATTTCCCGAAATGCGGTACCCACTAATAAGGTACCGCATTTCAAGCAACGGAGAGAGCCATTCCTGCTACTCGCTCCCGCCATAATAATTATCCTCTGATAACGTCAGTATATTCGTATCCAAGCTTGAGAAGCTCGTCGTAGACAAGGTCTAAGGCCTCACGTTGATCCTCTGTGGCTTTGTTGCATTTGAAATCAGGATTGCCGAGTTTATCCTTGAGGATTTTCTGATACTCGTCGATTGTTCCCGTCTTTTTCTTCATACGGATCAACATGTTCCCGATGCGTTTTACCTCATCGTCGACGGAAAGGAAAGTCGCCTCTTCAATAGCTTTCTCGGAATCCGATTCCGCTTTTGCCTGTTCTGGGGTGATGGCTTTGCTCCCTGTCTTCTTCTCGTTTTCACGGATGGCAGTATTTAAAGCATCTGTCAATTTCTCATAATTCCAATTAGGGATAACGCTTGGCATATAATCGAAACGAGTCTTCGCCTCGAATGCACTGTTGCCGCGAACATAAAGGCTGGAGAGAACAGAAGGAGAGCCATCGACCTGCTGATCAAATTGAGCGAAGCCAACGATGTCGCACATGTTAATGATTGGGTCAACACTACGTTTGTCCCCGGCGGGATAGATCTTGGTGTACTTAGCTCCGGTGGAATCATAGAAATCACGGGTCCCGGAATGATCAAGGAAAATCAAAGTGAAACCGCTGGTGTCAAGAGCGTTGAGCTGTTTTTGAACTTCTTGGGCGTATTCCTTCCAGAGGCCGTATCCTTCGTTGCCTTTGGCAATACTGGTAGCTCCAAAAACGCCACAGACGTAGGCTTGAGCAAGCAATTCAATGCCATCAACGGAGTCAATGACTATGGTTTCATACATCTCATGGACCTTCTCTTCGTCCTTGGAATTAGTGAGTTGCTTAACAATGTCGCGGAAATCACTCCACTTCTTAATAGTAAAGTGGGGGACTCCGTCAATGGCTCCTAATCCATTCTCAAAGCAAAGGACAAGAGGTTTTGGGGCTTGAACGGCGTTGCGCGTCTTGCCAGTACCTGCCATCCCATAAATAAGAATCTTCTTTCCAACGACCCCATCAACGACCTTGCTGATCTCGGGTTTTAATAAATCTAACATCTTTTAATCCTCCTATTTAGAAACTGAAATCATTGAAATCACTACCAAATGGGTCTTCCCCTCCGGCCGCTGGCGCGGAGGCAGGAGCAACGCTATTGGCGACCATTCCGGCGGAAACGCGACGATTGCCCCCGCCAGTGTTACGACGCGTGGTGTTATCTGCAATACGCTGATCACGAAGTACTAACCCTGCTTTAACTTCTTCTTGGGTAATGCAATTCTCATCACCTTCATGGATTGGCAATTTCCCCGAAGCACGGCCAAGAATCTGGCGCTCACGAACAAACGTAGTCTTAAACTGAGCTTCGTTACCACCATTCCAAGAGAATGGATCGTCGACAGTTTCAGTAGCAACTTCCTTTTGTTCAATATCAACTAATTTGCCGGTAAAATTGGCAGTATCATGGATTTCATAATTATTCTGGACGAAATCCGCCAATTTGCCTGCGGGCACCACGAAAGAAATACGATTCATAGTTCCTTTATAATCTGGAAGGAGTCCAGAGATAATAAGTCGTCCAGTGGGTTCTACATCTTCGGTCTCCTTGTTGTATTTTGTCTCTTCGCTCATGGATTCGATGTACATATCGACGGCAAACATTGCTTCGGGAGCAAAAGGACGGGTATCGGTAGCCGTCTTTAATTTGACTCCATCTCCTCTTAATGTAACGATCGATCTTTCCTTGTTGTCGAGCTTAGTAGCATATTCTTCCATATGGGCACGGACATAAACTTTCGTGGAGCATTGAGCGGCTGTCTGGAAATTAGCTGCTGGATTGCCACTCAAATAAGCGGCGATTGACATAGTTCTGCTGGGAAGGACTTCCAATAGGTCCTTATAGGTAGAATTTTCATTTCCACTTTTATAGAAATGACTTGCGTAGAACTGAACTTTGTAAGCTTCAGTGTCGCTTGTGGCAATAATGAGATTGCCACGAATGACATCTTTGCCATCTTGAGTTTTGACGCATTCGAGAGTGTTCTCTTTTAAATACCCTGTGATGCCTACATAATTTTTTCTGTGAATAGTAACTTTTTTTGTTTCCTCGGCCATATTTTATGGTCCTCCAATTTTCTATCTAAGACACTCTGAATCTGTCTTGGACACATATAGTATAAGAAAAGCGCAGCCATAAGTCAACAGGCCGCGCAAATTTTTTCTTAATTTACTTTTTGGAGATCATATACGTTGAAAAATTTATTAAATTTTTTAATGGACACATAATTATTATACGTAAGTTTAATGTAAACTCTCACTTTAAGCCATTTAGCATTGTGGAGATAGCACTTGTCACCAGCTTTAAACGCCTTCACGGGGTCTCTTTTCCCTCTTTCGTCTTCTGAAATTTTCACCAAAACCGTAATGTCGCGCTCGGGGACAAGTTTTCCTTTTTCGCCAAGATTACAAACGTCGTTACCACTATTTTCAAAAATATGTTTGCCAGTGCTGATAAATTCAAGAGCACGAAGATCTTGTAACCCTCTCTGGTCAACAGCCGCCTCATAATCATTACAGAGACAAAGTTTGGTGACTCTATGATCACCGCAAGAGGTGATGTCGGTAGCTTCTACCCCACCACGAACAAAGCTACGAAGCCCAGAGTTTTCTAATTCGTCCAAGGTGAAAGTATAACTCTTTGTTTTAATCTGCGCCCGTTTTTTCTTTCTTTCGTAATCGGCATCGATCGAAGTCTGCAACCCCTTCAAGCATTTTTCTGCAGCTTCTTTCGTGAAAGCGTATGCGTAGACATCCCCCCAAAAAATTCTTGTTCTTGTGTTGCTTTTATTAAGGTCTCTCCGAATATTTTCTCGCCATGTTCGATATACTTCCTGCCTATCAATATCCCAAAGCATTATTCTATTATCGTTCCGTTCTTTGGACACCCCTAAAATAATATATTCTTTGATTTTTCCCACGTATTCCTTAGGCGCCCCGCCGACATACTCGGCATAAATTGAATATAGTTTTTTGCCTGCCATTTCATTTATAGTTTTATCGTCTTTTAATCTCATATCGGTCTCCCCCATTATTTTTCAAGAACATTATACCAAAGTTCTCAAATAAAATGCAAGTTTTATTTTTCAAAATAATAATGGAATTAACGATGCAAGTTCAATTACAATCAAGGTTGTCCATTCCCGGGAATACGATAAAAAAACGAGGCCTTCGAAGGCCTCGTTTTTACCACGTTCTTAAAAAATCGAGATCTACGACTCAGTAGCTCAAATCATTCTCCCCCCTTCAGAAAACGCACTAGCCACCATGAAAACGGCAAAACAAAATGGATGAAATCTTTTATCTACTCCTCATTTGACTCTTGGGGACCCGCTTCCTCTTAGAGTGCCTGAGGATCTACCCCCGTCTTAAATACTAGAGGAGCCTCCAAAGAGGACTCAGAGCCTGATTTCCAAGACCCATCACTATCTAAATAAAACACAAATCTTGCACCACGGTATTCCTGGTAGCAAATTGCCACAGTCGTAAAGGGATAATGACTACTGTCATACCCGCGATACGTATAGATGTTACGGCTTGCCGTTACTCCTTTTATCACCGACCATTCGGTCTCAGGGTGGAGGATATCCCCATCCCCGTTCTTAAGTCTAACTCTAATTTCTGCCATATTTCCCCTCCTTTTGCAAACTAAATATAACTCTCATCTCTAAAAATTATTATATATAAAATATATAATAAAGTCAAGAACAAGTAATTAGAAAATTAATTAGTTTCTACAAATCTAAAATTAATCTTTGCTAGATTACGAAATTTTTTCATAAATTATATGGAACTGGCTTGCGATTTCGTCGTATTTCTTAATCGTAGCCTGTGCACTCGCTGTGGCGTTGTTCGCCGCGGTTGTCGCCTCGTGCACACTCTTCGACAGGTTATTCACACTATTCGACAAATCCGTCATATTCTTATCGAATCCTTTTTCGAAGTTGCCAAATATTTCTGGCGAAATGAACATGGCGTCCAGACTTCCAAGAACTGCTATGGCAGCGTCTAACTGATCGCCGCTATATTGACTAATATAATTTTTTGTTTCTGCCATAATTTACCTCCTTAACTAACGAGACAAAAAAGGTATGTTGTCTAAGCTCGTCAAGGACAAACTCATAGTCCCTGAATAATCCAAAGAACAAGACATGCTTTGAATCAAGAAACGTTTAGACGTCATCCCAAAAAATGAGTTGGTGACGGAAACCAGATTGTTCACCGTAACAAGCGGGTTAAAAGTCGCATTAAAACTCACCGAGCTTTTCATCATCAACACCTTTCTCAACTCATATTCGGCTCTTTCTTTAGCCAAAGTATTCGAAGTTATGTTCGAATCGTTAATGACCGAACCCATATGGTATCCGATTCTTTGATAGCAAAGAGGGGATTTGGGATCATCATTAACCGCAACTGCCTTATAAACTTCGGATGATGATGAATTGGAAGACCCCGTGACGATAACTTTGTTCACGATTGAAGAAAAATCGATATCAAAACTCAAAGAATCATAATCGCCTTTTTCTGCCTCCACTTCGCACAGAAGCGGCTTGTCATTGTCGCTCGTCGTTTCGGTTGTGGGGACAAAAGTTAAATTACCTTGAGAATTGTAAAAAACTTCAGAAGAGAGCTGGGCCCCCAGCTCCAAAAGGATACCACCATAAGTCTCCCCGGCACTTTTTGAAATGCTAGATTGCACGGTCTTCCCCTGGAAGTCCGCATTATATATTATGGGCTTCTGGTCAAACGGGAAACCATTGCCGGGGTCCATAACCAGAATACCGGTAATAACGTCCCGGATTTTTGAGCCCACGGGGATTTCCGTCGTATCATCCAACACGCCAGTTTTACCCTCAAAGAGCACGAATTTATCCCCTGCCGTAATTTGAGTTATTTTATTTCCATTACTATCCTCAGAGCAATTGGCTTTCGTAATAACAAAAATGCCCTTTTCTACCCAAATTGTCGTGCCTAAATAATTTTGCACTCCCAGATCAAGGCGGAGCCTTGTTCCTTCCCACAATTTGTTAATACCAACAAGATACTTCCCGTCATTGTTGATTAGAGAAAAACTAAGAGACCTCCTCTGCCCATCCTGATAATTTTCGCTATAAGATCCGCCAGCTTGTATGTCTTCGATAGGGATTTCATAGTTTATGGTCTCATCAGGATAAAGCACAAAGATTCTATATCTCGGAATTATGTTTGGGGCTTTTATTGCCTCCAGAATCTGAGAAGCGGTGAAAACAGAAGACATCAATTCTTCCGCCCCACCCTCTCTTTCCACATATAATATCTCTCCACTGGCCAGGCCGAGCTTAAGATTATTCATAATTCGAATCCTCCTGCCACTCGTCAGAGCAGACCTCATCAGAATCGGCATGGTCTTGCTCCGCATAAATTATCGCATCATTTGTGTCCGCAATCTGATGCCACGAGAAATTTATCGTGTCGGGTTTGATCGAAACCGACTCATTCGTTGTTGTCGTGCCATCCATTATCTGAACTATCCAACTCTGCCCTTTGGTGTCTCTTAACAACTTAGGTGTTCCTGTTGCAACCAGTTCTCTCCATTTCTCTACCATAAAAGCTTTCTCATTCGTTGATAATGGGACTTCTTTAGAAGCTGGGACCCTTTCTATATATCCCGCTTTGGATAAGGGTATTATCTCACTCCCCAAATAGCAAGAGACCGACCCGCTGAGGAAGTTCTTTTTCCCGATTCCTATTTTCGGATATTGCCCCAAAGTACTGAACTCATTTTTAGAAATGTTCTGCGTTAAAGACCCGTTTTCTAACTGGTACTTAAATAGCCACACATTATCAGTATCAGCTACATAAATACCGACACCCGCGTCGACCCGAGAGTCTTCTTGAACGGGAATCAAATTAACAATACTCCAATATTGCAAAGTACTTCTGACTGGTTTCGATAAGCGACTCGAAAATGGCCTCCACTCGCCTTTATTCTGGTCATAAACCGATTCCCCAATCTTCTCGGCATTGCCGGTATTAGCATAAATATACGGAGCTCTTTGTATCGATTCTGAATAATCTCCGGGGAAAATAACGTATTGGTACGAATAACCGCTTTTGATGTTAAAATCAAGCAAATTGACTGAATTGACGACCCCCTCGCTCGTCTCTGTTGTTTTTAAATTAAGAACGACGGGATCCCACTTGTTGCCAATCAATATTTTTTCTTCTCTATGTCCATTGTTATATCGATATAACTTTTTGTATTCCCTTTTAAAAATAGAAAATTCTTTTAAGCACAAAAAATCCGTATTCGTTGAAGGTTGGGGAGGTTCATCTGCGGCCGGAGATTCGGAGGATTTATACATAAACTCTGGAGAGACCGAAATTTTCACGCATTCCTTCTGGCAATCCATAGCCGCCTTAAAAGATTTAATGCAATAATCAAAATTTTTATCCGGTGCCTTATATTCAAAGAACCTTCTTTCCGATTCGGTAATCCCATTTTCGTCAGTAACATGCAAAGTCACAAGGTATATGTTAGAAGAAAGAACTCTCCCCCCAACGCCCACAACTTTATTAGAATTATCAGGCCCCTCCAAATTATCAAGCAACCCATAGAAAACCACGTTCATCTTTTTGTCATATTTGTTCCCAGTATCTTTTATTACTAGTGTTTCCGCTATATGGCTGAAGAGCTCGGGGTCTCCATTTTCAATCCTCCTCGAAATTTCTTCACTGTCGTAAGTGTTATCAAATTGGACCTTCTCCAACACCCAGCGATAGGATTCCCATGAAGCCCCATTACCTTGTTTATACAACCCATTTAAAGGTAATTTATACCCGGACGTAGAAATAGGAGCATAGTTAAGAACAAGAAAGTTCTCCTTGGATTCGGTCGGCGGCGTTACCCATTTCTCTTTTGCTGCTGTCACGAATGCGGCTGGCATTTGTAAGGATTTAAGGCCCGCTTCTCCCGGGCCGAGATGTTTTCTTATAGGTTTTTCATAAGTTTTCTTGATTTCCGCCTTCATCCCTTTGACCTCATCTTCGCTCGCTTTTGCCCCAAGATCAACCTTGAAAAGTTTTCTTCCCGTGACCCAGCTATTGGTATCTGCCGAAAAATAAGGGAAATCAAAAACAATGGCCCTATGGGCAAGTCCTTCCACGTTCTCCGAGTATGATAGCTTCTTTAAGGCTTCTGATGGTTTGCCATTAAATAAATTTCCGACATTAAGATCATAATTCACTTCTGTTTCTCCGAATCTATCAGAATCGGGGTCGAATGGATAAACACTTAATTTCTCGTAATCGTCATCTTTGCCATATCCATCAGCCAAACCATCGTTTATAATAAGATAAGGGGTCTCTCTAAAATAGAAAAGATTCTCATCACTTTTTTTATAAAAAGTGCATATCTTATAATGATAAGGCTCGTCCGTATTATTAGAATAACTGCGGAACGGGGATTCGAGTTCTTCATGTTCAATGCTCCACACAACTCGATCGACCTTCTGGATTTTGAGATAATCTTTCGGAGTAGAACCTCCGTCGTTCGCCTTCACTACTTTGCCATCAAACCTTAAAACCATATCGGAGTCAAGATTGATATATTGGCCTATATAGGTTTTCGTTGTCGTGTTTTTTAAAACCTCTGCACGGTTCAAATCTTTAGAATTAGCGTCTACTAATAGTCTGTCGCCCGTTTTACTTATTTTGCATACTTGCAAGCCATTCGTCTGTCCTTGATTGATATAATAATATCCTAAAACCTTAATTGGGTCCTTCCCCTCGTTGGGATATTGCCAGATCTCTCCGGTCGATTGCTGGATATAATAATCACCGTTGGACAATATTACCCCGTCAACGGTATCTCCCGACATACCATCCCCTTTCTTAAGCTCCCCTAGAGCTTTAATCGAATAATCATTATTCAATAATTGAGGGAAGAGCACAACTGAGCGCTCCGGCACAAAATACAAAGGGGTCGCCGTGCTCTGGTCGTCCGCATACGGCCTCTTTAACAAGGTGCCGTCTGTTGCCGCCGTCGAAGCAAAATTCTTACCACCATTTTTGTCACCACCTCGGACATAAATTATTTTGCCAATATAGTCAGACCAAGAAGTGTAGCCTCCGGCCCTCGTCCATGTGGCTATCTTAGTTGATTCAATCTCGGGTTCTGCAGAATCTACAGAATTGGATTTCGGCTTTGTTAAATATCTGTCTGATACCCACCTGCCCATATCCCCCCAATCAAGGTTATTCCCCGAAAACGAGACAAGAACATGTAACCTAGGATAACCTCGGTACAAGGGGCCTAGGATATCAGTAGGAGTAGCCCAAGCGGCTACGAAGCAAGCATATTTTTTCTTACCATCTGACGTATAAAGATCATATTTTTGTTGTCTTAAATAAGTCCCACTCAAATTAGATCCTAAAGAATTTCCCACCAAAAGGGTGCACTCTTCTCCGTTATGCGGTTTACTAGAATCAAGAAAGCCGCTCCAATCTTCGTATGCCTCTGCGACATCAGGGTTGTGAAGAGGAATCACACTCCAATTTTTGCTTTCAGAATACCCCCCTCCAGTGAAGATTTCATCATCTTTTTTACAATATCTAGATTTTGTGTACAAAGTAAGTTCAAATTTTTGATTTGATTCTTTTTCGCTTTTTTCATGGGTCCAAGCAAATTTAGAGGGAAGCCCACCCTCATATTCGTCCTTACCAGAATCTCTCTTGTAAGTTTTCAGCTCAGTGCTTTCTGTAACTTTCCCATTTTCATCAGTCGTTTTCACTCCCACATTTACAGATATTGTGTTGTCGGAGTCGCTTGTCATTTTGTATACCCCATTTTCTACTGGGTCTTTCTGGTACATAACCAACACATACTTACCATTTTCACCCACGACATCATCTATATTTTGAACGCCGCATAGTTCTACATTTCCCAAGGCATCCCCAGCATTATATACGTGATCTTTAACCGAAGCCATATCTACCATATCGGTATCCAAGATAGCCTCTGGATTGTTGGAATGCTTAAAAAATTCAATAGAGCTCGCACCTTCTATGTTGATTGTGTTGGCATCGCTTTCTAAAGGATAAACGTGCCCCAAAGAAGAACCATAAGTATTGACGTAGAATCTCGATCCTACGTCCTTTCCATCTTTATCAACCAACTGAGCATACGTCTTGTATAAAATGACGCTGCTCCCGTCTTTGTTTTTGGGCAACACATATTCGTTGTTTGATTCATTGTACTTTGCTATCTGTATTCTGCTGGGGCACGAACCGAGAATCTGCCCTTTTTGCAAGGCCATATCATACCATTCAGAAACGTCAAGGCCAGAGTAATCCATTAATGACAATCCCGATACTTCCTTCTCCTTTCCATCCCCTTGATACAAAGTGACAACCCATTTATAGGCTTTCCCGACAGAAAAAGATATCTTGTTGCCCGCAACGTCACGCCACAAGTCTCCCACATACTTTTCTAACCCTGCGTCTATGACATAAACGCGGTCATGATATGACCCCCTCGTTATCACACAAACGGAGCCAGAAGGCAGATTACCGGCACTTTCCGGGACAATTGGTACAATACTCCAAGAATCATTCTCATAACGCAAAGATCCGACAAAGAAAACATTGCCATCATTGGAAATCTTATAGAATAAAACTGTCTGATATGGTCTCAATTTTGAATCGCCATTAAGCTTACCCATAAAAGAACCGAAGCTTTCTTGAACAGCCAAGTCATTTTCTCTTTTATTGTAGTAATATCGCCCATCATCATGAAGAACCCAATTGGCCGAGTTCTCCGGTGTTCCATAATCTTCAGATCCCTCTTTGATATCACGAATGAGATATTCCGCTTGATACTGAGGTTGGTAATAGACTGCATTCGCCGAGGTGGTTATCTTGCCCTTCTGATTTTGAAAAAATGGTAAGTTCAAATAAGAGCCATTTATCCCGCTGTTCGTCAAGTATTCCTGGGAGGGGAGCTTAATTTTTGCCCCATCCGTCCCAATTATAATGAGATTCCCGTTTTCATCTCTGGGCAACCCGCTCCCATAAAACAATTCGCTGACTGGGGAAATATTCCAATCTTTTTTATGATAAATATCAGACTCCGAAGAAGGATCATAATGCGGGAATATTAACTTGTTGTTCTCGTCGTAAATAGTAATTCTGTAGCCAGTGACTTTCTTGTTTGAGCTATCCACTTTACAAGTGATCCACTGGGTCTCTCCCGGCGCGACACGTATGTCGCAACTCCCGAGAAAAGGATAGCAATACGTTGCTTTATATACTGCCATTTTTGTGCCTCCTTAATAAATCAATAGCTCAAACAAAAAATCAGCATTCCCAAAGAGAGCCAATCCTTTGAGAATGCAAACACAATCAGACAATCTTTTTCAGAGCATATGCTAGCCCGATGGCCCCAGGGCCAATTATCCCGCAATGTAACGGATTGATCCTGGTCAATGTATATTTAAAAGGCTTTTCGCCCATTCTCTTCGCCATCAAAGAGAAGGAGGTAATGAAATTTTCACCCCTTTCTCTGGAATCGACATAGCCCACGTCTATTTCCCTATCAACAGGGAAACCTTCTTTCTTCATCCTTTGCAATAATTTTTTAGACAAAGCCAAATCTTGGCCGATGAATTTCGCAACAACCATCATCTTCCCGTCTGTCCCCGCTTCCAGAATAGGCCTTATCTTGAAAGAGTTCCCAAGAAAAGCCGCCACCCCGCTGACTTTTCCATATTTACCCAGATATGAAAGATTCTCGGGGATAAAGTAAGCCACTCTTTTGCCGACATTTGTCTCCAAATAGTTTTTTATCTGTGGCATCGTCGCATTTTCAAGCCTCATAAGAGCGGCTCGGAGTATGATTGGCAGAGCCCCTTGTGCAACGGATTTACAATCAAAAGCAAAAATTTCTCTCTTTGGAAATTCTTTTTTTAATTCCTCAATTGCAGAAGGAAGATCAACCTCGAACGTGTTGGTCCCGAAACCAGAGAAATGAATATATACGATGTCCTTCCCCTGCTCTAGCAAAGGACGGAAATATCTTTTATAATCTTCCGGCGTGAGTTTCCACGTGTGGACTCGATCTGTTTCCTTGAGGTCGCCTAAAAAATTCCCCCAATCGAATGGCTTTTGCTCAGCGTATGGATAATAATCGTTGCCATTCACCCTAATGGGCACAGACATCAGACATATATCGTATTTTTTACTCAATACATCGTCAACGCCACAGCTCGTATCACTGAAAATAACATACTCAGTATGCCCATTTGTTGTAGTCATAACGAGCTCCCCTCTCCTCCAATATTTGGAAGACCTCCGCCATCCCCTCTTGCTCGGTTTTTCCCGTGCTCGACCAATGGTCGGACCATCTTACGCCGTAACGGAAATAATCTCTACCGACCGGCCAGACTTCATTTTGATGATTGATGATATCCTCAAATTTATGCCACACAAGGGGGGCGAAGGTCTTCGCTGCTTTTATAAGGCTCTTCGATATTTTGACGGGCTTGTCTCTCTTCCCCCCCAACCAAATGGAAACGAATTTGATCCCAGAAACACATATACCCATGATTACCCCAAACTCGTTCGGAGTCATAGAGCTTTTCCCGTCAAAAGTTATTTCTCTCCCAAGGAATTCCCTTGGGGTCATGTTGTAAGCTTGATATCTCGCACCTTTTACCGCCCATTCAAGCAGGGAGTCATACCAAATGCTCTCTTTGCCATCTATTACATAAGAGCAAAAATAAAGCAAAAGGTGATTTGTGTCCGCCTCGCAGTTCGGGAAACCCGGCGTCGTGCAGAATCTGCCCTCATAAATATTATATGAAGACGTGGAAAGCTGACGACTTTTCACCATTATCGCGTAGATTTTCTCTCGTGGGAAATAAAGCGTTCTGGCTATCTCACCATCTTTTCGAAGCCAACGAATGAAATAATCGCCCTCGAAGCAATCGGCTGCGAACATGTTGTTGTTATGAAAATCGATATTGCTTAAACCCTCACAATCTTTAAATGCCTTGGAACCTATCTTCCTCATAGAAGAAGGGAAAGACACGGACCTCAGCTCCTTATGCCCCGCGAACGCGAGGGGGGCGATTTCCGTTGCCCCTTCTTTTATCCATAGAATAGGAGGAAGTTGCACTCCTTTGAACGCATCTGGTCCAATCATGCTAGCTCCTTCAGGGAGGACCAGTTTCAGAATATCCTCCGAGACATCACCATCCTCTGAATAAGCCTTTATAACAACGCCTTCGTTTATATCAAATTTCATGCCTTTCCTCCTTATATAATCTCATCTATATCATAATAATGCTAAATTAATGCTAAGTCAATACTTTAGTGCCTGTTATTTCTGGTAAGCGCCGCCACTTGTTGCAATTGCTGCACAAACGAGTCGACATCGAACCCTTTGCCGGCATCAACGGTCATCTGAACGGTGTTGATGCTGACGGAATTATCAACGGAATTGTCGTTGTTCGCCGTCCCCGGCATGTTCATGCCAAGCATTGCCTGTCTTTGCAATGCCCTGAGCAGGTCTGGGGCATAATTACCAAGGTTCCACAAGTTAGAGGTGATATCGGCCGGCACAATACCAGAATGAGTTGGCAAAGCCGTTATCGTCCCGCTGGGGGTGACAATGGCCTCAGAACCCTCTTCATTCATGAGCAACGGAATTCTATTACCTTTTGAAATATCGGTGGAACCCTCTCTGAAGCTTCCTCCCGCTTTTTTAACGTCTTCTGGAACTTCGTCCTCTGAAACCTGTTTCGGAGCGTCAAGTTTGTAAGCAATACCTCCCAAAAATCTAGCCCATTGCCCGCTCTTCCCGACACGGACCAAAGTAGGGCCGTAAAGATTGCCTTCCAACCAACTAGCGAAGCCGGTGGAAGTGGTGTTTTTCTGAGCCGCGTCATAAATCGCCTCCGCGGTGAGGTCGGTAGAGCCATCATTGACATAAAGTTTATGGTTGCTATCGCCTTCTCCTAATGATGTGTTGTAAAAATCAGCGCCTGTCTTGCCCCCTTTGTCATAGAAGGCATTCCAATCATTAGAAGACAGAACTTTTGTTTTACCAGGATTAAACACAAACTTGTTCCAATTGCCACTGTCGTCTTTCTGATAAAGGAATTGATCCGGCTGAGCTCGTGTATATCCGGCCTTACCGGCACCCGCAGCGGTCGCATCGTTTTGACCACCGAACTTTTCATACATGCTGCCGCCCTCTGCAAAATCAGAGGCCTTCCAGTATCCTTTTGATAACCCCTCATTGTAAGTGGTTTGATAATTGTCCAAAGCGGTATTGTACGCTTCTTGGGCCTTTGCTCTTTCCTCATCGGAGAGATTAGGGTTATTCATGGCTTCTTTAGCTTTCTGCAAGGCATCATATTGATTTTTCAATGTGTCCTTTGAATTAGCTTCTTTCTTTTTGTATTCGGCCATCCACTCATCCCATTTTTTATTGGCTTGCTTAGAGTTGCCGTCCAAAGCATGTTCAATGGTGGAACCTAAGGTGCTAACATCATCGCCCGTCACCCCGTTCGCATCGGAGTACGCCTGCAAAAAGGCTTTTTGCGTGGCTTCTTCTTGATCAGACAAGATCGAGCTGAGGAAATCTTTGTCAGCATTAAGTTGGTTTATTTGCTTAGTAATAGCCGAGACGCTCTTCTCATTCGTCACGGAATCAAGGTTGTTTTTCGCCTCGGAAATGGCGGCTTGGTCCTCTTCATATACCCATCCGACGCCCTCGCGCCAAACTCTCTTTTTCTCCTTTGATGCATTTTCAAGCCTTATTTTTGCTTCGATTAATTTATTCTCATATTCTCTCTGAGAATTGATGCTTTGCATCGCCTCTTTCTGAGAGGTAAGATTGTTAATTTCCTTGTCTATTTGTGCATTTTTAATGGAGACAACTTTCTCAAGAACCTGCCTTTCTTCATTGGACTTCAATTTAATGTTCTTCAATTCAGCTTGAGCCGCCTCATTCAATTTCTTCGAGAGGTCGGTGTCATTATTAGCAACATATTGCTGCAAATCGTTGAAGCTGTTGATTTGTGCATTTCTGAAGTCCTCCCATTCTTTCCCCGAGAGTGACTCTTTCAACTTATTAGAAAAGGTGTCGAAATACGACTCATTTGCCATAATATCGGCCATTTGGGCATCCGTTTGCAATTTCTTGTAATCGTCCATTTTCTGGAACATCGCCAGCGACAAAGTATATTCGTCAGATGCGTATCCCAAAAGTTCCGGATAAGTCTTCGCCACGCTTTGAAGAGTCGTCGCCCATGATTGCGAACCAGACGCAATATTTGTGATTGTTGTCTGCATATCGGAGAATTTGTTTGACAACTCTTCGGCACTGGCAGTCAGATCACCAAGGGTAAAGTTGCCAAAAGCCTCTCCTAATCCTTGCAACTCACCAACACTCACATGAAGGGCATTGGCAAAATTATTGAGCATTTCCGTCTTTGTTTGCCCGTCTTTCATCCCGAGAACGTCAGACAAACGAGAATTCTTGCCGGTAACCGCGCCATAGATGTCCTCATTGGACTTCAACCCTTTGAGAATAGACTTCCTTGCGGCTGCCGTAACTTGTTTATTGCCATTTTCGTCCGTATAGAAATAAGATGAGCCATCTGCCATGCCACCGTACTTGCCTTGAAGATAAGACGCCATTTTCTCAACAATCTCATCAGTCCCCATGTCCTTGAGAGCGTTAGGGCTAAGATCAAGTAACGTTTTATCCGTTCCGTCCGCATTTTTGCCAACGGACATTTCGAGGATTCCTTCTTCGACCCTTTGTTGATCCATTTTGTCACGGATCTTCTTAATGGTGTCGTTGATGCCCTGCAATTTTGAAATCATTGCGGTCAGCTTGGCGGAATCCCCTTTGCCCTGGGCCTTCATTTCTTCCAGAACAGCGAGCTGTTCGTCTCTGGACTTGTTGTTCCAATCATTAAGAGTGGCAACCCTGCTTTGTTCGTTGCTTGCTTTTGCAATGCCATAACCTGACAATCCACCGATAGCGGCGCCAATCAACGCCGTCACCCAAGAAAATACCCCAACGCCCGCCAAGCCGCCAGCGATCGCCCCAGCTGCAGCCCCACCTGCTGTCGCAAAATCAGTAGTTGCTTTTGCTTGTTCATTATACCCACTAACGTCCAAATAATCGTTGCCAAGGTCGGTTTCAAGGCTGTCGAGCTCTTTCTCGTGTTCTGCGTTCTCTGCAAGATTCGCTTGTTTCGTTTGGGCCACTTTCAACGCATACGCCGTCTTTTTTCTCTGGGCATCTGTCATATCGGCAAGATTGGTCAACGCATCGAAAGATTTGGCCGCATATTCGTTGCCTTCTCTTTGCCCGGCAAGGAACTTATTCGCATAAGCAACAAACTCGTCCTTGAACCCTGCGTTCTCAGATTTCGTCATAAAATCTTTCAACTCATTCTGTGCTTTCACAAGACTACTATAATCGTCGGCCGTTAAGGTCTCTTTGCTCGCCAAATCAACAACATTCGCTATGGAAGATTTTGCTTCCTCCACCTGTTTTTCCTTTTTATCGGCTTGACCGAATCTATCGTTTTTAAGATTCTCATTTCTCACAGAAGAGCTGAGGTTCCCGATTATATTTCGATTTACCCAATCGGCCACCGTTCCTGCTATCGCTCCGCCGGCTTCGCCTCCGATGAAAGTCCCGAGGGCCGTCGCAATTCCGGTATTCGATTTCATGACGCCTTTGACATTCTCATTAGTCGTCTCGTTGGTCTCCCATTCTCCGGTGAATCGGTTTCTGTGAGTGTTTCGGGTATCCGCAGACATAAACCCGGAAATCCCTGCAGCAGCAGCAGCCACGGCTTTTGTATTTCTTTCTTGTCTTTTCTTTGCGTCGAATTCTTTTCCTGCTTCTTCTTTGCTTGCTTCTTGCTGCTGCTTTAGCTCTTCATATTTCTTTTTCGAAATAAAGCCCTTATGCCCTTTGGCCGAGTAAGTGCCGTTTTTGTTCTGTTTAAAGTCGGAGAGCTTAGTCCCATCTTCAAGCTCCGGGTCAATAGAATGAGCCGCAATATAACTGTCTCTTTCAAAGTTAGGACTGAACAATTTATATGCGAACTTCTCTCTTTTTAATTTGTTATTCCCTTTCGCCAATCTTTTTCTTTGTTTTTCGATCTTTTCAAGCTCTGCGGCTTTTTTCCCGCCGTCATCCACTTCAAGGAGCCTATTGCCGTTGATCTCCGACCTTAAAGAATCCTCTTTCTGTTCCAGACTCTTTATCTTTTCATTATTGCTCTGTATGTATTTATCAAATCTTATCGCCTCAATTGCTTTTTTCTTCTGCCTATCGGTAAGACGGGTATCCGCAAACACTTCTTCTTCGGTGCGGCCAGAATATTCGTCCATGAACAATTTCTTTCTGAGCTTGCCGTTCTTTAAATCATCAAATGCTTTTTTGGCGAAATCCTTATCATAAGCCAGTTTTTGGCTGACCAGGCTCTTTCGATCTTCTTTGTATTTCGCTTTTTTCTTCTTTAGCTGTTCCGATAGCTTTTCGACTCCGTCTCCCCTTCTTATGAAGTCTTCTTCTTTCTTGATTTCTTTGCGATCCTGCTTTAATTTCTTTTCTTTGTCTCCAAATTCTAATTTCTTTAAAGCTTTTCTCTTCGCGAAGATGCTTAACGATGGGTCCGAAAGGATTTTTTGCTTCTCGGCATCGACGCCCCTCCCCGCCACTGCATCTTGCGGATTTGTGACATAGGATTTGCCTGCCAAGTTAGAAGCGGCTTCAGAAACCGAAGACTTCCCCATCAAATGAGTAATCTTTTTGACTTCGTTCAAAATGGGGCTTGTGCCTTTCCTGATCTGGGAATCGATAAGTCCGTTTCTTCCCGTTTTCCCGCTGAATAAGCCATAAGTCGGGTCGAAAGAAGATTTCAATGCTGTCTTGAGCCCTTTCATACTGAATCTGCTAAGACTACCCGATCTTTGCAGAATATTCAAAGCGTTCGCGGCAGCTTTCCCAGAGAACATTCTGATAAATGTCCTGGCAATAAACGGCAAATTCTTGACCAGCTTTGCCATCACATTGTTGACTTGCTTGAAGAAATCGACGATTTCCGTCTTGCTTGCCAATTCTTCCCATGCGGCTGCCAGCTTCTTCTGGGATGCTTCCAATGAGTCTTCGTAGGCTTTGTATTTTTCTGCGGCAGTGCCTTCGGCATTCGCGGCTTCCTCTATGAAATCCTTATATTTATCGTAATTTTCCATCAAGACAAGGAAACTTTCCCTTTGTCTCGTACCAGCCATCGCTGTAGCTATAGCATTTTTACTAACGCTATCGAGAGTTTCCCATTTAGTGGCAATATCATCAAGAATATCATCAAAATCTCTAAATTCAAGGTTAGAAGAACGTAAAGAGATGCCGAGTTTCCTTAAAACTTTGTCGATATCGTTCAAGGATTCTGTCGTCTCGTTCTGATCGCCGGTGATATTCATACCAGAATAGGTGCCGGCTTTAACATTGCCGAATCTAGAGAGCATCGTCTTAATAGCATTACCAGTCGAAGACGCATCTTTTTGGGAAACGTCCATGATCGTGGTTGCCATGGCGATAGATTCGTCCAAGTTCATACCAGATAGCTGAGCAGTCGTCGCAAATTGCCTTAAAGCCTCCGCTATATCTCCGGCACTAGTAGCGGCGGACATATCGACCTTCGTGAGCTTGTCGACAATGGTTGTTGCGTCACTCGCTTCAAGCTTAAAGCCTTTCAACATAGAAGTCAGATAAGAAGTGGCCTTCCCTGAATCGATCATACCGAGTTTGCTCAACTGCAAAGAAGCGGTAATCAAATCTATGGACTCCGAAACAGAATATCCTTGTCTAAGCCAATCATTCGCGGCAGAAGCGACTTCAGAAGTTGTAGAAGACATCGTCTGAGCCAAAGAAGCATAAGTGGAAATAAGACCTCTTGTGTTTTCTCTCGTATCTCCTGTAACAATCTGGAGATTAACAAGAACAGAGTCTAGCTTCTTGGCATCTTCTATGACGGTTTGAATGGCTCTTTGCACCTGCCCTAGGATCTTCCACACGAGCTGCCCTCGCATAAGCTGAGAGAACCAGCCTTTCACGCTGTTCGCCATCTGCGTCCAAATGGTCGGGTTTAAATCTGAATTAAGAGCAGCGACCTGTTGGTCAGCCAAACTGGCCGACCTTGATGCACCATCAAGGACCTTAGCTAAAGCCTCAGCTCCGCCAACATTAGACTTCCAATCAACCCCCTTGAGTTCATCTACTAACCCTTCATACTCTTTTTGATCTTTCTTGTTAGCCAGTTGGTTGACGATTTGCTGTTGTTGCGAGATTCCACGAATCCCGACGGTGGTGGACTGCACTTCTCTTTCTTCCATTCCTTTACGGAGTTGAATTATTCTTTCAAGGGTAGAAGACAGCTTCGCTTTTTCCGCCTCTTGCTTTTGCCCTACAAATTTCTTATATTCTTCGTCGCTTTGAATTTGAGAGTTTGAAATGGAGTCTTTCAATTTGGAAATATCTATACCAGTTCCGGCTTCGTCTTCTATTTCCTTATCCTTAAGAATTATTTGATTGGAATATTCTTTTTTCTGTGCTTCCAAAGCGGCTTTTTCTTCTGTTGTAGCTTTCTCGTTTAAATGTTCAATCTGATAGATGATTTCTCTCTGTTTTTCATAGAGATCAATCCTTTCTTTCATCAGCTTGTTGTATCTTTCGGCGGAATTCTGTTGCGCCTGAAGAAGCGTGCCGTTATTGAGGTCTTTTGAATTCAATTCGGCCTGTTGCTGATATTGGGTATTCAGCTTTTGGTAAGTCTCTGCTCCTACGACTTTCTCCCAGTTGCCTTCTTCTATCCTTTTGTTTATCTTCTCCAGACCTTGCTGACTTTCGAATATTACTTTCTTATTTGCTGTGAACTTTTCGGCATCATCAAGTTTATATCGGTATTTCTGTTTGATTTTTGCTTCTTCAAGGCTTTTCTCCAGCTCATTCTTTTTATCCAGCAAATCCTCATAGGCGGCGGCGGCCCTTTTTTGCGCGCTTCCCGTGAATTGCTTGTATTTCAAGTTTTGGCTTTTCTTTTCTTTTTTAAGTTCTTCCTCGACGTCAACTTCTTCTGTCGTCTCCTTCGCCCCAATTTTGTTTTTATCAACTACTTTTTTCTTGAATTTATCAAGTCTGGCGCCAGTGTCAACAGCTTCTTTGATGTCTTTTTCGGCTTGTTTGATGTCTTCGTTGACTTGTTTGAGCTTATCTCTCAGAACTTTGAGATCTGTATCATTTCTTTCTATGGTGTCATCTTTGATTTGGTACTGCAGCTCTTTCTTCTTTTCTTCAAGCTCGAGTTTCCTCTTGCTGAGATTGAGATAAGACTGCGTGACCTCATCTTCGGTAGCATCCGCATAGATGGCTTCGTTGTCCACTCCCTCGATATTTATCCCGGCGTCGGCCAAACTCGCAGCTCTGGAATTGATCAACTTCAGGAGTTCCTGAGGCGCGATCTCTCCTTTCATTACCTTGGCAGCTTGTGCCATGATTACTTTGGCCTGCAAAGTCGGGAACAGAGAATCGATCGAGACAAACGAAGTCTCCCCGGTCTTAGGGTTGGTCTTTTGAATAAATGACTGGGCCTCATCCGCATTGACAAGATTTTGGAATTTTTGTTCCCAATCAATATTTAGTCCAGCTCGTTCAGCCCTTTCTATTGCGGCTACGATAGCAGAGTTCTTCATCCAACCTTTAAAATTATAAGTACCGTCATTATTCCTATAGCTTTTCGCTAATTGGATGTCTTCGTTGGCAGCAAAAGCGTTCATGATACCCTGAAGGATATCCGCGGGAGAGAGCTTCTTGCCGTATTTGGTTTTTTGGTCAACAAGAGCGAGAACGTTCTTAAAACTTTCCTTTCCGTCTTGGCTCTTGACTGCTTGCCTTATTAATCCGGAAATATCAGTACGGCCAACAAAGTTCGTATCATTAGATGCATCGGCTGCGCCAACAAAAATGTCTTCATTGATGGTTTTTGCTTTTTTGCCATTCAGCTCCGCCATTTTGTCCGGAGAAAAGAAAACTTCTAAGGATTTTGACTGCGCCAAATAGGCGTTCTGCAAGATCTGCTCATAATTGTCGTATTTTTGCTTCTTTAAGAAGAAATTCTCGTCATTATAACCATTCGCTCCATGTATCGCCTTTAAAAAAATGAGAAATTTTGTCTCATCATCGTGGAATGCTCTGTAAAAAGAAACCGTTTGTTGCACGGTGCTGTCAGTCTCTTTCTTCAACGAGTCAAAATTCTTTTCGAATTCTTTTTGCAGGTCATCTTCCGACCCCTTCCATCCCTTGTCTCTCGCCATTTCTTTCAGAGACTGCATGAATTGGGTTCTTTCACCGACGACATGTCCTCTAAGAGCCGCCACAGCAGCATCTCCGCTGCCAACATTTCTTCTCAGTTCTTCAACGGAACCGTATCCGAGATATTTTTTATCTTTGTTTTTAACTATTTTATCGACCAATGCCGGATCACCAGATATTCCTTCATAAGGAGAAACTGTGCCGGTGACGCTAGTGGTAGAGAATGGCGCCTTGAAAAATTTTGTCCCTTTCAGGAATCTGGCTCCAGCAGTATCGCTCATTATGCCATTTCCAACAGAAACCGCCCCATTTGAGAAGTTTATTATGTACTTCAGAATGGCGGCAAGCGCTTTGCCAATATCCCCCGATGCTCCAGCAAGCTCAGTCGATAAGTCAGAAATAGCTGCGACATTATTGAAAATGGCATTCGCGTTATTTTCATCTTTTTTCTCCGCTGCTGCTTTTTCTGCTTCGGTGAATGGAGTGTTGTCCGCATGGTAAGGATTATTCTCTACGTTTTTCTTGTCAGGAGAGTGCGTTTTATTTTTGGCCGTCCTGAGAAAAGAATCGGGATTACCATCAACGCCATATTCTTTGTGAGCCTGGGCATATTGAGTAATTCGACCCATAGAAGACATGAACATGTCTTGATTGACCGTTCCGTAATCTTCTTCGTGAACTTTACCACTCAAGAGCATCTCATACATGTCTTTATCTCTGTTTTTATATTCCACTCCGGCATCGCTGAGCTTCTTAAGTATGGCAGCAGCTTGAGCAGTTTTGTTCCAAGCCTCAAAGCCTCCTTTGCCTTCTCCTGCAAACGATTGAGCATAAGCCACGTCTTGGTCCGTTGCTTTCCCATACATTGCGTATTCTCGATATTTGCCCCCGGAAATTTTTCGGAGGAAATCCTTTCCCCCCTTCATTTCTTCAATGGAAAGCAAGCCAGACTGCGTGACGCGGTTCCTCAAGGCAATCTTCCCATTCTCCTCATCAAAAATCTGCATGTCTTTGAGCTGTTTATTCAATTCGTCAAAAGTAATGGCCCCATCATAGAATTGCTGAATAATTCCGTCGACGGATTCAAGCATACGCTTTTGATATTCTTCCACTGTTTCCTTTGTTACGTTTTCAGCTTTCAAGCCAGTCTCCTTGACGATTCTTTTAATGACTTTCTTGGCGGAAATCATGTCTTGTTCCATGGCTTCGAAATAGCTTCTAACAATAATGGCCGTGGCAGCGTTCTCTGTTTCTTCTTTGGTTCCGTGCCCCATGTTTGTTTCATCGAAACCAATATCTCTCATAGTATTTCTAATCTGCGTTGCGAAATTTGAAAAAATACCAGTTGCGCCTTTGTTTCTTCTTCCAGCCAACAAAGCAGATTGTTTTACTAGGTCAGAAGATACTCCTCTATAATAATCATCATCAAAAACCTGCATTTCGGCGTCTTCTTGCTCGCCCTCTCTCTTCGCAATCCAACTCAACTTGCGGAGGACGTCCTCCCTCATGCCCGCTGCTTTGCCGAAAAGGGCCCTTTCACCCCCGCTCAATTTCATAAACTTGAGGTTCTCATGGTCTCCGTCGTAGTCGGCATTCTCTTTTTTCGCTAATCCGGCACCGATTTTTATCTGATTGCCTTGGACGTCTTCCCCGATGAACACTTTTGTAAGAGAGTCAAGATCAAGACCACTCATAAAAGGGAAACGCCCAGCAACGGCAGTTAATCCGTCTTTGAGCTTGCCACTCTTGTAAGCTCTGGACCAACGACTTGTGTCGTCCATATTTATCGTAAGAGTTTTGAGGATAAGGTCGACGATCTCATTTCTGCCCATCTTCTCGACATCTTCTTTTTTGTCAAGGCCGAAGTTAAGCAACATTTTTCTGAGATCTTTATTAGAATATTCGTCATCCCCAGAGTCGTCTGGCTTTTTCGCTTTCAAATAACTCTCAACGACATCTCTACTAAGTTGCACACCGAAAGAATTGATATCAGAAACAAGAAGTTTTCTGTAATCGGCGTTACCCCTTTCCCCTAATTTGGCCTGCTTCTTTTCCTCTTCATTATATCCTTCCTGCGTCATAATATTCGCCATATTGACGGCGGAAGTATGCCCACTAATGGTATGAGGCATTTTCTTTTTCAAAAGTCTCTGGTAATCAAAACCTTCCTTGTAATTCACACTATTTATTGCTTTTTCGACGACAGTCTCGGCGGCTCTTTCGATGCCGGGAATATCTCCAGACTGCAAAGCACCAACCAGCCCATTGTTTAATTCTCCAGCATACCCGCGTTCCTGATATCCCTTAAGAGACCCGTTGTCCCTATCCAAATAAATAGCCTTCCCTTGATAACCATAGGTATTGTTTCCGTAAGTAACGTTCTTTCCAAACTGAACGCCCTGAGTATCAATTACTACTTGGAGACCGCTTGTATCCAATTCTGCTTCTTTGAAAGCTTCGATTTCTGCTTCTTTTTTTTTCTTTTCTCCTTCATCTTTGATTTCATGGAGTTCGGCTTTCATCGCTTTTATTTTTGCTTCTTTTATCGCTTTGGCAACTTCTTCCCTTTTCTCATCTATCATAAAAGTCAAAGTCTTTTCTTTATTGATAATTTCTTTGGTGTCGTCGTCTCTTTTTTCCTGTTCTGCAAGATCGATATCAACGTCGTAGTCTTTGCCTTTACCGACTGTAATATATTTCTGCTCAGCCAATCCCTTATTCAAATCTTTGACAGAGATCCCTTGTGTCACGGTCTTTCTCATATTGGCAACAGATTCTTTATTGGATTGCTTCAAGCGTTCAAGTTCTTCTTTGTCTTCCTTAGCAGCATCAAATTGAGAGGAGATGTCCTCCACAACGTTGTACACATCTTTGGTGCTAGACCTATAAGCTTTTTTCTCATCTTCAGTCATTTGAGAAACAGCCATTCTCAATGCTCTTGTCATTGAATCATGTCCAGTCCTGAAATCTACGGCTCCAAGATTGGAATAATCCCCATATTGAACATTGTCATCGCCGCCAAGATTTGTATAAAAAATTCTTGCGTTTTTTGTGCGGACAAGGTTGCCGTCTTTATCGAGGGAGTAAACACGGCCAAGGCCCTCATTGCCTCCGAACAAGTCTCTTAACTGGTCCAAGTAAGCCAAATACCCTGACAATCGCCTTTTCGTTTGTTCATCACTCTCTTCTTTCCCGTTCGCAAATTTTTTCTTCGCAAAGAACCTGTTGACCTTTTCGACGTCGTCAGTGATGTAAACCTTCCCTTTTTGGCTAAGTTCCAAAATACCAGAGAAGAATTCTGCCGAGTTCTTTTTTATTTCGTCTGTAGAATTAACGTCTTTTTTTAATTGAGCAAAGAATTCATTGAGTTTGTCCAAGGATCTCATATCCATCAACGTAGACGTGAGGTCTTGTTTCATTCTTGTCCCGTATTTTCTCGAGTCAAGTTGTTCTTTCCCTGCAATAACTTGAATATGGTGAGAGGCCAAGCTGCCGGCATCTTCTCCATTTGCTTTTGTTAGGTGCAGATCATTGAAAGCTTGCTCGTCTTTGACCATTTCACTACGCATGTTACCAATGGTGTCTGTACCTTTTCTACCATTCTCAAATTTTACCTGTCCTTCGCCTGAAACAGTATATCCTCCATTATCATTCTCGAAAATATCGACATTTGATAAGTCAGAAGTATCGGACCCTGGTTTAAACAAAGACATTTTCGAGCGCTTAAGGAATTCTGTGAACAAGTAAACCGCAAGTTCTCTCTTTTTTGTTTCTATTATATTCCCATCTTTATCGAAATAAGGACTCAGCTTACTTAATTTTTCGAGCCCTCTTTTGCCAATTTTATTGTCCTGCTTCTTTTTTGTAAGACTGTCGAAATCTTCCTTTGCTTCTTCAAATTCTTTTTTGCCGAAGGTCTTGTTCATCGTGTGATGAGAAGTATCAAGAAGTTTTGCATACTCGCCGGATACGACGGACTGGCCCTCTCTGACCGAAAGATTTGCCTCGCCTTTCTCCGCGAGTTCTTTATCAGACATTTCAATAGCTTTCACGGCGGCGTCAAAAGCCAATTCGTTACGTTTATTTACAATATCGCCAGCGTACGTCACATCTTTGGCTTCGCCAGTTCTAGAAGCCAAAATTCCACTTACGAGACCAAGACTCTCTATCTGCTTTTTTCGTTCATTCGCATCGTTGGATAAGTTGTGAGTGTTTTTCCTCCCTTGCTCCCTTAGAACAGGGGACAAAAGGACATCTCCCGCGATAAGATTTCTATTGAAAGTGGCTGATTTATAGGTCGAATACGCAGTTTCGGAAGTGTTACCATAGTCATATTCGATTCCGCTCTTTTGGACCGAGAGCATGGCTTGTTTGAACCCGTCGTATTTTTCGATCCCTTTCCTCAAGTCCTTCTCTCTCATATTTATATATTTTAAAGCAGCTTTCTCAGTCTTTGCATGAGAGACAAGAGAAAGAAGTTCCATGATCTTTTTGTTGTATTTTTCATCTATGCCATAGGCGTATTTCATCTGCGTCAGCAAAGGGGAAATGTTCACCTTCTCTGCCAGCTGGGCGTCTAACATCTGCGACCCAGACCTATAAGTATCATCATCTTTGTCTTGAAAATTGCTCTTGGTCTTCAACTCGACGCTTTTCATTTCTTCGTCCGCAAAACGAGAGGCCGACTGGATATATCTTAAGGCATCTCCACCTTTGTTTTTAAACTTCCCTTGCATGATATGCAATTTGTCATTAAAAATCTTAAGTTGTGCCTCGTTCTGCTTCAATCTTACTATTCGATTACTATTAGGATCAAGGATATCGGTATAATTATTAATACCAGAATGCCCTAGTTTTACGCTATCAGCAAAACTGACATTGACAAATTTACCGAAAGAGTAATCTCCTTTAGCGTCTTTGTATTCTCCCTTGTCTCCGATGACTTCGCCCTTATTTTTGGGGTCGTACACCACCAATTTATAACCGATAATAGTTTTAGAGTCTTTAGAGTTCGTCTGCGGATAAACTTGAACAGCAAGCCCCATCAACCTAACAGTGTTTTCCATATCCACAAGTTGATTAAGCATGCTGTTGTCTTCGATATCTTGCTTAACTTGCTTGAAATCTTTCTGAACGGAACTATCACTCTTCACTAAAACTGTGCCGTAATATTCACCAGTAAAGACAGGGTTCGTTTTATAAGCATCAATAAACGAAGACAAGCTCAACGATTGTTCATTTTTTATCATAATCTATCCTCCTTTGTCCCGTTTAGTCTTTTCGCTGAGAGTGTCTTCTCTTCAGCCATTTGCAGAAAGGGACGACAAAGCGAAACACCCATAAAAGGCCCGACATAACAGCGCATATCACCCACCCAGACAATCTAAAGATAAGGGTGGAGACAAAATTGTCATTAAAATGGGTATAAATATAAGCCGCCTCAATGCCGAGCATCTTGTAGATAGACAAACCATTCCACGTAGACCTGTCGGCCAAAACAATTGAATAAGAAACGCACTTCATGAAAGAGACCAAAAAGAAGATCCCCACGACAACACCAAAGCTAATGACGATTTTCTCGTAACCGGAATTTTTTTTCATAAATTATCCTCCTCAAGGCCTTTCGCCTTAAATAAAAGCGCGTTTTTATTTAAACGCGTTAAAAAAGGGGATTGCATCGTATGCAATCCCTACAGGAAGAATTCTCCTCCTACAGCCACACATCGTGGCCTTCAACTAATAAAACGATCAAAAACAAAGGAGTTGAACCTTTACAGCCAACGCAACAGCCGAACCACCCACTGGTCAGTTTTTGAAGTCAAGTCCCTGAAGGGACAAAAATGTGCACCGCCGGTACGCGAGACCGTTCGATGCACACAACTAGACACTTTTACCAAAATCGCTGATTGATCTTTTAAGTTTTTGCTGTGAGTGTCTGATATTCTAGGCCCTTTATAAAATTCTATACAAGAGATTTATGTTTTTTGTATTTGCTGCACGGGCCTAAGCTGAGGTACAAGGAATTAGGCTTTTGCCACTTCCCTTCCACCTCTATAATTATTATATCACATCAATTCTTTTTGTCAACACTTTTATTAAAATTAATTTTTTCTATTTTCGAATAACGTTCTTCGGCAAGTACCGTATTCAGCATTTCTCTGGTATCAAGCTTCCCCGTAGTGATACCATTGAATAAATTCTGGCTAAATCCGGAAACTAACAAGAATCCGAGATCGTTTTGCTCGAGAGGGATTGTCCCCGTACGGCTCGCCACGTTCCAGAATACAAGTTTCGGAAGTTTGTATCCGTTCTCCTTGAATTTTTCTCTAGCCACCTCCACTGGGTTATTAAGGGCATTGAATCTGCGATAATCACTGTCTCTGACGCATTCGTCAAACTCCATATCGCTAATTATAATTAAAGTTTCTGGAAGATCTTCCTGCTTCAATTTTTTCGAAACAGCTATCTTCAGAATTAAGTCGAACACGGCCTCTATGTTAGTATTGGCTATTTCACAATGTTCGCTCAAATATTCTAAGATATCTTTTAATTTCTTTTTCTTGGAAATATCAAGAAATCTCGGGGTTTCACTGAAAGTCACTATTTTTCCGTTATAATCTCCTCTTAAATGTTGCGCGCCATAAATAGCTATTGACCTAGCAACGTCCAAAGCGGAAACTTTACTAGAGGAAGAGATTCTAACCTCCATCGAACCGCTGTCGTCCGCAACGATAAGGCTGTTGTCCAACCCAGGGATGTCTTTCAAATTCTTCCAGGCCATCTCCAGCGCCTCATCTTCTTTCGAAGATTCGGTCCTAGACCAATAGCCCAACTTGAGCTCCTCGGAATATTTATGCACGATATCGTAAGGGAAGTTGACAGAAGAGTTCATTTTAACTCCCTCGGCCCCATTTGCAAGGGCTGTTAAATATTGTTTGCGTCTCTCTCCGTCATGCTTTAAAAAAGCATCTTTGTAATTGAGATTCGCACGAGAAGGCACAGAGTTGTAATCAATCTTACTCCAATCATTAGCGCTCATGTCTCTCTCGACGATCTTCAGCCCTTTTCTCAAAGAGCTGAGAACTTTACGATAAGTTTTTGGGGACAGGCTGATATTCTTTCTGATTTTCGTTGCCAATTCTCTTGTCTTTTTGCTACTTGTATTCTCAGAGGGAAGCCACTTTGCCAAAAGAGAAACACTTTCTTTTTTGACCAAAGCTGCCTCATCATGCATGAGTGTTTCGTAGATAAAACGATAGACGATAGTACGGACAGAAATATCAACATCGTCACCCAATAAGCAAAACAAATCGTCAGCTCTGCCGTATTCCATGACATAGTCGCAAAGATACTCAATAATTTTCTCTTTGTTGTCAAAATCACTGGCAACAAATTTTTTCAAACAGACCCTGAAGGTTCTTCTTTCTCCCATTCCCTCTCGGGCATCTCTTATGTAGAACAAAAAGCGAAGCACGTCTTCTTCTTTTGCATCCAAGATTTTGAGAAAGTCTTCCTCAATTTTCTCCTGACTCGCACCACGATACGAAGCTAACCTAAAATTGAAATCCACCATTGGATCGAAAGTGCTTTTATATCCTAAAGCTCCATTTTCTGTCTCTGATATGTTGCCCAGTGTTTCTAAAAATTTATTACTCATATGGCTTTCTCCTTTATCTTTGTGCCTATAATATATCAGACACAGAAAAAGAAGTCAATAGTATATTTATTTTTTTGAGGACCTTGGTGCTCTCCTAGCCTTAGTGGCAGAGGTGGCCGGAGTTGCTGATGCGTCTTTCGAAGGCATAGGGGCTGTTGGTGCCAAAGTTCCCCAATCGATAATATTCCCCATGCCATCAACTACGACATTTTTATAAAGACTTCCACCTATTTTAACATCTTTTATTATTCGTAAAGAAAACAAGTCCTCGTAGGGGGAGACACTCCCTTTCGTCTTCGTGATTTTTTGATATATCTTATCGTCACCTATCTTAAACTTTACTTTTGTGATCGGAGTGATCTCCGGTAATTCGTTTGACATTCTATTACCTCCTTACTTCTGTTTTAATAAACTAACCAAGCTCCTCTAATATATTGTCGAGTTCTGCGCACCATTTTGATCGCATGCTCTTTACCAATTCAACATGAGCCACCCATGGCGTTTGAACGTCTTCAAATTTATCAATAACTCGCTGGAAATCGCATTTGTCTTTTTTTCTTTGTTCTGTATCATCTATTTGATTCATACTGCCCAACAAGACAACCTTGCAAAAGTCGCTCATTCTAGTGAGAACAGTCTTTATAGAAGCGAGATTCAAATTCTGACATTCATCAACAATCAAAATCGTCCCCGGAGCGAAATTTCTTCCCCTGAGAAAGCCCAGAGGCTCCACGTCTACTTTTTTCTGCAATTCTCTTGGTTGCATCTTTTTATTGCTATTTCGACAAAGGCTTTCAAAAGTGTCATATAACGGACTCATATAAGGTTCGAACTTGTCTTCCAAACTCCCTTTCAAGAAACCTAAGGACTTACCTACCTCGACAGGATTACGAGTGTAGATAATCTTGGAATACTTCTTTTGGTCAAGAAGCTCGAGAGAAGTAGCCATGGTGACAAAATCCTTGCCCGTGCCGGCAGCTCCGGTAATTATCACTACCGGGATATCGTTTGTCATTATCAAACGAGAAGCTTCCTGCTGTTCTTCATTGCCTTTAAGGCTGATTCCTAAAACTGACAAATGAGATTCCTCCTATTTTGCTCAGCGATTGCTGCAGGTCATTCGCCAGCAGAACGAGCGAAATTTTCCCCGCTCCGCCGTTTCCACACATGCCACGTGGAGGCTGACCTGAATGTGCTCAAAGCCCGCATTGCGGGCCCTTCTTATTCATATATTAACTGATTGCATCATAATATACCGGAGAAGAAGTCTCCTCGATGAAATATATAGCATTGGCATCGTAGGTATAATTGACACCTCCAACGCTCAAAGTCCCACCATTTACCAATGTGCTCCATTGAGCGGCGGTAACCTTATATATTTTTGTTAAAGCAACACTGGATGCCATAATTTCCCTCCTTATTATCTCTAAGGCAATTATAAACCTACTCAGTAGAAATTTCAATACCATGTTCAACTTCTATACATTTGCCATAACAGTAAATTTATATTGGGCACTTCCAGAAACAGCTGTCCCATGGTACCCGGCATTATAAGACATGAAGTAAGCGGACAAAGTATACGTGGATCCTTTGCTTATTCTCCACGTATTAGGACAAGTCGCCTGCCCCATGGCGGGGACGCCGACCTTCCAATAATCTACCCTAGTGCCAGAGGGGCCAGCCCCCACATAAAGGTCCAACTGAGCGGATAACGCCACAGAATTGCGGTTTTCAATCAAGAAAGTCACCTTTGTTGGATTGGCGCCATTATCGTATATTTCTTTCACGACAATGGGCGATATATAAGAATAACCAGAAGAAACAGTAAAATACTTATTGCCCCAATTAACCGCGAAAGTTTTATTAACGCTGGAAGGCTTAGCCCCAGAATATATTCTATACTTTCTCATATAAAATCTCTCCTTTCTTAAAATAAGTCTACTATAATCCTTATCTTAAGTCAAGGATTGTAATTACTCCGGGAACGCCTTGAGGACCAGTGGGTCCAACAGGGCCAATTACACCTTGAACGCCGGTAGGACCAACGGGCCCCGTTTTACCGGTCGGGCCGACAGGCCCTGTACCCCCACCAGGACCTTGAGGTCCAGTGGGACCACCAGGACCTTGAGGCCCTCGTGGACCAGTGCCTCCACTAGGACCTTGCGGGCCAGTCCCACCATCTTTGCCTGATATCTTTAGTGAATTCCAAAGATATTGTGTGATAATATTCAGACTTCTCGTCATTGCTGATGTTCTTTGATATAAAAGAATGAACGACCTCTCTTCTAGCATTAAAGAAAGTGACCACAATTTGATCGGACTCATCAAAATCTATCAATTTATTCACCGGGGCCCCGTCTTCCCCGACTTCCTGCTCGACCAAATTGATTACCATATCAACTACGAACGTGTCACCATAGAACCATTTTAGCACCCCATTATCCATACGAGGACTTTAGGGTGCGGGAACTATTACATTGTTATTATCCATTATGTCTATGTCCTCCTTTTCTCCACAAAAGGCCTTTATTGGAAGAACTTGTGAAAAGTTCCCCCTAAAAGGCCTCTTGGCTTACATGTTATACCTATTGAAAAACCCCGATGCAGAGTTTTTGCCCCGTTTGATTTTCCCAAGGTCAAATATCCTAGCTGTGAGCCCCACTATATTTTGATAATTCCGCAAGCAAGCTGTCTAATTCTTTGATGTTATAAACCATTTTGTAATTAAGATTATGGTCTTTTGCGCAAGTTATTTTTCTAGGATCGCGTGCCGTCCAAACATCTATCGCTGCCAGATACTTCTTTTCTTTCCATTTTTCCAGCAACGATTGACAATCTTTATCCTCAGAGTCATAAGGTCTCGGGCCATGCGTATAATGAAGGTTCAGTTCCACGAACATATCTAGAGGTTTAATATAAAAATCACAATAAAACGGATATCTGTCCGAATTTTCCATGATTTTCGTATTATATTCGCGTTCAATGTTTTCTTTGCCAAAAATACCACACAGCTTGATATAAGTAACTTCTTCCGGCTTGGAAGTATTTAGAGAGTGATTGTTTTTTCTTACTTCAAAGCCCTTCCTGCTCCACTCGCCCCCGTATTTTTCCTTGAGGTTATCATAATATTCAGAATTTCTAATATTTTCAAACCCGTATTTCTCTTTACAGGTCTTTTTTATTTTGGCTTTAACTTCGTCTGCCTGAAAAGAATTATCACAACCGTATTTCTCTTGCATGTGTTTTTTGTAAGCTTCTTTGGCTTGCTGACTCTGAGCAACGTTATTCACCCCGTATTTTTCTCTGCAAGTCTCTCTGATTTTATCTGAACTCCCAGGAATTTGAGAGGCCGCTTCAACTCCATATTTCCGAAGGAATGTTTGTTTTCTTTTGAAATTAATTTCATTAACTTTATTTTTATCTTGTTTTATGGCTAATTGTTTTTTTCTCACATTACTTTCAATCATTTCCTTTGTTTTATTTAACATCGGTCTGAAATGATCTATCAGAGTTCTTAATTGTGCAAAAGAAATATCGAATTTCAAACATGTTTCATTCATAGTGTGGTTATCAATTATGTAATAATTCTGCAAATCTTTGAAATCAATTACGATTTTAGAATTTATTTCAATGAAATTTTGTCCATAAGTATAAACATTTCTCATATCTAACAGCCCCATTCAACCGATCCCAGGCGAGATTACATAGATTTTCTCAATGAAATTTCTTCTCGTTTGGCATCGTTCATTCTAGTGTTGTCTCCAGAAGAATTCGGCATCCTGGTGAACCCCAAATAACCGCACACTCTAGAAATAGACATCACGTCATGCGACCCGCATCTAGGACAGGTGTCTTCTTTGTCATCCGTCCAAGAATAATTGCATTTGGGATCGAGACAATAACTATGAGCAATATTAACGCCAGCGTAAAATCCAGCTTTCATACATGTTTTCACATATTGGTCAATATAAACAAGGTTTTTATCGGTGTTTATACGATAATAAAAAATATGCCCGCCATTACAATTATGGAAACCATAATATTCCTGCCCGAGTTTGTGTTCCAAAGCATACTCTTTCCACACCGGGCAATGAAATGAATTACTAAAGAAATTCCTCATTCCGACATCGCCGACAACGCCGAAGGTGTCTTTGAATTGCTTAGCCTGTCTACCGCAGAGACTTTCTGCCATTTTTCTGTTTACTTATACCCTCTCTTTCGAGATATTTTTAGGGATTAGACTATATTTTACTCTTTCGAGCCTCTGTCTTTCGAGTCTTTTGCAAAACCCTACTCTACTCGTTTATTTGGCCGATTCACAGGCCTATACTTTCGATAGTCGTTAGAGAATAGGCACCTATACCCATCCTACGGGATTAGCTTGCCTTTAATAAGGTTTAGCCTTTCTTATCAGATTATTACTCTCCGCCCGTTTAACAAAGTTTATTTTTCGCAATCCTGTATGATCACGCCACCCAAGAAAGTCCAGGTGTTCCATAAAGACTATATAACATTCTATCTTTTTCTTTTATCGCTTTGATATAATTGTTTATATAATCCAATGTTTTATAAGCAAATGAATTATCTTCATCAAGAGTTTTATTGTTGTACAATTCTTGAAGCTCCGAAAGAGCAGCCACGCCATAACTCCACGTGGAGATACTCACGTTTTTCCTAATATCGTCGCTCGGTTTCAAATCCCCGTAGAAGTACCCCCCAAGCATGAATGTTATAGGATTTCCAGATGCCTTCAATTTATAGAGATAATCTTTGGTTTTCTTGTGGATTCCACGGATAATCTCAAGATAATAGTGAAGATTCTCGAAGAAATCTTTGCCCTCTTTCTTAGCCTCTTCATAAATATATGGCAGATTAAGGCTGATAACCCCTGAATTGGATCGACCCGTAAAAGCTGGTTTGCAGCCTTCGAAAGGTTCCCAACTTATTTTATCACGGTTTTTCGGATCATAATAAATGGCCGTAAGGAAGCTGCGGCACCCCATCGGAGAGATAATGGCATCATTCCACTCTGGACTCTCCTGAACACAATTGTCTTTGTCAAGATACCAGCGCGAAACGCCATATTTATGCCACTTCTTATAGATATCGCCGACATAACCATCCCCGCTTAATGAGAGATAATCCGGATATTGCGCCGAGGCAGAACATTCAATAGCTTTTTTATAAAGCCACTCGAGCTTCCCGCCTTTCCCGTGGAGTTTCTCGTCGTATAAGAATACGAGCTTCGGAAATACAACAGGTTTTTCCTTTCCTTTTTCCCCTTGGCCATTTTTCCTCACTTTCAGAATTTCCCGGGCAATGAGATTCGCGAAACGACCTTCGTCGTTTCCAAAAGTCAGCGTTGAAAAAATGAAATCGCCTCTTGAAGAAGCCAGTGTATTCAGTTTCATCTCCCAGCCCTGATACTCCGCGTCGATGTCCTCAATTAGGCTATCTTCCGCTAATTTTTTGATTTTTTCATCGACTTCGGGAAGACTCAGTAACTTAGAGTACTTCATAAGATACTTCTTATAAGATTTCTCCGCATAAGGGGCCAATACCGAATCAATTTCCGGTGCAGTCAAACCGCCATATTGAGAGCTGGCCGCCTGAAGAATCAAATCGCAAGCAACGCCCATAGCGCTTCTGATCGAAGTGGGCTCGTTGTAGTGAATATTCTCCAGATCGAATCCACCCCGCATTATTCTCCCGATGTCTAGCAAACAACAATTATTACTGTTTATCAATCTATCGGACCTATCGTGGATATAAATAGCGCCTTTCTCATGAGCGTCAAGCTCCTCTTTGTTTAGGAAGAAATTCTTATAGGATTCCCATTGATAAGCCTTTAACACAGCCACCCTTTGCGTGGTGATAAGAGCGCTGTTGGCGTTTGCGTTGGAATGGTCCAAGTGAGTCCGATAAGTCTCTTCCTGCTCTCTTACATTTTCCAACATCCGAGCATACTTGGCCTTATATTCTCGGTATGCTCTATATTGCTGAGCCACAGTAGGAGCAACCATGTCAAGTGCCCCTTCGACAAAAGAGTGCAATTCTAATACAGAGACATCGACGGTGTCTTTATCTTTGTTCTTCTCGGCAATTTTCTTTTCCACAAGCTGAATGACTTCAGAATTTTGCTTCTCAGTCAACTTACAGAGGGTGGTTCTTTTAGCGGATTGATTGATTGCTTTTTCAATCTTCTCTGGAAGCCACTCTTGAATTTTCCCGTTTTTCTTAATAACACGGATTGTCATTATAAGATAACCTCCTTTTTCAAATGATTGTAATAATCTATTACATTGCCATAAGCCGCAGACAGACCTTTCCCGTAATCGCTCGAGTCTTTTGCCACAGTGGCCCTATTGCTTTCCACGGCCTTGATCAAAACATTTAAGATTTTCCCTTCGCCCGAAACGTCTAAAGGCCCGTAGTCGCCTGGCCCCATAGGGTTTCCCTCGAAATCAAGCCAATAAACACGTTTATTTTGCCTCAAAGACTCTTTCACATTTATGATATACTGGTTTTCAGAACCCCTAAAGACAGCTTTTCCGTTGTTGGCCTCCTGAACATAAGGCCCGCAAACGATGACATCGGCTTCGGCTGTTATCAGTAAGCTTTTTATGCTCTCCCACTCCAATCCCGTGTAGATCCAGATTTTTTTATCAGGAAAATCCTTCCTTATTTCACGGCTTATTTCCGCAATCGGCTCTTGATTGGGGAAATAGGCTATAGGGTCTCCGCCAACCCAGCAAATTCCCGAGTTCATCGGATTTGCCAGCGCCTTCCAAATAACCTCTCTGTCTTTCTCTCCATAAGCATGCCCTTCTTGGGGATTGCGCAACATGGCATTGAAGCAGAAAGGGCAATGCAAAGGGCAGCCGCTTACGAATATCTCGCACAATTCGCCGTCGCCCACATCATAAGCTTTCGGCAATATTTCATATACGTTCATGAAAAGTTTTCCTCCGTTACAAACAAGATTCTACGCCAAGAATCTCCCAAAAGCAAGCCCCTTGCTCACTTTTTGTCTTCTTTTGCGCTATCCTCTTTGTGCAAAGGAACGGAAACGCCAGTAAGAGAGTCGATGTCTTTGTCCAAAGCTTTGCCAAGAGCAATATCTCCGACAGATTCTTTCAAAGCCTTCCACTCAGGAGATTGTCCATTGAGAATACTCTTCATGTTTTCCAACATTTCCGGAGTCAACTCTTTTCTGGCAGCCTCTAATTGTTTAACCAAAGCATCAATATTATCACTTCTGAAGTATTCTGCAGTTTCCACAATCTTATATATGTTAGAGAAATTTACCATCTTGTCGATCAAATTGCACAAACGATCAAAGTCTTTCCCACAAAATGAAAGTATATAATCGACAAAACCGAAATCACACAAAGCATCATAAATTGTTTCGTCCACCACATAAGAGTCCAAATCGTTTTCCAAATTAACGCAATATTCTAAAATTCCATACATTGTCTCGGCCACAGTCAAATGTACGGCAGACTGCATAGCATCTCTCTCCACGTTAAAAATATTCGCGGTTATGATAGAAGCACAGATGATCTTTCTGTTGATGCTCAAATAAGGTATAACCTGCAATTTTTGCATATAGTCATGCACCTTTGCATCGTTTTCTTCCGTGGGATTCTTTTTGAACTCAAGAATCGCTGTAAGAACTTCTGTAAGTTTAATTTTTGTCATTTTGTTCTCCTTTTGCCTCGCCGGCTGGTTTCTTCTTAAAGAAATCACTTAGGATTTCTTCGTCGCTAACGTCATTATAAACTTTTATCATGTCCGGGCTTGACCAGGAAAAAATTAAAGTAACAACCGAATCTGGCAGTTGCATACTTTTCAAAAGAGTACAGAAATAGTGTCTTCCTGAATGCGTATAAAAATCTATACCGAATTTTTTCGAGATTTTCCTTGCAAACATATTCGCCGTAGAAATGTTCGCCGGGACCCACTTATCATCTTTCTTTGTGACAAACAGGTATTCACTATCTATCCCTTTCTCTGCCCTTTCCTTCATCCAGTTTTTAAGATACGGATCAAAAGCCTCTTTTATGACATATTTTTTTATCAATTTTCCTATTTTGCCACGCCCTTTAGATCTTATCTGCGGAGTACAATACATGTACCCGTCAAAAACTTCTGTGTCCTTTGAAAAGAAAGATGGTTTCATTTGAAGAAGCTCTGCCTTCCTTGCCCCGCACGCACAGACAAGTGCGACATAGCAAGCTATCTGATATTCTTTTTCGTCAGTCAAGACCTTCAGAATGTTCTGCACCTCCTCATTTGAAAGGATGGTCTTCTCTCGAACCGTTGCTATATGAACAGGTTCCAACCCCCTCAATTGGTTGTGGAAATTAGGGTACTCGTCTTCATATAAGAGTTCTATTTCAGTGGACAAGCTACTCAAACACGATTTTAAAGAAGCTATTCTGTTCGGGCTCATTCCCAAGTTCCTCAAATAACCAAAATAATATACGAAATCTCTTTTCTTCAGGTCGACAAAAAACTTATCCCCGTTTTCTTTGTAGTTCCAGCAGAAAAACACCTTAAGCCATGCCTCATACTGTTGCTGTGTTTTCGGCGATTTGTCATTGCCTTTGCAATATTGAATATATTGCTTTACTAGCTGACGGTTCTGTGGCGAGACTTTCTCATAGTCGCTAGTCAAGTTTTCATTATATACTGTAGATCTAGCCATATTCCGCCCCCTTCCTCATTTTAAAATCTCAAACGATTTTCAGGCTTTTCAATCTCCCAATCTCTTTATCTACGTCGTCAATTGCGTGTGTCGCTTTTAATGTCTTCCGATGTCTCTTCTCTTCTCGGACTTTCTCATCTATATCATTGTTCCATTTTACTTCACAAAGAGTTTTTGCCAAAAACACAGCATCCGTTTCATCCAGAGTTGTTGTCTGCATTTGGGTCGGGAAAAGCTCATAGAGATAATCCTTCACCATCTCTTTTGTTACCTTATCCTTGAGGCCCAACCCTTTTATATGCTTGTAATGAGCATGCGTTGTTGCCGGGGCGACACCTTTATAATCATAACAAGCTATCCCCCTTTCATAACAGCACACATCCAAAATAGCATGACTCTTCGCCAAAGCGACGAATGTTTGGACGGTCGAGGACCCACCATGTATTTGCGTAGGCATCATTTCTTTAGAAACGAAACATCTCTTTAGCCCGATAATTTTATCGATCTCATCGAAAAGGCTGTTTATTTTTTCTTTCAAGTCGGCGAAAGGAAGTTCCGTTCCATCTTTTACTCTTATTACTCGTGTGCAATACGGAGATTTCTTTTTAATATCCCACACGCAGACTCCCGTTATTTTGCTAGCAAGATCGAACATGATGAGATAATCAAAAGCATCTATCTTGTCTTTAAATTTAATTACCATAGTACAAAAACCTCTTTTTAGAAAATATTGTCGATATGCCCTAAAAAGAGCATTTAAAAAGCGGGCAACGCCCGCTTTCTTCTATTTATTCCCAGATTCATTGAGCTCTTCTTCCAATCTTTCCAGGTTGTCTTTTAATCTCAAGTCGCCTTTATCCTCTTCGCAAGCAAGCTTAGCATACATCAGCGCCGTGTTCTTGGCCCCGGAATAATAGTACGCAATGCATAACAAATCCGCTGGCTCGCTTGTCCAACATTTGTCCCATTCAAGCCAAGAATAAAGCCTTCTTGATTTCAACAAAGCTTCGTTGATAATAGAAATTGCTTCTTGATATTTCTTTTGAGTAATATATACTTTTGCCAACTCAAAATAATTATCGCGGAACTCGGGACTCTGGGCAATACCTTGCTTAAAATCAACTATTGCTTTATCCAACATCCCCAAATCCGCATGGCACTTGCCTTTAAACAAGAACAAGTCTGTTTTACAAGAATACATATCGTTTGCACTGATCTTTGGCATGACCTCCGTGTCTATGTATTCCAGACATTTCTTTTTATTACCCGAATAATAATACTCGTGAGCCAAATAGACCAGACCATAATAGTCGTCCGGGTTTTCTTTTGCCCGCATTTCCAACAAAGGCAAGTAAGAAGACCTACTATCTTTATGCAAAGGATAATGATGTAGCCAAATATCATTACTAACGGTGGTCCCCGCTTCTCCGTCATAAGAAGCATCCCCGCCCCACGTCAGTGTCTCATGTACCGGATATTTCCAAAACCAATTCCCGCTATTATCATGGCATTTATCATACCAGAACACTCTTGCGGGGGTTCCATCGGCATTATGAGACCAAGCGTATTTGTACCACATGCGGTGTTTATTGCTCCTACCCCATGCCTCTCTAAATTTGTCGCCCCACCCGGGAACCAGAATTTCATCTAGGTCGGTGGAAATACAAAAATCAGCATCTTTCGGGATCATCTTCATATTGGCATTTCTTGCCACATCAAACCTCCATGGCTTGATCTCAGCACGAGACAAAATAATCTTGCTTGGGTATTTTTCTCCCCATTCCACCAATCGCTCCCATGTCCCGTCCGTGCTTCCTGTGTCCAGAATGCACAGGTAATCAGCTTCCATCATGGAATTGATCCATTTATCGACATTCGCGATTTCATCTTTGCATATTGTGTAAACAGCAATTTTATAAGGCACCATAATATCTCCTTCCCCGCTCCTCAATAGCGGAAGACGTATAGATGGCCCAAGGTAGGACTCCTGGTAATGAAAAACGGGTCCCACCTTGGGCCATCTATATTATTATAGTACAAAAAGAAAACGCCCAAGTCAATAATTTTATAGCAATTCTTTCGAAACAAAATGCTTGGGTATTCCAAACAATCTAGCAACACAAGTGTCTGACCCATTACTGCTCCGGACGACAAAACTGATGCCAACCGACAAATAAATATCCAAAGATTGTTTTCTTATCTTGCCACGCTCACTTAATTTTTCTCGCTCGGCTTCCGGGTACGAAGGATCGAACCCACTCTCTAAAAAATTATAAGCAAATATAACATAACGCCCATAATCATCGGTGTATTTGTTAATAACCGATGAGAATTTCTCGGTTGAATAAGGCGTCCAACTAATAGACTCCCCCGCCCCCGTTTTAAATCTACCATGCCACGGGTACGTTTCTCCTCTTGTACACAACATTTTCCAACCGCCATCCGGCAAAGGGTACCAGCATGGCGTTTGAGAAGCAAAATGCCCACCTTTGCCACGATATTTTTTGTCAATCCCTCGCACAAGTCTGCGCTTCCTAAAACTCGGAGCTATCAAAAGCGCGTCCGCTAACCAAGTATACCCCGCAGACAAAGTGGGGAAGGAAGAGTCAAAAGTGACGGTGACTGTCAAAATGCCATTTTTATCAATATTCATATCCCAATGCCACTGGCAATCGTTTTCAAGCCATTTCGTAAAAGAATCAATCGACATTTCCATAACCCTTTCTCCTTATTGTCTTAAATCAATTATATCAACCGTCCCTTTTTCCCCTCGAGGGCCAGCAGCCCCTTGAGGACCAGTGGGCCCAACAGGTCCAATTACACCTTGAACGCCCGTAGGACCAACCGTTCCCCTCTCTCCTTGAGGACCTATTGGACCAACGGGACCAGTCGGGCCAGTTGACCCTGCGACACCCGTAGGCCCGATGATCCCTGTTTCCCCTCTCGGGCCAGTGGGGCCGGGGAGACCTGGTTCACCTTGAACTCCCGTAGGGCCCATCACTCCCTTTTCCCCTCGGGGGCCGGTAGCGCCTGTTTTCCCTTTTTCATTCCACGCGGTCCAGCTAGAGCCGGCCCACGTTCTTATAAACATCTTATTCGTGTTAGAATTCGATGCATAGAGCTCTTGAGCATACCAACCAATAGCTGTTCTTAATACCCACAAACCGAATGCGTCTACTCCCGACGGTTTGTTGGAAACAGCGTTTCCTCCGCCGGCATAATACCAGCCACACAAAGCCTCGGTGCGGTACTCGTTTAGATTCTGATTAGTGAGCTGGGTGCCATTAGATGCTCCCTTCCCATGCACCCCCGTAGGCCCCACAGGCCCAACGGGACCAGTTTTACCCGTGGGGCCCAAAAGACCTGTTGGGCCGGTGGGGCCAGCAAGACCTTGGGGACCTTGTGGCCCAGTGCCTCCCGTGTTTCCTTTGACGCCCTGAGGCCCTTGCAGCCCCGTAGGACCTACAGGACCAACAGGTCCGACAGGTCCCAAAGAGCCAGTGGGTCCAACAGGGCCCGCTGCCCCCCTTTCACCCACCGCTCCCCTAGGGCCAATGGCACCAGTGGGGCCTCTAATGTCATCTCGCCAACACACGTAAAGAAGATTGTAATTCTTGAGATTATTCAAACCAGGCCCCAAAATTATCTCATTGCCTTTAAGATCAGTAACCTTTACAGTCCCTGCCCCAGCGACCAAGGTCTCGTACTGGGCTTGAGTCAGGAAAACCGTTGGTATATTTTCAAATGGATTTGCCATTACGAGACTTGCCACTCAAAATATGGACAAATATACCCATATCGAGATATTGAAAGTTTTTGCAAACTTTTCTTACTGTTTCACCCTGTATGCTTTCGCGATCACAAAGTAATGCGCTACTCACAAGTTCTCGTACAGTCCACAGTCGTGAATTCCCGACTAAGCCATCGGTACATGCCTATAAAAGCTTGTTTATGCTATTTTATAGGATTTTGCATCTCTCAGATTAAGACTTGCATTGTAATCTCTATCAGCATGATATCCGCATTCACAAACGTATTCTCTGTCAGAAAGTTTTAGACCTTTCTTGATACGGCCACATTCATGGCATAATTTACTTGATGGATACCATCTGTCTACGATTCTCAATTCAATTCCAAATCCTTTGCATTTTGATTCAAGTTTGATTCTAAATTCATAGAATTTCTGTGAAGCAACTGCTTTTGAAAGATGTTTGTTCTTCATCATTCCTTTTATGTTTAAATCTTCAATGGCAATATAAGATGGTTTGGTTTTCACTATCTCATTTACGCATTTATTGACATAATCGGTGCGAATATTGTTTATTCTTTGATAAAGCTTCTGTACCTTCAAGACTTGTTTTTGGATATTTTGCCTAGTGACCACTCCTCCTTTCATTTTATTGTTGCGTTTTTTAAAGTCTTCGTATTTTCTCGATAGACAACGCTGTTCTCTTTTCAATTGTTTTTCTAATTTTTTCAATTTTGCAGTTTTGCTTATGTTTTTCTTTGCAATGCCATTGCTAATAATTGCGAATTCCTTGATACCCAAATCAATACCCAATCCAAAATCGTTTAATTGTTGTTTTCCCACATCGGGGATATCAATTAAAACAGACACATAGTATCTTCCGGCTTTACAAGAAACAACACCGCTTTTAATTACATATCCGTCTTTGGTCGTAGGAATATAGCCTTTTTCTTTTAATTTAACCCAACCAAGAGTAGGAATATTGATTCTGTGTCGTTCGCAAAAGCAATCTTTTGGATTGTTTTTCACAAAGTACATTTTTACATCAGACTTATTCTTTTTCTTAAATCGCGGAAACTTGCTTTGCTTCTTGAAAAACCTATTGAAAGCGACATAAGCATTTTCCATAGACTTTTTAACTGATTTGGAGCTCACTTCCTTTATCCAAGAATAATCTGGATTGTTTGGCAAAAATTCATTGTTTAGCCAAATGCTAAAGGATCTTGCTGTCATAAATTTTTCGCCTTTGCTGTAAAGTTCTTTGTTATGAGCAATGTAAAAATTATAAATAAATCGACAAGTTCCAATTGTTTCATTTATCTTTTGTATTTGTTCCTGCGAGGGGTTTATTTCCGTTTCGTAACTCTTTAGCAATTTCTTCACCCTCCTTTGTCTGATTTTTATACTTCTATTTTGTCGTAGAAAACAGCCAACCCAGGTTGAACATCATAAATTATCTTTTGGGTGGCAGGATCATAGGTCATCCCTGTGACGACCCCAACTTGTGAGGAATTGCCTACCACTCCAGCGACGTTGACGACAATGCCATCTGTTCCGTTTCTTCCAGCAGCACCCTTAAAGTTCGTGACTTTTGTCCAAAGATTCGACTCATTATATCTAAATACGTCATTAGACGACAAATTAAGATAGTAATCCCCAACTTTTGGAGCGACCGGGGGGATCTGCCCAGTAACAGACTGCACGACATTCCCTGCCGTGTCCGTAGCAACAGACTCCCCAGAAAACCAAGTACTTCCAGTAGGACCTAAAGGACCTACATGCCCGGTGGGTCCAGTGGGACCGACGGGACCAGTCTCCCCAGTAGGGCCCACGGGGCCGATATGGCCAGTGGGTCCGACAGGACCTATGGGGCCAGTAGGGCCGGTGGGACCAACGAGGCCTCTTGGACCAGTGGGACCCAGAGCCCCCGTTTCACCAGTAGGGCCAACAGAACCTTGTGGACCAGTTGGCCCTACGGGGCCGGTAGGACCGACAGGTCCGACTTCCCCTTGGGGACCCGTAGGTCCGACAGGCCCAGTTTTGCCAGTGGGGCCCGTAGCTCCCGTAGGGCCAACAGGGCCAACGTGGCCGGTAGGGCCGGTAGATCCAGTAGGACCTAGTTTTCCTTCCGCTCCAGTGGGACCAAGAGCACCTTGCGGACCAGTGGGACCTTTTTCTCCGACCGCCCCGGTAATACCCCTAGGACCAGTCGGACCTATAATATCCTGATAATAGCAAACGAAATAACCGTCACTTGGCAATCCAGTAAGCGTGGTCACGTTTCCATTATAATCCGTGACGGTAGTAGTCCCCCCCGTCCTCAATATTTCATACTGCCTTTGGGTAAGAAAGTATGTCTTTTTCTGCGTTATTACATCTGCCATATATTCCCTCCTCTTAATCCGGCACCTCATTCGAATTGTCGTCCAATCTGGTGAAAAAGACTCCATTCACAGATTCGAGCATTGTTTTGACCGGAACGTTGATATATAAAATCTTCTTTGATTCTTTATCGTATTCGATTTTTGTAGTAAGGCCATTTTTTGGATCATAACTTCCTTCTGCCAAACTAGCCCCCTCTACATTTCCAGTGTCTCCCTTTGGACCTTGTGCCCCCCTAAGAGTTGCGATCTTAGTCCATTCTTTCGACTCATTGTATCTATAGACTTCCCCATGCTCTTCATTGAAATAAAAATCTCCGACCTTGACTCCCGCCGGGGAAGGATCAACGGACACCTGTCCTTGAACCGTTCCGACGTCATTCCCAGAAAACCAAGTACTGCCAGTGGGTCCAACGAGACCCTCGGGCCCAGTAGGACCGACCGGGCCGATTGCCCCTTGAACGCCGGTAGGGCCAACAGGACCAGCTGGGCCTAAAGCCCCGGTGGGCCCAATGGGACCGACGTCGCCTTGGTCGCCTTTTGGGCCCTTCTCCCCACGAGGGCCTTGCGCAACACTCCCTTGCCCGGACCCATTGGGAGAGGACGCCCTACTATTTTCAAGTACCAGTTGGTTCAAACGATCTCTCAAGTCAAGATTTTCGCCAACTTTTGCAAAAATAAATGACTGGGCAAACTGATTGCCAACCTTATATACATAAACATAATCACCAGTACTCAAGTCAAAACCAAATTTATTCGGAATGTTATGTATGACATTAGCGTCATCAGGGACAACGTAGATATTGTACCTGCCGTCGCTTCCAGGGGACGCGATCTGACATAACGCCACTTGATCTTTATTGTCGAGCTGCTGTTTAATCAACTCTTTGATAAGATCCAGCATTGACTTGGCCGTTTTCTCATTATTTATACCCATGCTGTCCACCTGCCTTTGTCATATGAGCCACATAAAATGCGGCGAAAAAAAGGAAAGGGAATTCCCTTTCCTACCTTCGACAATCGACGATTGTCTCAGCTTGTCTGGCCCTCAAACAAAAAGGGCTTTTTATTCGTGTTTACTTGTTTATTTCTTTTTCTTCTTCTTCAGTGACCAGAAACTTGCGAGTTCTCTTTGCATTCTTGGTCTTAGGAGCCTCTTCTGATTTAGAAGATTTGTTCATGTCGTTAAACCAATCAATGGTTTCATCAATATACTTCGCAAGGTTTTTCAAATCTTCCTCGCTAATTTCGATTTCTGCTTTTTTGCAGCCGGCAACAACGGCGTCGATTACCATCTGTTGCTTTTCCGACCCCTTTTTCCCGCTGGCTTCCGCCTCTTTCATAGCGGCCAAGGCAATGTCTTTTATGGTTGACCAATTCTTATGCTTCACAAGTTCCATTCCTTTCTTGACTAATTTTATCGCTGTTGGGATAAGGACCGCAACGGCCGCGACAAAGCCGACAATAAAAACCACCAAATTAACCCACCCCTCGACGGTTGTAGGCCAAATAGACGCCAAAATAGCAATAGAGTTCATGAAGATTCCTCCTTCTTCCAAAGATATTTTTTAGAGCCAGCGCCCCAAATAATAGCTTCAGCCTTTTCCTTGTATTCTTTATACTTAGATGGATTGCGTTTATACGCAACGCCATTGATTAAATAAGTTTTATCGGGCCCAGTATATCCAATAAATTTCATCCCGATCGCCTCATAAGATTTCCCATCAAACTTATTGAAATCACAATAGCTAAACACCTCGTCAGGACTGTGATCTTTTATGAAATGTGAGAAGAGCTTGCTCACGCCACCAACAACGATATTATTGGAGCCGGGGCAGCCACGAATGATTTCCCATGAATTATCCCCTTTGAGATTGCGGTTGTAATGGGTTCTACTAAAACTCATCAATTGGACAAGTTCGTCATGATAATAAAGACCGTAAGTGACCTGAGCATTGCGGTGATTCTGCAAGTGCACTTTATCATTAAGAATTTTCGCCTCTTGATTGGTGATTTCACGAACTTCGCATTTACGAGCATAAATCTTATTATCGGTAACACCAAGTGCAATCTTTAACAATTGGACAATTTTGTCCTTCATAGTATTCCACTCATATTCATATATATGAATAAGACGAATGCCTTTAGACTCAGCAAGTTTCGATTTGTTGAAGTGATAATTTTTTTCTTTGACAGCATCGGAATGCCAATAATCTCCATTGAACTCAATGCCTATCTTTTTGGCCGGGATATAAATATCTATTTCCATTCCGTTTAAGATTTTTCTCTCATGAGAGATAAAATCGATATTGAGTTTCTTTAACAAAGTCTGCAACTCGTCCTCTGGAGATGAAACATATATAGAAAGATAATTCTCCCAACCGTTCTTTTTCACGGCACTCCTCACTTTGTTGTCTGAACACCCAAGGGCCCGAGCCACCATTGTATAATTTGGTTTATCACCGAAGGTACTCACAAGAAATCCGGCGAATTTTTCTTCAGACGAAAGAATCTCAGTAGATTTTTCAGCTCCTTTGTTAACTGGATGACCGAATCCATATTTTTCAATACAATTTTTTCGATAATGTTCTCGCACTTCAGGAGAGGAGAAAGAATTCTCTACGCCGAAACGACCCATGTTTGTTTTTTTCTTTGTTTCTTCAACTTGCTCAGGTGTTTTACTTAAATTATTCTTAGAGAGCCACTTCAATACTGTCGTCACGCTAACATTGAAGTGCAAAGCAGTATCAATAACAGAATGACGCTCGGTGACATAATACCTAAAAAGATCTTCGGCCGAGGGAATTTCTTTTGTATTAGTAGAAGAAACTCTACTCCTGCCCGACTCTGTTTTCGAGTAGCAATCAACTCCATATTTTTTAAGGCAAGTTTCCTTGCTTTTTTTGCGTACTTCTGCTGATTGCATCGCATAATCACAACCAAAGTGTCTCCTTATTGAGGCTTTCCGAGATTCTTCGACGTCTTTTTGATCTTTCTTGATGCCATAACGAGCCAACCAGCTTCTTATCGTGTCAAGCGAAACCCGATAAAAGACTGCTAACTGCTTCTGCGTCATCCCAGAGAAATATTTCTCCTCTATTTCCTCAAGACCCGGCATTTTCCAATCCAGCCTATTTACCGGTGTTTTCTTGCCAGACTTCGCATAATTTTTCGCAATAATCTGCTTCCTTATCAATGCCACTTCTTCTGCGGGTTTTTTTATCTCATTTCTCTTTAAAAATTTCTCCATTCCACTTTGGGATCTGCCAAAATATTTCGCAGTCTGCAAAAGAGAATGATGCTGGTCAATATAATACTTTCTCACTTCTTCAGGATTTATTTTGGCCAATTCTTTCATGAAACGTTCTCCTTCAATTTTCAAGCATAATACCACACCATGTCCCGAAAAGTCAACAAGGCTCTTAACCGAATACTACTACAATAATACTCGGTCAACAGCCTTGTTGAAGGCGGTTCCCCGCCAAGCAACAAGGCTTTATTTTACTTTTCTTCTTTTTTTTCTTCCTTTTTCTGAAATTGAGAGCAATTCTCCATATCAGTTATTTCAAAGTGTTTTTTGACCGTACACCATCTTTGAAATGGGCACACATCAAGTCGCAATTTGCAGATATAACGATACTTATCGCCTTTCCCCATCAGAAATCGGCATTGCTCAGACATCCGCTAAATTAAGCAACAGTGACTTCATCGCTGATGTCAGTGCCAGTAAGGGTGATCTTGCTTGCACCAGTAGCAAACTTGCCCTCGGTAAGAGCAGGTTCGAACGTGAGGTTCTTATTGTCAATCTTCATGACTTTCCCTTCTTTGGTAAGGCCATAGACAACAGGAACACTCCCTGCTTTTAAAGAATCTTCATCAACAATAAGTTCTTTATAAGTGTTCTTGGCATAGTCGTTAAGTGAAAGAACAATATTGTAAAGATTTTGCTCACCCATTTCGCAGGTATTATCGGAAGCGAGAGCAGAACCGGCGAGGTTCATGGTTTGGTTGCTGGACATATTGAATGCCATCTCGGAACCGCCATTAAGACGGAAACGGGGGATTTCATAAGTTAGAGTACCGGCTTTCTTACCGTTAGAAGCAGCACAGGCGTCGCCAGCAAAGACTGGGGCGGTAATGACCAACATATATTCTGCCGGGATAATATTGGAAGTGACACGAGCGATAAGGGCATTAGGGTCTTGTTTGCAATAACGGACACAATAGGATTTACCAGCAATAAAATCACCAGTAATTTCTTTTCCATCCGTGAAAGGATAAGCCTTCCATGTTTCTTTGCCAGCTTCGGTAGCCCAAACATATTTGAGCTCTCCGCCGCAAGCACCAAAATTAAGAGCAAGAGGTTGATCTTTAAGAGTAATTTTTCCCTCTTCAGCGACTACGGTCTCAGTAGCATAGCCATGGGCGCCTTCATTCTTAAACTCGGTTCCAAGCTGAGCTTCAAGATATTCTTTCTTGAAAACAACGTCGGTAAGAGTGATTTCAACAGCAGGATCGTGATAGAAGCTAAATTGGATAGGAGCCCCAGTTCCACCACGAATATCTTCTTTAGAAATAGTAGTATTGATACCGGAATCAGTTAAAGTTTTGGAAACAAAAGCAAGCTCTAAAGAGCCGTCTTCTTTTCTTTCAAAAGCTTCGACACTGCCGGTAGAGCCTAAAAAGTACTTAGCCATATTTTTATTCTCCTTATAATGTGTTTACAAAAATCATTTTGCCGCAAATTGCTGAGCTTGCTCGACGGTCTTATACCCATCTCCGTACATGTCTTTTGGAGTCTTGTACAGCCAATGCTCCAACTTGAAGTCTTTCGGGAAAGACACCATACCGCTCATCATTGCTGACCTCATGATCTTATAATTAATCAAATCGTCCACCAAGCCCAAAGCCATGGCGAACTTTCGAATCGTCATATCGTAAATCTCGGTCAGCTTATAATTGCTGGCCACAGACAAGCCGACTATTTTTCGCTCCAGCGAAGCCGTAGCACCGGCATTCTCTTTTTGTTCGAGAGCCAAACGCTCTTCATAGTCCGCCTTGATGTCTGGATCAACCCAAGAATCATTCTGATAATCAGCAGAATTCTGATACATAATGATTTCTCTTAATTCATTAAACATCTGCGACGTAATTGGTTTTTCGTCCACCAAGAAAGAAAAATGTTTTTTATCTCCTTTGACAATTTTGACCATTTCTACATACTGAGAATAATCTTCGTTGCCACACTTGCCGCAGACAAGTTTTGGTTCCTCAAATTTTTCGCCCTCTTTAGGCGGGTGAGCCATCAAATCTTGAACTTTTTTCAAAAATCCAGTAAAGACGTCGCTTTGATATTCAATTACATTGCCACACTTTTTACATTTAAGCCCATTTTTGAGGTGAAAGACCACCTCAACCAACAGATTAAACTTAAAAGACCACATCGGACCTTCTTTTTTATCGTTGAGTTTTGACACCAAATAATCCAGATTCGTCATCCTGATCCCTTCTGGTGTCTTATTTTTGTCCAAAGTGAGGCATGCGGAAGCAGACGCAAACTTCTCGTAATCACGAACAATCGCCGGATACAACAGAAACCCATGAAATGGGACCGGAAGGTCCATTCTGAAATATTCTATCTCATCCTTACGCAACTCATCCGCAAGCGATTCGTCGAGCCCTTTATAGCGGTCAGGTTTCGCCGCTGGAGCATCCCGTTCCGCATTTGGTTCTTTGGGAGCCTCTTGCATCTCAGGTTGCTCGTTCTTTACTTCTTCCGCCATACGTCACAATTGCTCCCCTGGCACGCCCATCGCTTCTCCGCTTGAATCATTGTTCATGTCGCAAGCAAAGACGATTGAATGCCCATAATAAGAGCGCCTATTATACAACGGCATGGTTGCTTTGCACTTAATCGGCATCCTCATATTGAACTGAAGATACCCGACGCCGTCCAGATACAAGCCGTTGAATTCGGCCAGTATGCACTTTAGCAAAACCGTCGCGCGATTCTTGAAAGCAACGACAACATTGCCCTTGCCATCCGAATCGTTTGGATTCGCCAGCGGATACAGGAATTCGTCCCCGTCTCCGTTTATAGCACTGATTTTGCTATGCGTCACAGTCTCGATCGTTATCCCGATGGTAGACCTTAAATGATCTATTGGAAGAACGTTCTCGACATAAATGTACAAAGAGCTGCATTGCACCTGCCACGCATCGTCCACAAAAGGCGAGAAGAAAACTCTTTTTGACACGGGATCCCCGTTGTCATAACAGACGAGCTTCCACCTCTCTGCCTCGCTAACAGTGGGCTGGCTTAATGCGTCTAAGCTATTGTATTTCAGCAATTTCCAGATTATGTCCGCAAACTTGGTCTGTGACTTGACCAAATGCGACACCATTTTGGCTTCTATGCCATCTAGGTTCTGGAACCTATTGAATTCGTTGAATTCACTGCGTTCCAAATAATCTCCCATACCTTTTACCTCCGAATCACTCCAGCCCTCTCATCGTCATTCTGAAAGACGAAGAGATCTCCGCGCCGGTAGGCGATTCTTCGGCTGGCACGAAACATTTTATGGTTATATCGCCATTAGGATAGAACTTCTTCCTCCTCAAAGAGAAAGTCTTGTCGTTCTTCTTGAGTTCGAAATACGGATTGTCGTATTGATCAAACTCCCTAGAAGCCGGCCAGTTGTCGAGAGCACACTCGACATTAAAGGAGACTTCATCCCACTCACTATCATAAGAATCCTTGAGGACCGGATCAAACTCCACGGCCTCAGACCCAAGATTCGCCGGTATATGGTCCGGCTTGCTGAATTCAATTCTGAACTCTCTGTCATGAGCGTCATCAATGTCTATCTTTACTTTAGGTTCTTCTTCATACGCGATTCGATTCACGAAATCGTCATAATGCGATTTCTCCGTAATCTCCATGTATATTCTCATCAAGCCAATATCCATCGGATCATTGGTGCTGTTTGAATAGAACTTGTTTATCGCCTTCACTCTGTATACTTCATCGTAACCAACGATAAAACGTTGATTGAGTTTGTATCCAGATGTGTACTTGTTGTGCTGGCATATGACGACAAGACCAGACTGTGGCGACACTGCGACCTCATTGAAGTACAAGCTCGTCGAAGAAAGGTCTCTGCCGAGAATGACTGGCTCATAATGATAATGGGATACGCCTTGGGCATCTTTATAAACGCTTCCAAGGGTCCCATTGCATCTTTGAGCCACGACACTCGAAGTTATCTTCACATCGTCTCTATTCGTGGCCAGCCACACGTTCTTTCTTTTTTGTTCTGCGAACGGGTCGTAATTAGGAGCAAATCTGAACTTGCTTCCAATCCTAAACCTATCTTCGCGGATATTTTTGAACACGAATCTTCTGCAGTCTTCCGAAATGTCAGTCCCTTTGTCAGACTTCACTTGTTGGACCACAACTTCTATAGGTTTCCATTCCAGCTCGGGATATCCGGACGCTGCCCAATAATCTCCGGTATTCCATCCGTCCTCATATTCGATGCCCACAAGATTTGGTCTGTATTTCCATTCTGCGTCCACCTTCTGTTGCAACGTTCTCACATAGAAGTTATTCCCATCGTAGTTCTTCGGGGTTTGAGACAACGACCCGTAAGCGTTATTGATGGGCATTTTGCCGATATCTATCACTTTATTGGCCATCGTTCACCTCCGACGCCCCACCCTTTATTTTTCTCCCTCGTGGGAAGAACTGCGGCCCGCAGCTTGCTTGAGGGAAGTGGCGATGAGGCCGTCCACTATCCCCCTGCATTCCATGATCTGACGCTTTATCTGCGCATGAGTCATGGTCTTATATTTGTCTTCATCATATAATCCGTGGATCTTCACCAAAACCTTGGTGAGCTTCTCCCCGCATAATACATTCGACGAAGCAAGCTCGTAGACGAATCCGTAGAACCACAAAGAAATATCCTGTTCTCCTCTGGATTCGGCCTCGATCATATACAAAAGTTTTATCACTTGGGACCTCAAATCCCTGAAGCACTGGACCTCGCCTTCCGGGGTCAATCTTATGGCTTCTCTTTCTTCTTCGTTATTTGCCAAAGCGATACCCTCCTCCGGGCGTAGAGCCGATTCTCCAAGTAAGCTCAGAGATCAGCGTATCCATGTCGTGATTTATTTGATTATGCCATTCGACCTTCGCTTTTGCCGAATTCGCCGGGCTGTAGAAACCAAGATCGGAATCCGAAAATATGTTTCTCATTTCGATCGCACGATTCATCTCGACGTCCCCCCATGCAGAAAGAACACCATACGCTAGGATATTTTTGACTTTTTCCAACATCGCCCTCATGTTGAAATCGCCTCTAAACACCCCTTTGAAATCTGCTTCGAATGCTCCGGCATAGTACCACGTCACGACCAATTTCTCCGTCTCAAGCACAGGTCTCTCAATTTTGACAGTGTGGGTCTCGGGGTCATACTCCCCTTTTACCGGCTTGCCGCATATGCGGTAGCTGAAGGCAGAATTTTCCACTGGGCGTGATGCCAAAACGTAAGTATCGGTGTCTTCGCCGTCAATAATCTCGACTTTACCGACTGCGTCCGAATAAACGGCCAGTCTGTCGGTGATCTCCGTGGGACTCGTCCATTTGTGGAGCCCGTTTATGAGAAAAGGTCTCATCTCCTGCTGAAAACCAGCAGGATCAAGGACATAATCTCTTCTGATATCGGGGTCGTCAAAAAGATTGACCGCTCTATCGAATATCTCGCTGAATAGGATCATTTCTGACGCCTCCTTCAAATTCCAACAAAAATTCCTTTATGCCAAATCGATCGGGTGCAATCTCAAATCCATGCCGCTTGCCTCAATGGCCTCTCTCGAGAAGCCATTGTTGGTCAATCTGTTAAGCATATCGATCTTGCCACGGTCATTGTATCCAGCCGCCCCCTCTATGAACTTCTGTTTATAGAAGAGGACGAGGCTCTCTTTCTGACTGTCCATCGAAATGGAGTTCCAAAGAGCCTCCAATTCGGACGCCGTCATGTGTCCTAGCCTATTGAGCGTATCCGCTCCAAGCTTAAGCTGCGAGAAGGTATAGACTCCCTTCTCAGTAGCGACAGCCGCGTCCTTATCCGCCAATGCGAGAATCCCTTGATCGAACCACGCACGGTACTTACCGACGAGTGCATCCAACTGGGATCTGCTGAGCGAGAAGGTTTCTCCATACTTCGTGCAATGCAAGCTGAGGCCAGACCCTTCAACGAAGAGATAGCCGGGGCTTGCGGAAGCATAGACGAGAGTGACGTCTGATGTAATGGCCGAGTATGCTGGCTGAGCCATTGGGGTGGATTGCACCTTCAAAAGCTGAGCTTGCATCTCCTGCAACATCTGCATCATCTTCACGTTCATATCCTGCGAAGCCTTCAACTGAGCCGCAAGGGATTCCTTTTCGGAATCTACGGCGGCGACCGGCGCTTTAGGAGCGGCGGTTGTTTTCTTTATTATTTCTGACATATAGATTTATATCTCCTTTTACCTCAAAAGGACGTAGGATGCCAACCGACAACCTACACCCAAACCAAAAGATCGTTAACTACTAATATTGTCGAAAATTAGGCCAATTTAATGGTCCCATATTTTGAACCCGAAATCACAGAAATTCCGTATCTTAATTCCACAGAGAGTCCAAGACGGCTGTCGGAGCAATTTTCAGGAACGAAATTGACAGAGACTTCATTGCCTTCAAAGACAATCTTGACAGGCTTATCTCCAGCAGCAGGAATCATGTACATGACCTTGTTGTCAAGAGCGAGCTTAGCGGTGGTATTGGTGGTTCCAGGAACAAGAACATTGTCGATGGCGATGATAGGAGTTCCAAGATATTGGTCGAGGTATCCAACCTTTGTCATTTCCTCGCCAACTTGGACTTGATAGTTGCCTTGCAAGGAAAGGTTGCTAAGAGCTACAGGGGTTCCGATGACAATGACATTCATTCCGCCATTGGCAGCAGAAACCTTGGCCTTAAGATCTCCGAAGAGCTCGGAGGTAACTCCATTAATAGTATAAGCAGAACCGAATTCGGTGGTAGCGGCAGTCATTCCTTTGATGGCCTTGACAAAGATATGAGCCATAAAGGAACGGGCAATGCGAACGCCCCAAGAACCGATGTCAAAGACACCAGAAGCAAGGGGGTACCAGTCGATGTGAGTATCGATTGTATGATTAGTCGCATTGACAGTAATTTCGTTATCGAACAAAGGTTGATCAACGCCTTTACGGACGCCTTCGGCCTTGCTGTTGACACGGAAAAGATCATTTGATTCGATCACAAAACGGGCGGTTTCACCATATCCTACTTGGTGAACCTCGGCAATGAATCTTGCGAAAGTATCATTGACGACTTCGGGAACGATTGCAGAGACAATTTGAGCCAAAACTACATCAAAATTCTCACGAACATTGGTGCTGTTTTTGACTTGGGAATGATTGAAAATTTTAAGTCCTTCATTCTCATACATTGCTTCGAACTTAGTCCCCTCAACAGCGAACTTAGCCATGCTTTCAAGAACAAGCTTATTCTTCTCGTCATAATCAGCAGGCTTTTTGCCATCGTAATAGGCTCTTGCTAATTCAAGAGCAGAATCAACGATAGCGTTCTGATTCTCGTTGCTGGAACGAGTATAATTGAACATTTTTAACATAATCCCTTTTCCTCCTCAATTAAAGATGGACAACTTCGCAAAGGAAGAGTTTTCCATCCGCCTTCATACCGACGGTCATTCCTTTTTCGGCAATGATCTTGACGGCATATCCAGTTGCAGGCTTTTCTTCGGCGACCTTATGTTCATATTTGCCAACTTCTGCAGTGGCATACTTACCAACAGTAGGAACTGTGTCAAAATTATCCTGGCCAAGCCAGAACTTGTCATGAAGGGCAAGACGACGGACACGGAAGATAGTGCCAGCAGGGATCATAAGATCATAAAGTTTGACACCAAGTTTGTAATCGTTGCCAGCGATTGTTCCTTCAGAAATACCGGCGTAGTCGGCAATAACAACTTCTTCTCCGTCAGCAGGCTTCTCAGCCTTATAAGTATCATAATCGGCATCCCCATAGACGTCATCTTCAATAAGATCGCCTAACTTAACAAGGGAACCATCTTTGATGGCCTCGGCAGCTTTGGCGTTAGCAAGCATACTATCCAAAGCGTTAGATGCCATTTTTCCAGATTTCATAGTGAAAGCCATGTTTTTAATCTCCTTTTTCTTTATGAATATATGAAAACGACATTATTTCTCGCCTTTATTATAAGCATTGAGCGTGTCCCACGAAGATTTTTTCTTGGGCGCCTTCTCAGTGGGGTCTCCCGAAAACACCTCGGGATTGCTTATTGGCAACGAAATATCGTTGTTTCCAACTTTAGAACGATTGCTATCAAATATAGCAACTGCGATATCAGTTTTTAAAGTATCGATATCGTGGTACTTGCCATCTTCGCACTCTTTACAGAATTTGTCTCTGATGGACTCTTCGCATCCAGAAGAAGCGATAAAGGATTTCGCCTCTGAGACAAATTCCTTGTACTCGAACTCAGCGTTTTTCTTTGTCGCTTCTTCGTATTTTTGGGAAAGATCCCCGAATTTCTTCTCGGCGTCTCCGCATTCGCATTTAGCTTCTGCGTACTTTGCCTCCAAAGCTTCGTATTTACCGCAGGCTTCTTCACAGTCCTCATAAGAAAGAAGCTTTTCTTCCTCTTCGGGGTCTTTTAATTCAGAATCCTCGGCAAGGCTTCCAATCGCTTTTGCGAACAAGTTTGTGATTTTCTCGGCATTCTTCTGTGCTCTCTTAATCACCGCAACAACGTACCCAGCGTTTTTGATTCCTTCTTTATGATCTTCATAATATCTGATACAATCAGTAAAATTATCAATATCAAATTTTACGCTGTTCATTAAATGAGCCAGATCGTAAATGCCCCTGTTTTCAGCCTGAGGCTCCTCATGTTCTTCTTGCAAGCCATCCTCAAACTTTTCGAGCTTACCTCCAGCCTCATCACACCCCGAATCCACATGATCCTGTTCGGTAGCTTCTTCATGCTTTTCACTGCACTCGAAGCTTTCTTTCCCCTCTTGCGTCATTTCAGACCCCTCCAAGGCGTCTCCGCCTTCGGTTTTCTCAGGACCAGATTCAACTTCCTTCGTTTCCTCTCCCTGACGAATATTTTCTTTGTTTGGCATTTCTTTTGCCTCCTCTTTTACTTCGCCTTCGTCGAGCTTAGCATAAGCCATTCTCAATTCAGAACGTTGCTTTTCATAATTATCCGTTCCGACCATATCCAAAACAGACAATTCGGCATCTTCAATGCCTGGTTCGACTTTTTTGCCGTTTCTCGATCCTAGAATCGTAATCCCGACAAGCTTAAAGTCGTTTATCTTCATGACGCCATTCGGAAGGTCATCATAGTCAAGGACGTCAACTTCAACAGAAATATTTTTCGTTGGTCCGCCCTCTTTTTGAGATCGGATGGCGTCTTTCAACAATCTCTTCACCTGTTTGAAAGAATACTGCGTCCAAAGAGCGCAGGTAAGAGTTATCCACTCAAGGCCATCTTCTTCTACTATCTCGACTGTGTCTTCCGACCTAATCAATCCTAGGATCCTTTCCCCTTTGGATCCCAGTGTGTCCCAATAGGACATGCCAGTCTCCCCGTCTCTCCCCCAAGAACCATTATGACTCTCGAAATCGCCGTCGTTGAAGCATCCAAGGATTGGCTTATTGTAAAACGTCGGCAACGCCTTCTTCATCGCTTCTAATGTAAACCATGACATATTGCGATTTGGATTTGCGTTACTGACGGCTTTCATCGAAAGCTCAAGAAAATCCTTTTTTAGCAATTTCTTGATCTTGATCTGATTGGCATCAACGTCGAACACCAATTTTTTGCTATTGTTTAGCATCGCCATCTCCTCCTTCTTTTTCCTCCCGTCTAATTTCCTCGTCTACGGAGCTCGCCCCGAATACACCGGAAATCCTATCCGCGGCACGCGTGACCGGAGTCTTTTGCACATGCCACTGTTTTTCGTCCCATTCAGGATGAAGTTCCATAAATTCGTTTACTACAAACCCAAGCATCATCCCATCGCTTCCATCGTAGACAGCCTGAACGACTGCACACTTAGCACCTCTACTTTTAAAAAATTGATAAGTGGCCACGTCATCTTTAAGTTCTTCGACATCTTTTATAACAAGCCCCTTTTTATTCGAGGCCATCATATCAAGAAAGTTAGAATAAACTGCGACTTGGCAATCTTTTATTCGCCCATTAACAGGTGCAAGATTAATGTCCCAAGATTCACCGATCAAACTGAACTTATAGAAATTGACATTATTCAAAGAATGGGACCCGTTATGAAACATGCAAAAAAGGGCCCTCGAAGAGCCCGTTTTCTTTCTGACCGAATCCAATGTCTGGGATAAAAATTTTCTGAACTCCACATTTTTCTTTTCGTCCTCCGGAGTGTATTTCTTAGGAAGACTCGTATTGTCCAAAATGCCCAACATTTTATTTATAGAGTTCGTCTGATTCTGCATCCATTGTGTCATCACGTCTTGCTGCGCTTTCATCCATTGTTTTGTGGATTCCTGTTCATTCGCAAACAAGTCGTGAATTTGTTTAGAAGCCTCAAGAGACTCCGTCATCATCATTTCTTCCCTTTTGCTGATGTCTTCATTTCTTTTTGTTATCTCATCATTGTGGGTCTGGAATTGCTTCGAGGCAATCCAAAGTGCCACCCCAATGGCAACCAAGACAACGCCGCTGATACCCAGCTCAACCCAATGCCCAACTGACATGTCGGACAAGATACTCAACATTGCCATATGATTGCCGCCTTCCTCATCATTTAAGATAATGGGTATAATCGGCAATATGGATGTTAAGCTCGGAATCCGTGAGCTTGTTTGCTGCGTCCAACCACTCAACCGACTGCTTCCTCAACGGGAGAACCTCTTCAATAAGGAAGTTCTCGAGCCATATTCTGACTTCTACGTCGTCATTCATGTCTGCATCGTCGATAGCTAAGATGATATCTTTTCTCAGCTCTTCAAAATACTTAGTCAACTGAGAAAAGACTTCTTTCGCATTTTCATATTTCTCGCTATAATCGGCAGTTCCATATCTGACTGGCCTGCCGCCAAGTTGGTCCATGAAGTCGCTGACAAGGTCAGCCAACTCTGGCAATTTATGAGCCACTGGGACATGAAGAGCATCTGTTAAATTATTTAAATACAGATGTTGTAGATTATAGCACAAATTGTCTATTTTGGCATTACCGCCAAACAGAATCTGAAGAATTCTATTCAAAGATTCTTCTGTTTTTTCTGTCATTAGCATTCCTTCTTACCCTCCTTTTGTTCTATTTTTATTTTACAGTATAGACCCAGGTCTTCGTTCCACAATCACACACCCGATGATAACCGAGAGAGTGCATTCTCTCAACTTCTCCGGCCTCTTGCTCCTGGTATCTGGTTCGGACGTCTTTCGTCGCGAAATTTATCCAAACATAATTCGGAGAATTAACGGAAATTAAATCGAACCCCAGAATTCTGTACAAATCACCTTTAGTTTTCGTTATGTCACTATAAGAAGAAACAGTATCACCGACAGAAAGATTCCTCTTGATGAATTCCTTGAGCAACTTGGAAGCCCCACCTTGGACGGTTGCCCCCCGCTTTGTACAAAACCTAGAAAGCTCCCACGTGTATTTTTCGCTTTTCGGATGTGAAAAACACATGCAGGCAACCAGTTCCCCATGGTATTTTAGCCCATAGCTCATACTGGCTCCACAATTCCCTTGAATATGATTCAGATTTAGAAACTCAGATCGTTCAAGAGTATCTAATTCGCACAAAGAACATTTCCTGGCTGGAATTTTCCGACTGTTTTTGATCAACAGAGACTTCAGTCTGTCTTTTATATTCTCCCTAGTGAGAATGTCATTCCACTCTCTTTCAAAAACAGTGAATATAAAAACTCCTTTTTTCTCCGCAGCAAGCGATTTTTCCTGTTGGTACGTCGATCTGCCATTATGGTCATTCTTAAATATGTCGCTATGCCAATAATCACCATTGAACTCTATGCCGAGCTTTTCCTCTGGGATATACAAATCTATTTCTTTTCCGCTAAGAACACTTCTATCATTTTTGATAATATCCTTAACTCCCAAAGAGACCAAAAACTCTTTGATGTCGTCCTCATATCTTGACCTTTTTGGGTTCAAATCGATATATTGATCAAGCAGATTTCCATATTTATTATGAAGAGCCGTTTCATCAACATTAAAATATTCTGAGATTTCCTTCAACGAAGGCTTTGCATCAAGAGATGAAAGGAAATCTACCATTTTTTCTTTCGAATTCCATATAGAGTAATTTTTTATTGATCTTTGGCTATAGCTGCCAACCCCATACCTCTTGATATTCGCATCTTTTATGCGTTGCTTAACTTCTTCACTTTGGGTAGGGAATTCCACTCCATATTTATCCAAAGAAGTATTTTTGCTTTTATTTTTGAAATCTTCCGTTTGTACGTAAAAACACCCATATTTCCTCTCGAGAGATTCTCTTGTTTTCCTCTTGCACTCGTCCGTCTTTGGATAAGAGTCGGCTCCATTTCGTTCCGCGAGTTCTTTCAATTTTTCTTTACATTCATCTGTTTTGAAATAGCTGTCAACCCCATATCTTCTTTTAAAGGAATCTTTTGCCAAAGCAACGACTTTTTTCCCATCTTTTGTTATTCCATGTTCTTTAAGGTAATTCTTCAAAGAATCGATTGTAATAGAAAAATGTGCTGAAGTGTCAGCAAGCGAATGATTTTCATCGATGTAATATCGTGATATCTCTTCGCCAAGTGCGGATATCCTTGCCCGTTTTTCGGCCGCCGCCTGCTGACATTTTACCTGAATTTCTTCAGTTTTCATAGGATTGTCTACCCCATATTTCTTTAAACACGTCTCACGAGATTTCTTTTTGACTGCATCAAGCTGTAAAGTCGATGCAACTCCATATTTGCCGATCGTCTTCTGCCTAATCAGTTCATACCTTTGCTCAAAATTCTTTGAGATATGGTAATGCTTGTTTATTTTGTTTACGACTGCATATGTCGTACCCAGCAAGTGACAGATCTCCGCGGAAGATACGTTCTCCGTCAGATATTTTTCTTTAAGCCAACCCACGGAATACTCCTTGCCATATACAGCAAAGGTGTTCTCGTCAATAAACCTGATTGGACTACCAGCAGCCACTTTGCTGACGGCCCCATACTTTTTAATATTTGTTTCCTTGGCTTTTCGTCTAACATCTTCCGAACTCTGCGCACGAGAATAAACTTTTGATTTATCTTCTTTTGATCTTACAATGCCATATTTCTTTAGGTATCGATTAAACGTACCTTTAGCAATACGAAAATGATTCGCACACTCCTGTACCGTATGGAGTTCTTCAATATAATATTTTTCTATATCTTCTTTTGACAGGTTTACTTTTTTACTCATTTTTCTCTCCTTTTATGGGTTACAAGCACATTTAATCTTGCATCTATTATAAGAAAGAAACCTTAAAAAGTAAAGCCCCTTAGAAATCTTCGCCCAGCCAATACATGGAGGGATCAACCCCAGGAGCATCATAACTTCTCGTAAAAGATTCACCCACTATCTGGTCTGCGGTCTTTCCCGCATCTCGCTGGGACTCGAAAGTACTTCTTGTCCCCTCGGCTTTTGCCACTGTATCCAGATAAAGTGATGACTTGTACTCCGACCCGCTCGAGTACAACCCCAAAGGGACATACCCTTCACGCATTGAATCCCCGTCATCTATTATCTTCGGAACAATATCCTTATTATCGACATAAGGGTTCACCATCTCGATATGAATACCACTGCCCCTGTCGAAATAATGAGCCTTCTGTCCTTTGAACCACCCGACCGTATACAAGACCTTTGTTTTTCCCGTCTTCAGTGCTTCCGTGACCATCGGGTCTGTCGCCAACTTACGATAGTCCATTAGCTTCTCGTTGCCGCCATTGGAGAACATCACCATCGAAGGCCTTCCTTCCGTATCCAATGCAGACACTATCACGGCTTTATGCAAACCCCATGCGGCCACAACTTTTGCCTGGTCTTCTCGTCTAATATACAGCAAAGAATCGGCAGTAGAAGTTACTCCCCCACCCCCCACTCCTTGCTCGACGAACGTCTGCGAGGTGAATGCCATGGGCTATTCCTCCTCGATTATTCTTTCTTTGCAGGATTCGCAGACAGTTTGGCCTTCTTCCAACTCACTGCCACAGATAGGACATTTCATTTCCATGGTGTCTCTATTCTCGGCGGTATTATCTCCCGCATCACGCGAGGCCGCAGTCGCATCGTTCTCGATATCCCCATCGTCAAGAGGCGGTCTGCCGACCGCCTTCTCCCCGGCGGTAGCCTCCTGTTCGGCTTGAGCAATCGACGTCCATGTCGAGAAATCCTTATAGAAATCCAAGGTCTTCACGTAGGACATTATTGCCTTAGTATCTCTTAAAGAAAGGTCCTCTGCCGACGCAAGCTTAGGCAACAAGAAAGTCGCCCCTCCAGCTACAAGCTCCTTCAAGTATTTCTTCTCATTCTCAAAGGAGAATATATCTCCCCAGATGTGAAGCGTCCAATCATACTTGAAACCAAGTTTGTTTCTAATGATAAAATTGAGCGCCCTCTCAAATTGCAAGGTAACGTATCTCTGCTGGGACGCAGCTAAAAGCTGTGCCGTCTTTATCTGAGACACATTTGGCTTGTCAGTCGTTATCGTCAAGCCACCTTCGCCTGCACTGGTCACGAAGTTCTGCGTCGCTTTCGTGACAATATCACTGGAGTTCACGTCAGCATTCAGCTGTTGCAATTTGATATTCTTCGCAGGCCACATCCATGCTTCGACGTTGGTGGACGTCACGGCATTGAACATATCTTGGTATCCTTGAATGACTTCTGGGCTGAATACGGACTCGTTCTTCCCTGCTCTCGGATTCGGGATCGTCTCGATTTCTCCCGTAAGAACCGCAGTGAGAGGCGTGCTGGCAATAAGACCTGCCAATTTACCATAATCGCTAAGCTCTTGGAGTTTCTGGAGAAGTCCCATGGTATCAGGAGCTACCCATGGATTTGAGTTATCGCTGCCAAAAGTAAAACACATATCCGCAGGAAGTCTAAGCCAGAAGAAATAGCTCTGGACTCTCTTCCCCATCAATTTCTGCTCAATCATGGAAGTGTAGGACACTCCTTCGTAATTAAAGGAGTAGTCTTTCGCAAGATCGTAATTGATCGTCGCCACGCCTTTCTCATCTTTATACACAACACCCTTCGAGGTGATGTCATTCCATGCCTTCACCATGAACTCCCCAAAATCGGCAGGAGAGTTGGCGATGTTCATGAAGTACATCATATTGAAAGACACCAGAAATCCATTCTGCCCGATGCCAACCAATTTGATCCAGTCGGTCGGGAGTTTCTGGAACGTCGCAAAAGCAGTCTTCTTGTTTTTGCCTTCGCCTACGAACTTATTCCTGAGGATATAGCTCTCTTTCCCCTCTCTTTTAATCTCCAAAGCCATAGTCTTTAGAGTTGTGGGGACATTAAACGCATGGAGCCAATCGTGGACAAGGGCGTCCTCGTTCTTGAATTCCTGTGCCCCATATTCACTTTCCTTCTCGAGAAGAGGAGGCGTGACATAATACTTATATTGAGGGATGTCCGCCGCACGTCGAAGGATATTGTAGTATATCTGCTGTGCACCGCTTTGGGACCATGCGAGGCCTCTCAAATCTGATTCGTGAGATCCAGGGTTCTGCAAGAACTCAATGATGTGGGCCTTATCGAATTCTTTCGTCCCGCTATAAAGATTCTTTATACGCTGATTCTGCAAGAAAGGATTCAACTTGTTATATTGCATTGCTGTCGTATTGATATAACGAGAGTCGTCGTCTCTTCTACTGTAAGAATCTGCTTGCATGATCTTGTTATATGTTCTCTTGTATTTTTCGCCAAGATCTTCAATCGTTATCTGAGCGTTCTCCCCTTTTTTCGACATCTCCAGTTTATCGACGGTCTGCTCGTCGACGGTGTCGAATTCCTTCTCCGGGTGCTTTTTAGGCCTTCCCGCTTTCTTCTTTTTGTTTTCCTGCATCAGTAGGCCCTCCTTTACACTCCGTGGACGAAATTATCTCCTCTGTCTTTTTACTTATGGCGTCGAGTGCTTTTGAAATACGACGAAACTCCTTTTGGGATTCCACTTCATAAGATCTCGCATTGATGGCCACAAGTTGGTCATACAGCCACCCATTTACGCAATTTTCCTCGTGAGGCTCGTTGTCTTTCCCGTATTCCTCTATAAAGAAAGCTGGATAACCCGATTCCCTCATTTTCGTGCCAACTTTTTTTGCGTCGACCTTCTGCAAAGTCGAACCAAAATAAAGACAGCCATTGATATAAAGAAGATTGCCGACCTTTCCAAGGTCTTTATAAAGGCTCCCGAAGTTGCCGGTACCTCCTCGAAAATTGCTCGTGATTTTACAACAAATCATAATTTAGTTCTCCTTTTGCTTCCGGACCAACCGCCCAATCTTTGTAACGTATGCAGCCGGTATTATGACAACAAACGTCTAATATCTTTCCACGATGCAGGTTTTCCGTCTATTTTGACGGAGCCTTCCGCATCCTCTTCCGGCAATTTGAATTCATGCGTCGTGATGGTCCAATCACTTCTATTAGGATCAATGATCAGGCATTGCTCGAATGGGTTGTCCTTGTTTTCAGGCCTCTTTAAACCTTCAATGTCAACAAGATAGCTCTTGGCTCCGTTATAAACGGTGACGCCAGAGACGTCCAAAGCATACGAATAAACCAAAATGCATCCGCCATAATGTCCATAACTGGTCGCCTCGGCGGGGTCCATGACGGTCTTGATTGTACCGCCTTTGACAGTATAATCCGATCCTTTAGGGAACACATCTTTGGTGGGTTTTTCAGGGAGTCTCAAGTCCATCTGGAGCTTCCACTGCCCACTATCATCACTGAAATGACCGGAAAAATCCATAACAGCTCCATCGGACATGGTGGCTGTTATCTTCTCCCCACCCTGAAGCTTGTCATATAGTACCGTTGAAATGGCGGACGACGTGTCATCTTTGGAAATGCCAGCAGCCTCCATAATGGCATCGGTATTGGACGACAGATAGTCTGAAACAGAATGCTTCTCATTCAACTCTTCAAGCAAATATGACGCTTGAAGATTAGGATTATCGGTCAAAAGGTCTTTGCCGTTTCTCCAGCCAAGCTGAATGACTTCGCAGAGGTACTTCGTACCGACCGACATCATTCCGACCGTCAAAGATTCTTCAGAAAGGATCTTCACAACATACCCGTTCTTTGGCATCGAGGCCATAGGAACGTGGAGATTGCTCCCTTTCTTCGCTGTCGCATATTCTCCGACCTCTGGCTTAGCGGAGAAATTCCCATCGCCAAGCCAAAACTTGTCGTGAAGAGCGAGGCGGCGAACTCTGGCCGGGGTTCCAGCTGGAACAACAAGGCCATAAAGCTTATCTCCAATTTTATAACGATTACCGGAAATATCGTCCTCCTGAATACCGGAGTAATCCACGAGGGCCATCTCATCTGTCGGCTCGTTAGGTGCCGTCATCTCATAGACATCATATTCATAATTCTCCAAAAAATCAGGATCTGTGTATAAATTTCCCAAAACGACGACAGCCCCGTCAATGACGGGCTTCGCCGCGACGCCATTGGCAAGAGCGGCGTCTACGACGTTTGAAACCATTTTGCCTGCTTTAAACATATTTGCCATATCTTCCATTCCTCCAATGAAATCGCTATTTTATTCAAGGAGAAAATCAACGCTTATTCTCTCCTTTATCCATATATAAAAATACCGCTTTTCGTGACTCCATTTACTTAGAAAATGGATTCTCCCCGGAGAACGGGGAAGAATTTCTTCTTCTAATTCCCGAAAGGCCATTGAGTTTGCTAGAACCCCCTAGCCATTTCAATGAGTTATCGGATTGAGGTTTCGCCGTAGCTTCCTTATTGAAGTATCTCATAAAATCAATACCATTATCATCGCCCAATGTGCTGTCTTGCTGTAATTGGTCTATCCACCAACATGCCATGATTGCGACATAATTTCTATCATCGTGCATTTTACTGCTTTTTTCAGGAGACAGACCGAAGGTCACGGTACCCTTCGGAGTCTTAAATCTCGTCATGCACGCCATTTCTTCCTTCATCATATCCATTTGGATAAGCGAGGCTATCTCGTTCCTATTGAGCTTTCTCTCGGAACCATCGTCCAAAACGATGTGATCACCTTTTGGCGCACGGGGAGGAAACTTGATATCCCCAAGAGGAACAAGTTTTCTCGCCGATTCAAAAAATTGATTTCTATATCTGGTAGGCTCAAGAATGTGCAAAGAACCCCCAATAGCGTGAGGGAATGCCTCAGCCCATCGTTTCATATCATCAGAATCTTCATCATAAAGGCCAGGATGCATATTGCCTCTGGAATCTTTCCAATCTTTGCAAAGTTCCTGGGCAATGGAAGGTGCCTGACCTCCAACTCCGCTCCATTTTTTGTCTTTTGTAAACAAAATTTTTGACATAGGATCGTTACTCCCACGCCTCTGCATATCGCAGATTCTTATGCTCTCACATAAGAGAAGACTATATCTTCACCTTTACAGGGCCGCCCATTTCGAGACACTTGTCCCTACTCTTTTCAGATAGTCGTTGAACCTTCTCCTGTTCGGAGCTTGGCTGCTGATTTCCCAATTCTTTATTTTTTCGCTTTCGCACCCATCCATTTTTCATGATCATGCTGTAGCATAAAGACTCTAAGGGAGTCCCAGAACAATTAAAGCGGATTTTAGGCATTTTTACGTCGTGCCTTTCGTCTTTCGACGAAAATTGACCACGGTGTTAATCAATTAAGACGGTGACATTCTCATAAGGATATACCTTATCTCTGCCATTATACTCATAAATTATCTCTCTAAGCCTTTGAACTTGTTCGTCGATTCTCATCGGCCTCTTTGACCCATCACCGAACGTAACAATAAGATTCTCCATATGAATAAACCTGCCACGAATATGCCCGTCGTCGTCGGTGAGAATCTCCGTGATAAGCACTGGAGCGTTATCGACTTTAGCGGCAGGGTCATAAGTGATGAGGTATTTATGCTTTCTTCCTCCCCAGCTAAGCTGAGGTGGGATATTTTCCTCATTTTGAGCAATATCGGTTCTCGACACTACGCAGTCTTCGATATCGAATCTATCGAAAATATTATAGTATTCTCTATTGCAAGCAATTTCATTTTCCCTTCTCTTTCTTTCGATTTCTTCTTGAGAAAGCAATGGCTTGACGCTCACGCCATTTATAGTTGGGTGCAAAGGGATTTCACAATTAAGGTCGGCGACAAAATACTTGTCATTGCCGACAAGCATCTGCTTGGTGCCTTCCCTGTATTTCTCCCAGAACAATGAGTTAGTATCAGACGCTGATCCGACGTACAATCTCAAGTTGGGGACTTCCTGAGGGTAAACATCTGGATCATAAGACGAGCCTGTCTTGAAGTCCGCACTTTGCGTAACGAAAGGTTCTGTCGCATCAAAGAAGTCTTTTGGGATTGTCCCAGCTTCATCATAGATATTGACATTACTTCTCTTACCTCTGACCGTCTTTGCCGTACCGGCAACAGCCTGAATGAAGGAGTGATTCGAAAGGTCGCATCTATCTCCCTTCTTATTGTCATGAGTGAAACCATCGGAGTCAGATTTCGATTTTGCAATCTCGTCCCAAAACACCGTATTGTCGCTAATAAGCGTTTTTACTGTATGCTTTGCAATGCTTTCCATCGTTTCAAACGTTTCATTCGCTTGTCTGGATCCACTTGACATGATATGTATCTTGGATTTTGGATATAACAAAGCTCTCGCCTGGGCAAATATCCCAACCAAAAATGATTTACCGGCATTTCTCGAGCAAACCCAAACAACGTACTCCCTGTTCCAAGACATCGCAAGGAGCCACTTTTGATAATCCATTAAAGGTATCTGGAATATCTTCTCTACAAACTGAACGGGGTTTCTTCTACCCCACTGAATCAACGCAACATACTTTCTAAGCGATTCCTCGTCTCTTAAAGTAATGCCGTTGTCAGTCATATTTCCATAAACACTAAGCATGATTATTTACCGTCCCACAATTTGTATTCTCTAGAAATAAATTCTTGGATTTCTTCTTCCGAGATGCCTTTTTGACGATATTCCACCTCAAGCTCTTCCAAAAGTTTTTGCTTGGTGATTTTCCCTCTACATATTCTTAAAGCCTCCAAAGAGTCTCTCACGGTCTTTTGTGCCTCTCTTACTATCTCAGCCTGTTGCGACAAAATATCCGCATAATCAGTCCCGGATAACTTCACCTGATTCAACTGGGCTCGGAAGCTGACTTCGGCCACTTCCCCAATACTTTTCGAAGTGGCTTGGTCATAGAAATTCGTTATCCCATCATCGTAATATTGATTTTCCACTTGGTTCATGACGTCAGAAAGCATACCTCTCCCGCCATTGCCCAGGGTCTTTCCTGTGGAAAAGCCGTTCTCTTTTGATGTGGCATTGATGATTGCCTGGATCTTGGCGATCATAGCCAAAAGATTGTCAATGGTCTCCTGCGTCTCTGGGTCTACTTCTCCCGCTTTCAGAAGATCGGAAACCCTGTTTTGGTATTTTGCAATGGTGGAATAGTTCTTGACAATTTCTATGGCTGCTTTTTGTTTAGTAATATCTTTCCTTAAATTATCCGTCAAAAGACCAGTCAAATCTCTATAAAGCTGGGGCTTGTCGGAAGATAGCTCTTCTTTGAATGGGTCATATCCAATAATGCTGATAATTTGTTGTCTGTTCTTTTTGTCGTCCTCAGATAAGGCAAGCAAACTAAGGTCCTCACTGTACACCTTCTCAAAATTCTCTCTTTTCAATTGAGACCTGAAGGTCAATCCTGAATATTTCGGGTCCGCCTCAAGATATTTGATGTAAAGCTCCGGCATCTGCTCCAATGCCTTTTCCGACGAGAATAAAAGATGTCTTGCTAACTGGCTATCATAGAAAATGTTGTATTTGTAGCAATAATCAAAAAGAGCATCCTCAGAAGATGCTCCTTGGTCGATCATATTTTGATAATATTGCTTGCCTTCTGCCGGCTCAAGATCAACGAATTCCGTTTCTCTTTCGTCGAAACTTACTTCTGTCTTATTTTCGCTGTCGTCGACAGGTTCTTTTATCTCTTTTAAAATTTCTTCTTCCTTCTTTTCGGCCACCTCTTTTTCAGCTTTCTCTTCGATAATGGCGTCATTCTTGATGGAATGCACCTTTTTGGGCCCCGTCTTTTTGTTCTTTGTGACGGGACCAACACTGCCTGAGAATTCGAACTTCTGAGGTGTCACCTTAGAGTCCGGGCCAAATGTAAAATCAGAGCCGATGGAAGGAGCTGGTTTTTGTTTTTTCATATCCTTCCCTCCTTATGTTAACTCAAATAGATGTCCATATTGTAGAGATTGTCTCCTTCGAAAATCAAAAGCTTTTGACTGGCTCTTCCGAACAATCTCCTACTGAAAGCATATTGCTCAGTTCCAACGATGCTTGAGTTCACTATGACATTACAACCATCAAGAACCTTCTGTTTCGGGCTGTGGTAATGTCCCATTAAAACATAGTCAATGAACTTACGCGTCGCTCCGACCATGCTTTGCATAGAACGGTCAATTGAATCATGATGACCATGAGAGAAAACAACCGTTTTCCCATTCATGAGTTCAAACATTCCGATTTCTTCATTGAGAGGATTCGATTCAAACTTGATCTTCGTCCCTTTCAATCTCTCTTTTAAATAGAAATCTATCAATTTTCCAAAGTTTTCTTTTTCTATGTGCTGCTTCAAATCAGCTATGACACGAGCATGATTGTCCGTGCAACTACGATATATAACTTCTGGGGCAGCCTCTTGGAGTTTATTCAAAGCATCGGCAATGATTTCCGAGGCAATCATGACTTGCTGAATGACGTCAACCTCTTCTTCAAGTCTTGACGTCACATGAATTATTCCTTGGATGTCATCTCCTAAATTGAGAAAGTTCAATTTCTTCACTTGATTCCTTTGACAGAGAGAGATTGTGTCTTTTACCAATTTGTCGACTCTTCTTCTTGCCTCACTAACATTGTAAGTGTTATAAAAGTCATCGACCTTGACTCCAATGTGCAAGTCTGAGAACATTAAGATTGCTTCGTTCTCGCCATTGGCTTTCCCTTCGTATTTTATTTCGGGTAACGATTTTAACTCGGAAGCTGTCTCTTTTATCGTCTCTTTAAGACTTTGTATTCTAGCCTCATCCCTTAGAGTTCTTCTATAAGCATTCCACGTGTCCTTGGTCTTTATCTGCTGTATGTACAAATCTCTTTTTATCGCTTCCGTTTCTTCTTTAAAATCGTCGAACTCGAGATCTTCGACCGCTTTATCAGACAAAACCTTGGGATTTTTTTCCAAAGTTCCGGCGGCGATTTGCTTGTCTTTTAGCCAAATTCTGAATGTTTCTCCAGACTTTTGCTTTCCATCTTTGTCCTTGGCACCAAGAATTGCCACCAACTCATTCCATCTTTTCTCACTGGTGGGCAACAATTTGTATTTCATCCCGATCTCATACATTTCCTGGTCTGTGTATTCTCCAGGTTCCTTATTGAATCCATCAAGGAATTCATTGAATTCCTTCTTAGTTATTTTGTCAGCCATTGGAATCCTCCTTTTGCTTCTTTATCCACATATAAAATTCCCGTTTTTTGTGACTCCGCTCATTTCATTGTTGGCCATTCATTTTTTACTTTTTCTGTTCATTCTTTTGCAGGTGTTTTTATTGATTTGCCTTGCCTTTTTATAACATTCTTCGCAGATCTCTCTTTTTGTGTATCCATTTTTTATAAATTTCTTCCCGCATTCTGGGCAAATCCCGAATGGTTCTTGGATAAATAGCCCTGCTTTCGCAATGGCTTCTGCCGGGTCTTTGAATGATAAGACTTCCTTCCCGGATTTCCTGTAGAATTGAAGCCTCGCATAAATCTTTCCTCTCACGCAGAAAGTTTCCAGTGGTCTCCCCGCCTTTATGTTCGATTTGATCATATTGTCCGCACTTTTGTTATAGAGCTTTCCGCCATTCGCACATGCGAAGCAATAAGCACGAATGTCGCTCGTGATCTCGAACTTTCCCTCGGCATCCATATAGAATTTCTCAATGCATAAGAGATTGAATAGATATTTTCTGAACGCATAGGTGGTGTCCATCGCATTTATTGCGTCGATTTCCTCCTGATATATCCAGTGCTCTTTATCGTAGTTCAATGTGCAGGCATTGGAGTATTTCTTCTCCATGGCTCTCCTGTAGACAAGCTTGAATCTCCCCTCGTATTCGTCTTCGTCAATCACCCCGTTTCTCATTTCCTTTGTGGGGATGGATTTCCATTTCTCGAATATCTTCTTTTCATCCCATCCAAGAGATGACAGATATGCACAAAGAAAGAGCTGCTGGGAATATTCTTTTTTTCTCTCCCATTTGTCCTGTGCGGAGTACTCCCCGTTCTGGAGTGTCTTGATACTGTTTGCTTTCCAGTTGAAAATCATGCGCGCATACCCCCTCACGCAAATAATAGCATCTTTCTCTGTGGAAGTCAACCGTTTTCTTCATTTTCAGTTCAGGGCTTAATTTCCCTCCTCGACTCCTCATCTCTCACTCTTGCTCTTTTTCCCTTCGTTTTCCCTCTTCCAAAAGAAATATATAAAGAAAGGCCCTTCCCCCCTCTACTCCCCTCTTTCTCTTCCTCGCTCGCTTCGCTCGCTCGGGATATCCACTATAGCTCACTACGTTCGCTTAGTGTAAGCTATGATATACTTTTTATGTATTCTTTTTCTCGTAGAGAGCAGGCGCGCACGCGCGAATATTAAGTTATGTTAGTATATTATATATATAACGCGCGCACCCCCGCGATACGCCCGATAAATAAAGATGACAAAATCCGTGAAACCCCTTGACAGCTTTAAGTGTTTAAGTTAAACTAATATAGATCTAAGGAGGATGGACGCGAACGTCGCTCCGATAAGGAGGATACTATATGAGAAACTTCGATATCCCTTGCGACATCCCAGACGGCTATTCCGGGCCCGAATTGGTGATTGTCACGAAGAACCCCAACAACCACAAAGCACGATTTCACGCAATCACAGAGGAGAACGCCGGCTATGATAAGATATATCTTGCCGAGAGCATATTGAAAAAATGCAAATATTTTTATGAGCCCACGGACGGCATCACCATGTATTGGTCCGGCCCAGAAGAATTCAAGGAGATGTTCGAGTATATCGTCGCCAACCCAGTTATCTGGGCGTTGGAAGTATCCGAAGACGACGCTAACTCCCTCGTTTCTGAATCGTTTGATGAGAACATTCATTGGGAGGAAGGATAATTGTTCCTCGTCCTAATTGAATGGGGCGATGACGCGACGCACGGGTCGTGCAGAAAGGAGGCTGAGACATGCCAGTAGTTCAAAACCTATACCAGATATTCAAGATTCCGGCCTCTGTCTTGGTCGAGAAAGGCTGTGTTTGGAATAATTATTCTAGGACCCAAGGATACAAAGACGGGAATATCGTCTCCATCGGAGACAACATCGTGTTCCAGCAACTACGCTACATCCACGGGGACATGCGCGATCATCGCGAGATATTCAATTACGTTCAACGCCTCCGCAATTCGATGAGGCGTTATAAGAAAGAAGGCAAGGAGGAAGAGGCGAAGATCCTCGGATACAAGATCAATCAGGTCATGTTCGTGGAGGACGTTGTCAATGTGCTCGTCGACGGGAAGAAATCGGATTTCCACAAGTTCCGCACCCACGGATTCACATTCAATGGGCACCGTTACGTCTACTTGTGTTCTGGGGCAGGACAGATTCGACGCAACACCGCGACGTTCGTACGTGAGGAATACCATGCCCGACTTGTGAACATCATCAACTGTGGCTTGGACAAGAAAACGTCCGAGTTCGTTCTCGCCAAATACAGCGCGTACTTCGCACTCGCGTTCTCTTCCGTTCTCTGGGTACGTACACCTCGCTGCTGCGTCATTAAGGATTTCAAGAGGAACCTCCCCAAGCAACCCGTTGATTTCATTTGCAAGGACGAAGCTGGGAAATCCATCATTGAGAAAAGAGAGATGGACGTCGAGCTTAATTGCTTCGACGGGCAGGGGTTGATCGATCCCGAGTTCGCACAGCTCTGGTCTGAGGACATGGACCTCAACTATACCCCATGCTCGTTCGTCGCCCGCTCCTGTTTTGTCAAAGGGAACCTCGCAACCTTCGACTTCAAGGCCTACGCCCACGAGCACGGAATAACGACGATCAAGGACCGTTGGGGCAAGGAGTATCCAGTTGATGACATCGACGTCATCCTCTCGGAGTCTCAGTTCAAGACGGCGAAATGCTATGATTCGTGGGACGAGTACCTCGGGTATGCGAATGCCGGCAATATCCACTGGGGCGTCGCCCGCTACAACCGTGAGACGGACGACGAGTGGGTGCTTGCCAATTATCAGTACATTCAATCGCTCACTCTCTCGAAAGACGACCTTAAAGGGCTCATCGCCCCCACAATCGACTGGATCAAAAAGATTTGCTCGGGTGACACACTTTACTCGCTCCTATACTGTTTCGGGCCGAAATCGGAGAGCGCCGATTACCGTCAGATGTTCGGAACCGCCCAGACGGCAGCGATGAAGGCAATCGTGAAGAACGTCGATTTCCTCAATGATTCCTACATCCAGAGCAAGATATACAAGAACATTGCCGAGGCTATAGACAAAGCCAAGATCGGCAAGATATGGGTGCATGGCAACTATCAATTCATGGTGGCCGACCCACTTGCTCAATGTCAATGGGCCTTCGGCCTCGAACCTGTCGGGGCCCTCAAAGCAAACGAGATCTACTCAAAGTTCTGGAGTGACCGATTCCGAGAGACTCCCGCACGCGATACGGGTTGTCTCGTTGACGCGTGCAGATCGCCGTTGATCGATCAGCATGAGCACAACCCGATGAGCGTCATCATGAACAACGAAGAAGCTGACAGATGGTATAAGTTCATGCCTAGCGGGATTATCTACAACTGCTACGACACGAGCTGCGCCAGACACAGCGATTCGGACTTAACATCTAGGTCTTCCATATGGTGACATATGGTCAAGTCTTGGTGAACACGCAAAGTGGTGTGGGAGGGGAGACCTCCTGCTAACATCAAAAACCGTAAAGCCGGACACTAGCCCGGAAGGCAATGATGTGCCAAGCCTCCGTGAGGAGGAAGGTGCAACGACTAGGGAAACCGCCGGCAGTGCCGGAGAAGGGAGTACCGTAGGGGCGTCTGAGATGGCGCCTCGAAGTGCCAAGCAACTCAACGATGAGTTGAAGAAATAGTCTAAGCCCCTGATAAATATCGGGAAACCGAGGGTACTAACTGTCGATGGTGACATAGTGATGACTACGGACAATCCGTATTTCATCAAAGGATCCCACAAGGATCACAATATTATTCTATACGAGAAGGTCCTTGCGACGCCTGCGAAGATGACCATGGCCAATATTACGGCCATCGTGCTTAAAGGGTTTGGCACTGGTGTTGGGGGGTTTTCCAACTGTGCCACGATTCTCTATTCTATGGCCGCGATATTCAATAAGCCGGGGCAAGAAGAGCAAGAATCCGCGATCTACAATCGAATAAAACTGCTTCGAGAGATTGTTGGAAACGAAATTGACAGAATTAAGGGTTGTGAAAGGCCTTTCCTCCCTTCCGATTGGAAGAAATATGAGCAGGTTCTCCCTGACGACGACGAGGAAGAAAAGCAGCGTAAGTATCGCCACAATGCCATGGTCATATCAAAGAAGCCTTACTTCTTTCGATATCTCTATCCGGAGCTGAACCGTCGTTACAAGCAGTTCGAAGCTTCCTACAACCAAGTGAGTCGCGACATGTTCGGCATTAAGTTCAAGAAGCTTCTCGCCAAGCAGGACAAGACGCCTGAAGAAGTCGCCCTTATTCGCAAATATCAGAAATACAACCCGCTCATTACGTCTAACTGCACGATGAACGTCCTCTGTAAGATGATCGAGTCCATTGACTTCGATATCCGCTTTGCGAAAGATGGTTCGGACGGGAAGAAGAAGGCTGTTTCCATGCTCCCGACCTACGAGGGCTATTACGGGTCCTCTTTCTCTCAGGACAAGTTCAATTTCGTCAAATCCCTTTACCGCCGTTATTCTTCCCGCCGTCAGATCAAGCAACTCGAGTCGATCATGAACAATGTTCCCGCCAACTCGAACTCTGATGACTTCGCTGAGATTCGACACAACATGTTCGATGCGTTCCTTGACGAGCTCCGTAAAGACCTCGCCGCCAGCGGTATCGCCGGAGACGAGTTCCTCTTCTACTGCTCGCGTCTCGCTCCCACCTATAGCAATTTCAACTGGGGATTTGCGTGGGATGTCTTGGGTGATTCCATCCTTGATTTTATCCCGCAGGGCAAAACGCTCTGTCCCGTCCGCAACGAGAACGGCGTCGAATATCTTGGCAACCGTTATTCCATTGAGGATATCTCGAACAAGGGCGAGCTCGCCATCCAGTCCCTTATCAACTCCCTCTTCGGGAATCCCGAAGGAATCTTCACAGAGGAAGAGATTGAGGAGATGGCCAAGGAGGAAGAGCTTGACACAAAAGAAGAAAAGAGCGATAATGATTTGGAAAAAGAAACGGAGAAAGCGACAGATGGGAAAATATGACAGCATAAAAAAAGAAGATATTGAAAAATATTACATCGAGCAGAATCTCTCCAAGGGGGAAGTCTGCTCGATCTTCGGAATGAGCGGCACCTCCTTTGTGAGAGTGTGTAAGAAATTAGGCATCAAGAAAGACCCCAAATTGACAGCTGAAAGAATGGCCATCTTCAATATGGAGAAGTATGGAGTGAGAAACACCTCTGCTCTGCCGGAGGTTCGTGCCAAGATCGAGAAAACAACGATGGAACGATATGGGGTGAGGGTGTCTTCCCAGGCCGCTTCTGTTAAAGAGAAGCAGAAGAAGACGAATCTCGAAAGATATGGCAGCGTCTCCGCTCTTCAGAACGGCCATGTAAAAGAAAAGAAAAAAAGGACGATGCTCTCAAAATATGGCACCGAGATTCCACTTCGAAATCCAGGGATAATGCAAAGAACAAAAGAGACCAATCAAGAAAAGTACGGGGCAAATTTTGCTTTTTGTACAGAAGAGACCGTTGAAGAATGTGCAAGAGCGAAAGCAAATTATTCCAAAGAGACCGGGGATATCTTATATAACAAAGAAAAATGTCGAGCTTTCTTAGAATCTGACCCAGGCCAGACAATTGAATATTATTGCAAAAAGCCTGGTTGTTCGTCATCCTCTATCAGAAAAAAAGTATTGAAATACGGGCTGGGAAATCTCGTCGGCATCCGCCTTCATTCTTCTTCGTATGAAACGGAGATTCTTGGACTTCTTTCCTCATGGGGTATCGATGCCCAGCATGACGTCCAAGGGCTTCTTCCGAATAATCAGGAGATAGACATCTATGTCCCTTCGCATCACGTCGGCATCGAATTCAATGGAACTTATTGGCATAGCGACCTCTATAAGGCAAAAGACTATCATTACAAGAAGACACTTGCTGCCGAGGCCGCTGGCATTCGTCTCATACATATTTATGAGTACGAATGGCTCGACCCAATCCTAAAGCCCAAGATCATCGAACTTCTTCGAATCGCTCTCGGATGTCCGACCCGCGTGATCTACGCCCGCCAGTGCGAAGTACGTGAGATAGACGACCATACTGCCGCCACTCTAAACAACGCAGTGCATCTTCAAGGACATCGTCGCGCTCAACTTACCTATGGCCTTTATTACCATGATGAGCTTGTCCAGCTCATGAGCTTCTCTCAGACGCGTTACAACCGAAATTTGAAGGAGCCGGGGGAATGGGAGATCATCAGAGGTTGCCCGGGGTCCAACAACATAGTCGTCGGAGGAGTCAGCAAGTTGTTCACCCATTTTGTCCGTGACCAGCATCCGTCCAAGGTATTCAGCTACTGCGATCTCAACAAGTTCAACGGGGCTTCCTATGAGGCACTGGGGATGCATTCGATCGGGGACACCGGGCCCAACAAGGTCTGGATCATCGACGGCAAGGGGGTTCCCCGCAACCCGTCCCAATACAAGGAATACAAAGAGAAGGCCGAGGCGATTATGTGGGGGGCAGGGTCCCGCAAATATGTCTGGGAGCCCGAATCGCCCGTAAAGGAAGGAGGGCATGACGCATGCACAGCAGACCAGTCGAATTCACCGAGTTGAAGCCACGCATCTGGCAACAGCTCTACTCTATATACGAGGCCCACTCCTCCCTTACACCGAAGGAAATCGCGGATCTTCTTGTCCCCCCTCTTGAGAACGCCGGGTTCTCTTCCGGGGACTCCGCCCGCGTCGCCGAGGCCTTCGTACGTAGCTTCGACGCCATAGCTGAGGCAAAGAAGCTCGGGGAGGATGACTCCTCACCTGATTATGAGTCCGCCTCTTCCCCGTCGGGAAAGATCAGACTCGCCCTTTCGCTCCTTGACATCAATTGTCTTCGTACGAAGCTTGTTGGCGAGCCGTCGTATGACGCACGACGTCTTCTTGTGGCGTTCGCCGCGTGGGACCGCGCCTACCCCCACCCGTCCGGCTGGATCCGATACGACCGTCCGGCCATCATGTGCCTCGCCGGCCTTTCCGGTCTCCGGCCGTCCGAACAGGAGGCACTTACCCAACTCCTCCACCGTTCCTACGGGCTTGACATGCAGGTCGTGGGCTCCAACAGCCCCATCCCCTGCTTCCGCCTTTCATGGCTGGAGGAGGAGCCACCTGCCGGCCAATCGAATCCACTTCAGGACGTCGGCCCCCTTGCCCCCGCCTCCGTGTCCTACGCGGTGTGCAAGGTGCTTGGGCTCCCTCCTTCCGTGGGGCAGCCGGCCGGTCTGAAGAAACCTCGCGTCTCAAGAAAAGAAAAAACGACCAAAAAGGAAAGAGAAAAGAAGAAGGAAGATGATGAAGAAAACAAAGAAGACGCCGGCACCGCCGGCCCAGGAGGTAAAAACGAATGATACTATACGAACACACCCATAACGATACGCACAAGACGGGCGCCGGCGCTGATGCAGAGAAGGCCACCAAGCCTTCCCTCTTCGCCCGCATCAGACGTGCGTTTGCACCGAAGATGAGTGTCTGGCTCATCACCCAGACCGGCGACGAGGACGCCGTTGTCTATGCTGCGCCTACCAAGAAGGCTGCGTTCAGTGCGGCCAATTCCCTTGTCTTCCACCATTTCTTCCCCCATTATTCCGCATGGCTCCCCCTTCATGGCTACGAGAGGCCAGACGAGTCTAACATGCCCAAATATGGTTCCGGTAGCGGCGCATGGCACGAGTATCTCTCGGCCAACATTGACGCAGCCGGGGAGTATCTCTCGACGCTTGAGGTCCGCCGCGCCTTCTACGACCGACGTTCCTTCGCCGCCATGCTCCGCATCATGTGTGGGGTCGCCCCCCTCGGCCTCGACTTCGAGACCGACGAGGAGGTCGAGTACTGGCTTTCCGCCGCCTTGGGCTCCCCCTCCGAGCCCATGGGGCACGGCGATAAGATCTATGGGGGCAAGGTTCCCGAGGTAGGGGACAAGGAGGGAAAAGAGAAAAAGAAGGAAGAAAAACCCTCCGCCCCTCTTGACAAACAAGGAAACAAAGTCTATAATGCAAATGGTCCGAAAGACGACGCCGGGACCAAACGCAACCCGGGACGCCCTCGTAAAAAAGGAGGTCCCGCCCAAAAGACCCCCGGCATCAAAAAAGGAGACTCAAATGGAAATTAGGGAAACTACGGAGAAGGAGAAGGCCACACAGATTGACGACGTCCCTCTCTATGAAGTTGTTATGCAGGACGAATACGACAACCTCTACCTGCTCGGGTTCTACGGATCCCTCGACGACTCGATCGACGACATCAACACCTTCATCGGTGCATACGACGACGAGAGGGCCATCCCGTTCAAGAAGGGGGATCTTGCCCTCCATGAGTCCACTCTCGGTGCCTGCTTCGATCGTCAGGTCGAGTGGGAGGACGAGAACGACTGCCCCGGCGACGTCTGGGTCAGGGGGTTCGCCCTCAGCGCCAAGTCGGTCAAGGAGAAGGCGGCGGAGATCCTTGCTGCCCACTCGAGAGCCGCAAAGGACAAGGAGGACTAGCCATGTCATTGAAAGAGAGAATCGCCCGCCTGTTCGGGCGCGGCAAACAGGAGAAACACACCTTCGTTGTCTTCTTCAAGCACTCCCAGCGAAACGTCGAGTTCGAGAGCACATGGGAGGAGATAGGACGCCTCTCCAGACGCTTCGGAGGAGAGAGAGGCCTCAAGATGGACAACTTCTTCGTCCCTTGGAGCGAGGTCGCGAGCATCTACGAGAAGGCCCCTGAGGAGAACGAAGCCCACAAGGCCGGGGACACTCTTCCCGCAACCTCCGAGGCGAGAGCGCTTGGGGCGGAGTCCATGGAGGTTATCAAAGATTCCAAGGACGCCTAAGTCGACGGGACGAGGGTCGCGGTCGAGAAAGAAAAACACAAGGAAGGGGTAACCCTCCCTTTTTTTATACCCTCCGGGAAAACACCCCCGGGGGGCTTTTTGTTGGGCAAGTCGGAATTGCAGGGGCGGCGGCGACGGCACGAGAGACGGGAGGGGCG